>Ga0207688_10000900_pt1 | contig 15001 bp, 12 predicted proteins | sample KBSMiscanthusM4_FD_184296 | JGI IMG/M metagenome (GOLD analysis project Ga0207688, IMG submission 184296) | Miscanthus rhizosphere microbial communities from Kellogg Biological Station, Michigan, USA - M4 (SPAdes) (version 2) | ecosystem: Host-associated > Plants > Roots > Rhizosphere ...
CCAGTAGGTGGCACCCAGAGTCGGGACGATGGTCCAGGGGTTGTTAATGAGAGCACCGGCGAGTAATGCCACGAAATTGAGCCTGAACGCCCACGTGCAGAATCCTACCAGCACCATGTGAAAGCCGTAAAAAGGGCAGAACGCGATTCCACAGCCCACCGCAAAGGCGAGCGCCGTGCGGTGTGGCGATTCCTGAAGATGGAGCACCTGCTTGAGCAGGGCCTGAAATGAGGCCATGGGCAGCTACGTTGACGACCTTGAGCGAAAATGTTCGTAACTGGAACAGGGCAGAGGGCGCTGGCGTCCGTCCGGCAGCGTCATGCGAAGCCCCTCCTTCGCAGCCGTCATCCTTCCCACCTTGGTCATCCGGAAATGCTGTTGCATCGACGCCCGTTCGAACCGAGCACGGTGTCGTGCAGACACCGTGAACAGGAGTTCATAGTCCTCTCCTCCGGCCAAGGCGAGGGCGGTAGGATCCTTCTTCACGGATACGGCGTACCGGCGGCACGCAGAAGAGACCGGCAGGGCGGCCAGTTCTATTAGGGCCCCGACTCCGCTTTCCGCGCAGAGATGGCGGAGGTCCCCGGAGAGTCCGTCCGACAGATCGATGGCCGAAGTCGCCCAGCGGGCTTTCGAGAGCCAGCGTCCTTCGCGAATGCGCGCGGTTGGCCGCAAGTGCCGCTGGGTCAAAAACCGCCGATGTGCGGCTTGCAGAGATGGCGCGGGCGCCATCCCTCGCCGCTGCAGCAACTGAAGTCCTGCTCGGGAATCGCCGAGCGTGCCTGTGACATAGAGATCGTCGCCCTCCTTCGCTCCGCTTCTGAAGAGCAGACGACCCCCTGCTGCCGATCCAACCAGCATAAGATTGACGAACCAGCCGCTCCTCGACGCGGACGTATCGCCACCGATCAGGTTGACCCGATGAGGGCGGCAGGCGGCCATCATGCCGTCATACAACTGCCTTACCTGTCGGCCTATTGCGTCACGAGGAATGGCCAGGGCAACCAGGAGATACTCGGGAGTTCCCCCCATGGCGGCGATGTCACTGAGATTGGCGGTTGCGGCCCGAAACCCGATGTCAGTGAACGCGGCGGTGCGGCGGTCAAAATGAATGCCCTCTGCAAGGAGATCGGTCGTCAATAAGTACCGGTTGCGGCCGGAGGCGATCACTGCGGCGTCGTCGCCGATTCCGCGGACAATTCGGGCACTCGTCGTTCCGTACCGTTTCTTGAGTGCCCGGATCAGATCGAATTCATGGATCGTTGGACTGGCCTGGGAGCGGACCGACAAGGTCATGCTAATGCGGCCGATGGGAGGCCTGCGGGGGTGCGGCTGATCGTGCGTGTGCGGGTTGCTCGGAACGCCTCGATTTCTCGATGCGGGGCACCGGCTTCGGCGATTCCTGCGGGGACTGCGGCCGGCCCGCCTTCTTCTTCATCGAGGTTCTTCGCCGCAAGGCCACTTTCATCACATCGTCCATGGTATCGGCAAACACGAGCTGGATGCCTTTGAGAATGTGCTTCGGGATCTCGTCGAGATCCTTCTTGTTGCGCTTCGGCAGAATCACCGAGGTCAATCTGGCGCGTTTGGCCGCAAGGATTTTTTCCTTCAAGCCCCCGATCGGCAGCACGCGCCCCCGCAGTGTGATTTCACCCGTCATCGCCAGATCCCGGCGCGTCGGCACCTGCGCCATCGCGGACGCGATGGCGGTCGCCATCGTGATGCCGGCGGATGGGCCGTCTTTGGGAATGGCGCCGGCTGGCACATGGATGTGCAGATCTTGCTTAGTGAACATGTCTGGGTTGATGCCGAGAGTTTTTTCTCGGGAGCGGACGTAGCTCAAGGCGGCTTGCGCCGATTCCTTCATGACGTCGCCGAGATGACCGGTCAAGGTCAGCGCGCCTTTGCCCTTCATGACCGTCGCTTCAATATAGAGGACATCGCCACCGGCCTCTGTCCAGGCCAGACCCGTCGCGACGCCGATTTCGTCTTTCTCAAGCTCCGATTCAGGCACGAACTTCGGAACACCGAGATATTTGTGCAGATTACCGGCGTTCACCGGGAATCCCAACCCTTTGCCCTCAGCCACCTTCTTGGCGACCTTGCGCATCACATTGGCGATTTCCCGCTCGAGATTTCGGACCCCCGCTTCGCGCGTGTAATGGATGATGATCTGGCGGATCGCCGCCTCGACGATTTTGACGTGCTTCTCCGTGATGCCGTGCTCATTCAGCTGTCGCGGAATGAGATAGCGCTGCGCAATGCCGAGCTTCTCCTCTTCGGTGTAGCCGGGGATCTCAATGATCTCCATGCGGTCGCGAAGAGCGGGAAGAATCGGATCGATGAGGTTTGCCGTGGTGATGAACATCACTTCCGAGAGATCGAACGGCACGCCCAGATAATGGTCGGTAAAGGTGTTGTTTTGCTCGGGATCGAGCACCTCCAGCAGGGCGGCCGAGGGGTCGCCGCGAAAGTCCATCCCGACCTTGTCGATTTCGTCGAGCATGAAGACCGGGTTGCTGGTGCCGGCCTGTTTCATGCCCTGAATCATGCGGCCGGGCAAGGCTCCGACATACGTCCGACGGTGGCCGCGGATCTCGGCTTCGTCGCGTACGCCGCCCAGACTGATGCGCACGAACTCGCGACCAAGTGCGCGGGCGATCGACTTGCCCAGCGAAGTTTTGCCGACTCCAGGCGGGCCCACGAAACAGAGAATCGGGCCTTTCATCTTTTCTTTCAGCTTTCTGACGGCCAGGTACTCGAGGATGCGTTCCTTCACTTTTTCTAGGTCGTAGTGGTCTTCATTGAGAACCTTGTTCGCAGCCCGGAGATCCAGGTTGTCTTTCGATTTTTTGGACCACGGCAGCTCGACCATCCACTCAAGATAGGTGCGGACCGTCGCCGATTCCGCGGTGTCCGGGTGCATCTTTTCCAGACGCTTGAGTTGTTTTTCCGTTTCCTTCAGCACCTTTTCGGGCATCTTGGCGTCTTTGACGCGCTTGCGGAACTCTGCGACTTCCTCGGCCCGTTCGTCCAGTTCGCCGAGTTCCTTTTGAATCGCCTTGAGCTGCTCGCGCAGAAAATATTCGCGCTGGGTCTTGTCCATCTCGCCCTTGGCCTGGGCCTGAATTTTCTGCTGCATCGAGAGGACTTCGATTTCCTTCGCCAGGATCTCGCTGATCTGCCGGAGACGCTTGAGCGGCTCCGTGATTTCCAGCACCGACTGGGTCACTTCGACTTTGAGGCCCAGATTGGAGGCGATCATGTCGGCCAGGCGGCCCGGATCCTCCAAATTTTCGATGACGACCATCACGTCCGGAATCAGTACCTTGCCGAGGCTGACAATCCGCTCGATTTGCTCCTTGACGGTTCGCATCACCGCTTCGCTCTCGAGGGTGGAGCTCGCGGCCTTAGTTTCGTTGATTTTCTCGATGCGCACCGAATAATACGGATCGGTTTGGATATAGCCGGAAATCTTGGCCTTCGAGAGGCCTTGAACGAGAATCTTGATCCGCTCGTCGGGCAGCTTCAGCATCCGCATGATGATGCCGACCGTGCCGATCGCATGGATGTCGTCAGGGGTGGGGTTCTCGACGTCGAGGGCCTTTTGCGTCGCCAAGAAGATCATCCGGTTGCCCGCCAGCGCGGCCTCGATCGCCTTGATCGACATTTCGCGGCCGACGAACAGCGGCAGCACCATGTACGGAAACACGACGATGTCGCGCACCGGCAGCAGGGGCAGCTGGTCGGGAATTTCCACGTTTTGAGGCGGCGTCAGGTCTTGTTCGATCGATTCGCTCATCGGCGTACGCTCACGATCTCCATTGAATCGTTCTTCGACACGGAACGGATACGATGGCTAGGCTCTGCTGGTGCGGCGATGTTCTTCGCCCGATTCCATGCGGTTTCGAAGGTAGTCGGCGAAGTCTGCGCCCAATGACGGGTTTTTCAACGCAAATTCGACGGTGGCAATAAGGAAGCCCAACTTATCGCCGGCGTCGTAGCGGTTGCCTTTGACTTCGAGTGCAAACATCGGGGAATGCTTGGCCAATTCCCTCAGTGCGTCGGTGAGCTGAATCTCTCCGTTCTTCCCCGGCTTCGTCTTGCGCAAAATCGGAAAAATTTCTGGAGGCAGCACGTACCGGCCAATGACGGCCAAATTCGATGGGGCGTCCGAGGGCGCCGGCTTCTCGATGAGATCCGTCACCTTATAGAGACCGTCCGACAGCCGCTCCGGCGAGATGATGCCGTAGCGGTTGACTTCCTGATGGGGCACTTCCTGAATGCCCAGAACCGCGCCGTGACGCTTCTTATAGGTATGCACCAGTTGTGCAAGCGCTGGCACGGGGGCGTCGATGATTTCATCGCCCAGCATGACGGCAAACGGTTCATCGCCGATCAAATGTTGCGCGCAGAGCACGGCATGCCCGAGGCCTAAGGCTTCGGACTGCCGCACGTAACAGAAATTGGCCAGATTCGAAATATGCCGAATCTGACTGAGCAGCTGGCCCTTCCCGTTGCCCTTGAGGTTTTCTTCCAACTCAACGGAGCGATCAAAATGGTCTTCGATGGCGCGCTTGCCACGGCCCGTGATGACGATGATGTCTTCGATGCCGGAGGCGACGGCCTCTTCCACCGCATATTGAATGAGCGGCTTGTCCACCAGGGGAAGCATTTCTTTGGGAGATGCCTTGGTCGCTGGAAGAAATCGCGTCCCGAGGCCGGCGGCGGGAAGAATGGCTTTGCGAACCTCAGTGCGCGGCATACGGCGATAGTATGTGATGGGGTAGGTGAAGTCAAGGAATCGCCCATGTCTCTGATGCTTTCAGTCGCCGGAGCCGATCCGGCCCAGTTCGGCTTTACATTGAAGCACTTGCCCCATATAATCCGGGAGTTTTTTACTCAGGTTCGTGGTTGATGCTGCAACGCTGCACGCGTAGGCATCTCACGTCAGTTGACCTTCATTGCCACTGTCATCCATGGCTCCCGGTCCGGCTCAACTGCGGGGCTCAGGTGAAGGGCGTTCTACCTCCCCTAATCGAGGCTTTTGGATGGGGTTGTTATACTCGGTGGACCGCTCGGGAGCCCGGTGCTAGTGACGGAGGGGTTTTCCGTACAACGCCTGCACTGGTTGCTGGTGATGCTAGTCCTGGTCTTCGTCGCGGCCGGCCCTGTGCGTGAGGCGCTGGCCCAGACCCCGACGGCCAAGGTGGCCTCCATCGAGATTCGCGGCAACAAGAAAATCGAGCTTCCCGCCATTCAAGGACGATTGACCTTGAAGCCGGGCGACCCGTATACCCCGGAAAACGTTCGGGGGCAAATCAAGATTCTCTATGAAACCGGCTATTTCGAAGACGTGCAGCTGGAAACAGAGACGACGCCAGAAGGGATCGCCCTGACGTTCGTCGTCCAAGAGAAACCGTTCATCACCGAAATCGTGTTTGACGGCAACGAGGAATTAAGCGACGACAAGCTCAAGGAAAAAATCACGATCAAAAGCCAGGCGTTTCTGGACCAGCAGCAGGCTAAAGAAAGCGCGGAAAAGATCCGCCTGGCCTATCAAGAGGACGGGTACTACAGCGCCCAGGTCATCCCCATTCTGCAGACACTCGACGAAGACCGGAAGCGGCTGACGTTCTTCATCAAGGAGGGGGAAAAGGCCAAGGTCAAAACGGTCAATTTCGAGGGCATGCGGTCGGCGTCCAAGAGCGAGATGTTCAAGGTCACGGCCACCCGCGAGTGGGTGCCGTGGTACGGGCTGTTTACGCAGATGAAGCTGCCGTCGTTTCTCTCAGATGCGGGCGTCCTCAAACGCGAAGAGATGAACAACGACGTCGAGCGGATCAGGGAAGTGCTGCTCAACAAAGGATATCTCAACGCTCAGGTCGGTCTGCCGACCGTCGAGCTCAGTGAAGATAAGAAATGGTTCAACGTCACGTATGCCGTGAACGAGGGGGAGCCGTTCACCGTCGCCGAGGTTGGGTTCCGCGGCAATACGGTCTTCGAAGAGCCCGAGCTGCGCGACAAGATGAAGATCAAGCCGGGCGAAATCTTCCAGCGCCAGAAGATCCGGGATGAGATTAGCCGTTTGACCGATCTGTACGGCAGCAAAGGATATGCGTTCGCGGACGTCGCACCGAATGTGAATCCGAACGCCGAGGAGCGCACGGCCACCATCATTCTCAACATCAAGGAAGGCGAGATGATGCGCATCCGGCAGATCAACATCCACGGCAACGACAAGACGAAAGACAACGTCATCCGCCGCGAGTTGCGCGTCGACGAGCAGGATGTCATCGACACCCCATCGCTCAAGCGGAGCTTTCAGCGCCTGAATAACCTGAACTTCTTCGAGACTGTCGAGATTCTCCCGCAGCAGGTCGACGCCGACAAGGTCGACCTCAATGTCCGAGTCAAGGAAAAGCCGACAGGGCAGTTCAGCATCGGCGGCGGATTCAGCACGCTCGATAAACTGGTGGCCATTGCCGACATCACCGAGGGTAATCTCGGCGGTAACGGGTGGATGGGCCGCATTCGTGGGCAGCTGGGCCAACAGCGGACCCTCGGCCTGATCACCTTTCGGAATCCCTATCTGAATGATTCATTGACCTCGATGCAACTCGACGTCTACCGCAGCATGACGAACTACATTACGTACTTCGAAAAGAAGGCGGGCGCCAGTTTGACGTTCGGCCGATGGCTGTCCGAATACGTGACCGGGAGCGTCAGCTTCGTGGCGGAGCAATTGGAATTCAGCGATCCGACCCCCGATGCGCCCGAACTCGTCATTTCGCAATTGGGCAGTCAATCCACCACAGGCTTTCGGACGTCGCTGGCCCGGGATACGCGGGACTACTTCCTCGATCCGCGAACCGGTCTGCGAACGAGCGTGGGGTTCGACTTCGGGACGCCGTATCTGGGAGGGACGAATAATTTCTACAAATACTATCTCGATGCGATCAAATACACCCCCCTCCCGTTTGATACGAGATTCTCGATCCATGCGCGCTACGGCTCGGCAGAAGGACTCCATGGGAAACCTATTCCCTTGACGGAGCGGTTCTTCGTCGGCGGTATCAACACGATGCGCGGATTCGTCTTTGGTCGCGCGGGACCCGTCACGCCGAGCGGCTCCTTGCTCGGTGCCGCCAAGGAATTGATCTTCAACAACGATTTCATCTTCACGATCTCGTCTGAGGCGAAATTGAACGGCGTGCTCTTTTTCGATTGGGGAAATGGGTTTAACGACGGCGAGTCAGTCTCGTTCGGCGCTTTGAGGAAGGCGGCGGGATTTGAAGGCCGCTGGATCTCGCCCTTCGGTCCGCTTCGCGCGGCCTATGGGATCAATCTCGATCCACGCCCGGGAGAGCGTTCGGGCGTGTTCGAGTTTACAATCGGGTCGTTGTTCTAGGACGGTGACCATGTACACGGTTGCGTCGGGTCGAGGCGTGTGGGTGGTGGCATTGGCGGCGTGGATGGCCACCATGGCGGGATGCGCCACGGGGACCAAGATCGAAGGCAAGATCGGCCTCATGGATCCGGCCCGTGTGCTCAACGACTCCAACGCCGGGAAAAAGGCGAAAGACTCGCTGGCCGCCTTCTCCAAGAATCGTCAGGCATTGATCGAGATGGAGGAGAAGGAGCTGCGCCGCATGGAGGAAGATTTCATCAAACAGGCCAGCGTCCTCAGCCCGGCGGCGAAAAGCGAACGCGAACAGGTGTTCAGGCGCCGTATGGCGGAATACCAACAGAAGGCGGCAGAGCTGAATCGAGAAGTGCAGGAAAAACAAAAGGACGTCCTCGAAGCGTTCCGTGATAAAGTGGAGGCCGTCGTCGCCAAGGTCGCCAAGCGAAACGGATTGCAAGTGGTCATCGACAAAGGGAAGGGCGGCCCCGCGATTTACGGCGACGACGAGCTCGATATCACGAGCCAGGTCATCGAAGAATTCAACAAAGAGTATCCGTGAACACCGGCTTGACCGGTGGCGAGGAGGGATCCGATGGGGAGGCACACATGTATCGCACTGGCGATGGTCGGCCCGCTCTGGTGGGCCATGTCGTCAATGACGCTGGGGGCGGAACCGGTGAAAGTCGCCGTCATGGACCAGCAGCTCGTCATTGAGCGGTCCAAGGCGGGAAAACGGGCGCTGGAGGACCTGAAAGCCTATCAGGCGACCAGACAGAAAATCATTAACTCAGACGATCAGGAGCTGAAGGAGCTGGAGCAGACGATTCAGGATGCCAAGCTCAGCGAGGCAGCCAAGCAGGAAAAGCAGAATCAGTTCCAGGGGAAACTGGAAGCCTATCAGCGCCGTCTAGCGGACTTCAATCGGGAGATCCAGCAGAAGCAGCGCGAAATGGTGGGTGAATACACGAAAAAAGTCCAGGAGGCCGCTCAGGTGGTTGCGCAAAGGGAAGGGTATATTGCGGTCATCGATCGCGGCAACGAAGCCCTGATCCGGATCGTGATCTATTACCAGCGCGGGCTGGACGTGACGGATCAGGTGGTGAAGGAATTCGACAAGCTGAATAAGTAGTCGCAGGCAAGACCCGCTATGTCTCCCATCGAAGGAGGAGAGAGAAGAGAGGTCAGAGCTTCAGGAGGTTCCCCGATGGCCGTGATGGAACAAGCCGAGATCCAGGCGCTCCTGCCGCATCGCTATCCGTTCTTGCTCGTTGATCGCGTGCTGGAACTCGAGCCGGACCGGCGAATCGTCGGCATCAAGAACGTGACGGTGAATGAACCGTTTTTCCAAGGCCATTTCCCCGGACGGCCTGTGATGCCGGGGGTCCTGATCCTGGAAGCGATGGCGCAGGTCGGCGGGCTGCTTGCCTTCAAGTCGTTGGGACCTGCCAACAAGCCGGTGGTGTATCTGACCGGGGTGGACGGAGCCAAGTTCCGGAAGCCTGTCGTGCCTGGGGATCGGCTTCGTTTTGAGATCGACGTGCTGAAAAAGCGGTCGCCCTTCTGGAAGATGGCCGGCAAGGCGTATGTCGAAGCAGAACTGGTGTGCGAAGCGGAGGTCACTGCCATGGTGACCGAAGAGAAAGCGTGACAGAGCCCACGCCTCACTGAGCACCGATCATCACCGGAGGTCTACGTGCACATTCATCCCAATGCCATTGTCCACCCGAAGGCGAAGGTAGCCGATGACGTCGTCGTCGGCCCGTTCTGCGTGGTGGGAGAGCATGTGACGCTTGGCAAAGGGACACGCCTGCTGTCGCATGTGACCGTGGAGGGATGGACCGAGATCGGTGAACGGTGCGAGCTCCATCCCTTCGTCTCAATCGGCGGACCGCCGCAGCATTTGGGCTATAAAGGCGAGCCCACGAAAGTCGTGATCGGAGATGACAACGTCTTCCGCGAGTATGTGACCGTCAATCGGGCGACGATGCAGGGCGGCGGGCTGACCTCCATCGGCCACAAAAATTTTCTCATGGCCTATACCCATGTGGCGCACGATTGTCGGCTGGGCAATTCATTGATCATGGCGAACGCAGCGAGCCTCGCCGGCCATATCACGATTGGCGACCACGCGATCATCGGCGGCTTGTCCGGCATCCATCAATACGTCCGAATCGGCGCCTATGCAATGGTCGGCGGCTGCTGCGCGCTGGGACAGGACCTCCCGCCCTTCATGCGGGCGGCCGGTGGCTATCGAGCACGAATGTACGGACTCAATTCGGTCGGTCTGCGACGCCACGGCTTCTCTTCGGACCGGGTGGCGGTTCTCAAGCGAGCCTACGACATTCTGTTTCGATCGGGCCATCGTATGGCCGAAGCCGCACGCTTGGCCAAAGCGGAGTTCGGCGACCAGCCGGACGTGATGGCCGTCCTCGCGTTTCTCGAAGGGACGAAACGAGGGATCTGCCGCTCGATGGGCAAGGACGAAGAAGACGAGGAATAGGCGTTCATGACGCAAGCGCCTCGCGTGGAAAGCGGCGAACGGCTGGGGCTGATTGCCGGCAACGGCCGGTTTCCGATCATCTTCGCGGATAACGCCAGAAAGCTCGGCTATCACGTGTCTGCCGTCGCCCACGAGGGGGAAACCGATCCGGAGTTGGCAAATCATGTGGATCGCATCCATTGGATCAAGATCGGCCAGCTCAATAAGCTGATCAAGGCGTTCAAGGACGACCAGGTGCATCAGGCGGTCATGCTAGGCGGGATCAAAAAGACGCACGTGTTCACCACCGTCCGTCCCGATTTCCGCACCTTGGCGCTGGCCGCGAGGCTTGCGCTCTGGAAGGACGACGACATCCTCCGCGAAATCGCCAAGGAGTTGGAAAAGGAAGGCATCGCGATCTGCGAATCGACCTTCGGCCTCGAAGGGATTCTGGCCGACGAAGGCCCATTGACGGCTCGCGTGCCCAGCGAGAAGGAATGGGAAGACATCCGGTACGGCTGGGAAGTGGCCCACGAGATCGGACGGCTCGACATCGGACAATGCGTCATCGTCAAGGACCGCGTGGTTGTGGCCGTGGAAGCGGTCGAAGGCACGGACGAAGCGATCAAGCGGGGCGGCCAGCTGGCGAAAGACGGCGCTGTCGTGGTCAAGCGAAGCAAACCGCAACAAGATTTACGCTTCGATCTGCCGGCCGTCGGGCCGCGGACCATCGAGGTCATGGCGTCCGTGAATGCGTCGGTTCTGGCCGTCGAGGCTGGTCGTACGATCATTCTTGACCGCGATCTCACATTACGACAGGCGAAGTCGGCCCGCATCGCCGTGGTCGGCATCGTGAAACCACCTCCTCAGAGCGGAGGATCATAGCCCGTGACACCCTTGCGGGCGGGTGTGATCGGGGTCGGCCATCTTGGGCAGCATCACACCCGGCTCTATGCGTCGCTTCCCGGTGCCCGACTGATCGGCGTCGTCGATCAATCAGCAGAACGCGCACGGATGATTGCCGAGCGGCATGGGGCGAACGTCTTTGGCTCACTGGAAGAGCTGTTGCCGCAGGTCGACGTCGTCAGCGTCGCGGTGCCGACGTCCTCACATTACCCGGTTGCAAAAGCCTGTTTGCAGGCCGGCAAACACGTCCTCGTCGAAAAGCCCATTGCAGTCACTGCCGGCGAGGCGAGCGAGTTGGTCCAGCTCGCGGCGCAACGCCGATGCCGGCTTCAAGTCGGACACAGTGAACGCTTCAATCCGATCATGCAGGTCATGCGTCCGCACATCGGTCGCCCGGTCTTCATCGAATGCCACCGCCTAAGCACCTTCAGCGATCGAGGCACCGACGTGGATGTCATACTCGATCTCATGATCCACGATCTCGATATGGTGCTGTCCTTCAATCCCGGCGAAGCCGAGGAGGTCCAGGCCGCTGGCGTCCCGGTCCTGTCATCGACCATCGATATCGCCAACGCACGGATTCAATTCACGAGCGGATGCGTGGCCAATCTTACCGCAAGCCGTGTCTCCACGAACAAGATGCGGCGCCTCCGGCTGTTTCAGCGGGACAACTATCTGTCGATCGACTTCCACACGAGGCAAGGCATGATCTGCCGTCGCGAGGCGGGCACCGGTGTGCGCCCGTCGATCGTCATCGAACAGCTGCGAGGCAGCGAAGAGGAGCCGTTGAAGCTTCAGCTCGAGTCGTTTCTTACTGCCGTCGCCACCGGCCACAGGCCGGTCGTTTCCGGTGAGGATGGCGCGGCGGCATTGAATCTCGCACATCGGGTGTTGGACGCCATCGAACAGTTTGTCAGGCGGAATCAAGACGCGCCTGCCCAATCCACCTCAACGTCACCCTGAGCCGTGGTCGTCCCATGCCGCGAATTCTGATTATCGCCGGTGAAGCCTCAGGAGATCTCCACGGAGCTCATTTGGCTAAAGCGATGACTGCCCGCGACCCGAGCGTCCAGCTGGTCGGCATCGGCGGCACCGGGATGAGAGCCGCGGGCGTGACCATGATCTCCGGGATTCCACAGCTCGACGTGGTGGGACTCATCGGGCTGTCCGCCGTTCGGTTCCTGGTCCAGCGTGTGCTCGCCGTCCGACGGGTGTTGAAGGCTGAACCGTGGGATCTCGTCGTGTTAATTGACAATCCCGGGCTCAATTTTCATTTCGCCCGCGTCGCCAAGGCCGCTGGTCTCCGCGTGGTGTATTACATCGCGCCCCAAGTGTGGGCCTGGCGCCCGGGCCGGATGAAGTGGATTCAGCGAAATGTGGATCATGTGGTCGTCATTCTGCCCTTCGAGTCGGAACTCTACCGGCGAGCGGGTGTCCGATGTACGTTCGTCGGCCATCCGTTGCTGGATTCGGTGGCGCCGCGGTATGACCGGACTGCGCTGCGGGCGAGGTACAATCTCGACGCCTCGGCGCCGGTGGTAGGGTTGCTGCCGGGGAGCCGTGTGGCGGAGGTCACCATGCTGCTGCCGATGCTTCTGGAGGCGGCGCGGCGCCTGGTGGCGAGCGAACCGAAGACGCAATTTGTCCTGGCGCAGGCGTCGTCAATTGACGATAATCTGCTCCACAATCTACTGCGGCACAGCCCGGTGCCGGTCAGCGTGGCGAAGGATCAGGCGAGCGAAGTCATGGCGACCTCAGATGTGCTCCTGGTCGCCTCAGGAACTGCCACACTCCAGGCGGCCGTCGTTGGTACGCCGATGGTCTTGGTCTATAAAACGACGCTGCCCACCTATTGGATCGCGCGTTGTTTGATTCGAGTGAAGTGGATCGGCCTGGTGAATCTTGTGGCGGGCCGGACCATTGTCCCTGAGTTGATACAGGACGAGGCGACCGCCGAACGGCTGTGGCAGGAAGCGCGGCGTCTCTTGACCGATCGCCAGGCCTATCAGGATATGAAAGACGGATTGCGCCAGGTTCGGGAATCGCTCGGTGAACCAGGCGCCTCACATCGTGCTGCTCAGGTGATACTCGAAGCGTGTCGAGCCTAGACCGGTTCATACGACTGGTTCGATATCTCAAGCCCTACCGATTTCGATTGGGTGCGGCCTTTGTGTGTTCGGCGCTGGTCGCCGCACTGTCGGGAGCCTACGCCTGGCTGGTGAAGCCGGTCCTCGATGAAATTTTTATCAACAAAAATGAAACCCTGCTGCTCGTCCTTCCGCTGGCGCTCTTTACGGTGTCCGTGCTGAAGAGCGCATTCAGCTATGGCCAAAACTACTTGATGAATTATGTCGGCAACCAGGTGATCACCGACATCCGGCAGGAACTGTTCGGGAAATTGGTGCGGTTGCCGGTGCAGTATCATGACGCCAATACGTCCGGCCGATTGGTGTCTCGCGTGATCAACGATGTCACCTTAATGGCCAACGCGATTGCCGGCGTCCTGAAGGACGTCTTTCAACAGGGCCTGACGTTCCTGGCGATGCTGGGCGTCATTTTTTATCAGAATTGGAAGCTGGGCGGCATGTCGATTATCGTGATCCCGCTCGCCGTCGTCACCATGACGCGGATGGGCAAACGGCTGCGCGCCCTCGGGAAAAGCGGTCAGGAGCAGATGGGGGACATGGCCTCGACGCTCCAAGAAACCCTCTCCGGCATCCGCATGGTGAAGGCGTATGGTCGGGAAGAGGCCGAAGCGGAGCGTTTCAAGGAGAGCAACAAGGCCTTCCTCAGCACCACGATGAAGGCGATTCAAGTGTCCTCGCTGGGTTCTTCGCATATCGAGGTCATCGGCGTCGTCGGCGTGGCGGTGATCATCTGGTACGGCGGCTCTCTTGTGATCAGCGGAGACATGACGCCGGGCGCGTTTTTTTCGTTCCTCGCGGCGATGTTCATGGTGTTTACGCCGCTTCGCCGGCTCTCCGGCTCGAATAATACCATTCAACAGGCGTTGGCAGCGGCCGAGCGGGTCTTCAGTGTGATCGATCTCGAAACCGAACAGGAAACGGATCGGGGGCAGGTCGTCATGCCGCCCATTGCGCGATCCGTCGTGTACCAGGACGTCACGTTTCTCTACGAAGGTCAGACGGTCCCCGCCTTGTCCGACGTCGATCTCGTGATTCAAGCGGGCGAGATGGTGGCGGTCGTCGGAAGCAGCGGAAGCGGAAAGACGACGCTGGCAAACCTGCTCCCCCGATTCTATACGCCGACGGCGGGGTCCGTCTTGATCGACGGGGTCGATATTCAATCCTTCACGCTGGCCTCGTTGCGGGCTCACATCGGCATCGTGTCTCAGGAGGTGGTCCTGTTCGACGACAGCGTCTTCAACAACATCGCCTTCGGACGGCAGCATGCGACGGAGGAGGACGTCGTGCAAGCGGCCAAACTGGCCTATGCGCACGAGTTCATCGAGCGACTGCCTCAGGGGTATGCCAGCATGGTTGGCGAAAAGGGCATCAAGTTGTCGGGCGGAGAGCGGCAACGGCTAGCAATCGCGCGGGCGATTCTTCGCGATCCTCCCTTGCTCATTTTGGATGAGGCGACCTCCGCGCTTGATACCGAGTCTGAACGCGTTGTGCAGCTGGCGTTGAGCAATCTCATGGCGCATCGGACAACGCTGGTCATCGCGCATCGTTTGTCGACCGTTCAACGTGCCGACCGGATCGTCGTATTAGACCGCGGCACGATTGTCGAAATGGGAACCCATGACGAGCTCTTGCTGCGGGGCGGTCAATACAAGCGGCTCCATGCCCTCCAGTTCCAGGATATGCCGAATGACTAACCGGCTCTTGAAACCGCTGGAGCGCTGGGTGAAGCTCGCGGTGCTCCCGCCGGCCGGTGCCGCGATGATCCGCCTGCTGGGCCGCTCGATGCAGATCGACACACGTGGCCAGGAGCATGTGGACCGGCTGTACCAGGAGGGCAAACGTGTGATTATCGCCTTCTGGCATGCCCGTCAGTTCATGATGCCCCTGACCTATCGCGGCACGCTCGCGCATATCCTCATCAGCCAGCACCATGACGGCGAGATCATCGCGCGCATCGTCGAGCGGTTCGGGTTTCGGGCGGTTCGCGGGTCGAGCACCAGAGGTGGCGTCGAGGCCCTGCGCGAATTGATCCGACTTGGCCGTTCAGGAGTGGATCTCGTC
>Ga0207688_10000901_pt1 | contig 14998 bp, 14 predicted proteins | sample KBSMiscanthusM4_FD_184296 | JGI IMG/M metagenome (GOLD analysis project Ga0207688, IMG submission 184296) | Miscanthus rhizosphere microbial communities from Kellogg Biological Station, Michigan, USA - M4 (SPAdes) (version 2) | ecosystem: Host-associated > Plants > Roots > Rhizosphere ...
CGACACGAACGGGCCGCTTGGAATCCGCCAGAAAGCGGATACACTCCCCCGCTCATGGGAACCCTGGGTGAGATCTGTGCGCCGACGTTCATCACCGTCGCGCCCGAAGACACGCTTGGCGAGGTGGCCGAGCGCATGAGCGCTCAGAACGTGGGCGCAGTCGTCGTGAAGGACTTCGGCCGTCTCATCGGCGTCCTCACCGAGCGCGACATGCTCCGCGCGATGGCGGCACGCGTGCACACGAGTGACGCACGCGTCCGTCAGTGGATGACCGAGAACCCGATCACCGCCCCGCCGGACATGACCTTCGAGGAGGCGTCGCAGATCATGCTCGACAAGGGCTTCCGGCACCTTCCGGTCGTCGACGGCGAGACGATCCTCGGGATCGTCAGCCTCCGGCGCATCATGGGTGGCCGGCGGCCTACAGAAGTCGAGACGTAGCGCCTAGGCGCAGGCCGAAACGACGCCGCTGGTGAGCGCGTTTGCGGCGGCGGAGACCGAGATGCCGCGTCTCTTGAGCTGTGCGACGAGCTTCGGGTTCTTGCGCATGTCCTGGACTGCAGCATCCCTCGCCGCGCCCGGCCCGAGGAGCGTGAGGCCGCAGCCAGTGAGGTTCTTCGTGCCGCCGATCCACCCCAGGCCGTAGAGGTACTTGAGTGCCGGCTTCTTGTACGAGGCACGCTTGTATGCCGCCTTTGCACCGGCGACCGATACCTTCTGGGCCTTCGCGGCCTTCGCGACAGCGGAAATGCCGACGCTGCTCGTGTTGAAGACCGCGCTGACGTTCCTCCCGTACGCTCCCGTCAGGCTGATCGCCATCAACGAAACGGCGGCGAGGATCCCTGCGTATTCGACTGCCACGATCTACATGGTCCACCCGCGCAGCCGATTCGTCAACGACTCACCAGATCGACCGAAGGAGGGCCTCGATCTCCTCGGCCGACGCCGGTCGGGGATTCGAGCGAGCGCCTGGCCGATCGGCGATCTGACCGGCCACGACGGGGAGCTCGGTGTCGGGGATGCCGAGGTCGCGAAGCCGCTCGAAGCCCCCGAGCCGCGCGAGGCCTTCGACCCGGGTCGGCGCATCGGTCACCATCAGCGATGACGCCAGCGTCGCGATCGCATCGGGAACGACCGGCTCGTTGAACCGCAGGGCCGGCGCAAGACACAGTGCGTTGAGGCCGCCGTGCGACGCGCCGTAGCGACCCCCCAACGCCTGCGCCATCGCGTGCGCGAGGAAAAGCCCACGCGCCGCAAGTGCGATGCCGGCGTGCATCGCGCCCTCGAGCAGCTGTGTCCGCGCGGCGCGGTCGCCGCCGTCCTCGACGACGACGGGGAGCGCGCGCGCGATGAGCGTCGCGCCGGTGCTCGCGTCCTCGCACGGCCCTGCGTACAGTGCCTCCGCGCAATGCGCGAGGGCGTTCATCGCGGTGCCGACGGTCTCCTCGCGCGGTAGGCCGAGCGTCAGTGCAGGCTCGTAGACGACCGCCACGGTGTTGGCGCCCGATCCTCCGGTCTTCGCCCCGCGCTCCTCGTCGCGCATGCCGAAGTACGCGGTCCACTCCGAGCCGGAGTACGTGGTGGGAACGGCGACGAGCGGGAGACTCGTCGCGGCCGACACCGCCTTCGCCGTGTCGATCGCGCTGCCGCCGCCGACGACGACGAGACCGTCGGCATCCGTTGCGGCATCGGTGGCTCCCGCGACGACGTCGAGTGGCGCGTGCCGTCTGACCCCCACGAAGCGATCGGTGACAGGCACGTCGAGCTCCGCGAAGCGCGCGCTCGTGACGAGGAGTGGACGCTCGAGCCCGAGCTCCTTCACGAGGCCATCGAGCTCGGCGAGCCCCCAGCGGACGATCACGGCGCGAGCTGCTCCCGCGCGAACGCGACGAACGCGTCCGCGACCCGGGTCCTGGCACGGCCCGTCGCGGATGCGAGCGAGATCTCGCGCGTGACGTCCAGCCCTTCCACCCGGGCCTCCGCGAGACGACCACCCGCCAGGTCCACCTCGACTGCGGTGCGCGAGATGAAGGTGACGCCGTAGCCCGCCTCGACGGCGCGGCGAACGGATTCCTGCAGGCCCAGCTCGAGCCTCACGTCGAGATCGCGCAGCCGCACGCCTTGCCTGCGCAGCGCATCCTCTACGACTTGACGGACGCCGGCACCGTCCTGCATGAGTATGAGTGTCTCCTCGCGCAGCTCGTCGAGCGTGATCGTGCGACCCGCGAATGCATGTCCGCGCGGGCAGGCGAGGATGACCTGGTCCGAGAAGAACGGCTCGAACCGCACACCGCGGTGGCGCCGTGCCGCACCGACGATCCCGAGCTCGAGCTCGCGCGCGGCGACGCGCTCGACGACCGAGTGCGTGTCGGACACCGTCAGATAGACGCGGACGTCTGGGTTCTGACGCTGAAACTCCGCCAGCGCGACCGGGATTGCGACGGCCGCCGGACCGGTCGAGGCACCGAGCACGAGATCGCCCGCCAACGCGCCCTCGCCCGAGGCAGCGACGTCAGCCACGAGCTGATCCTCGAGGGCGAGCATCCGCTGCGCGCCGCGGTACAGCCGCCAGCCTGCCTCGGTCGGCTCGACGCGACGGCCGGAGCGGTCGAGGAGCTGCGTACCCAGCCGCTTCTCGAGCGCTCGCACCTGGAGCGAGACGGCGGGCTGGGTCACCCCGAGACGGTCAGCCGCCTGCGAGAAGCTGCGGCGCTCGACGACGGCGCAGAACGCCGCAAGCTGACGCGTGTCCATAAGCGAACGTTATCCGTGAATCAGAAGACACCGCGCTCCGCGAGCCAGTGCTCCAGCAGCGGGTCGGTCAACTCGGGGCCTCCGCCCGCCATACGCACCTCGGCCTTCCCGATCAGCCCGGACAACGCCCGGCCGACGCTGCCTCGGCGCAGGCCGAGGAACCGCAACGTCTCGTCCGCATACAGCGTTCGCTGAGATGCCGCGAGAGCGACACTGACGCGCTGCTCGTTCACGGAGAACGACTCCCAGCGCGCACGCAGCGCAGGCTCGGCGAGCGCCAGCGCGCGCTCCCGCGCATCGACGAACGCCGCCTCGTCGGCGGTGGAGCCGCGCGGGAGGATCTCCCACAGATGGTGCGCGACGAGCATCACGCGCTGTGGATGGCCACGCGCGAATGCGATGAGCGGGTCGAGCGCGTTCCCCACCTCGCGGCCCGTGCTCCGAAAGCGGTCCTCGAGCACGTTCGCCGTGACGTCGTCGGGAAGCGGCGCGAGCTCCACGGGCACCGCGTGCTCGAGCAAGGGACGGGAGGGATCCTCGAAGAGGCGCTCCATCAGCGTCGGCGCAGAGCCGGCGAACGCGTACGAGGCGACTCCGGTCTGATGCTGGATGACGCTGCGTAGCATCCCGTCGGCGCCGTCGACGCGCAGCAGGTCCTGAAACTCGTCGAAGGCGACGAGGCTGCGCGCACCCGTCCGTTCGTGGACCTTGGCGGGGAGATCGAGCAGCCGAAGAAACACACTCTCGACGTCGATGCGCGGGTTCGACTGGATGGACGCCGTGAAGCCTCCGGCTCCGAGGGACAAGCCGACCTGCCACGAGCGGAACAGCGCGTCGACCGTTCTCCGGACCGCCCCCTTGAGCGAGCGGTCGTATGCACGCTCGATGCGTACGACGGTGCTCGAGAGCGACAGCACGCCTTCGAGATCGACGAGCGCGGTCGCCCAGCCGGTGTCGCCGGCCTCGAGGAGCACGCGGCGAAGCAGGCTCGTCTTCCCGTAGCGCCGCGGGGCGACGAGGCGCGAGGCGTGACCGCCTTCCGCAAGTGCGAGGAGGCGAGTCGCTGCTTCCTCGCGGTCGATCATCTCGTCGCGCAAGAGCTCACCGGCAATACGAAATGGATTGGCGTCCACGTTGCACAGTCTGCCGAAGTGGAACAGATCTGTCTACGCTGAGCAGACAGAACTGTCTGCTTTCTGTAGACACGTCTGCTAGGTTCGCACGCGTGCGCGTCTGGATCGACGTCTCGAACTCGCCACAGGTGCCGTTCTTCCGCCCACTCGTCTCGCTCCTGCGCCAGCGCGGGCACGACGTCCGCGTGACGACCCGCGAGTACGCCCAAACCGTCGAGCTCCTGACGCTGCACGGTATCGAGTACGACGTCGTCGGCCCGCCCCACGGCGGCGCAGGAGCGCTCGGCAAGACGAGTGCCATGGCCGGCAGGCTTCGAGCGCTCCGCCGGTACGCGAGCGGACGTGGCTTCGACATCGCGCTCTCGCATGCCTCCCACGAACTGCCGATGGTCGCGCGTTCGCTGGGCGTTCCCGCGAGCTACGCGTTCGACTACGAGTTCGCGCGTGTGCAGCACGGCTTCGGCTGCCGGGCGGCGCGCCGCGTGATCGTGCCGGAGGCGATTCCTCAGGACCGCCTCGATCGCCTCGGGGCACGCGCGTCCAAGGTCCGGCGCTATCCGGGTCTCAAGGAGGAGTACTACCTCTCCGGCTTCGAGCCGGATCCGAACGTCGTCGACGAGCTCGGCCTCGACCGCGAGCGAGCGCTTGTGGTCGTGCGGACCCCACCCGACGTGTCGCTGTACCACCGCCAGACGAACCCGTTGTTCGGTGACGTCCTCGAACGGCTCGGACACGACCCGCACGTGCAAGCGGTCGTGCTCCCTCGAACCGCGGAGCAGCGCGGCGAGATCGTTGCTCGCGCGCTGCCCTCGGTCGTCGTTCCGGACAAGGCCGTGGAAGCGCAGAGCCTCGTCGCGCTCTCGGATCTCGTCGTATCGGCAGGCGGGACGATGAATCGCGAGGCAGTCGCGCTCGGCGTCCCCGTGTACACGACCTTTGCCGGCCGGCTCGGCGCCGTGGACGCGTCGCTCGTGGACGAGGGAAGGCTGCGGATCCTGACCGGTGCGGACGAGCTCACGCTCGACAAGCGAGGCGAGGCGGGGGTCCGAGTCGAGCGCGATCCAGCGCTGCTGCTCGACCTCATGCTCTCCGCTCTCGAGTCCTGACCTCGAGCCTCCGACGGACTCGAGGTCAGGAGAGTCCGTTCCCTCCCGTGAGGTAGTCGTTCGGGTTCGGCATCTTGAACGTCTTGTGCGCGAAGCCGCCGTCGAGGTCGTTGAACTGGTCGCGGAAGTTGGCGACGATGTCGTAGCCGAGAGACTCGACGTACGCGCGCTATCCCATCGCGCGCAACAGCTGAACGGTTCGGTCTAGACGGTCTCCGAAGCGGGCGTCGCCTTGGCTGCGCGCGCGCCGTTTCCGGCTTCGACATCGATCCGCTGCGGCGCGGCGCAGATCGTCGTCAGGCGACCGATGGCCTCGAGCGTCTCGCCGGCATCGACGAGCCTCGCGAGCTCGTCGAGCTCGTCCTCGAGCCAACCCGGGTCGATCGGCGGGCGGGTGACGAGCATGATCGCCTCGTGCTGTGACGGCGAGACGGTCTCGGTCTCGGACCACAGCTCCTCGTGCAGCTTCTCGCCCGGCCTCGCTCCGACGATCTCGATCTGGACGTCGACGCCGGGCTCCTTGCCCGAGAGTCGGATCATCGTGTCGGCGAGGTCGGTGATCTTCACGGGCTCGCCCATGTCGAGAACGTAGACCTGGCCACGGCCGCCGATCGCCCCCGCCTGGATGATGAGCTGAACCGCCTCGGGGATCGTCATGAAGAAACGCGTCATCTCCGGATGCGTCACGGTCACCGGGCCGCCTCGCGCGATCTGCTTGCGGAAGATCGGGATGACGCTCCCCGACGAGCCGAGGACGTTCCCGAACCGGACACCGCAGAACTTGGTCGTCGCGTCCTCCGAGTGCCCCCACGACTCGACGATCCACTCGCAGAGCGCCTTGGACTGACCCATCACCGTCTTCGCGTTCACCGCCTTGTCCGTCGACACGAGGACGAAGCGCTTCGCGCCGAACTCGACCGCGATGTCCGCGACCGTGCGCGTCGCGAGCGTGTTGTTGCGCACGGCCTCGAGCGGGTTCGCCTCCATGAGCGGGACGTGCTTGTACGCAGCGGCATGGAAGACGACGGCGGGCCGGTACTTCTCGAAGACCTGCCGCATCTTGGTCGCATTGCCAGCGTCGGCCAGGACGGCCGCGGTCGCGTGGAACTCGCGCTCGTCCACGAGCTCGCGCTCGATCTCGAAGAGGTTCGGCTCCCCGTTGTCGACGAGCACGAGGCGCGTCGGACCCATGCGGGCGATCTGACGGCACAGCTCCGACCCGATCGATCCGCCGGCGCCCGTGACGAGCACGATCTCGTCGGTGAGGTAGCCCGCGATCGACGGCAGGTCGACCTCGACGGGCTCACGGCCGAGGAGGTCCTCGACCTCGACCGGTCGGATCTGGCCGGTGAGGTTGAAGTCGCCGGCAATCAGCTCGTGGAGCGCCGGCAGGGTGTTCACGGGCACCCGCGCCGCACGGGCGGCGCCCACGATCCGCTCGCGCACGTCGCCGGAGGCGGAGGGGATCGCGATGAGCAGCTCGTCGGGTCGCCGCTCCCGCAGCAGCAATGGAAGCTCCTGGGTCGTGCCCACTACGCGTATCCCGTGGAGCCGGAGGTTCTTCTTGCGCGGGTCGTCGTCCACGAGCCCGATCGGCGTGTAGCCGAGCGAGGGGTTGCGCAGCATCTCGCGGAGGATCAGCTGCGCGGCGTCGCCGGCGCCCACGATCAGCACCTCCTTCCCGCGCGCAACGATCGCGCCGGCCGACGGCCGCTCGATCAACGTCCTGGCGAGCAGGCGAACGCCCATGGCGAAGGCGAGCAGCAGGAGGATGTCGATGACCCAGATGCCGCGCGGGACCTTCGCCGGATGGAAGTCGAGCGCCGCGAAGACGAGGAACGCGGCCACGGCGGCAACGACGACACCGCGGAGGACGCCCCACATGTCCTGCGTCGACACGTATCGCCACCAGCGGTTGTAGAAGCCGAAGGCGATGAAGACGGGAAGCATGATCCCGACGACGAGTGCCACGACGTCCCACTCGAGGTAGCGGTCGTAGTACCTCGGCCAGTCGGCGTCGAAGCGGACGTACCACGAGAGCACCCACGCGGCGGCGATCAACGCCGCGTCGACCGCGACCTGCCAGAGCCGGTGTCGGTTGAGAGGCGAGCGCATCGCTAGGCGGGGACGCCGGCGACCGACCGGACCGCGTCGACCACGCGCTCCTGCTGCTCCCGGTCGATGCCTCCCCACATCGGAAGAGCGAGGTTCTCCGCGGCCGCGCGCTCGGTCTCCGGGAGCGACCCGTCGCGCACGCCGAGGTAGCCCATCGCGGGCTGCAGATGGGTCGGCGTGACGTAGTAGGACGCGCAGGCGATGCCTGCTGCCGTGAGCGCCTCCGCGATCTCGTCACGACGCGACGAGCGAACGACGTACATGTGGTAGACGTGCCCCGGCTCGTCGGCCGGGAGCTCCACGAGCTCCCCGAGCCCGAGCTCCGCATACGTGGCTGCGGCTTCGCGCCGCGCAGCATTCCATCCGGAGAGACGTGGCAGGAAGACGCGGAGCATCGCGGCCTGAACGGCGTCGAGACGCGAGTTCACGCCGACGAGCTCGAAGGTCCGCTTGTCACGCGAGCCGTGGAAGCGGAGCATCCGCACACGGTCGGCGACGGCGTCGTCCGAGCTCGTGACGAGCCCGCCGTCGCCCAACGCGAAGAGGTTCTTCGTCGGAAAGAAGCTGAACGTCGAGCAGATGCCCGTCTGCGCGACTCCGTCCGCCCCGAACGCCTGCGCAGCATCCTCGATGAGAGGCAGTCCGAGCGGGGTGAGCTCCTCGAGCTGCGCCGGCCGGCCGAAGAGATGGACGGGCATGATCGCCTTCGTTCGTTCCGTGATCCGCGTCGCGACGTCCTCGGGGTCGAGGTTCAGGGTGGCGGGATCGATGTCCGCGAAGACGGGCGTCGCGCCGATGCGAGCGATGGCCTCGGCGGTCGCGTAGAACGTGAAAGACGGGCAGATCACCTCGTCGCCGCGGCCGATCCCGAGCGCCTCGAGCGCGAGCACCAGCGCATCGGTGCCGTTGCCGACGCCGATCGCATGTGGGACGCCGAGGTACGCGGCGGACTCGTGCTCGAACGCCTCGACCTCCGGCCCGAAGATGAACCGTCCCGACTCGAGGACGGCAGAGAACCGGTCTTCGAGCTCCGGAATGAGCGGCGCGTACTGCGCCTTGACGTCGACGAGTGGGATCTGCTGGATCACGCGGGCGAGTGTAGCTTCGCTCCGAGTTTCCTCAGCCGGCCGAAGACTCCTCGGCGACGCGCCGCCTCCGCTTCTTCAGATACCGCCAGCCGAGCCACGCCGCGCCGACGACGACCGCCGCCGCGACGACGTAGTCGGCATAGCGGAACGCGTGGTGGAAGTCCTCCCAGTTCGCCCCCGCCACGTAGCCCGCACCGGCGAAGGCGAAGCACCAGACCGCCGAGCCGAGGAACGTGAGCACGGTGTAGCGGACGAACGGCACCTCGAAGACGCCCGCGGGAATCGACACGAACGAGCGGATGACGGGAGTCAGGCGGCCGAGGAAGACCGCCCAGTCCTCCCACCGCTCGAACCATCGCTCCGCACGTTCGAGCTTCTGGTGGTCGAGATGGAGCCACCGGCCGTGACGCTCGAGATACGGGCGTCCACCGTACAGACCGATCGCCCACCCGAGCACCGCGCCCACCGTGTAGCCGATCGTCCCGGCGAGCGCCATCGCCAGGTACGCGGTGAAGCCCTGGTCGATCTGCGTCCCGAAGAGCACGACGTCCTGGTCGGCGAATGCCCCGGAGGCGACTGCTCCCGCGTACACCATGACCACCTCGCTGGCTGCCGGGAAGACGGCATCGACGAGCATCAACAGGAAGACGGCGTACAGGCCGTAGTCACCGATCGCCGAGGTCACGGCGTCGGTCAGCTCGGTCAGAACGGACGCGACGAGCACGGGGGGAGAGTACTGACGACGCTGGCTAGGCCTTGACGCGACTGACGGTCAGGGGCTGAGTCAGGGAGACCGACCCGAGCTCGTTCGTGGCGGCGAGACGCACGATGTAGCGGCCCCCGGCCACGAGCTTCCGGTTCGCGGCACGCCCGTCCCAGGCGACGGCCTGGTCACCCGGTTGGGCCGCGACGTTCGAGACGGTTCTGACGACGATGCCCTCGGGCGTCTCGACCGTCACCCTCACGCGCGCGGCCCGCGCCTGCGACCAGCGGATGTCGACACGTCCCCCCGTGTTACGCACGACGACGCGCGCCGGCGAGACACGAAGCGAGCCGAGCGTCGAGTTGACGGCGAAGCGTCGTGTCGCCGTCGACGAGAGCCCCTGGTCGTCGGTCGCCGAGACGGTGAGCGTCCACCTGCCCTCTGCCGGGAGCACGGGCTGCGGCGCCGGTGGCGGCTGGCCCTCCGGAGGCGGCGGTGAGGCGGAAGCCGGGGGGAACGCCACGTCGTACGCGCCGGGCTCGCGTGCGATGCCGGGCTCCTGCCAGGCGACGGTTCCATCGGGCGCCGTGAGCGTCGCGGTGACGGTCGACGGACGCACGACCTTGTACGACAGCCGCTGCTCGTCGGCAATGCCGTCGCCGTTCGGTGACATGACGGCCTCGAGCGGCGGCGGGGCGTACACGCCGAAGTACTGGAGCATCAGAGCCGTCGACACGGCGCGCTCCTTGCCGTCGGACGGCGAATTCAGCACGGTGCCCTCGAAGGCGAGCGTCGACGAGCCGCCACCATCGAGCGCCATGCCGCGCACCGCCCCGAGGCGGACGAGTGCCTGCGCGAGCTCGAAGTTCGTCATTCCGACCGAGAACCCCGGCTGGCGACCATCGGTCGTGACGAGCAGGATCCCGCCGTCTGCGCGCTGGCCCACGGCGGTGCGTGGACCGCGCGGGGCGAGCTGGGCGATGGTGAAGGCCTCGTTCGACCGGTACACGGGTACGCCGTCGCGAACGAGGACGGGACCGCCTCCGATCGCGTCCGAGACGACCGACCAGTCCGGCTGCAGGATGAGCCGCAGCGTGACGGTCGAACCGAGAAGCGCCTCGGCCTGGAGCTTCGCGGCGGCATTGCCTCGCGCGACGAGTACGGCGGTGCCCGCCTGGATGCGCACGCTCGTCGCCGACGCGGCGCTGACGACGGGCACGGCGAGGTCGGTATTGGGGGTCGCGGGCGGAAACGAGCCGAGGACGACCGCGAACGCGCCGCCGATACGAGGCGTCGCCGGGCCCCAGTCGGGCGTGAACAGGGAGATCCCGTTCGTGCCGGGCGCCTTGTTCAGAAAGTTCAGCGCCCGCCGTTGACCGGAGCCCCGCCAGGTCCCGCGAAAGCTGACCCGCCGGACATCGAGGAGCCCGTCGAGCGTGATGCCCGCGCTCGAGCGCGAAGGGTTCGGCGGCGTGGCGAGGATGCCGTCCCGAAGGAAGATCCCGCTCGGGCGTCCGTCGTTCGGCGCAAAGTAGTCGCCGTTCACACCGACGGACGTCGCCTGCGTCGACAGCCGCCTCTCCATCGTGGAGACCGTCTCGCGCAGGACGATCGAGTCGTTGGAGAGCACGGGGCGTAGCCGGAACAGGCCGACCGGCCTCGGCCCGCGGACGACGTTGAGCGAGACGGGGCCGTGCGGGGTGAACTCGACGGTCCGCTCGTACGTCGCGCCCGGGAAAAGCGGAGTCGCCTGTGCGCCTGCGGGGGCAGCCCACGCCGCTGGGACGAGCGCGACGGCAGCGGTGGCGAGGGCGATGCGGCGCACGGCCGCCGAGGGTATCCGAACCGAAATGGCCGCTTTGCAGCGTCTTACAGGATCCGAACAGGCACGTCCGAGGCTAGTCGAACACGCGGACCTCTCGGTACAGCGTGTCCCGCTGCACCGGGGTCTTGCCCAGCGCCTTGATGAGGTGGACGAGCTCGTCCGTGGTCGTCCGGTGTGTCGTGCCCGCCGCCGAGACGACGTTCTCCTCAATCATCACCGAGCCCATGTCGTCAGCGCCGAAGCCGAGAGCGACCTGACCGACCTTCATGCCCTGCGTCACCCAGGACGACTGGATGTGCGGAACGTTGTCCAGGTAGATGCGCGAGACCGCCTGCGTCAGCAGGTAGTCGAAGGAGGTCGGCATCGCATCGTCCGAGACCATGTCGTCCATCCGGTTCCCGTCGCGCTGGAAGGTCCACGAGATGAAGGCGCGGAAGCCGCGCAGCTCGTCCTGGAGGGCGCGCACCTTTCGCATGTGCTCGACGCGCTCCTCGAGCGTCTCCACGTGGCCGTACATCATCGTCGCCGTCGTCGACATGCCGAGCCGATGCGCCTGACGCATGACGTCGAGCCACTCCTCGGACTTCGTCTTCTTCGGCGCGATGATCGCGCGCACGCGGTCGACGAGAATCTCGGCCCCTCCACCCGGAACCGAGTCGAGCCCGGCGTCTCGGAGACGCGTCAGCGTCTCCGGCACCGTGAGCTTCGACCTGCGCGCGATGTGCTGGATCTCGGGCGGCGACAGCGCGTGGAGATGGATCTTGTAGCGAGCCTTGATCGAGCGGAAGAGGTCCTCGTAGTAGTCGATCGCGAGGTCGGGGTGATGCCCCCCCTGCATGAGGAGTCCCGTCCCGCCGATCGCGAGCGTCTCCTCGATCTTCTTGTAGATCACGGGCTTCGGGAGCAGGTACCCCTCGCGTGTGTCACCCGGGCGACGGTAGAACGCGCAGAAGTCGCAGTCCGTGACGCAAAGGTTCGTGTAGTTCACGTTCCGGTCGACGATGAAGGTGACCTTCGAGGGATCCGTCATCCGGTTCCGCACCTCGCCCGCGACCCGCCCGATCTCGACGAGGTCGCGGGAACGAAGGAGTGCAACTGCCTCGCCGTCGGAGATCCGCTCCCCGCCCAGCGCCTTCTCGAGCACCTCGTCGACGACCGGAGTCGGCTCGGCCGTGATCGTCACGCGACGACCTCGTCGCGCACGAAGCGAAGCTCCGGCACGTGAGCGAGCTCGCCCGCGTCGCGAGCCATCTCCAGGAACGTGTAGAGGCCCGCCCGCTCGCGCGGGCCGAAGCTGTAGCGCAGCTTCTCGAAGTAACGGGCGAGGAACCCGGCCGGGTACCCGTAGAGCTCGCTCGCCTTGCGTGCGAGAAGCTCGGGCTCCGAGCGGGCGAGACGGACGGACGCGACCAGTGCGTGCTCGAGCTCGACGAGACCGTCGACGACCGGCTCCGGGGCGGCCCAGACGGCGAACACCATCGGCAGGCCGGTCTTCTCGAGCCATAGCCGACCGAGGTCGAAGTGTGGTGTCGGGTCCTCGTACGCGCTGTGCAGCGCGGCGTCGCCGATCAGGAGCTTGGCGTCGGCCTCCATCCCGAGCGGCAGGATCTCGGCCTTCGGCAGGAGGATGCGAGTGAGCACGACCGACGTCGCGCTCTCCGGCGTCACCGCAACCGTCCGCACCTGGTTGAACTGCATCCGCGTGACGAGCTGGATGGAGTCGACGGCCCCCTCCGACGACACACACAGGCGCGGGAGGATCCGAAGCTGATCCGCGTTCCGCGCGTACTCGATCGACGAGATCGGAGCGATGTCGAGCTCGCCGTCGAGCAGCATCCGGTTGAGCTCCGTGGGCACGCCGGTGACCTCTTCGACGTCCGCCTCGACCTTGTAGAAGACGGGCGCCATGTTGGCGTAGCTGATCCGTCCGAGCCTCACAGGCGCTGCCTCCTCCGTACGACGTAGGTCACGAGCGCCGCGAGCACGAGCCCGCCCCAGAGGATGGTCGCCGGCCACGAGAAGTCGTAGCCGACGGGAACGTCGTTGGAGAGAAGACGCGCACCGAGAGTGAAGAGGAGCGAGAAGGCGATGATCGCCGCCGCCAGGATCCCGAGCGCGTAGACGACCCAGACCCAGATCGGCGTGCCCGCGGCAGGCTGCGACGTGGGCTGCTTGCTCGGTGCGCCCTCACGACTCACTCACCACCGCCGGAGCTCGTTGTAGAGCGTGTCGCGCTGGACGGGGATGCGCCCGGCGTCGCGCACGAAGCGAACGAGCTCGTCGATCTTCTGCTCGGTCGCGGTGCGCGCGCCCGCGGCATGGAAGATCTGCTCACGGACGACGGTGCCCTGGACGTCGTTCGCCCCGAAGTGCAGCGCGACGGCCGCGAGGGGCATCCCCATCATGATCCAGTAGGCCTTGATGTTCTCGACGTTGTCGAGCATCAGGCGCGAGAAGGCGAGCATCTTCAGGTCGTCCGCGCCGGTCGTGTGGCGCCAGCCGCGCCGCTCGAACACGGTGTTCTCGGGATGGAACGCGAGCGGGATGAATGCGAGGAACCCGCCCGTCCTGTCCTGCTGGTCGCGGAGACGAAGGATGTGGTCGACCCGCTCCTCGTACGTCTCGACGTGGCCGTAGAGGAGCGTGCAGTGCGTCGGCATCCCCAGGCGATGCGCCGTGTCGTGCACGTGGAACCAGATCTCCGCCGACTCCTTGCCCGGCGCGACGAGCCGTCGTACGCGATCGGCGAACACCTCGGCACCGCCGCCCGGAAGCGACCCCAGCCCGGCGTCCTGCAGCTCGCGCAAGACCTCCTCGTGCGTGAGCCCCGACAGCGTCGTCATGTGATGGATCTCCGAGGCGGTGTAGCACTTCAGGTGCACGTCCGGCAGCGCCTCGTGCAGCGCGGCGATCGTGTCGCGATAGAAGTCGAAGTCGACGTGCGGGCTCTCGCCGTTGACCATGTGGAGCTCTGTGAAGCCCGTGATCTCGCGCTGGGCGAGAACGTCGGCGACGAGCTCCTCGGTCGTGAGCGAGTACGCGTGCTCCTGCTTCCTCGTCGCCGCGAACGCGCAGAACTTGCACTTCACGCGGCAGACGTTCGTCTGGCTCACGTAGAGGTTCTGGACGAAGTAGACCTCGTCCGTTCCCCCTCGGACACGACGCGCGAGGTCGGCGAGTGCGCCGAGCTCGAGCAGGTCGTCCGACTCGAGGATCGCGACCCCGTCGTCGAAGTCGAGCCGCTCTCCGGCCTCGATCTTCTCCCGGATCGGCTCCAGCGTCTCGAGCTCTAGAACGGCGATCAGCTTCTCCTCTCAACGACGGCCCGCGTCAGCGCCTCGAGCTCGTCCCGGCGCGCGGCACCGTCGAGGCAGGATCTGGCCTGCGAAGCGTAGTGGAGCGCCAGCTCGCGGGATCGATCGAGCGCGCCGCTCGCGGCGACCCGCACGAGCGCGCCTGCCCGCGACCCCCCGGCGAGCGCGGCGCGTACCACCGGATCCTCGCGGGCCGCGAGGAGGAGCGGCAGGGTGGGGGTGCCGTCGCGAAGGTCGGTGCCGGGCACCTTCCCGGTCTCGATCGTCTCGCCGCTGCAGTCGAGGACGTCGTCCGCGATCTGGAATGCGATCCCGAGCAGGCGGCCGTACTCGCCGCTCCCACCCCCCAGCACGCACGAGGCCTCGAAGAGCTTCCCGGTCTTCAGCGAGCAGCGCTCGAGGTAATCGTCGACGGAGATGTCGGGATCGTGCTGCTGACGGCGCTGCATGGCCTCGCCGCGCGCGAGCGCGAGCGCCGCGTCGGCGAGAATCGCGACCCCGCGGACGTCGCCCGTCACCGCGAGGACGGAGAACGCCTGGGCGAACAGGTAGTCGCCTGCCGCCTTCGCGGCCTCCTCGCCGTGCTCCGTCCACGCCGCCGCTCGCCCACGCCGCACTGCGGCGCCGTCGATCAGGTCGTCGTGCACCAGCGTGGCCATGTGCACGAGCTCGACGGCGACGCCGGCGGCGAGCGGGGGTGAGTCGTCCGGCGACGACGACAGGAATGCGAGTGCCGGCCGGAGTCGCTTCCCGCCCGCGGCGAGGGCGCTTGCCCCCACCTCGGCGACGAGACCCGGGTAGCGAGCGACGGAGCTCTCGAGCTCGAGCTCGACCTCGGCGAGATACTCGTCGAGGCCCGGCGCAGCGCGGACGACCTCGAGGGCCGTCACCGCTTGATCCCCACGTGGAGTGCCACGACGCCGCCGCCGACGAGCTTGTAGTGGACATCCGCGAAGCCGG
>Ga0207688_10000905_pt1 | contig 14974 bp, 15 predicted proteins | sample KBSMiscanthusM4_FD_184296 | JGI IMG/M metagenome (GOLD analysis project Ga0207688, IMG submission 184296) | Miscanthus rhizosphere microbial communities from Kellogg Biological Station, Michigan, USA - M4 (SPAdes) (version 2) | ecosystem: Host-associated > Plants > Roots > Rhizosphere ...
CCCCCGCCGGGCTCGTCGTTCAAGCCGTTCACCCTCGCCACCGTCTTGACCGACAACCTGCAAGGCAAGCAGCCGCAGCTGGCGATCAACTCGATCGTCAACGGTAACTTCACCGTCACGATCGACGGCACCCAGATCAGCAACGATCCATCCGACCGGCCTTACAGCGGCCAGGTCACCATCGCGAACGCGATGAAGTACTCGCTCAACACGACGTTCGACCTGTTGGCCAGCCAGGTCGGTCCGAGCAATGTAGCCGCGACCGCACACACAGCTGGCGTGTCGAAGATATGCGGCGGCCACCCGACCCTGCAGAACGCAGACGGAAGCACCAGCTTCGGAATCGGCATCGGCGACTACCCGGTGCGAGTTCTGGACATGGCGGATGGTTTCGGCACGTTCGCGAACGGCGGCACGACGCACGGCCCGTACTTCGTGCAACAGGTCACCGACTCGCGGGGCGCCATCGTGTATCAGCACCGCGACCCGGGCGTCCGATCGCTTGATCCCAAGGTCGCCAACGATGTCGGGGTCACGCTGGCGCCCGTCGCCTCGTGGTCCGGTGTACCGCTGGCCGATGGCCGGCCGTCTGCCGCGAAGACCGGCACCGAAGGCATTCAGAGCGGTCCGGCCAGTGGCCAGAACAGCGACGCCTGGATGGTCGGCTACACCCCGCAGGTGAGTGCCGCCGTGTGGGTCGGAAGCGGCAACAGCACAACCGCGATCACAGACGCCTACGGTCAGCCGGAGTACGGCCGCGACCTGCCCGGTCGCACATGGAAGCTGTTCATGGACACCTATCTCGCCGGTGCCCCACAGCTGTCGATGCCGACAACCCAACAGATCGTGAATGGGGACAACGTCGAGCCGTCCTCCGCGCCACCACCACCGTCGTCGTCAGCACCGCCCACTACGCCGAGCACCTCGGCGCCGCCCTCCCCATCAGCATCCCCGTCGAGTTCGGCCACCTCGAAACCACCGAAAACGTCCCCCGGCAAGCCGTCGACGTCTGCGCCTAGCCGGCCCCGGAGATCTTTGAGCCCGCCACCCGGACCGTGACCTCGGCCTAGCCTCGAGGCGCGTGCGAGGATGCGACGGTGACCGACCGGCCGCCGGACACGGCCCTCGCGGAGCGGCCGACGGTGCCCAGCCGGGACGACCCCATCGTCGCGACTGCCAGCCGAGCGATCGGCGGCGCCTGGGGCCGGTACGCGGGTGCTGGGCAGTGGTGGACGCCGCTGCGGGTGTTGCTTGCCTTTACCTGCGTGACGCTCGTGCTGGCCTACCTGCAGAAGGCGCCCTGCGCCAGTGGCAACTGGGTGGGCAACAAGCAGTACACCCACGTCTGCTACTCCGACATCGTGCCCCTGTGGGGCGCGGAGGGGCTGGACGTCGGTGCCGTTCCCTACCGCGACCACGCGGTGGAGTACCCGGTGCTCACCGGCGCGTTCATGTGGTTGACGTCGGGCCTCACCCACCTGCTCGAATCGCCTATTTCGGCCCTCACCGACGCCCAGCTGTTCGCCCTGCTCAGCTGCGTGTTGCTCGCGATCTGCGGGCTGCTGATGGTCGCCGGCACGGTGGGTGCGGCGGGGCGGCGACCCTACGATGCGGCGCTCGTCGCCCTCAGCCCGTTGCTCGTGTTCCACGCGTTCTCGAACTGGGACCTGTTCGCCATGGCGTTCACCAGTTGCGCGTTGTGGGCCTGGGCGCGTAATCGGCCCGTCGCGGCCGGCTCGTTGATCGGGCTCGGGACGGCCGCCAAGTTGTATCCCGCGCTGCTACTGATCCCCATCTGGATTTTGGCCGCGCGCACGCACCGCTACCGAGAGGCCGCGTGGGCCACGGTGACCACGACCCTGGTCTGGTGCGCGGTGAACATTCCGGTCGCCGTCGCATACCCAACCGGATGGTGGGAGTTCTACCGTTTCAGCGCCGACCGGCCCACCGAAGCCAGCACATTCTGGGCGATCGGCCACTACCTGTCCAACGTCGGGTTCTTCGGCCAGGGGTACGCCACCGCGTGGACGCCCCCCGGCATCGCGGTCCTTGCCGCAGTCATCGCGGGGCTCGCAGTCGTGGTGCTGCTCGGCCTCGGCGCGCCGACGCGCCCCCGCATGGCCCAGCTCGCCTTCCTCGTCGTGCTGGCGTTCTTGTTGACGACCAAGGTTTGGAGCCCGCAATACTCGCTCTGGCTGGTGCCGTTGGTCGCGCTCGCCCGGCCGCGGTGGGGTCTGAATCTCCTGTGGCAGTTCAGCGAGATCGCGGTGTGGATCACCACGTTGCTCTGGCTGCTCGGGTATTACGACAGTGCCCGTGGACTCGACTACGGCGCGCTGATGATCGTGCTTCTCGCGCGCGACGGTCTGCTGATTGCGATTGCCGTTCTCGTCGTGCGCGAGATGTGGCATCCGGAGCACGACATTGTGCGCTCGGGCGGCATGGACGACCCCTGCGGCGGCCCGTTCGACCGCGCACCGGATGAGTTCGTCGTTACGCTGCGGGTTCCCGCCGCACTACGACGGCCGGCGCCAAGCCGCACGGAAACCGGTCATCAACCGGCCGAAGATTCTCCCGCGCCGTCGGGTTGATCATCAGCTGACTGACACGATGCCCAGCTCGGCCCGGAGGAAGTCGATGTCCGCCCGCTGGCCTTCTCGCGGCGTCTCGACCAACGCGTCGGAGCCGGCCTCTCGCACAATGCTCGCAATCGTCTCGGGCTCGATCATGCCGGCGTCGAAATTGGCGTGCCGATCAGCACCGGAGTCGAAGGCGTCCCGGCTGCTGTTCGCGTGGACCAGATCGATCCGGCCGGTGATGGCCCGGACCCGGTCAACGATTCCGGCTAACTCCTCACCGCCGGCATACGCATGGCAGGTGTCGAGGCAGAATCCGGGCCCGAACTCGCCAATCGCATCCCAGAGCCGCGCCACGCGGTCGAACCGGCGGGTCATCGCGTTGTTGCCGCCCGCGGTGTTCTCGATCAAGATCGGCAGCGGAAACCCGCCTTCGTCGCGCGCCCGAGAGAGGGTCTTACGCCAGTTGTCGTAGCCGATCTCCGGGTCATCCGAGGCGTTGAGATGACCGCCGTGCACGATCAGCCCCTTCGCGCCGATTTGCGCAGCCGCTTCGGCGTGCTGAGCCAACAGCTTGCGGCTCGGGATGCGGATGCGATTGTTAAGGCTGGCCACATTGAGCACATACGGCGAATGGATGTAGATCAACAGGCCACTGGCTTTCAGCGCTTCGGCCTGCGGATGCTCGGTCGGCTTCTTCCAACCCTGCGGGTCGGCCAGGAAGAACTGGACGACCTGGGCGCCCACGTCTCGCGCGGCGGCTAATGGATCGGTGGAATCGACATGCGCCCCGACTGCTGGCATGGTGTCGAGCCTACGACCACCCTCGGACGTCCTCGGGAGCTGCCATCCCGACCGGAACGTTCGTCGCGATGGCGCCGACGCGGTAGCATGGTCACCGTTGCCGCGTCGGAGGAATCGACGCGGCCGCCTCCTGTCGCGGACCGTCCGCGGCCGACCTAGTCCATAGGAGGAGTGGCACTTTCATGCGCCATTACGAAGTCATGGTCATCCTCGATCCGAATCTCGAAGAACGCACCATCGCGCCGTCGCTCGACACGTTCCTGAACGTCGTCAAGAAGGATGGCGGCACGGTCGAGAAGGTCGACATCTGGGGCAAGCGCCGCCTGGCGTACGAGATCGACAAGCATGCCGAGGGCATCTACGCCGTCATCGACGTGCAGGCCGAGCCGGCTTCCGTGCTCGAACTCGACCGCCAGCTCAATCTCAACGAGTCGGTGCTGCGGACCAAGGTCCTGCGGCCGGAAGCACGGTAGGCAGCAATGGCCGGCGACACTGTCATCACCGTGGTTGGCAACCTGACCGCCGACCCGGAGCTTCGGTTCACGCCCTCGGGCGCCGCCGTCGCATCGTTCACGATCGCGTCCACTCCACGCCAGTTCGACCGCAATACCAATGAGTGGAAAGACGGCGAGGCACTCTTCCTTCGGTGCTCCATCTGGCGTCAAGCCGCGGAGAACGTCGCGGAGTCGCTGCAACGCGGCATGCGCGTTGTCGCGCAAGGCCGACTCAAGCAACGATCATTCGAGACAAGGGAAGGCGAGAAGCGCACCGTCATCGAACTTGATGTCGACGAGGTGGGGCCCTCGCTGCGTTACGCCACCGCGAAGGTGAACCGCACCCAGCGCGGCTCTTCTTCTGGCGGCTTCGGCTCCTCCGGATCGGGCGGCGGCGACACCGTCGACGATCCGTGGGGCACTCCGCCGCCGCCCTCTGGTGGTGCGGGATTCTCCGACGAGCCGCCCTTCTGACGCCTCGGACTGACACCAGAATTGGAACCTGACGACGGTCTGCCGTCGTCACGAAAGAGTGAAACGAGCGGAGCACACCAATGCCGAAACCACCTGTCCGCAAGCCTAAAAAGAAGCAGAACCCGCTACTCGCGGCGAAGATCGACTACATCGATTACAAAGACACCACCCTCTTGCGAAAGTTCATCTCGGATCGCGGCAAGATCCGGGCGCGCCGGGTTACCGGCGTGAGTGCCCAGCAACAGCGGGAAATCGCCAAGGCGATCAAGAACGCACGCGAGATGGCGCTATTGCCGTACACCTCGACGGCGCGCTGAGGGGCCAGGTCATGAAGCTCATACTGACGCGCGAGGTGGCAGGACTTGGCCTCGCCGGCGACATCGTCGAGGTCGCCGACGGCTACGGCCGGAACTTCCTCGTACCGCGTGGCTCGGCCATTCTGTGGAGCAAGGGCGCCGAGAAGCAGATCACCCAGATCAGGCGCGCTCGGGACGCCCGGGAGATTCGCGACCTGGGTCACGCCCGTGAGATCCGGTCAGACCTGGAGAGGCTCAACGTCACCCTCGGCGCGCGCGCCGGCGAAGGCGGCCGGCTATTCGGTTCGATCACATCAGCTGACGTCGCAGCGGCCGTCAAGGACGCGGGTGGCCCACTGCTGGATCGCAAGCGGATTCGCTTACCCGGAAACATCAAGTCGACCGGATTGCACACCGTGACCGTCGAGTTGCATCCCGACGTCGTGGCCTCCGTTCCGGTAACCGTCACCGCTCTCTGAGCCGCACGTCGAGCCTGGCCGGGCGCCCGCTTCCAGGGACCCGGCCCGGTCTCGTCTCGCCGATCGTGCCTGCCCTCTCACCGAGGGTCAGTAACTGGCAAGATCACTTGCCTGCCCATGACAAGAAATATTTGTCCACAGCCAGTGACGAGGAATCCCTCGTGATTCCCGGCGAATCCTGCCTCGCGGCCAGCAATTCACACGACCGTCCACAGATCGTCTACAAGCGTGGGCGGCTGGCTCACAGCGTTGTCCACAGGTGGGTGCACAAGCCCACTTGTGAGCCAACCATGCGCCGCCTAACCTGTCCGCGGGTCGGCTGTGCGGAACACCGTGGCGAAAATCGTCAGAGGGTCCCGATAAACCTTCTCGTGTATTCACCGCGATTGATTCCTGCTCAGTACACCTGGGGGGAGGGGGCCTGTGGCGCTCGCCGACGACACCCGGGTCACGGCCGGGGGGATGGATCGCACGCCTCCGCAGGACATCGCGGCAGAGCAGGGTGTGCTCGGTGGCATGTTGCTGTCCAAGGACGCGATTGCCGATGTCGTCGAGGTATTGCGCCCAACGGACTTCTATCGGCCGGCTCACCAACTCGTCTACGACGCCATCCTTGATCTCTATGGTCGTGGTGAGCCTGCGGACGCGCTTACCGTGACCAACGAGCTGACCCGGTCGGGCCAGCTCGCCCGGGTGGGCGGAGCGGTCTACCTGCACACCCTGCTGTCGACCGTGCCGACCGCGGCCAACGCCGGGTACTACGCGCAGATCGTCGCCGAACGAGCGGTGCTCCGTCGTCTCGTGACGGCCGGGACGCGCATCGTCCAGATGGGATATGACACCGCCAGCGGCGCAGGCGGCATCGTGGGCAGCGTCGACGACGTCGTCGATCGCGCGCAGGCAGAGATCTATGACGTCACCGAGCGGCGCACCAGCGAGGACTACGTCCACATCGAGTCATTGCTGCAAGGCACTATGGACGAGATCGACCGCATCTCGGCCACGGGAGGAATTGGGACCGGGATTCCTACCGGCTTCAGCCGCCTGGACGAGATCACCAACGGTCTCCACGCCGGACAGATGATCACCGTCGCCGGCCGGCCCGGGTCCGGCAAGTCGACGTTGGCGTTGGACTTCGCGCGGTCGGCCGCGGTCAAGCACCGTAAACCGACCGTCGTTTTCTCCTTGGAGATGGGCAAACTCGAATTGATGATGCGGCTGTTCTCGGCCGAAGCTTCGGTGCCGCTGCGCAATATGCGTTCCGGTCACATGGCCGATCAGGATTGGCAGCGCATGGCACGCCGAGCCGGTGAACTGGCCGAAGCACCGCTATATCTCGATGACTCGCCCAACCTCACGATGATGGAGATCCGGGCCAAGGCCCGCCGCCTGCGCCAGCGCCATGACCTACAGCTGATCATCATCGACTACCTGCAACTCATGACCAGCGGCAAGCGCGTCGAATCACGTCAGCAGGAGGTCAGCGAATTCTCCCGTGCGATCAAACTGCTCGCGAAGGAGCTGGATCTGCCCGTCGTTGCGCTATCGCAGCTCAACCGGGGCCCGGAACAGCGCACTGACAAGAAGCCTTTGCTCGCGGATCTTCGAGAATCCGGTTCCATCGAGCAGGATTCCGACCTGGTGCTGCTGGTGCACCGCGAGGACATGTACGAGCGCGAGTCTCCCCGAGCCGGTGAAGCGGACATCATCATCGCCAAGCACCGCAACGGACCTACCGCGACTGTTCAGGTCGCCTTCCAGGGCCACCTCAGCCGGTTCGCCGACATGCCAGACTGACCGGCAGTACGCACGTCTACTGGAGCAAATGAGCGGCTGAGACTTGGAACCGTCCGGGTCGGCGCTGTCAGAGCTGCCCGCCAGAATGCTCAGCATGCGCATCGCCGTCGCCGCAGCTCGGGGCGTGATTCGATCCGTTGGTAGGTGGGGCGCCCTGACCGCATGGGGAGGTTGACGAGTCGTGACCGGGCCTGACATGACGATCGACGACGTCGCCATCGCACGCTGGAGGTTGCGCGCCCAGCACCTAGTTGCACCATTCGCTGGATCGGCTCACGATGTGGTCCGGTCTTTGCTCGCGGTGCAGGCCGAGAACCCTGGTCAAGCCGAGTGGGCGGTTGGCACACGGACGCGCCGACGGAACCCGGCCGATCTGGCCAGGCTTCTCGACGAGGGCGTCGTCGTGCGGACGCACGTGCTGCGGCCGACCTGGCATTTCGTCTGTGCCGATGACCTCGGTTGGTTGCTCGACCTCACCGGACCGCGCGTTCAACGGGTGACCGGCCAGCAGTTGCGTACTGTGCATGGGCTCGACGATGCTGCCGTTGACCGGGCGGTGTCGATGGTCGTCGAGGCGATCGGCGCGAATGGCGCGCGGACCCGGTCGCAGCTGGGCGAGGAGCTGGCTTCGCGTGGGATGAGTGGGCGCGGGCCGTCCGGTGGTGGTCAATTCCTTATGATCCTGCTCGCGCATGCGGAGCTCGCGGGGCTGATTTGTAGTGGTCACAGGGTCGACGGCGAGCACACCTACGCTCGGCTCAGCGACCGCGCCCCCTCGACGCGCCGGCTTGATCGCGATGAGGCGCTGGCTGAACTCGCACTGCGCTACATGACAGGTCACGGACCGGCGACAGAGCGGGACCTCGCCTACTGGGCCAGCCTGACGCTCGGTCAGGCCCGGGCCGGGCTCGACCAGGTGCGGGACCGGCTCGAACGCTTCGACCACGGCGGCCGGACTTACTGGCACGCGCCGGGCGAAGCCCCGCCCACGGACCCATCGGCGACGCAGCCTCGAGGGCACCTGCTGCAGATTCTCGACGAGTCTTACCGCGGCTACCAGGACTCCCGCTGGGTTCTCGATGCCGCGGGAATCGTTCCCCGGTCCCGCGAACCAGCCATTGGGATGGCGCTCGTAGACGGCCAGCTCGTTGCGTCCGTCCGCCGGACGGTCACGGCCGAGCGCGTGCGCTTCGACGTGCAGCCATACCGCCGGTTGCGATCGGCAGAGATCGCCGCGCTCAACGAGGCCGCCAACCGTTACGGTCAGTTCTTGGGGCGAGAGCCGGACATCGCCATTCACGGCATCCCGAGATAGTCAGGCGAGCGGCCGACTTGCGCGCGGCTCGCCGAAGGGCTCCCCGCGGCCGCCGCGACATGACGTGACCGACCCATGTCGTCCCAGCCCGGATGGGTCAATCGCAGGAAGCGGTCAGCGCACGCAACTGCCTAGCGTGCGGTCGTGGCCATGGTCAGCCTTCCCACGCTCGCTGGGTTCGCCTCAACGGTGATCTTCGCGGCGAGCGTGCTGCCCATGCTCCGCAAAGCGTTTCGCTCCCGTGACCTGACGTCCTACAGCCTGGGCAACATGGTGCTGGCCAACGTCGGCAACACCGTCCACTCGATCTACGTGTTCAGCCTGCCACCCGGGCCGGTCTGGCTGCTGCACTCCTTCTACGTGGTCACCAGCGCGCTGATGTTGGGGTGGTACCTCCGCTACACGTTGCGGAAATCCACCCATGCGACCGCCCACGAGATGGGTGGATCGCCCGACGCGGCCCCCGACGGCGGACTCCTAGCGTCGCCTTACCCCGGATGAGGAGGCCACCGAATGAACACCCAGCATGTTGAGACGCTGATCATCGGAGCCGGGCAGGCCGGGCTTGCCACGGGCTACCACCTCCAGCGTCGCGGCCGCGCACTGTTGATCATCGACGCGAACGCACGCGTCGGCGACAACTGGCGGCATCAGTGGGACACGTTGCGTCTGTACACGCCAGCGAAGTACGACCGGCTCCCGGGCCTGCCGTTCCCCGCGGCCAGCTGGCACTGCCCGCAGAAGGACGAGGTCGGCGACTATCTGGAGCGATACGCCTTGCACTTCGATCTACCGGTGCGGACCAGCACTCGGGTGGACCGCTTGGAGGCGCGACCAGGCGGATACCTCGCGACAGTCGGCGAGGAGCGGATCAGCTGTGACAACGTGGTGGTTGCCACGGGCACCTTTGGCCGGACACCTAACGTGCCCGAGTTCGCATCGGACCTTGCGCCGTCGATCCAGCAGCTTCACTCCAGCCAGTACCGGCGGCCGGCCCAGCTGCGACCGGGACCCGTTCTGGTCGTCGGCGCTTCGCATTCGGGTTTGGACATCGCCTACGAGCTCGCCGAGTCCCGCCGGACAATCCTGTGTGGCCCGGACCGCGGCAACATCCCGTTCCGGCCGGAATCGCGACGGGCGCACGTGATGATGCCGGTCGCCGTGTTCGCGTTCAAGCACGTGCTGACGCGGCGAACGCCGATGGGACGCAAGGAGATGCATGATGTGCGCTTCCACGGCGGACCGGCCTTCCGGATCAAGCCGGAGGACCTCGACCGCCGCGGCGTAATCCGCAACCAAGCCCGGATGACTGGGGTACTCGACGGGCGCGCCCAGCTCGCCGACGGCGCCGTCCTCGATGTCACCACCGTGGTGTGGTGCACAGGCTTCAAGCAGGTTTTCGACTGGATCCGCTTACCGATTCTCGATGAGTACGGCTGGCCGGTGGAGTACCGCGGCGTTGTCGAGGCCGCCCCTGGGCTCTACTTCTGCGGCCTGTCATTCCAGTACGCGTTCAGCTCGATGGTGTTTCCCGGGATCAGCCGAGACGCCGACTTCGTCGCCCGCCAGATCGCTGCCCGTGCAGCAGCTGTGAATAGGACCGCGGCTTGACCGATCGCCCGTACGCTCTATCCGGACGGTGTGCGATGGGCGTGGTCGAGGAGCTGATCCGAGCCCGCGAGGCCTACGACCGCCGCGAATGGTTGGCGGCCTATGACGGGCTGTCCGATGCCGCCCCGGACGCGCTCACGCCCGACGACTTCAACCAACTTGCCACCGCGGCGTACCTGCTCGGCCGGCGCAACGATTGTGTGCAGGCACTGCAGCGCGCCTACCAGCTCAACCTCGACGCCGGTGACGCGCTCGCCGCGGTGCGCTGCGGGTTCTGGCTGGCCCTGGTGCTGCTCACCAGCGGCGAGACGGCGATCGGCGGCGGCTGGGTGGCCCGCTCGCAACGGCTGCTCGCCGAGGTCGACGGCGACGTTGTCGAGCGCGGATATGTGCTCATTCACCTGATGTACCGGCACATCTTCGCCAGCGAGTTCGACGCCGCCAGCCAGGTCGCCGAACAGATCACTGACTACGGACGCCGGTTCCGCGACCCGGACCTGACCGCGATGGGAATGTGCGCCCAAGGCCGCATGCTGCTGTACAACGGACGCGTACCGGACGGTCTCGCATTGCTCGACGAGTCGATGGTCGGTGTCGCCGCCGGCGAAGTATCCATCATCTTTGCCGGAAACATCTACTGCACCATGATCGAGGGCTGTCAGGAGATCGCCGACTTCGATCGCGCGGCGCGCTGGACCGCGGCGCTCACCACCTGGTGCGCCGGGCAGCAGGGCCTGGTGCCGTTCACCGGCCAGTGCGCCGTGCACCGGGGTCAGATCATGCGGGCACAGGGCGCGTTCGACGAGGCCCTCACCGAGTTCGATCTGGCCGTGCAGCGGTATCTGGCCGACCAGACGCCAGGTCCAGCCGGCCTGGCCATGGCCGAGCGCGGCGACGTGCTCCGCATCCGCGGCGACCTGGACGGGGCGCACGCGGCGTACGACCAAGCGGTCGCGTTCGGTCACGAACCCCAGCCTGGCCTCGCGCTGCTGTGGCTAGCCGAAGGCCGCACTGAGACCGCGGCCGCGGCGATCCAGCGACTGCTCGGCGAGGCGCGCGACCCGGTCCATCGTTCGCAACTGCTGCCAACCGCGGTAGAGGTGCTGGTGGCCACGCAACACGACAACGAGGCCGCCGGCGCCAGCGCCGAGCTGGTATCCATCGCAGCCGCCTTCGGCTGCCCGTCGATACAGGCGCGCGCTGATCACGCCGCCGCGCTGGTCGCCCTCGCGTCCGGCGATCCGGGGGCGGCCACCCCAATGCTGCGACGGGCCCGCGCGGTCTGGGAGCGACTCGGTGAGCGGTACGAGACCGCGCGATGCCGGGTCCTCGTCGGCCGCGCCCTACGCGCCCTCGGCGACGACGAGTCAGCCGCTGCCGAGCTCGCGGTCGCGCGGCGCAGCTTCGCGGAACTCGGCGCGGCACCGGCTGAGCGCGAAGCCGCGGCACTGATGGCGACCGCCTACCCCGGTGGGCTCACTGGGCGCGAGGTCGAGGTGCTTCGCCTTGTTGCGGCCGGCAGGACCAATCCGGAGATCGCCACGCTGCTGTTCCTGAGCGAGAAGACGGTTGCCCGACACCTGAGCAACATCTTCACGAAGCTCGCCGTGACCTCACGTACGGGCGCGGCCGCGTTCGCCTTCGAACACCACATGATGTGAACGGCCGGCAACCACCGGGAGGCCGAACGAATTGGACGGCGTGACCGCACCGTCAGCCCGTCGGCGCAGTCCGGTCAGACCGATGGCGCACTCACGAATAGTTACGGGATGCGTGGATAGCCAACGACTGCGATACCACGAATGCCCCGGCTGGGCCGCCCCTGGCAAGGCTGGCCGTGATGCAGGCAACTTGGGCGAGTACACAGTTCGTACCGTCAGGTGGGGTCGCGGCGTTTACCGCAACAACCCTGAGCGCGGAGATCGTTGGTTTGACTTGGATGTGAGTGCTCCAACCGCCGTCGTCACGGACCGTGGCGGGGCCACCGACGATCCAGGGTCTCACCGCGCTGGATGATGCGGCGGACCCAACGCCCGTCATCGGTTGTGCTACGGCATACACGGCTTGGCCGCCGCCCAGTCCGTGAACTTCGCCGGCGACGGTCACCATCTGACCGCTCGCGGACGTGGTGAAGGAAACGGTACGGATAACCAACTCGAATTCATCACTCGACGTCGACTGACCCCCGTGCAACCTGGATTGATTGCTCGCCGGTGATTTGTCACCCGAGGTGACAAGAACAATCAATCCGGTGACGAGCGCCACCACGATGGTTGCGGTAAGGCCGATCCACACGACCCGGAATGCCATCCCACTAGGCCGTCTCCGGACCCGGTGCCTCGCCGCCACGGGCAACCACCGTAGCCGATACGGGCAAGTCCCCAGCCCGGTGCCCCGGGTGACGCTTCCAGGTCAGCCAAGCGTGATCTTGAACCCAGGCCCGGGACGACCGCAAGGCCAAGATCATTCCGGCTGGTCACCGTCTGGCCCGGACGATGCCCGCCTCACCAGTGGGCAAGCGACAGGACGTACTTCCGGCCGCCTGACTGTCCTGCGATCACACGTTGCGCGACGGAGGGCCCGTCTTCGAGCGCTACCGACGAAACGTCGAGCTCCATGCGCCCCTCAACGCAACGGTCCACGAGGTAGGTCAACTGGTCCGCATCCGGCCGCACGTACAGGTCTGTCGATTCGATGCCCCGCACGGTCGAGGGCGCGTCTGACGTGATCGAGCACAGCCGGCCGCCGTCCCGCACGAGCGTCATCGCGGCCGCGGCGGTATCGCGAACGGCCACCAGAGCGGCGTCGAACTCGCCGTCGACGCGCTCAGCCCAATCCGGTTCGTGCGAGTCGATGACCTGGTCCGCACCGAACCCGACCAGGCGCTGGGCGCGGCGCGCTCCAGCCGTGGCGACGATCCTGGCATTCAATTCGGCCGCGAGTTGCACGGCAATCGCGCCAGTGACACCGGATGCCCCGGTGACCAGCAGTCGCGTGTTCGCGGCAACCTGCAGCTGCCTCAGTGCCTGCATCGCCGTGAGGCCGGCGACCGGGAGCCCGCCAGCAACCACCGGGCTCATTCCGGCCGGCCGACGGGCGACGTGGCTCGCGTCGACCAGTACCTGCTCGGCCCAGAAGCCACTGCCGCCCGGCAATGGCGCCTCGTGCACGAGAACGGCATCGCCAGTCGCGATGCCGCTGACGTTCTCGCCGATTGCGGCGACGACACCAGTGCCCTCGACGCCCAGTGCTGCCGGTGGCCGAAGACCGACATGCCAACCGCCAGCACCCACAAACGCATCCCACGGCCCGATGCCGGCTGCCTGAACCCCGATAAGGAGTTCGCCCGGACCTGGACTGGCGGGTTCCGGCAGCTCGAGCAGCTCCGGCGGCTCACCCATCGACCGGATCCCACACCCCCGCATCACCTCACGCTAACGCCGTCGTGTCGTTCCCGCGGCTCGGCCATCGATGAGTTTCGGCGGGCCGGACCGTCACATATGCATGCGGACTCCGGACGTCCGGGGCGCCCATAGGCCCGAGGAGGCGCTATGACGGGTGCTGCGCTGGCGGCCGATCGCGGCGAAGGGTCGCTGTGGGCGGCCGTGTTGGCAGGCGACCGTGATGCGTTCGCGGCTCTGGCCGGCCGGTATCAACGCGAGCTGGAGGTGCATTGCTACCGAATGCTCGGCTCGATCGAGGACGCCGAGGACGCGGTCCAGGAGACGCTGCTACGCGCCTGGCGCAAGCGCGAGACCTACCGTGGCCAGGCGACGGTACGGGCCTGGCTCTACGGCATCGCGACCAATGTCTGCCTGGACGTGCTCGACCGGCGCGCACGCCGATTACTGCCGCCTGCGGTGGCGGCACCCGCGAATCCGTTGGCGCCGCCATTGCCGCCGGCGAGCGAAATCGGCTGGCTGGAGCCCTACCCCGACGCATTGCTGAACTCACCCACCGTCGACGAGCAGATCGTGGCACGGGAGACGATCGAGCTGGCGTTCCTGGTCGCGATCCAGCACCTGCCACCGCGGCAACGGGCCGTACTGATCTTGCGGGACGTGCTCGGCTGGAGCGCCCGGGAGGCCGCCGAGGTCGTGGAGACGACGGTGATCGCCGCCAACAGTGCTTTGCAACGCGCCCGAACGACGCTTCGGGAGCACTTGCCGGAACGCCGGCTGGACTGGCGCCGCGCCCGAATGTCCGATGATGACGAGCGCCACCTCCTCGAGCGATACATGGACGCATGGAATCGGACGGATGTCGACGCGCTCGTCGCGCTGCTCGCCCGCGACGCCCGCTTCACCATGCCGCCGAGCCCCGGCTGGTACGCCGGACGCGACGGGATCCGAACGTTCCTCGCCGGCTATCCGCTGGCTCCGGGGGCCGCGCGACACGTTCATGTGCCGACGCGCGCCAATCGGCAGCCCGGGTTCTTGGTCTATCTGGCCGACGGCGATCACGGTGCGCTGCGGCCGTTCGCGGTCGAGGTGCTGCGCATTGTCGACGGCCTGATCTACGAGATCGACGTCTTCCGGCAGCCTGATCTCGTGGAGCGCTTCGCGGCCGCGGCGCCCGCATGATCCAGGCCGGGCCGGACGACGGCGATTCGCTCGATGTCGACCGCATTGCCCGGACGGTCCGGCCGACCTTCGGCCGACGGGTCGTAGCGGTACCGCCGGGCGAGGCGATGCCGTTCGATCCGGGCACTTGGGAAGACGCGATCGTGTTCGTCCTGGCCGGCGAGATCGACGTGCAGTGTTCGAGCGGGGCCGGGCACCGGTTCCAGCAGGGCGACATCCTCTGGTTCACCGGGCTGTCGGTCCGCTCGCTGCGCAATGGCGGCTCGGTGCCGGTCCGGCTCCTGGCGATCTGGCGGATTGCTCACCGGTGAGTTCTCGAGGCTCCCGCCGTCATATGGACGACAGCTCGAGATCCAACCTGGAGGTATAAGCGTGAGTGCGATTGAACACGTCCCGACCCGTCGCTGGCGGGCATTCGCCGTGTTGGCCGTGGCGTTCTTCATGACCATCGTCGATCTCTCGATCGTCAATGTGGCCCTGCCGACGATCGGCCGCAGCTTGCATTTCAGCGAATCCAACCTGCAATGGGTCGTGACCGCCTACGG
>Ga0207688_10000908_pt1 | contig 14965 bp, 15 predicted proteins | sample KBSMiscanthusM4_FD_184296 | JGI IMG/M metagenome (GOLD analysis project Ga0207688, IMG submission 184296) | Miscanthus rhizosphere microbial communities from Kellogg Biological Station, Michigan, USA - M4 (SPAdes) (version 2) | ecosystem: Host-associated > Plants > Roots > Rhizosphere ...
CGCCGAGTGCTCCCTCATCCGTGTGCTCGCCGACGAGCACCACCGTCCGCCAGAAATTCGGGTCGACGAGCGCCGGCCCGGCGATGAGCAGGTGCCCTCGAAGGGACTCCACCGCCGTATCATCGTCGCATGGAGGGCATCGCCCGCGAGATCCGCCTCGTCGCGCGGCCGCAGGGCTTTCCCGGCGAGGATCTCTTCGAGGTCGCAGAGGCACCGATCCCGACTCCCGCCGAGGGTCAGGTCTTGATCCGGAACGTGTACTTCTCGGTCGACCCGTACATGCGCCCGCGCATGAACGACGTGCGCTCGTACGTCGCGCCGTTCACGCTCGGCGAGGCGATGACGGGCGGCGCCGTCGGGCAGGTCGCGGTCTCCCGCAACTCGCGGTACTCGGAGGGCGAGTGGGTCCTCCACCAGCTCGGCTGGCGCGAGTGGGCGCTGTCTGATGGCGCGACGTTGCGCCGCCTCGATCCGTCGCAGGCCCCCGTCTCGACTGCGCTCGGGGTGCTCGGCATGCCGGGGTTCACGGCGTGGTACGGACTCTTCGTCCTCGGCGAGCCGAAGGAGGGTGAGACCGTGCTCGTCTCGGGAGCCGCGGGCGCGGTCGGCAGTGCAGCCGGCCAGATGGCCCGCATCGCCGGTTGCCGCGTGATCGGCAGCGCCGGGTCGGCGGAGAAGGTCGCCTGGGTTCGCGAACTCGGCTTCGACGACGCCTTCGACTATCGCGAGCAGAGTCCGCGGAGCGCACTCGCAGAGATCGCTCCCGACGGCATCGACATCTACTTCGACAACGTCGGTGGCGACCATCTCGAGGCTGCGATCGGCGCGCTCCGCAACCACGGTCGCGTCGTCGCGTGCGGTTCCATCTCGCGCTACAACGACGCCGAGCCGTCACCGGGGCCGAGGAACATGTTCATGGTCGTCACGAAGCGCCTACGACTCCAGGGCTACATCATCAGCGACCACTTCGACCGCTTCGGCGAGTTCGCACGCGAGGCAGCGGAGTGGGTACGAGACGATCGCCTGAGATATCGCGAGACGATCGTCGACGGCATCGAGAACGCACCGCGCGCCTTCCTGGGCCTGCTCCGCGGCGAGAACATCGGGAAGATGCTCGTGAAGGTCGGTCCGGACGAGTGACTGACAGCGCGTCAGGAAAAGATCCCTCATCCGGCCGCCTCCTCTGGTATCAAACCCGCTTGTTGGGCACCCACGAGAGCGGCGGTGTGGGGGGGAGACTGCGCACAGCGAGGCGTAGCGCCGGTCTGACCCAAAAACAGCTCGCCGACGAGCTCGGCGTCGAGTCGATCACCGTCTCGCGCTGGGAACGCGGTGCGACATCACCGTCTCTCACGCGCCTCCGCCGCATCGCCGAGCTGACCGGAACGACCGTGAGCGACCTCGTTCGGGCGCCCGACGCCGCGTCGGCGCACTCCGTCGAGCTGGCTGCCCTCAGGGAAGAACTTGCAGAGACGCGCGAGCTCGTGAATCGAGTTGCGCGGACCCTCGACCAGCTAGCGCGCGCTCGATCCGCTCCAGGCTCAGCCTCAGCGTCCCGAGATTCGTGACGTCGAGCTCCGCGAGGTTCTCGACGTGCACCGCGAGACCGTCGCCGCCCGCGATCACGAGTAGCCGCTTCAGTCGGCCCGCGTAGAAGATCAGCGCCTCGACGGGCTTTCCCGTCGCGCGCGCCTCGATGAAGTGCGGCTCGTACACCTCGCGGGCGCGAGGAAGATGGTCCCAGAGAACGTGGCCCACTCCACGGCCGCGCGTGTCGTGGAACTCGAGCGAGACGTAGAGCACGCGATCGTCGTCGTCGAGGACGAAGTACGCGTCGGGCGCCGACGAGCGAAGTGGGTCGACGGCCTCGGACATCAGGCTCCGCCCTCGATCACGCGCAGCGCGCGACGCACGCTTTCCCGGTGCCTGTCCGCCTCGTGCTCGTCGAGAAGCTCGAGCGACTCCTCCAGCGTCTCCACGAGTGAGCCGAGCGTCAGCGTGTCGAGCCGCGCGAGCGGCTCCCAGTACAGCTCGAGGAGCCCGTCTTCGTTCGGCGTGGCACGAACGCGGGCGACGTTGCCGTCGTAGAACTGCACGAACTCGACGGCCTCGTGTATCCGCCGCGCCTTGTCGTAATACGGCTTGAACAGGGACTCGGAGCCCGGGAACGACTCCCAGATGACGGATCCGACAAGGGGCCCGAACTGGCTTTCGGCACCCGGACCGACCCCGACGATTCGATCCCTTTCGTCGAGTACGACGAACGGCGTGCCCTGCTTCACCGTGACGGCCACGGTCAGGACATCGTACGTCGTCTGCCGGAGGGTGTCGACCTGCCCATTGGGACGCCGCCCGATGGCTACGCTCCATCTGTGGGTACCTCGGTCATCGTCGCGGCCGTTCGCACGCCGTTCGGGCGCCTCGGCGGCGGCCTCGCCTCAATTCCTGCGACGGAGCTCGGTGCGATCGCGATCCGTGCTGCGCTCGAGCGTTCCGGCCTCGAGCCGGAGGAGGTCGAGTACGTGATCATGGGCCAGGTCCTGCAGGCCGGCGCGGGGCAGGCTCCGGCGCGGCAGGCGGCCGTCGGCGCCGGGATTCCGAAGGAGGTTCCCGCCGACACGATCAACAAGGTGTGCGCCTCCTCCATCCGGGCGATCGAGATCGCGGATCTCATGATCCGGGCCGGCGGCCACGAGCTGGTCGTCACCGGCGGGATGGAGTCGATGTCGAACGCGCCGTATCTCCTGCCGAAGGCGCGCTTCGGCTACCGCCTCGGAAACGGAGAGGTCGTCGACCACATGGTGTTCGACGGCCTCACGTCGTCGTTCGACGGCATGCACATGGTTCAGCAAGCCTCACTGGTCGCGCGCGAGCTCGGCATAACCCGCGAGGAGCAGGACGAGTGGGCGTTCCGCTCGCATCAGCGCGCAGCTGATGCACAGGACGAGGGACGCTTCGCCGAGGAGCTCGTTGCCGTCGGCGACGTCGACGCCGACGAGAGCGTGCGCCGCGACACGACGCTCGAGAAGCTCGCAGGGCTTCGGCCCGTCTTCGATCCCGACGGGACGACGACTGCGGGGAATGCCCCTGGGGTCAACGACGGGGCATCGTGCGTCGTCGTCTGCTCCGAGGAGTTCGCGGAGCGTCGTGGGCTCGAGCCGCTCGCGCGGATCCTCGCGCAGGGGTACGTGGCGGACGACTACGCGTACCTCGCGCGGACGCCGGCGCGTGCGGGGGAGCAGGCGCTGGCAAGAGCCGGGAAATCGATCGCCGACGTCTCTCGCGTCGAGATCAACGAGGCGTTCTCGTCCGTCGCCAAGAACTCGACGCGCATGCTCGGCGCCGACGAGGAGATCGTGAACGTCAACGGCGGGGCCGTCGCGCTCGGGCACCCGATCGGCGCGTCCGGGGGCCGGATCGTCGGCACGATGGTGCACGAGCTTCGTCGGAACGGTGGAGGGCTCGGGCTCGCGGCGATCTGCTCCGGCGGCGGGCAGGGCGACGCGCTCCTGATCGAGGTCTGAAAGCCCTTCTCGTCACCGTTGCGGCGGTCCTCGTCCTCGCAGGTCCTGCCAGTGCCTGCGTGTGCGCCGACACGCCCCTCTCGCAGAGGCTCGACGAGTCCGATGCCGCCGTCGTCGGTCGGGTCGTCGTCGCTCGCGCGGGAGACGTGCAGGGCGCGCCCGTTCGCCTCCTGACCTTCGACGTCGATCAGCGCGTGAAGGGCGACGTGGGCCGGACGATCATCGTTCGGACACCTTCCGGCACCGACTGCGACGTAAAGGTGCCGATGGACAAGCCGATCGGGCTCCTCCTGGCCAAGGCGCCGGACGGGGCGTGGCTCGCGTCGGCGTGCAGCGTCGTCGAGCCCGGCCCGCTCGTGGCAGAAGGCGGAGAGCCGCGAGGCGGCGTCATCAAGGTCGGGATCGGGATCGTGATCCTTGCGCTGGTGCTCGGCTGGGCGCTTCTGCGTCTGCGCAAGGGCACGCGGCCGAACCTTCCGGGCGCGCCCCAGCCCTAGGAGGCCTGGCCCTCCTAGACTCCTGCTCCATGCGGTTCGAGCATGTCCTCGTGGTCGGTGCCGGCCAGATGGGTGGCGGCATCGCGCAGGTCGTCGCCGCGTCCGGTCGTCGTGTCTCCCTCCACGACGAGGCGCCCGGCGCGGTCGAGCGTGCGCTGCAGGGAATGGAGAAGAGCCTCGCGAGGCTCGCCGACAAGGGTGGGGCGGCGCCGGCCGAGGTGCTCGAGCGTGTCACAGCCGTCGACGACGTCGTCGCGGCCGATCTACTCATCGAGGCCGTGGTCGAGGACGCCATGGTGAAGGAAGAGATCTTCCGGCAGGCGGACGACGTCTTCGCGGCGGGCGCGATCCTCGCGTCGAACACGTCGTCGATCCCGATCACCTCGCTCGCGGCGGTGACGTCCCGCCCGGAACAGGTGATCGGGATGCACTTCTTCAACCCGGTACCGGTACTGCAATTGGTCGAGGTGATCCGTGCGGTTCAGACGTCCGACGAGACGGCGGCGGCGATCGTTGCACTGGCCGAGGATCTCGGAAAGACGCCTGCGCAGGCGAACGACTTTCCGGGGTTCGTCTCGAATCGCATCCTCATGTCCTTCGTGAACGAAGCTGCGTACACCCTCCTGGAAGGGGTTGCCGACGCGGAGTCGATCGACACGATCGCGAAGCTCGGGTTCGCCCACCCGATGGGCCCGCTCGCGCTCGCCGATCTCATCGGGCTCGACACGTGCGTGTCAATCATGGAGGTCCTCCATTCCGAGCTGGGAGACCCGAAGTACGCGCCGTGTCCGCTCCTGCGGCAGTACGTGGCGGCCGGAAGGCTCGGCCGAAAGTCCGGTCGTGGCTTCTACGAGTACGGCTGATGGATCCGCGTGTCGCCGCGGAGCTCGCAGTGCAGGAGGGCACCGACGCGGAGTTCGTCGACGTGACGTTCCGCGCCGTGCTCCGGCGCGATGCGGACGCGGAGGCCCGCGACCGCGCCATCTCGAAGCTCGCGGACGGAACGCTTTCGCGCGCGACGCTCGTCCATGAGCTGGCCTCGAGCGAGGAGCACACCCGCGTTCGCGAGCTCGACGATGCGATCGCCCTCGGGCTCGGCGCACGCTCGCGACGGGAGCGGCTCCGCTGGCTCCAGGGTCCACGTGCCGACGAGCGGGTCGTCGAGATCCCGTGGGTGCTGTCGCGCCTGCGGACGCGCGGGCGTGTGCTCGAGGTGGGATACGCATTCGCCGAGGCGGCATACCTGGCGGCGCTCCTCCGCGCCGACGTCGACCTCGTCGGCGTCGATCTCGCCGAGCGCGACGTGGAGGGCCTCGAGACGGTCCAGGCAGACGTTCGCTCGCTTCCGTTCGACGACCGGTCGTTCGACCAGGTCCTGCTCGTCTCGACGCTCGAGCACGTCGGAGCCGACAACACCGTGTACGGGCTCGAGGGCGGTCGCGACGAGGGTGCCCGGGAGGCGGCGCTCCGGGAGTTGGCGCGTGTTCTGACCCGCAGCGGGAGCCTCCTCGTCACGGTCCCGCTCGGCGAGCCGGCGGACCACGGCTGGTTCCGGCAGGACGACGAGCGTGGGTGGACCTCGCTGTTCGCCCGAGCAGGCTGCTTCGTCGAGGAGCTCGAGCTGTACGAGCTCGGCCCTGAAGGCTGGCACGCGGCACCCGCGTTCGAAGCGGCAGGCGTGCGCTACGGAGAGCGCGGGCCGGCAGCTTCGGCGGTCCTCTGCGCCGACCTGTCCCCAGGGCGCGTTCGCCACCTTCTCACTCCAGGAGGGCTGCGCAAGGCTACGCGGCGCCGCGCTGCGCGCACCTACCGGCGGGTCCGGCCGCACGACCTATAGTCCGGCGCGGTGGACTTCCAGCTCAGTGCCGACCAGCTGGCGATCCAGGCGCTCGCACGCGAACTCGCCGATGCCGAGATCGCCCCGAATGCCGCCGAGTGGGATCGCGACCAGCGCTTCCCGGACGAGCTGATCCCGAAGCTCGCGGAGCTCGGGCTCATGGGCGTGTGCGTCCCGGAGGAGTACGGGGGGGCAGGCGCGGACTTTCTCTCCTACGTCCTCGTCCTGGAGGAGCTGTCGCGCGCCGACGCCGGCGTCGGAGTGACGGTGGCCGTGCACACGAGTGCGACCACGTTGCCACTCCTCGCGTTCGGTACCGACGAGCAGCGCGAGCGCTTCGTCCCGCCGCTGGCTCGCGGCGAGCACCTGGGCGCCTTCGCGCTCACCGAGGCCGGCTCGGGCTCGGACGCCGGCTCGCTGCGAACGAGTGCCGCGCCCGACGCGGACGGGTGGCTGCTCAACGGGTCCAAGCAGTGGATCACCAACGGATCGCGTGCGGGGACGTTCGTCCTCTTCGCGCGGACGGATTCGACGACAGCCGGCGCTCGAGGCGTCTCCTGTTTCGTCCTCGACGCCGAGCACGTGCGGATCACCCGCGAGGAGGAGAAGCTCGGGCTGCACTCCTCGACGACCTCGGACCTCGTGCTCGAGGACGCTCGAGTCGGTCGCGATCGCCTCCTGCACGAGGAAGGTCGGGGCTTCCGCGTCGCAATGGCGACACTGGACGGAGGCAGGATCGGGATCGCTGCGCAGGCGGTCGGGATCGCACAGGCTGCCTACGACGTCGCGCGCGCGTACGCGGCCGACCGCGAGCAGTTCGGGCGTCGCATCGGCGACTTCCAGGCGATCCAGTGGAAGCTCGCGGACATGGCCACCGACATCGACGCGGCACGGCTCCTCACCTATCGTGCGGCCTGGCTCAAGCAGGAGGGGCGGCCCCACGCGGCGGACGGTGCCAAGGCGAAGCTCTTCGCATCCGAGATGGCCCGGCACCAGACCGCCGAGGCGATCCAGATCCTCGGCGGGTACGGCTACACGCGCGAGTTTCCGGTCGAGCGCTACTACCGCGACGCGAAGATCACCGAGATCTACGAGGGCACGAGCGAGATCCAGCGGCTCGTCATCGCGCGCTCGATCCTCGGTCGCCAGGTGCGCGAGGACGTGGTCGTGAACGAGGCGCGGTCGTAGAGCGGGCAATGCCGCGCGACCGCGACGAGCCGGTCCGGCTCACGAAGATCTACACCCGCGGCGGCGACGCGGGGGAGACGTCGCTCGGCGACGGCTCTCGGGTCTCGAAGCTGGACGCGAGGATCGCCGCGTTCGGAACGGTCGACGAGCTCAACTCGGCGCTCGGAGTCCTCCTCGCAGGCGGCAGCCCTCCGGCGATCCGCGAGGTGATCCTCCGCGTCCAGAACGAGCTCTTCGACGTCGGCGCGGACCTTTCCGTCCCGACTGCACACGAAGGTCGTCTGCGCATCACGCAGGAGCAGATCGACGGGCTCGAAGCGGAGTGCGACCGCTTCAACACCGACCTCCCCGAGCTGAAGAGCTTCGTCCTGCCGGGTGGTGGCGAGCCCGCCGCGAGGCTCCACGTCGCCAGAGCACTGTGCCGACGGGCCGAGCGCGAGGCACTCGCGGCGGCGGGTGCGCACGACGTGAACCCGCTCACGCTCGTCTACCTGAACCGCCTCTCCGACCTCCTGTTCATCCTGGCTCGCGCGGCGAATGCTGCTGACGGCCACGAGGAGCCGCTCTGGAGGCCTGGGAGCTCCTCCTAGCGTTCGCAGCCGCATTCGTCGCGGGATATCTGGGGTCGATGCTCGGTCTCGTCCTCGGGACGCTGCGGTTGCCGTTCATCGTCCTCGCGACGGGAAGCCCGCTCGTCGCCGCGGGGACGAACATCGCGATCTCCGCGGCCGCCGCGGGCGCAGGCGGCCTTCGGCACGCGCGCGAAGGGCGCGTCGACTGGCGCGTGGTCGCGTGGATCGCGTTTCCCTCCGTGGTCGGCGCGGTCATCGGCGCACTCGTCGCGGACGACGTCTCGGATGCCCTCCTCTATGCACTCATCGCGGCGGTGCTCGTGTGGAGCGGCATCGACCTTGCCCTGCGGCCGATCAAGCCCCATCCACAGAAGCATCTACGGCTCGGACGCGGAGTGGGCCTCTCGTTCTCCATCGCGGTGGTCGGAGGAGCCGTGGGCGTGATTCTCGGAACGCTCCGCATGCCGGCGCTCATCCGCTCGGTCGGGATGGACGTGCGCCGCGCGGCCGGGACGAACCTCGTCGTCGGCTTCTTTCTCGGCGTCGCCGGATTCACGACCCACGCGCTCGCGAGCGGCATCGACTGGTGGGTTCTCGCTGCGGGGCTCGTTGGAGCGATCCCCGGGGGGTGGTTCGGCGCGCGAGCGACCGGACGCTTCTCGGAGAACGCGCTACGGCTCGCGCTCGGGGTCGTGCTCGTCGTCGTGGGGATCGCATTCGCGATCGAGGCCGCCGTACGCTAGGCGTGGGAGCTAGGCGACTGCGGGCCAGCGCGCGCCGAGCCACTCGACGAGCTCTTCGGCCGTGCGCGGGCTCGCGACGTAGAACCCCTGTGCGTAGTCGCAGCCCCAGTCCCCGAGCACACTCCAGGCGTTCCGGGTCTCGACGCCCTCGGCGACGACCTTGAGGTCGAGCGAGTGCCCGATGTCGATGATCCCGCGTACGAGCGCGGCGTCGGCCGAGTTCTTCCCGAGGCCGTGCACGAACCCGACGTCGATCTTGAGCTCATCGAGCGGAAGCACGCGGAGCGCAGCGAACGAGGCGGCTCGGCCGGCGTCGTCCAGCGAAAGTCGGACGCCCAGGCTGCGGAAGCGGCTGAGCACGTCCTCGTCGATCTGGCCGCCGGCGCCCGGACCAGCCGGCACGACCTCGAGCGTCACGGTCTGAGTCGTCAGGTCGTAAGAGCCGAGCATCGAGGTAAGCCCCTCCCCGAACTGCGGATCGTCGAGGAGCCGGTACGGGATGTTGATCGCGACCCCGAGCTGGTGGCCCGCTTCGGCCCAGATCTGCGCTGCGCCGAGCGCATCCGCGACGACGAGGAACGTGAGCTCGCGGACGAGAGGGGTTCGCTCCACGTGCGGGACGAACTCGGCCGGCGGAACGAGCCCTCCGTCGGGCAGCACGCGCCGGATGAGAGCTTCAGCCGCATGCGGCGTGCCCGTCGCCAGGTCGATGATCGGCTGGTACACGACGAGGAGCTCGTTCCGCTCGAGGGCCGTCTCGACGTCGCGAACGACACTCGCGTCGACGCCGCGCCGAAGGATGACGTTCTCGTCGCTCGTGTCGCGCTTCGTGGCGTACATCTGGCCGTCGGCGCGTGCGAGCAGGTCCTCCGCAGAGTGACCGTCGTCTGGGAACACGGCCCAGCCGATGCTCCCGTCGATCTCGACGAATGCGCCGTCCACCTTGAACGGCCGGCGCAATGCATGGCGGAGACGACCGACGAGCGCCCGCGCGCGATCGTCGTCGTTCGTGCCCATGGAGAGCACGACGAACTCGTCGCCACCCACACGGGCGACCGTGTCGGCCGCCCGGACGACCGACTCGAAGCGGCGCGCGAGGGTCTTCAGGACGACGTCACCCGCACGGTGCCCGCGAACGTCGTTGACGTCCTTGAAGCCGTCCAGGTCGATGGCGATGAGCGTGAACGGCTCGCCGGTGCGTCGGGATCGGCGGAAAGCCTGCTCGATGCGGTCGTCGAGGAGCACGCGGTTCGGCAGGCCCGTGAGAGGGTCTCTGAGCGACTGCGATGTCGCGCTGCCGACGCGGAGGTTGAGGAACACGCCGACCGCAGCAGCAATGAATGCGCAGACGACGAGCGCGGCGACGACGTAGTCGGGCGTCTCGCGAAGCAGCGCGGTAGCGAAGCTCGCCACGAGCACGAGTGTCGCCAGGCACAAGGCCCAGACGAACGTACTCCGTAGTTGCCGCCGCCTTGATCGAGTTGCCACGTGCCGCCGTTCTGCCCCGTCCGGGGCCTCCGCAGTTACTTTCACAGTAGTCCTGACGGCCGTCGCGTCCACCCTAGATCGAGGGACGGTTTGCCCTGGACGAGTGATCGGGAAACGGCAGAACGAAGCGGTTCGGAAGGAAGCGGTCCGTCGTCGCTGAATCGAGTGACGTGGACGTCGGCGCCGGTCTCGTCGGGTTGCTCGCGGGCCTGGTCGTGAGCCCGCTGGCGGACCGAGTGGCGACCAACGCACCGCTCCACGATCCGCTCCTGAAGTCGGTTCCGCGTTCACCTCGCCTCTGGCTCGTCGCCCTGGGAACGGCCCTTCTCGGTGGCGCGAGCGGGCTCGTCTTCGGCTACACGCTCGAGGCGCTCGCCGCCGCGGTCTTCTGCTGGGTGCTCGTGGTCATCACGCGAACGGACTTCGAGACGCGCCTGATTCCGGACAAGGTGATTCTGCCCGCCGCGATCGTCGTTCTCGCACTGCGCACGATCGACGATCCGAGCCTCGAGTGGATTCTGAGTGCGCTCGGCGCCGGCCTCGTGCTCTTCGTGATCGTGCTCATCTATCCGCGGGGGCTGGGTATGGGCGACGTGAAGCTCTCCGCGTTCCTCGGCGCCGCGCTCGGCGTGAACGTCATCGTCGCGATGTTCGTCGGGTTCTTCGTTGCCTTCCTGCCCGCGGCCGTCCTGTTCGTGCGTCACGGCAGGGAGGCGCGGAAGGAATCGATCCCGCTCGGGCCGTTCCTCGCCCTGGGCGGCGTGATCGCGCTCTTCTGGGGGGACGCGATCCTCGACTGGTATCGCCAGCTCGGCGGCGCGTAGAGCGCCGCGAGAGTCTCCAGCCCGGCCGTCGAAAAGCCGATGTTCGTCCCATGGAGCATGGCTCTGCGGCGACGCGTGTCATTCGACCGATCGACCCGGCGCTTCTCGCAGCCGGGGCGAGGACGGCCGCCGGCGCGATCCAGGAGACCGACGAGCCCGCACGTGCGGTCGAGCTCGCGGTGGACGCGCTCTACGACGCCGTCGCAGGAGTCATGCCATCCGTCTTCGTGCTCGAGCACGGCCGCCTCTGGCTGGTCGCTCAGCGGGGGTACGCGGTGGTGCCCGACGGGATCACCGTCGAGAGCGGCATCACGGGTCGCGCGATCCGGCTCGGACGTGCACAACTTGCGCCCGACGTTGCGACCGATCCGGACTACGTCGCCGCCCTTCCGGGCATCGTCTCCGAGCTGGCCGTCCCTCTCCGCAGTGGCCGCCTGACAGTGGGCGTGCTCAACGTCGAGGCAGAACGCGCGCTCCCGGACGGGGCCGCGGACGCGCTTCGTCCGCTCGCGCGCGCTCTCGCCCCGCTCGTCGAGGCGGTTCGGGCGAGCCGAACCCTCGATCTCGCGGCGCTCGCCCGCCTGTTCGTCCATCTGGGCAGCCTGAGGGATCCACACGACCTCGCCGCGCTCGGCGCCGCTTCGCTTCCGAAGGTGCTTCCGGTGGAGACGAGCCAACTCGTCGTCTGGGACGAGCTGGGTGCCGCCCGGGAGCTCGCCGTCTGGCAGGCCGAAGGCGCGGTGCAGGCGCCGCTGTCGGAGCGTGAGCTCGAGTCTGCGCGGGCACAGACCGACCCGAGCGTGGTCTGTCACGTGGTCGAGCTGGACGGAGTGGGCAGACGCGATCGCACTCGCTCGGTCGTCTGGCTTCCGTTGCGCGCGAACGCGGGCGACATCGGCGCGCTCGTCGGCATCAGCCGCGGCGCAGAGCGCGTCGACCCTGCGGTCCTGGACACCGCAGCCGTGCTGGCAGCGCACGTTGCAGCCTCGCTCGATGCCGCATTCTCCCTTCAGCGTGAGCGTCTCAGCGCCGCGACGGACCCTCTCACGCGCATCCTCAATCGTCGTGGATTCGAAGAGCGACTCGAGCTCGCCCTCCGGAACGCACAGGAGCGCCGGCAGCCACTGAGCCTGCTCGTGATCGACTGCGACGACTTCAAGGAGATCAACGACCGGGCCGGGCACGAATTCGGAGACACGCTCCTGCGTGAGATTGCGGATGTTCTCGTCCGCGCGCTCCCCGAAGGCGCCGAGGCGGCGCGGATCGGAGGCGACGAGTTCGTCGTCATGCTCCCCGAAGCGGGTGCCGACGCGGCGGTCGCCCTCGGCAGCCAGATCCGCACGCGCCTCGCGGAGGGGCTGACCGATGCGGGCTTCCCGCTCCGTATCTCGGCCGGGATCTCCACGTATCCGTTCGACGGCGCAACGCCGACATCCCTCCTTCGGGCCGGCGACCAGGCCCTCTACGCAGCGAAGTCGTCCGGCAAGGATCGAGTCGCGTCGTTCCGAGAGCTGTCCGGGCAGGCGCCCGCGCTCACGTCCGTGTCCACCCCGGGCGCGCTCGAGGGCGCTCGTCGCGGGCGTAACGATGGTGCCGGGGCAGTCCTCGAGGACGCGATGGCCGCGGCAGCGGCCATCGAGAGCGAGCAAACCGTGGACGGGGTGTGTGCACGCCTCTGCAAGTCGCTCGTCTTCGTCGTCGGCGCGACGGCGTGCTCGGCCTCACGCGTCGTCGGCGACTACATCGTGGACGGGACCGACCACGCGCTCCGCGAGGTCTCGCTCGGTGACGAGGCGGTCTACCGCATCGCGGACTTCCCGCTGACCGCCGAAGTCCTTCGTACCGGCGAGCCGCGTGCGGTCTCGTTTTCCGACGGAGACGTTGACCCGGCCGAGGCGTTCATCCTCCGCGAGTTGGGGATGAACGCGCTGCTCATGCTGCCGATCCGCGTCGACGGCGCGAGCTGGGGGCTCATCGAGCTGTATGAGATGCGCCTGCGCCGCTTCGGCCCGGACGACATCGCGGTCGCCCAGTTCCTCGTCGCTCAGGCCGAGCGACGGCTCAAGACGATGGACGGCGAGGGCAGTCGGACCTCACGTCCACCCGTCTACGAATTGCCGTCGGACGAAGGCAAGCCACCGGCTTCGCGTCCGCGGACGAGGTAGGCGCAGCGCCGCTCGTCGCCGGGCAGCGGTGAACGGCCGATCCGGGCAACGACGTACGCGACCTCCTCGACGTCGAACGCATAACCGCGCGTGAGCTCGACTGCCTCGACGTCGACCAGCCGGTAGCGCTCGCCCGGCAGGAACACGAGCTCGACCTCCACCGGTTCGGAGCCAGTTGTCGTCGCCGCCTCTCGCTGCTCGAGCGTCAGCTCACGTTGCTCGACGTCGCTCTCCCGTGCTTCGAGCGCCCGCTCGCGGCGCTCGACGGCTGCGCGCTTCAGCTCGACCGCCCCGAGCTCCTGCCGCCGACGCGCGAGATCCTCCTCTGCCGCCGTCAACGCCGCCTCGCGCTCTGTGAGCACCTCCAGGAAGTCGGTGAGCTCGGCCTCGCGCGCCTCGAGGTCGGAGGTGCCGAGTCGGAGCATGCGCTCGACCGACGCGCGGGAGTCCCGCAGAAGCTCCTCGCGGCGCTCGAGCTCCTCGATGGACTCCCGGAGGCGCGCGGCGTGCTCCTCGAGCTCGCTGCGGCGCTGCGCGAGAAGTTCCTCGAGGCGTTGCTCCGCACTCGGGCCCTGGTTCAGGACGCGACGGACGAGACCGCCCCGGCGGGCCGCGTCGTTCTCGTGCTGACCGGGATCCGTCATCTCCGCCATGCCATGTCTCGCAGGGCCGGCGGATCGACCCTAAGCCGTCGAGTTCGGAGCGATCCGCCGGCCCGTGGCGACTTCGCCGGTCCCCAAGGCTCTCCTGCCGTCACTCGGCCGAGGAGGGTAAAGCCCGAGAGCCTCGAAGCCGATAGCAGTCGTATGGATACGCAGGGTGCAAGGCTTCTCGCAGCTCGAATCCGCGCGGGCGTGTCCGTCGGCGCGAGGATCGAGCTGGTCGAATCTCCGCATGACGACTCCAGGCTCGCAGCCGGCGACCGCGGTGTCGTCGACCAGATCGATGATTCGGGCCGCGTCGTCGTGACGTGGGATCGCGGGTTCGCGACCGAGATCGATCCGGGCTCGACGCGGATTCTCACACTCGCAGCGTAAGCCGCGAGTCGGTCAGGAGGGTGTGAGCCGGCCCTCGCGGAGCCCGAAGTCGGCCGTGACGACGATCGTCGCGGATCCGCCGAACTCCCGCGGCGCGTCGGGTGCGTAGAGCGCGCCGATGCCGGCATCGCGCCACGAGGGGGAGAGGATGATCGCCCGATGAGGCGGTGACTCCAGCCAAGCTTCGACGATCGCAGACGGGTCGGCGGTGCTGCCCGGGTTGGCGAGGAGGGCTTCACCGACGGACCACATGCGCCAGCCCCGGTTCGTGTAGTGCCGGCGAATGCGCTCACTGAACGCGGTCCCGTCGGCGGATTCGTGCCCGAAGAAGCCGAGCTCGAGCATCGACTCGGAATGGCCGCGGGCGGCGGAGCGGAGACTCGGGGACATTCTCACGGGCTTGAGACCGGCCTCTGCTCGCACCTGGTTCAGGGCCCGTACGACAGCGCCCTCGAGTGCGGTTCGCCGCTCGACCCTTGCCGCACTTTGAGGCGAGGCGGTCGGTGCCGCGGCGAGGACCGCAACGAGCGCAGTTGCGAGGACGGCGAGGGATCGCATGCCTGCTCACGAGATCGGCCATTCGCGTCGCGCATTCTTCCCCCGAACGAGGGTGCAATACGCAGATCGAGGGAGCTGGCTGCAGGTCGGCGGCTAGGGTTTCTTGCCGCCGCCGTTGTCGTTCGCGGGCTTCCCGGTGGAAGACGGTGACTCGGCCCGTGCCGTGTTGCCCGTCTTGCCCTGGCCCGTGAGCGTCGGCTTCCCGGTCGTCGTGGTCGTCGTCGTCTTCGTCGAGTTGGTGCCGCCCCGTGCAGTCGCTGGCTTCGTCGTGTTCGAGCGCTTCGCTCCCGCGACGCGGGTGCCGTTCGTGTTCGCCGGCTTGGTCGGGTGCGTCGGATGGGTCTTCGAGAGGTTCGTCCTCACCCTCGGCGAGCCGTGTTCCGAGCGCGACGCGGTCCTCTTGACCTGCCCGGGCGCGGTCGGCTTCCCACGCGCGACGCCGTTCCCCGGCACGCTCACGCCACGCGGCGCGACCTGTCCGAGGCGCTGGCCCGGCTTGGTCGACGCGGGCGGAGCCTTCGCCTTGTGGCTC
>Ga0207688_10000911_pt1 | contig 14930 bp, 10 predicted proteins | sample KBSMiscanthusM4_FD_184296 | JGI IMG/M metagenome (GOLD analysis project Ga0207688, IMG submission 184296) | Miscanthus rhizosphere microbial communities from Kellogg Biological Station, Michigan, USA - M4 (SPAdes) (version 2) | ecosystem: Host-associated > Plants > Roots > Rhizosphere ...
TGCGCCAACCAGGCCTCGGTGAGTAGTTCTTCCAGCTCGGGCACGCCGATCTCGGCCAAACGGACCAGCACCGCCGGGTAGCCGTCGAAATGCGGGGTGGTGAAGTACACCCCGGGGTCGTCGGCGATGAGCGCGAACTTTACGCCCTCATCGGCCACCCGGGCACCGAGAATGTCCCCGTCGGGGGCGTCGGCACCGAGCGCCGCGTAGTCCGCCTTGCGCAGCGGCCGTTCCCAGGCCATCAGCTTCTTGCGCACCCGCCAGTTTCGAGGCGACGGTTCGCTGGTCTCCGGCAAGGTGGCGACGATGCGTGCGACGTCCTTCCACGCGGCCATGTCACGATTGTGCCCCCGCGACGGTGCCGTTTGAGGTCAGTTGGTTACGGAACGCCCGCGCCGCCTCGACGAGCTCCTCGACCCGGTGCCGTTGCGCGCGATTCTCGAACACGCCGTCCTCCTTGAAGTAGGTGCCGACGATGGCGCCGTCGGCGATCTCGAGTTGAGCGGCGACATTGTCTGCGCGCACGCCGGTGTTGACGAAGACCGGGACGGCACCGGCCGCACTCTTTACCCGCCGCAGCGCCGTCGCATCAGTCGGTGAGCCGGCGGTGGCGCCCGATACGCAGATCGCGTCCGGCAAGGTCGCGAAAACGGTTGTTTTCGTGATGGACTCCAGATCTCGCTCGGCGAGATAGGTCGCCGACTCCGGCACGATGTTGAACAACAGCTTGACGTCAGAACCGCCGACGCGGGCGCGATGGCGGGCGACCTCACCCACGTTGGTGTCCCACAGCCCGAAGTCGCTCGCGTACACGCCGGTGAAGATCTCCCTGACGAACTGCGCGCCGGTGGCGACAGCGAGGTCGATCGAGGCCCGGCCGTCCCACAGCACGTTGACGCCGTAGGGCACCGAGAGGTCGGGCAGCAGTTCGCCGATGATCCTGGCCATCGTGATCGCGGTGATCGGTTCGGTCTTGGTCAGATACGGCAGGCTGAACTCGTTGCTGACCATCACGCCGTCCACTCCGCCCGACTGCAGGGCGTCGAGTTCTTCCCGAGCGCGCGCGAGGACGGCGCCGATGCCGCCCGTGCTGTCGTATCCGGGATCACCGGGAAGGGCGGCGAGGTGCAGCATGGCGATGACGGGCTTTCTGATGTTGAAAACCTCGTCGAGCCAGGAGGTGGTCACGTTGTGCCTTTCTCTGTTCGGGTTGGCAGGCAAGGGATTGGCCGGGTCGCGGCGTACTAGTCCATGTAGGCGCCGCCGTTGACGGCCAGCGCCTCCCCGGTGATGAAGCGGGCGTCGTCGGACAGCAGGAACGCCACCGCTCGTGCGACGTCCTCGGGCCGTTCCAGCCGGCCCAACGGCGTGTCGTCGATCATCATCGTCCGGACGCCGTCGGTGGTAGTGCCCCGCAGCTGCGCCTCCCACTCCAGTTCCCTTGATTGCATGGGGGTTTCGACAAAACCGGGGCAGACGCAGTTGACGGTGATGCCGTGCTCGCCGAGTTCGTAGGCCATCGCCTGGGTGAGGCCGACGACACCGAACTTCGACGCCACATAGTCGGACAGGAACGGCACCCGGCCCTGCTTGCCCGCCATCGACGCGGTGTTCACGATCGCGCCGTTGGTACCGTCACGCACCATCGCGCGTGCGGCTGCCTGGCCGCAGACGAACACGCCCTTGAGGTTGACATCGAGCGTCCGGTCGTACCGGTCGATCGGGGCGTCGAGGAAACGATGCATGAAGGAGATGCCTGCGTTGCTGACCCATGCATCGAGGCCGAGGCGATCGGCCACGCTGAATGCCACCGCTGTTGCATCATCCGGGACGCTGACATTGAGAACGGCGGATTCGTGTTCCGTTTCCGGATTCGGCAGGGCAGCAGTGACTTCGCGCGCGGCGTCGCCGTTGATGTCGGTGACGACGACACGCCAGTCCCGCCCGGCCAGAGTCATCGCGATGGCTCGCCCGATGCCGGATCCTGCGCCGGTCACCACGACTGTCTTGGTCATCTGTGTGCTTCGTTCCTATCGGTCCTGGGTCTGCTTGCTTGCGCCGACGAGACGTCGGCCGGTCTGTGGGTCGAACGCGTGCGCTGCGCCCGGTCGTGCCGATAATGCGACGCGGGCGCCCTCGGTGATACCGGTGAGCCGCGAGGTGTCGACCACACAGGTCATTTCGGTGCCGCGGGCGTCGACGGTCACGATCGCGCGCGGGCCGAGCAACTCGATCAGCTTCACCTGCGCGAGGGCGTCGCTGCTGTCGGCGGTCGCTGTCGGCAGCAGATCGTCGGGCCGCACGCCGAGCGTGACCTGTCCGCTGGTGTCGACTTGTCCGACGGTGAAGGCGAATCCGCTTGGCATGGTGAAGGTCTGACCCATGAGTTGGCCGTCGACCAGGTTCATCTTCGGACTGCCGACGAACGCCGCCACGAACGTGTCGTCCGGCTTGTTGTACACCTGCAACGGGGTGCCCTGCTGCGCGGTGCGCCCGTCGCGCATCACCACCATTCGGTCCGACAGCGTCATCGCCTCCTCCTGGTCGTGTGTGACGTAGACGGAGGTGATGCCCAGCCTGCGCTGGATCTGCAACAGCTCGGTTCGGGTCTCGACCCGCAGCTTGGCGTCGAGGTTGGACAGTGGTTCGTCGAACAGGAACACCGACGGCTCGCGGATAATGGCGCGCCCTATAGCGACGCGTTGCTGCTGCCCGCCGCTGAGGTCTTTCGGCTTACGCCCCAGGAATTTTCCCAGTCCGAGGGACTCCGCGACCTCGTCGGAGCGCTTGAGCGCGTCCGACCGGGGAGTCTTGGAGGCGCGCAGCGGAAACGCGATGTTCTCCCGCACCGTGAGGTGTGGATACAGCGCGTAGTTCTGGAAGACCATCGCGACATCGCGGTCGCGCGGCTGCAGATGGGTGACGTCGCGGTCGCCGATGGTGATCGTGCCCGAGGTCACTGATTCGAGCCCTGCCAGCATGCGCAGCGAGGTCGACTTCCCGCATCCGGACGGGCCGACGAGAACCGTGAACGACCCGTCGGGCAGTTCCATATTCAGGTCGCTGACGACGGGGTTCGACCCGTACGACTTGTTGACGCCTGAGAAGCGGACTGTTGCCATGAACTTGTGAATCACCAACCCTCTCAGAACTTCACCGCGCCGCCGCTGATGCCCTGCACCAGCCGGCGCTGGATGAAAAAGCTTGCGATCACGACGGGTACCACCGCGATCAGGATCGCCGCGCTCATAGAGCCGATCTGCACGCCGCGGAAGGTGTTGAACCCGGCGATGGCGACCGGCAGGATCGCCGCTTTGCCCGGCGCCAGGATGAGTCCATAGAAGAGGTCGTTCCACGACAGCGTGAAGCCGAAGATCGCCGCGGCGCCGATACCGGGGAGCACTTGGGGCAGTACCACCAGCCGGAACGCTGCGAAGCGCGTGAAACCGTCGACCTGTGCCTGTTCTTCCAGTGAGCGCGGGACCGCTTCGAAAAAGCCGATCAGGAACCAGGTAACCACGGGCAGAACGAAACTCAGGTGCGCAAAGATGACCGGTATCAGCGTGTCGTTGAGCCGCAGCGCGTAGGCCATCGTCAAGAACGGAAACACCAGCACCGCCGGCGGCAGCACCTGCGCCGCCAGCATCCCGAACCGGGTGGCGGTACCGCCGGCGCGGTAGCGGGCGATCGCATAGGCGCCCATGCTCCCGACCACCACACTGATACCCACGGTGACGATCGCGACAATGGCGCTGCGGCCCGCTGCGGCGAGAATGCCCGACGTCAGCACGTTGCGCCAGCTGTCGAGCGTCGGAATGAACGCGAGCAGAAACGGATCACTGAGCTGCTCAGGCGTTTTCACACTCGCCAGGGCAATCCACACCACCGGGAACAGCACCGTTATGCCCGCCGCCCACAGCAGCGCAACCCGGCAGACGGCGAGGGCAATCAAGCCTCTCACGATGTTTTCGCCTTCTCCATTCGCCGGAACGCAATGACGATCATTGTCAGTACCAGCAGCAGGACCACGAACGCCATCGACGATGCCGAACCGAGCCGGAAGAACTGAATCCCAGTCTGGTAGACGAAGTACTGCAACGTCTCCGTCTCGGTGCCCGGCCCGCCTCGGGTGGTGGCGAACACGTACTCGAACACCTTCATCGCGTCCAGGCAGCGCAGCAGGATCGCCACCACGAGAACGGGCGCCAGCAGCGGCAGCGTCACTCGCCGCAACACGTACCAGCCGCTTGCACCGTCGACCCTGGCGGCCTCCAGCGGCTCGCGCGGGATGGACTGCAGCCCAGCGAGCAGCAACAGCACCATGAACGGCGTCCACTGCCACACATCGATAAGGGCGAGGGTGAAAAGTGCACGGCCCGGGCCGAAGAAGTCGTAGTCGACGCCAATTACACGCAGCATTTGCGGGATCGCGCCGAGCTGGTCGTTGAGCAGGAAGCGGAAGATCAACCCGACCGCGATGGGCGTGATGAACATCGGCGCAAGCAGCATCGACCTCGTGAGATCGCGTGCCCAGCGCTGCTTCTGCAGTGCCAACGCAATCGCCAGTCCCGCCACCAGCTCCAGCCCGACGGCCACGCAAACGTACAGCGCGGTGGTGCCGAACGCGTGCCAGAACTCGGCGTCGCCGAAGGTCGCGACGTAGTTGCGCGCGCCGACCAGCTTGGGGGTTCCGTGACTGGTCAGCCGATAATCGGTGATGCTGAGGTAGAACGCGTACGCCAAAGGGAAACCGACCACCCCGACGAAAAGTGCGACGAGGGGAGCGACCATCCCGTGTTGGAATTTCACGGTGGTCACCGCTCCTTTCGCGGGGTGGTCGGTTCCATGCGGTTAGCCCTGGATCTTCGCCGCGGCGGCCTGCGCGGCGGCCAGCGCGTCGTCGACGCTCTTCGTGCCCGCCACTGCCTCGTTCAACTCGGTGCCGACGGCCTGGATCATCTCCTCGCCGCTTGGCCCCTGGCTCAGCGGCGAAGCGTTACCGAGAATCTGCTCGACGGTGGTGTAGTAGTCGGCACCGAACTTGCCGTTGAGAACGGCGGGATCCTTCAGCGTGCTCTGACGTATCGCCGCGCCACCCTTCTCGGTGCGCTGGACGTCATGCGGCTTGGAAGTGATCCACGACGCGAACGCCCATGCGGCGTCCGATGCGCCCGAGTTCGTCGGGATGGACCAGCTCCACGAGCCAAGGACGGACTTGCCGCCGGGGATCTGCGCCAACTTGTACTTGCCCGCCGAGGGGCCCGAGCCGGGCTCGTTGAGCTGCGGGAGATTCCAGTTGTAGCTGATCATCGACGCGGCCTGACCGGATGACACCGAGCGGAAGGCCTCGTCGAAGGCCCAGTTCAGGCTGTTCGGCGGCGCCGCGGCCTTGTAGGTGTCAATATAGGCGTTCAGCGCCTGCTTGGCCTGCGGGGTGTTGAGGCTGACCTTGCCGTTGGAGTCGTAGATCGAGCCGCCTGCCGCGAACAGCCAGTTGCCCCACTCCTCGAAGATCTTGTAGCCGCGCTGCGGTTGCATGGCGATGCCCGCCCGGTCGCCGACCTTGAGCGCCTTGGACGTGCTGACCAGCTGGTCGAGGGTCTTGGGCACCTCGAGCTTGGCCTGCGCGAGATCGTCTGTGTTGTAGAGATATCCGAGCGCATAGTTGTAGAACGGCACGCCGTAGCGGACGTTGTCGACGGTGGCGATGTCCGTCAGGGGTTTGAAGAAGTCGGCCGCGTCGTAGTCGGGCGTGTTGTCGATGCGCGCGTCGAGCGGTTGCAGGAACTTGGCGTTTGCGAAGTCGACCATCCACGGGTTGTCGACGATCACCAGATCGTAGGTGGGGGAGGACGACTGGAACGACGACACCAGCTTGTCCCGCATCTGGTCGTAGGTCAGTGTCTCGATGTCGATCTTGATGTTCGGGTAGTCCTTGTTGAAGTCGGACACCATGGATTTGACGATGTCGGTGTCGGGCACGTTCTCCATGAGGAGGCGTACGGTGCCCGAAGTGTCCTTGGCGACCTGGCCGCTTCCGGTCGCCTGTGTCTGGGCAGGTCCACCGCTGCCCGCGCATGCGGCTGCCAGCAGCATCACCGTTGCGAGGAGGCCGACGATAATCGGCCGCCGCCTGTTTTTCATTGATCTCATTGCGGCACTGTTCCTTTCATCGTGTGAACCCAATTCTCGGCTCGTGCGTTCGGCGATCAACGACGTGCGCTCCTTGCGATTGCGTGCGATATCGGCGCCATGACATCGCCCAATTCGCGCCACCGTTGGTACGCGTCGTCATAGAGGTCGCGGTGGGAGGGATCGGGAACGACGGGCGGCTGCAGGGAGACGAACCGCGCGGCATCCGCCCAGTCGTCCAGCGCTCCGACACCGATGGCGGCGATGACGGCCGCGCCGAGCGATGCCCCCGGATGGCCGCCGACAGGGTGCAATTCGATGCCGAGCACATCGGCATGGATCTGCTTCCACAGGGTGGACCTGGACCCACCGTTGGTGATCATCGCGCGTGTCATCGGTATACCGATGTCGGTGAACACATCGGTGTGATGGCGGAAACCGAATGCAATGGCCTCGAGCACGGCCCGGTAGAGGGCGGCACGCGCGTGCCCGAGGTGCATTCCAACAAATGCTCCGCGCAGGTCCGGATCGTGAATGGGGCTCTTCTCGCCGAGAAAGTAAGGCAGGCAGAGTACTTCGCCTGCGTTGGCACCGGCAGCCTCCGCGTCCAGCTCGGCCAGTTCCGCGCCGCCGACCAGCGATTGGAACCAGCGGATCAGGCTGCCGCTCGTGGCCATACAGCCGTTGGGCAGCCATCGATCTGGCACCGGGTGTGCGTCTAAGTACAGCCGCTCGTCGACCACCTGGGTGTCGCTTGCGACCAGGATGTCGCCCGCCCCACCGAGTTTCACCAGACCGTCGCCGGGACGGTTCACGCCTGCGGCATACGCTGACAAGACGTGATCGGCGCCGCCGACGATCAGCGCGGTGCCGGCGCGAAGGCCGGTCTGCTCGGCGATATCGACGCTGAGCCCGCCGACCTGTGTCCCCGGACGCCGAACGGGCGCCAGTATGTCCGCGTCGATTACGGCGGCGTCCAGCACGACGGTGGCTCGATCGCCGTCGATAGCGAAAAGCCCCGACTCCAGGGCCCAGTTCTGCTCGGCATGCACATCGGCGCCAAGCGCCATCAGCACCCAGTCGTACGACCCGACGATCCGGGCCGTCTGCGCATACACGGTCGGCTCACGCTCACGCAGCCACACCAGCGTCGGCGCTACCGACTGCTGGGTGAGTGCCGAGCCGGTGAGCGACACGAGATCTGTGCCCGCCAGCTTCCGCCCGAGTTCCTCGACCTCCCGATGGGCCCTGGCGTCGTTCTGCAAGATTGCGCGTCGCAGCGGCTTTCCGTGGATGTCCACCGGGACGACGGCGGGAACCATGCCCGACACCGAGATCGCCTCGACGGCCTCGGGATGGACATCGCCGACCGACACGACCTCGCGAATGGAGCCGATGACGTTGGTCATCCAAGCGCCGGTGTCGGCTTCCGCGAAGCCGGGTTCCTCCGAGAAAAGCGTGGTCTCGCGGGAAGCCGAAGCGACTGTGCCGCTTGAGGGGTCGAACAGCAGCGTTTTGGTGCCGGTGGTGCCGACATCGATGCCGATGGTCATGCTCACGCTTGACCGCCTGCGATACCGTCGGAGATGTCGGCGTTTCCGGCCACGCAGATGACCTCGACTCCTGCCCCGCGCGCGGCCACCAGCGCCGGATGGTCGCTGAAACCGTCGGTGACGATCGTGTCGATCGCCGTCAAGGGCGCGATCGACACGAAGGTGACGCGGCCGAGCTTGCTCTTGTCGGCTGCCACGATCACCCGGTCGGCGCGCTGGCTCGCGGCCCTCTTCACTTGGCTTTCGCCCTGGTGGTAGTCCGAGATTCCGCGGTCGGCGTCGATGCCCGCGACGCCCATCACGAAGGTGTCGCAGTTGTATCCGCGCAGCGTGTCCTCGGTGGCGGGGCCGATCAAGCTCAGCTCGCCGGGCCTCAGCTGGCCTCCGGTGAGCACCACGTTGGTCGCCGGTTCGGAGATCAGCTCGAGGGCCACCAGCAGACTGGGCGTGACGACCGTCAGGCCAAGTGCACGGCCTTTCAGCGATTTTGCGACCGCGAGGGCTGTGCTGCCGGAGTCGAGAATCAAGGTCTCGCTGGAGCCGATCAGATCGGCGACGGCGTCGGCGATGTGGCGCTTCTCCTCCGCGGCGTCGGCGACCCGTGTCTCGAAAGACGGCTCGGAGTCCTTACCCTTCAGCGCGATCGCACCGCCGACGACCCGTCGGACCACGCCGAGGGTCTCTAGCGCCTCCACATCGCGACGGATGGTCATTTCGGAGACATCGAACTCCGCTGCCAGCCCGGCGTACGCAATCTCGCGGTCGGCGCGCACGCGTTGCTCAATGCGGTCCCTGCGGGTCTTCGCATCCAATGTCAGGCTCCACCTTGTTGGGGAAAATTCACACAGTTACCTCATATCGGCGGTGGTGAGCCGGGTCGTTTGCCGCTAGTTCTGTGAATCTATAACAGAACTATGTTCAGTTTCCACACGAGTGCTGAAATCTTTGTCCTCCCGACCGGGGCGCACTCGCCGTTGACGCGGCCCCAATAAACCCAGACACGCCGGGGGCTGCGCGCGATGATCCCATGTGGTGGGATCGCCACATGGGCATCAAGGTGGCGCTGGAGCATCGCACCAGTTACACATTCGATCGGCTGGTGGAGGTGCATCCCCATGTCGTTCGGCTGCGCCCCGCGCCGCACTCGCGGACCCCGATCGAGGCCTATTCGCTGCAGGTCGAGCCCGCCGACCACTTCATCAATTGGCAGCAGGACGCGTTCGGCAACTTCCTGGCTCGGCTGGTGTTCCCGAATCGTGCCCGCAGCCTGACGATCACGGTGGGACTCATCGCCGACATGAAGGTCATCAACCCGTTCGACTTCTTCATCGAGGACTGGGCCGAACACTGGTCTGGTCCCGCTGGCTTCGAATACCCAAAGGCGCTGGCCGAAGACCTCAAGCCCTATCTGCGGCCGGTCGACGAGAACGGCGAAGGCTCAGGGCCTGGTGACCTCGTGCAGGCGTGGGTGAAGAATTTTTCCGTCGCGCCCGGCACCCGCACCATCGACTTCCTGGTCGCGCTCAACCGCGCGGTTAACGCCGACGTCGGCTACAGCCTGCGGATGGAACCGGGTGTGCAGACACCGGATTTCACGCTGCGCACCGGGATCGGCTCGTGTCGCGACTCGGCGTGGCTGCTGGTGTCGGTCCTGCGGCAGCTGGGGCTGGCCGCCCGATTCGTGTCCGGCTATCTGGTGCAGTTGACTTCCGATGTGGAGGCGCTCGACGGGCCATCGGGCCCTGCCGCCGACTTCACCGACCTGCACGCCTGGGCCGAGGTCTACATCCCCGGGGCCGGCTGGATCGGGCTCGACCCGACGTCGGGGTTGTTCGCCGGCGAGGGTCACATCCCGCTGTCGGCGACGCCGCATCCCGAGTCGGCGGCCCCGATCACCGGTGCGACCGAACCGTGTGAAACCACATTGGACTTCTCCAACGTGGTCACCCGCGTGCACGAAGATCCCCGAGTCACGTTGCCCTACAACGAGGCCGCATGGGGCGCGATCTGCGCGCTGGGCGCACGCGTCGACGAACGGCTTTCCGCCGGTGACGTGCGGCTCACTGTGGGCGGTGAACCGACATTCGTCTCGATTGACAATCAGGTGGACTCCGAGTGGACCACCGACGCCGACGGCCCGCACAAACGCGAGCGGGCCTCGGCGCTGGCGGCCCGGCTGAAGAAGGTGTGGGCGCCGCAAGGACTGGTGCAACGCAGCCAGGGCAAGTGGTATCCCGGAGAACCCTTGCCGCGCTGGCAGATTGGGCTGTTCTGGCGCACCGACGGCCAACCGCTGTGGACCGATGAGGCGCTGTTGGCCGACCCGTGGCAGTCTGGAGCTGCGGAGGCGGCGACATCAAACACAGCGCCGATTCCTTCAATGGCGCCGGACGCCGGGCAGCAGGTGCTGGGTGCGATTGCAGACGGTCTCGGGCTGCCCGCGGCCCAGGTGCGGCCGGCCTACGAGGACGCGCTGGGTCGACTGGCCAGTGCGGTGCGGCAACCCGAAGGCGAACCAGTCGCTGCCGCAGACGATTTGGCGGACGACGCGTCCGACGCCCGCGCCGCGCTTCTGTCCCGCCTCGACGAGCCCGTCACGGAGCCGGCGGCGTATGTGCTGCCACTGCACCGCCGCGAGGAGGACTCGGGCTGGGCCAGCGCGGACTGGAAACTGCGCCGCGGGCGCATCGTGCTGCTCGAGGGCGATTCGCCGGCCGGGTTGCGGCTGCCGCTGAATTCGATCAGTTGGGAGCCGCCGCGGCCGACCTACGACCGAGACCCGCTGACCGGTCGGGACGCCCTGGCCGTCGAAACCGAGGCAGACGCCGCCGAGGTCGAGGACGCGGATGCGGCGCCCACCACCGCCATCGTTGCCGAGGTCCGCGACGGGCTGCTTTACATCTACCTGCCGCCGACCGAGGAATTGGAACATTTCGTCGACCTGATCACCCGCGTCGAAGCGGCCGCCGCCGAGGTCGACTCACCCGTGGTGATCGAAGGCTACGGACCGCCGCCCGATCCGCGGATCGGCTCGATGACAATCACCGCCGACCCGGGCGTCATCGAGGTCAACGTGGCGCCGACGGCCAGCTTCACTGATCAGCGCCAGCAGCTGGAAACCCTCTACGAGCAGGCGCGCCTGGCCCGGCTGTCCACCGAGTCGTTCGACGTCGACGGAACGCACGGCGGCACCGGCGGCGGCAACCACATCACGCTGGGCGGCATCACGCCCGCCGATTCGCCGCTGCTGCGGCGTCCCGACCTCTTGGTGTCGCTGCTGACCTATTGGCAGCGTCACCCGTCGCTGTCGTATCTGTTCGCCGGCCGGTTCGTCGGCACCACCTCGCAGGCGCCGCGCGTGGACGAGGGCCGCGCCGAGGCGCTCTACGAGCTGGAGATCGCCTTCGCCGAGATCGCGCGACTCACCCAGGGCGCAGGCACCGCGAAGCCGTGGGTGACCGACCGCGCCCTGCGCCATCTGCTGACCGACATCACCGGCAACACCCATCGCGCCGAGTTCTGCATCGACAAGCTGTACAGCCCCGACAGCGCGCGCGGCCGGCTGGGGCTGCTGGAGCTGCGCGGCTTCGAGATGCCTCCGCATTACCAAATGGCGATGGTGCAGTCACTGTTGGTGCGATCGCTGGTGGCCTGGTTCTGGGATGAGCCGCTACGCGCCCCGCTCATTCGCCACGGCGCCAACCTGCACGGCCGATACTTGTTGCCGCACTTCCTGATTCACGATATCGCCGATGTCGCTGCCGATCTGCGCGCGCACGACATCAACTTCGACACCAGCTGGCTTGACCCGTTCACCGAGTTCCGGTTCCCGCGCATCGGCACCGCGGTTTTCGACGGCGTGGAGATCGAGCTGCGTGGCGCCATCGAACCGTGGAACGTGCTCGGCGAGGAATCCAGCTTGGGCGGTACCGCCCGCTACGTCGACTCGTCGGTGGAACGCATCCAGGTCCGGCTGATCGGCGCGGACCGGCACCGCTACGTCGTCACCGCGAACGGCTACCCGATCCCGCTGCTGGCCACCGACAATCCCGACGTCCAGGTCGGCGGAGTGCGGTTCCGCGCATGGCAGCCGCCCAGCGCGTTGCACCCGACCATCACCGTCGACGGGCCGCTGCGCTTCGAGCTGGTCGACACCGTGACGGGAGTGTCACGTGGCGGCTGTACCTACCATGTGTCGCACCCGGGCGGCCGTGCGTACGACAACCCGCCGGTCAACGCCGTTGAGGCAGAATCCCGGCGGGGCCGCCGCTTCGATGCGACGGGCTTCACCCCTGGAAAGGTGGATATGTCGGACATCCGCGAGAAGCAGGCCCGCCAATCCACCGACGTGGGCGCGCCCGGCATCTTGGATCTGCGGCGAGTGCGTACCGTTCTGCAGTAACCGTCCCATTCGCGCCGTTTGCGCAGGTCAGAGCATTTTTCACGTCGCCTCAGTCCGCACAGAGTCCGCAAGAATTCTGCTTGTGGAATTCATCAGCGCCTCAGATGCTTTGCTGATGCGCTCCTCGGCGCTCGTGCGGCGGCGGCCGTTGGCTCACCGCAGCGGACATGGGGTCGCGGCGTGGATGCGGTGCTGTGACGGCGGGTTGCGGTCAAGCAGGAGAGCAGGTCGGATCGGCCGGGGGCACAAGTTGCCGCCGCAGTTGGGACACATACCCATTAAGTGGCCGTCGACGCAGCGACGGCAGAAGGTGCACTCGTAAGTGCAGATCATCGCCTCCGTCGACGCGGGCGGAAGATCGACGTCGCAACATTCGCAGTTGGGGCGCAGCTCGAGCACACCCCAGGTTTACCTGATGATGACCACCGGCACACACCATCCGCCGTGTCATCATTCGTAGGTTCCGCGCCGGTCACACGGTCGGGCGCTGTCTGCAGTTGCCACTGACGCACGCCAGCCGATGCGAGGACTGAACCTGCTGCTGCAGCGTCCGCCGGATGCTTCGCCGCGCAGCTACACGGCACTCACCTGTTGTCGAGGTTCTGCATCCTGCAATGTTCGGAAAGCATTGGTGTGTAGACAGTTTCGCTCGATTTACTGCCGGAATGGACATATCCCGAACGTGCGCTATTCCTCCCCGTGAAGTCATCCGAGGTGCTCAAGGCGACGTGACCTCGCTCGGTCGAAGCGGTGAGTATTCCCCACGGATCTGCAGCGAATCGCCTCCGGCATCAAGAATTAATGCCCAGTGCCGGCCTCGGGGGCGTTGGCCCCCAGGCCGCGGGGGTGCAGCATGGGTTTATGTGTGATGGTGGCGGCTCGCCCACCAAGGTCGCGGCGATCCTCCCGCGCCCGGCGGAGGGAACGGCGGTGGACCCCATCGCTCTGGAAGCGGTCGATGAGGTCGTCATCACGACGCTCGTGGACAACAGCTACGACGCCCTGATGGGCGACATCGGCCCGGCCCGCCGCGCGCCGTTCCCCGCGGTCGCCGGTGTCCCGGCACCGCAGTTCGAAGAGGGCCGAACCTATCCCGGGCTGATCGCCGAGCACGGCTTCTCCGCGCTGGTCACCACCCGCCGCGGCGCGACCGCGCACACCGTGCTGTTCGACACCGGGGTGTCCCCGGACGGGATGGCGAGCAACTTCGAGCGACTCGGCCTCGACGTGGCCGCGATCGAGGTCGTGGTGCTCAGCCACGGCCACGCAGATCATGATGGCGGCTTCCCTGGGCTGGCTCGGTTGCGGGGCCGCAGCGGGCTACCGCTCACCGTGCATCCGCTGGTCTGGAGCCGGCGCCGCTTCGCCCTGCCCGACCAAGCGCCGTGGGAGCTGCCGACGCTGAGTCGTTCCGCACTGGAGGCCGAGGGCCTCGAGGTGATCGAGCGGCGGCAGCCCTCGCTGCTGCTGAACGGCTCGATACTCATCACCGGGGAGGTCGACCGCACCACGGAGTTCGAGCGCGGGCTGCCGTCCCACGAGGCATGGCGCAACGGGCGGTGGGAACCCGACCCGCTGATCCTCGACGAGCAGGCGCTGGTGGTCCACGTCCGCGGGCGCGGACTCGTGGTGCTCACCGGGTGCGGCCATGCCGGCGCGGTGAACATCGCCCGGCACGCGATGCGGCTGACCGGTGTGGACCGGCTGCATGGCCTGCTCGGTGGTTTCCACCTCACCGGACCGGCCTTCGAGCCCGTCATCGAGCCCACCGTGGCTGCGTTCGTCGACATGGCACCCGATGTGCTGGTGCCAGCGCACTGCACGGGCTGGAAGGCCCAGCATCGGCTTGCCGCAGCGCTGCCCAGCGCATTCGTGCCGAACGCGGTCGGCACGTCCTTCACTCTGGCCAGATCCGGGCTTTAGAGCTTGGCATTGGTGCCGACCAAAGGACAACCTCGTTGTGCCGGCGCGCCAACCGTCATTGATCGGAAAACACTGGCGTGTAAACAGTTTCGCCTAGTTGCGGCAGGTCCAGGTGGTGTGCCCACCGCCATGCCCGGGACACGCTCGGTGGCAGACGAGGATTTCGCCTGGGCCGAGCGTGTCTCCATTCGGGCAGCGGGTCGGCGGGTTCGGCCCGCCAGCGTGGGGGTTGATGACGGGCAGGATTGGGCAGTAAGTCGTTGAGCCGGGGTGGCTGGAGATGCGCACGGTTCGCTGGTCCCTCGAGCGTCGTGTAGTGAGTGTTCAAAGGCGGACCGTAGACAGTCTCATCGCATACCCGGCATGTCCAGGTTCTGTGCCCGCCGCCGTGGGCCCGGCATGCCTGGTGGCCGACCAGGACTTGGTTCGGGCCGAGCGGGTGGCCGTTGGGGCATCGCGTGGGACGATGCGTGATCCACTTCCCGGCCGTGGTCTGCACGAGGTCGCCGATCGCCCCATCAAGCCTGGGCCGCGCGGGAACCGCCCACGGTCAGGATTTAGCGTTGGGGGCGGTGCCACCAATAAGGCGGGCCGAGATCATCTAAACGGGAGGGATAAACAGACCATGACCGAACAGCCGAGCGCGGGACTTCCTGACCAGTTCAGGGAGCTGGCAACGGAGAACGAGAAGCGGATGAAGGCGATTCAGGACCAGATCGCAAACCAGTTGGAGGCTCAGCGCAAGGCGGTCGCGGACCTGGTCGAGTCCCAGCAGAAGGCGTTCGCGGATTTCCTCGAACAGCAGCGCAGCGTCAAGATCACTGACCACTGGGAGGCTCAGCGCAAGGCGATCAGCGAGCAGATCGAGCACCAGCGGAAAGCGTTCACGGACCTGGTGGAACGGCAGTGGACCGCCCAAA
>Ga0207688_10000912_pt1 | contig 14919 bp, 13 predicted proteins | sample KBSMiscanthusM4_FD_184296 | JGI IMG/M metagenome (GOLD analysis project Ga0207688, IMG submission 184296) | Miscanthus rhizosphere microbial communities from Kellogg Biological Station, Michigan, USA - M4 (SPAdes) (version 2) | ecosystem: Host-associated > Plants > Roots > Rhizosphere ...
GGTCACGGTCGGCTTGCCAGGGATATGGCGGCCGATGTGGCGGGCCACCAGGCGCGCGTAAAGATCGATGCCGCCGCCGGCCGTCCCGGCGACATAGATCGTCAGCGGGCGGTCGATGGTGTCCTGCGCGTTGCCGGCTTGCGCGGAGGCAGCGACCAGCGCCGCCGCGCCTGCCAGGACCGACGAATGCAACCGCATGCGGTGGTCCGTTCCCTTTTGGCCGACGCCCATCAGGGCATTGGAATCTCGCCGACGTCCTTCGGCACCTTGTAGCCCTTCTGGACCGCCGGGCGCTTGGCGATGGTGGTGTACCAGCGCTTCACGTTCGGAAACGTGTTGAGATCGACCGTCTGCCATTCATAGCGCGAGACCCACGGCCAGATCGAGATGTCGGCAATGGAATAGTTGTCGGCGACGAATTCGCGGTCGGCGAGCCTGCGGTCGAGCACGCCGTAGAGCCGCTGCGCCTCCTTGAGGAAGCGCTCCTCGGCATAGGGCGCCTTGCCCTTGTTGTATTTCACGAAGTGATGGACCTGCCCGAACATCGGCCCGGGGCCGCCCATCTGCCACATCAGCCATTCCAGCGCGCGGTAGCGCGGCTCGCCGTCCTTCGGCAGCAGCTTTCCGGTCTTGTCGGCGAGATAGATCATCAGCGCCGCCGATTCCATCAGGCTGATGCCGGTATCGCGGTCGACGATCGCCGGGATGCGATTGTTCGGGCTGACCTTCAGGAACTCGGGCTTGAACTGCTCGTCCTTGCTGATGTCGACCGCATGGGCGGTGTAGGGGAGGCCCAGCTCCTCGAGCAGAATGGAAGCCTTGCGGCCGTTGGGCGTGGTCCAGGTGTAGAGATCGATCACGGTTCTGATTCCTGTGCTCGTAAATTGGCGCGGCTTGCTTGGAGATGGTCGCCACGGAAGGCGTGGCCCGATGGCGCGTCAGTCAGTAGCCGGAAATGGGCGGAGCGTCGATGCGAAAAGCGACCCGGCGGCGGGCGCCGCGCTCATCCCCGGCGGCCGATGTCCATCACGTCGATCTCGACCGAGGTCTCCTTGCCGTCCCGTTGCACCGCCAGCGGCACCTTCTTTCCGACTCCGACGCGCTCGAGCTCCTGGGTCAGGTCGGCGAGCCGGCGCACCGGCTTGCCATTCACGCCGACGATCACGTCGCCCGGCCGGCCGGTGTTGGGGTCCATGCCGCGCAGGCCGGCGCGCTCGGCCGAGGAGCCCGGAACGGTCCGCAGGATGACCACGCCTTCGACCCCCGCGCGCGTCGCCGCCGCCTCGTTGGCCGCGACGATGCCGATCCCCGGCGTCGGCACCGAGCCGCGGCGGATGAGCTCGGGGACGACGCGGTTGACGGAATCGATCGGAATGGCGAAGCCGATCCCGGCGCTGGTCCCGGACGGCGACAGGATCGCGGTGTTGACGCCGATCACCCGTCCCGCCGAGTCGAGCAGCGGGCCGCCGGAATTGCCCGGATTGATGGCGGCGTCGGTCTGGATCACGTTGGTGATCTCGCGTCCGGCGCTGGTGGGCAGGCGGCGCTTGAGTGCGCTGATGATGCCGGTGGTCAGCGTCTGATCGAGCCCGAACGGGTTGCCGATCGCGAACACCCACTGTCCGACCTTGAGGTCATCGGAGCTGCCGATCGCGATCGGCGGCGGCAGCGACCGGGTATTATCGACCCGGATCACCGCGAGATCGTAGTTCGGTGCGGCGCCGACGAGCTGCGCCCGCAGCACCTGGCCGGATGCGAGGCGCACGGCGAGGCTGCCGGCCCCCTCGACCACGTGGTCGTTGGTGACGACATGGCCGGCGGCGTCCCAGATGAAGCCGGTGCCCGATTGCGCGGCGCCGTTTTCGCCTTCGGACTGTGCGGGGTCGAGCCCGCCAGCGCGGGCGCCCACGACCTGCACGACCGATGGCGATGCGCGCTCGAACAGTTCGATCGACGTGCGTTCGATGTCGGCGAGCGCGCCGCGCGGCTCGACCGTGCGCGAGGTCGAGGCCGAAAACAGCAGGCGATCGAAATAGGGCTGCGCGATGTAGACGCCCACGACGAGCAGCAGCGCTACAATCACGATCCTCGTCAATCGATCGCCCATCGCAGGCCCCGCGCGTCGGTATTACGAACGCTTGAACGAGTTGTAGACCATGCGCGTGAAGGCTGTCGCGGCTGCTTCACTCGCGGCCCATTTTGCGTCGAGATCCGCCAGCGGCTTGGCGGCCACCACCTCGGCTTCGCTCTTGCCCTCGTTGACCAGCTTCTCGATCCGCTCGCGCGCGGTCACCAGCATCGCGCGGAATTCGGCAACGTCCGATTTCTTCGCCAGCGGACCGTGTCCGACCACGATCTTGGTGCTGTCGTCGGCGACCTTGAGGTAGGCGTCCTGCGCGGCGATCATGCCGCGGATGTCACCGCCATTGGCGAAGTCGATGGTCTGATAGCGCTTGGTGTTGTTGGAGGTGTCGCCGGTGCAGAGCACATTGGCGTCCGCGAAGTAGACCCAGGTATCACCGTCGGTGTGAGCGTTGGTGACGTGCGTGAGCTGCGCCGTCCGGCCTCCGACCTGCACCGTCTTGGTGCCGCCGATGTAGGTCTCCTTCGGCAGTGCGTCCGCCGGCCGCGGCTCGGTCTTGGCGCCGGTGATGCCATTGACGGTGCCGGCGGCGAGGCGCACCCGGATGTTGTCCTGCGCCACGACGATGGCGCCGTCCTTGGCGAAGTTTTCATTCCCGCCGGTATGGTCGCCGTGGAAATGAGTGTTGATGAGATACTTGACGGGCAGGGGCGAAATCGCCGCGATGGCGGCCTTGATCTTGGCTGACAGCGGCGCGAACTGGCCGTCCACCATGATGATGCCGTCGGTGCCGACGGCGATGGTGATGTTGCCGCCCTGGCCCTCCAGCATATAGGTGTTGTTGCCGAGATCCGTGGTCTTGATCTGGATTTTATCCCAGTCGATGAACGGTGCCGCCGGCGGGGCTGGCGATTGCTGCGCCTCCGCGGCGCCCGCAAACAGCGCCGCCGAAGCTGCCAGCAAAGCCAATGCGATCCGATTCATGTTTGTCTCCCTTATTTTTCAACTGGGCGGGATCGGGAGTCGCCGGTCGTCGCGAGACGGCGCCCGAGATTGGAGCAGATGCGCGAGCATGACACCTTTCGTTCGGCAGGTGAATGCGTTTGCACCCTGCGGCGGTCATGGCGATGCTGCCTCAGGGCGGGGCTACGACCATGACGTCGGTATCGGGCACCGCCGCGAACAGCCGCGCCACGTCGGCCTTGCGCCGTTCGAGCGCCAGCCGCTGGTTGATGTAGCCCTTGTCGGTGATCTCGTTGCCGTCGATCGAAGGCGTGTCCGGCAGCAGCAACACGCGCGCGATCCGCAGCGAGGAACCGGTATGATCGGCATTCCATTGCCTGACCGCGGCGGCGACGTGCTCGCGCACGGTCGGGTGGCACGCAAGCTCCGCGAGCGCAGCGTCGCGGCCGATGAGCTTGCAGCAGCCTGCAGCGTTGAGCCAGGCCAGCATGCCGATCGCGTCGCGATTCTCGCCGGCAATGACCGCGTCTTGCAGCACCGGCGAGGCTGCGGCGAGCACGCCGACGCGAAGCGCTCCGACCGCGACCCAGGTTCCGGTGGTGAGCTTGAAATCTTCCGCCAGGCGGCCGTCGAACACGATGCCGTGGGCCGGCTCCGCCGGATCGGCGAAGGAGACCGCATCGCCTGGCTGGTAGAAGCCTTCGGCGTCGAACGCCGCGTGCGTGAGATCGGGCCGCTTCCAATAGCCGGGGGTCACGTTAGGCCCGCGCACGCGCACTTCGAGCTTGCCGCCGGCGGGGACGAGCTTGAGCTCGACTCCGGGCACGGGCACGCCGATCGGGCCTGCGCGCGCGATCATGAAATGCGCGGCGGTGGACAGCGGTGAGGTCTCGGTCGTGCCCCACGACGACGTCATCGGCACGCGCTCGCCGGTCGTGCGCAGCGCGACCGCTTCGAGCCGCTCCCACAGATCCTGTGGCAGCGCGGCGCCGGCGTAGAAGATCAGCCGCAGCCTGGCGAAAAACGAACGCGCCAGTGCGTCGTCACGTTCGAGAAACGGCAGCAACGCCGCGTAGCCGGCAGGCACGTTGAAATAGATCGTGGGAGAGACCTCGCCCAGATTGCGCGCGGTCTCGGCGATGAGCGCGGGCACCGGCCTGCCGCCGTCGATGAACAGTGTGCCGGCGTGGCGCAGCACCAGGTTGAAATTGTGGTTGGCGCCGAAGGTGTGGTTCCACGGCAGCCAGTCGAGCAGCACCAGCTGCGCCTCATCGAGAAACGGCCAGATCTGCGCCAGCTGCTGCTGGTTCGCGGTGAGCATGCCGTGCGTGTTGATCACGCCTTTGGGCAGGCCGGTCGATCCCGAGGTGAACAGGATCTTGGCGATGGTGTCCACGCCGATGGCTGCGGCGGCTTTGTCTAAGGCCGCTCCGGGCCGGCTCTGGACCATGTCGTCGAATGCGGTGACCCCGTCGAGATCGGCGCCATTGCGGCTCGCGACCACTTCGAGATCGGTCAGGTCGAGCGCGGCAAGGGCTTTGGCGAACGGGCCGGTATCGGCGACGTAGACGATGCCGGGCACGAGCAATCCGGCGATGTGCTTGAGTTTGGCGTGGTCCTGGCTCTGCAGGGAATAAGCAACCGAGATCGGCGCCACGGGAATGCCGGCAGTGTGGCCTGCGAGCGTGAGCAGCGCATGATCGATGCTGTTGCCGGACAAGATCATGATCGGCCGCTCGGCCGAAAGTCCGCGCTCGAGCAGGCTTTGCGCCAATGCGTCGACGAGCGGCCGCGCCGTCCGATAGGTCAGCTTGTGCCAGTCGCCGCCGCCTGCGCGTTCGGCCAGGAACAGTCCATCCGGATTGCGCTCGACGGCGGCGCGGAAGAGGCGGGCGAGGCTCGGATGGTGCGGCGCCAGCGCCTCGCTCGAACGGCAGTGCAGGCTGCCGTCGTCGGCGCGTTCGTGGACGATTCGGGGAACCGCGTAGGCGATGGCGCGCAGCGGCGCTGATGTGGGCATCTGGGAGTCCTGCGTGTCCGGCCCTCGACTTGATCGCGATTGTCGATCCGATCAAGGGCGGGCCCGATGCGATCGGATTTTTTACTGGGCGGGGCCTGAAGTCGCCGGCGGGTGACTTGATGCATCATAACCCGCAATGGCAGGGTAGGGGTGGCCCGCCGCTGGGGCCGGTAGCATTCGGGCCCCCATGACAACTGCAAATTCATCTACGCCCCACGAGGTCGTCACCGCCGCTCTGCTGGTGATCGGCGACGAAATCCTGTCCGGGCGCACCAAGGACAAGAACATCGGCTATATCGCGGAATATCTGACCGCCGTCGGCATCGACCTGATGGAGGTTCGCGTGGTCGGCGACGAGGAAGCGTCGATCGTCGACGCGCTCAACGCGCTGCGCCACCGCTATACCTACGTCTTCACGACCGGCGGGATCGGACCGACCCACGATGACATCACCGCCGACTGCGTCGCCAAGGCGTTCGGGGTGTCGATCGACGTCGATCCGCGCGCGCTCGCCATCATGCAGGAGCGCCTGGTCGCGACCGGAACGGAGATGAACGAGGCGCGCCTGCGCATGACGCGGATTCCCAAGGGCGCCGACCTCGTGGTCAACAAGGTTTCGGGCGCGCCCGGCATCTGGCTCGGCAACGTCATCGTCATGGCCGGCGTGCCGTCGATCATGCAGGCCATGCTCGATGAGGTCGCGCCCAAGCTCAAGACCGGCATCCGCATGCTGTCCCAGACCGTGCGGGCCGACGCGCGCGAAGGCGACATCGGCACCCAGCTCGGCCAGATCGCCAAGGCCAATCCCGACGTCGCGATCGGGAGCTATCCGTTCTTCGATCCGCAGCACGGGCCTAACACCAACGTGGTCCTGCGCGCGCGCGATCCGCAAAAGCTCGCAACGGCGACGCGCGCGGTGGAGGACATGCTGCAGCGAGTGCGGGGCGCGCAATCGAGCGGCGGTTGATTCACCCAGGTGCGGCGATCGTCCACCGTCTGCTAACGCGCTCGTGATCTCGCGGTGAACTCGTCCCGGATATGATCGGCGGCCGGAGGGGCCGGGTGCACGTACGAGCAGCCGACAGAGGAGGCCGTCATGCCCAGCGTACCTCATCCCACGCGCCGCCGACTGCTGGCCGCGGGCGCGTTCGCGATGACCGGAATCATCGGGGACGGCCGCGCCGTGGCGGAGCCTCTGCCGGTCACGCCGCAATGCCGAGACGGCGACGAACCGACCGTCCGCCAGACCGCGGGGCCGTATTTCAAGCCGAGTTCCCCGCAGCGCGCGGATCTCGTCGAGCCCAACAGCAAAGGGCGGCTGGTCGAGCTCAGCGGCTTGGTGTTGACGCGCTCGTGCCGCCCGGTCGCGCGGGCCTTGATCGATCTGTGGCACGCGGACGAACGCGGCGATTACGACAATGCCGGCTTTCGCTATCGCGGACACCTGTTTACCGATGACGCCGGACGCTATCGCTTTCGCACGATCTTGCCGGCGCTCTATCCCGGCCGCACGCGCCACTATCACGTCAAGGTCCAGGCCCCGCAGCAGCCGGTGCTCACCACCCAGCTGTACTTTCCGGACGAGCCGGGCAACAGCCGCGATGGCCTGTTCCGACGCGAGTTGGTGATGCGCATGGCCGAAGCCGGCGACGGGCTCTCCGCCCAGTTCGCCTTCGTCCTTGACCTGCGTTGAGGGAGGGTGGCGCCTGAACCGCGGGCGAACTGTGCTGAAAGCGCAACACCCGACCTGAATCTGCGGCGGGTTGCCTTCCCGGTAACCGGGCACAAACGCTTTTGTGGGTTGGCGTGGCACATTCCGCTCGACGCTCGGCTCAACCCACCTCTCTGAGCCGCCCGTCTCATCCCCGCCAAGGCCCCACCTTGGCGGGGTTCTTCTTTCGGTCGACGAGGTCAGTGCATCCCGCGTCCGTATCCTCCGCCCCCTCCCATGCCGCCGCGTCCCATTCCCATGCCACCGCGTCCCATGCCGCCGAAGGCCCGCAGGCCAATGCCGACCGACACCGGTGACATGATCGGCTTGACCGCTGTTGCGCGCACGACATTGCTCGGTCCGGCGTTGTTGGTCACCCGGGTGCGCGGGGTGTCGTTGCTTTGCCCGCGGCCGCCACGGGAATTGTCGCTGTTGGAGCCTCCGGTCGATTTCGGTTTGTCGCCGTAGGTACCGCCGGTCGATTTAGGCTTGTCGTTCCCGGACGTGTCTTTCGGCTTGTCATGGCCGCGCGGCGGCTTCGGATGGACCGAAATCCGGGGCGGCAGCGTGATCACCGGCGTAACCGGATTGGTCGGGACGATCACCGGGACCGGATCGATAACGGCGAGGTTGGATTTTTGGGCGCCGCCGCCCGAGCTGGAGCCGGTATTTTGCGTCGGTGTCTGGGTGGGCGTGGTATCGGTGCGCCGCTGACGCAGCGTCGGGGTCGCCGGCAGGCTGCACGGGCAGGTTGGGCTGACAGAGGCGAAAGCGGCAGCGGCCCCACCGGAGACCGAGCGCGCGCGTGCGCGGTCGATGAGGCGATCGGCGGTTGCCGCAAAGTCGCTGGAGCCGTAGCTGGCGAGGAAGGCCTGGTAGGACGCGACGGTGTTGACGGTCACGGCAGTGTACCAGGCCACCATCACCTGGCGTCGATCGGACAGGCTGCGTATCGCCGATGCCGTTGACTGCGAGGGATAGAGCGCGAGGTAGGCCTGATAGCCTTCTACCTGGTCCTCGCGCACGACGAGCTCGTAGGCCTCGCGCGCGCTCTTCGACTTCAACTCCTTCTGCCAAGCGTCCACCGAGCGGGCCTCCGAACGGGCCTTCGTCGTCGTGGCCGGCTGGCTCTTGGTTGCGGGTGTGGCGGCTTGCTGTGCGCTTCCGGACGGGAAGAACGAGAATTCGACCGTCAAGGACGAGCTTTCCCAGGGGAATTGCTGCCGGGCAGTGGTATTGCTCACGTCGAGCCGGACCCGCTTGAGCAATTGCTCGATCTGCAAGCCCGGCTCGTGGCCGATCTTCGTGAGCGCGGTCGTGTAAGGGCTGTTCTGGCCATCGCCGTCGAGGGCTTCGGTGCCGGGCGCGGTGGAGTAGGACACGATCGAGCCGTTCGGGGCGTCGACGATCGCGAGCCCGCGGCCGGCGGTCTTGTTGATTGCCGAGAACGGGTTGTTACGGCAGGCGTCCAAGATGACGATGTTGGATTTGCTCGGAACCGAGGACAGCACGTTCATGAGGTCGGCCAGCCGCGTGGCCTGCAGTGGCACGTCGGACTCCCGCTCGATCTGCGCGTCGACCGGGACGAGGTAGTTCTCGCCGTCGACCTGAAGGCCGTGCCCGGCATAGAACACCAGCGCGACGGTGTCGGGCCCTTTCTCCGTAACCTTCTTGGCGAAATCCGCGATCGTCCGGCGCATGTCGCTTTGGGTGAGATCAGGCGCCTGGACGACCTGGAAGCCGGCGGAATTCAAGAAATTCGTCATTGCCTTGGCGTCATTGGCCGGATTCGGCAGCGCCGTGACCGAGGTGTAATTCGAGTTGCCGATCACCAGGGCGATCCGGTTCTCGGCGAGCGCCTGGCCCACGCTCATCCAGCAGGTCGAAGCCAGGGCGGCGAGTTTGATGAGATTTCGCAAAGACATGGCTGAGCCTCCACAGGGCGAGAAAGAGTGCTGCGACCGCAAAGCCGTTGTGGCCCTGTCGGTTGGTGTCGTGGCCGAGGAAACCGGTTCAAAACCGCCTCCTCGACGGGCGAAAAATGATGATCCACGTGCCTCCTGATTCGGCCTGCCTACCGCAGCAGGACGATCAGGGGTTCGGCTCGGGTCACCGCGCTTGCCTTGAGCATCATCTTGAATTCGCTGCCGTCGTTGCGTTCGACGACCAGAAGATAGGACTGGCCTTCATCGAGCATGGGCCGCGCCGCATCGCGCTCGAATGTGAGCAGGAGTTTTTGCGCGTCGCCGTCCCAGAGCGCGATCTTGCGGATCGGTTGCGTCCCGCGGTTGACCACTTTGATGTTCGGCTGCAGCGGCACGTTCGTCGTCTTCACGCCGGTGCCGCGGGAAACGATGCCGCCTTGGAAAGTCGAGACCACGGGGGCCACGCACGAGCCGGTGGCGGCGACGACCACCTTGCTGTTCTCGACCGTCACGCCGTCGCGCGAGATCGACGCGCGCAGCGGTCCTTTCAACGTCACAAGCTTGCTGGTGGGGTAATGGCAGAGCCGCAACTCGCTGTTCGCCTGAAGATCCAGCCTTGTCCGGTCGCTGATGACATCGAGTGCGTCGAGCAAAGTCGGCTTTCCCTGCGAGAAGGCCACCACCCGCCCGCTTACATCCTCCACGTGGCCCACATCGGCGGCAATCTCCTGCGTTGCCGAATGGGCAGGTCCGGCTGCCGCGCCCATTGCCGAGAACAGCAGCGCTGCCGCCACCAATTCCATGACCGTCGAGGTGTTCTCGCCGGGTTCGCGATGTTCGGGGGAACGGAGTCGCATTCTTCATCTCCTCAGAATGAAACCCACAATTGCCAGGCTTGGTGGAGCGGGCGCGATATCCAACCCGCTATTTGTCGCTCGCGTTGATGACCTGAACCCGGCGATTGTCGCCCGCGAGCGGATCGGATGTATTTTTCAGCTGGCTCTTGCCGTAGCCCACCGTCACCAGGCTGCCGGCCTCGATACCGTATTTCTCCAGCAGGAAACGCTTGACCGCATCCGCGCGGCGCTCGGACAGGCTCTGGTTATAGGTGTCGCCACCCTTGCCGTCGGTGTGCCCGGCCACGATGAAGGTACTGCCCTTCAGGTCGGCGCTCGAGAGCGCCTGGCCGAGCGCCGTGACCTGCGGCGTCGCCTTCGTCCCGATCGCGTCGGAGTTGTATTCGAAGTTGACTTCAAGATCGATGCTCGGCCGCTTCTGGGCGATCGAAACGATCTGGTCGCGCTCAGCGGTGGTGAGCGAACGGGTGGGCCGGTTGCGCAAGGTGTTCACGAAGCGGGCTTCCTCCGCCCTGCGGGCTGCGTCGCCGGGCGATGCGGTAAGCCCCCGCGTGATCCGCGCGGGCTGCAACGCCCTGATGATATCTTCCGGGGAAGGCTGCTCCGCGGCCAAGCCAATGCCGAGCCCTGCGGGCAGGGCGAGACCGGCAGCCAGCATGATGCAAGCCAGATTGATCTTGAGCGTCCTGTAATGCGCCGACATGTTCCTCTCCCAGTTCTTCTGGCGCCTCGGCTTGCCGTTCACGCAAGCCGGAGGTGCGATGGCCGGACGAGCCGGACCGGTATGTGAGACAGGCTACACAACCGCGTCCTAGGCGACTGTGACGATGGTCACATAAGTTCTGATTAGAGTCATTTAGCCATTGCTCGCGGGAGGAAAGAACAGGGACATTTCGTCCGCGTGACTGCAGACAATTGCCCGAGCTTGGTCGAGCCGCTATGATTTGCCTTGCCTTTTTGGATGCGGTCATCGGCCGGCGCGTTGCCCGGCAAGAAAGGCCCCGCGCGCGACGGCCATGTATGATGCATTGGGTATGATGCATTGGGGACGATGAGGAACACGCGATGGCGTACATGAATCCCCGCCTCATCCTGCTCGTCCTCTGGACGTGCCTTGCTGGCATCCTCCCGGTTTCGGCGCAGCAAAGCGATACGCGAGTCGCGCTGTTGATCGGCAACGCCGCTTATCCCGATGCCGAAGCGCCATTGAGGGACCCGGTCAACAACGTGCGCTCGCTGGCTGACGAACTGCGGCGGACCGGTTTCGACGTCGACATTGGCGAGAACCTCACCAAAGAGGCCATGCGTGCGGCGATCGATCGCTTTTACGGCAAGATCAAGCCTGGCACCACCGCGCTGCTTTTTTTCAGCGGCTACGGCATCCAGTCCGACCGGCAGACCTACGTCATTCCGGTGAATGCGCAGATCTGGACCGAAGCCGACGTGCGGCGTGACGGCTACAGTTTCGACCTGCTCCTGGCCGAGATGAACAAGCGCGGCGCCGGCGTCAAGATCGCTATTCTCGACGCTTCGCGCAGAAACCCCTTCGAGCGCCGCTTCCGCGCCGTTGCCGGCGGGCTTGCCCCCGTCATCGTCCCGAAGGGGACGATCGTGATGTACGCCGCAGCACCAGGCGCCGTTGCTCGCGATGGCGATCGCCCGATTTTCATCAGCGAGCTGATCAAGGAAATTCGCGGCCCCGGCAGGATCGAAGAGGCCTTCAATCGCACCCTTGTCGGGGTGTCGCGTTCGTCCCAGGGCGAGCAGGTCCCATGGTTTTCCTCTTCGCTGGTCGAGGATTTCTCGTTCGCGACGGCCGCGCGCGTGGCCCCCGACCCGGCGCCGCCCGTGGTCGAGGCCGAGAAAAAGCCTGCGATTCCGCCGCCCGTGGTCGAGGAAAAAAAGCCCGCGTCGCCGCCACCCGATCCGGACGCCAACGCCCGCCGCGATTACCAATCCGCCGAACGCGTCGGCACCAGAAAGGGCTGGGAGGATTTCGTCGCCAGATATCCGTCCGGCCGCTACGCCGACATGGCGCGTGACCAGATTGCAAAATTGGCGCCTCCCGCTGCTCCAGCCGGTCGCGCGGACGACCCCGTGATCAAGGAGCTCGACACCAAGATCCGGCTCAATCCCGGGGATGCCGTTGCCTACTACAAGCGCGGCCAGCTCTACGCCCAGCGCGGCGAATTCACACGTGCGGTCAGGGATTTCGACGAAGTCCTTCGGCTCAATCCCAGGGACCCCGAGGCGCTCAACAACCGCTGCTGGGCGCGCGCGATGATCGGCGAATTGCAGCCGGCGCTGAAGGATTGCGACAACGCATTGGAGGTTCGTCCCCGCTATCTGGATGCCCACGACAGTCGCGGCTTCGTCAACCTGAAGATGGGCCAGGCGAGCAATGCCATTGCCGATTACGACGCGGCGCTGAAGATCGATCCAAGGCATGCTTCGTCGCTTTACGGACGCGGCATAGCCAAGTTGCGGGTCGGCAACGCCGCCGGCGGCAATGGGGACATCGCGGCGGCGAAAGGGATTCACCCAGGCATCGCCGACGAATTCGCCAGCTACGGCATCCGTTGATGGGGCGAGCAACGGCATCGAACCGGGCGGCGGCATCGCGTTGAGCAAGATGCTTCCACCGAACGCGAGTACCCGGACCGGTCCCCCGATCAGAACGGTCCCGAGGGCGGATTTCCCCCGCATTTTTTGAGCCCCGTCGACGCAATCTGGAATCGCCGCCCGCTTTGGCCTATGGAATGGCGCGCTTTCGGCGGCGAACGCTGTCGAGCGCCCAGGCTGTTCCAGCCGGCGAGGGAAGCTCATGGCGCAACCGCTTTCGCAACCGCAGCCGCAACCACAGAAAGCCTTTCCGGTGGGCTGGGACCAGTTCCACCGTGATGCCCGCGCGCTAGCCTGGCGGCTCGCCGGCGCGGGACCGTTTCAGGCCATCGTGTGCGTGACCAGGGGCGGCCTGGTGCCCGCGGCCATCGTGGCGCGCGAGCTCGGCATCCGGCTCATCGAGACCGTGTGCGTCGCGAGCTACAACCATGTCCTCCAGGGCGAGCTCAAAGTGCTCAAGGATGTTGCGGGCACTATCGTGGGAATCGGCGGCGGCCGCGGCAAGGGCGTGTTGATCGTCGACGATCTCGTCGACACCGGCAAGACCGCGAAGGTGGTGCGAGAGCTCCTGCCCGAGGCGCATTTCGCCACGGTGTACGCCAAGCCCATGGGCCGGCCGATGGTCGACACATTCATCACGGAGGTGTCGCAGGACACTTGGATTTATTTTCCGTGGGACACCGGGCTCGCTTTCGTGCCCCCGATACGGGACGGCGAATTATAGCGGCGCGCTAGTGCGGCGGATTTGAAGTTCCTATCATTGTAGCCGCAGGCTCGTTTAGGAACTTCAAATCCAGGCCCGCACGAGAGTGACAAAGGTGCTAGTGTCCCTTTGCTTCCGAAGCTCGCATCAGCGGGTGCCGCGCGGGTTTGCGAACTTCGGAATCGGGACACTAGCCGCTCGTTCGGCTAGGATCGGGCGAGACACGGCCCCGACATCGCGACCGCAGGAGGATCTGTCATGGATGCTGTCACGCCGCAGGCGCAAAAATCAGCCGACCAGCATTCGCACGTCGTGCGCCCCGCCAACATGGAATGGCAGAAGACGCGCTTTCCCGGCTGCGAGGTCAAGACGCTGCTGTTCGATCCTGCGACCGGCCTCGTCACCGCGCTGATGCGGTTCGAGCCGGGTGCGATCCTTCCCGACCACGAGCACGTCAAGATCGAGCAGACCTACGTGCTCGAGGGCAAGCTCGTGGACAAGGAGGGGCCGGCGGCGGGGCTCGAGGTCAAGCCCGGCGAATTCGTCTGGCGCGAGGAGGGCAGTCGCCATGTCGCCTGGACGCCCGAGGGCGGGCTGATGCTCGCGATGTTCCAGATCCCGAACAAATTCCACGAGCGCGACGGCCGCGTCACCGATCTCGGCGGCCAGGACTGGGAAAGCGTCTGGGGCCACGCACTGAAGGAGTGAAGTCGCCTCATGCGCCCCGAAATCGGCACTTAAAGTGGCGCAAGTCTGGTAGATCCGACTTGCGTGCGCCAGCGGTGCTAGAACGCGTGCGCGCTGGCCGCGTGGTGGAACGGTAGACACAGCAGACTTAAAATCTGCTTCTGGGAAACCGGAGTGCCGGTTCGAGTCCGGCCGCGGCCACCAAAAGCGGCGAAAAATCAGATACTTCTATCTCTTAATCGGTTCGAGCCCGAAATCCGCAGGGTCCTCGTGCGGCGCTCGTGTCCGCACTGTGTCCGGCACGTTCTCGAAAGCAATGGGACGCCGACGCGCCTGTATGGCGCGTTCCGCGGCTGCCCGAAACGTCATGTCCCGTTCCGTTTCGCTTCGCCCCCCCGCCGGCGCTCGTCCATGGTTGGGACCGCAGGTACGCCGCCATCATTATTTGCGTCACCCCGCCATCCACCCGCCGCGACCTAATCTGATCGAGCGCGGCTTGGGTGGGATATCCGTCTTCGCGTAACGCAAGCATCACCACCGCGTAGCGCGTGGCGCTCATAAGGTCATCACCCTCCTTGTGCACCCTCCCATCCTTGCGGTGATAGAGCCGGTATTCGTCGAACCAATCGGTAAGGTGCTTGAAAACCTTGAAACGCCCACTCTCCATCCGAATCAGCATGTCCGCGAGACCGGCCTCGACCGAGCCATCGTCGAATTGGGCGTGCACGCCGAGCATCTCGAGGCCTTGCGCCTGGTACTGATCGGCCAACGGCTTGCCGGCGCCGTCTCTCTGCGCCCATCGCGCGGCCAAGCCCAGGGAAGGTTCTTGCCCCAAAGCCTGAGCGCTGCAGCGTGAATAACGGCTGTCATCTCGCGGACGCGGTAAGACTTGGTTACATAGACGGTGTCGGTGTCGCGATCCCATACCAGCTCAACCGCCGCAAAGGGATGATCCCAACCGAAATCCATGCCGCCAATGCGCGGCCAATGTTTCGGGAAGTCGCTGTGCTCAATCGCGAGCGTCTCTTCCGGCACCGGGAATATCTGCTGGGCGGTGCGGCGGTGGGTGGCGTAGCCGCTGGCGGCCCGCGCGCAGCACACGGCAATGCCCGATGATCGGATTTCTCAACGGCGGATCGTCCTGGGAATATGCACAGATGGCGGCCACCTTCCGCAAAGGTTTCGGCGAAACCAGCTTACTCATCGTTGTGCTTGCCTTAGTGAAACCTCTGTCGCCGCCGGGTGATTTGTCGGGTCAACTCATCTGCGGCCCAATCGAGGCATAGCTTTCGTTGGTCCTTGGGCAGGCGTAGATCAGCGTCTTTAAGGACGGTAGGTGCTAATTTGT
>Ga0207688_10000916_pt1 | contig 14893 bp, 18 predicted proteins | sample KBSMiscanthusM4_FD_184296 | JGI IMG/M metagenome (GOLD analysis project Ga0207688, IMG submission 184296) | Miscanthus rhizosphere microbial communities from Kellogg Biological Station, Michigan, USA - M4 (SPAdes) (version 2) | ecosystem: Host-associated > Plants > Roots > Rhizosphere ...
CGCGGCACACTCGTTTGCGAACTTCGGAATCAAAGGGACACTAGCAATCTATGATTCTAGTGCGGTTTTGGATTTGAAGTTCCTACACAAACGCGCGGCTATAATGATAGGAACTTCAAATCCACCGCACTAGCGCACGCGCCCTCCCCCCGGCCCGACGTCCGGGAGCGCGCTGGCGCCCCTTGGAACTTTGCCGGATCAGCGATGTTGTCTCGTCGACTGATGATCGAACACGGAGAAATGCGATGGCGCAGGTCATCACGCGGTGCCGGCTGACCGGCCATTACATGTTCATGGGGCTGGACGTCGATCCCAAAGAATTCGCCCGGTCTCCCGGTCCCTTCAAGCGAAAGTTCTGTCCGTTCTGTGCCTGCGATCACCTGTGGCACAAGGAGGATTCCAAATTCCTGGCGCCGAAGGCGCCGCCGCGTATCGGCATTCAGCAAGCGAGCTGACGGAGACATCGGCCGCGTTGCGACGAAGGCTTGCGCCGACGATCTGCCGGCCGCGCCTTCACCGAACGAAACGTGGTGATCTCGTGCTCGCTGCATTCAACTCCAACCCGGAAGGTTGCCGCCGGTTGTGCTGCGCAGGTAAGATGCGCGCCTGGAGGCGGAGCATGTTGACTGCGGTTATGGCGTGGACACGAGGCCGATGCTGGCGGCATCCGGCGGTGGCAAACGATAGTGCAAGCCGTCGTGAGCTCACCCGTCTGGTGCTGATGACGAGCGCGCTTCTCGCGCTGGGGATCGGCTGCGCCGAGGCGGGCCCTTGCAGCGCCGATATTGCAAAGATCGAAAAGGTCTTGAACGAGCCCAATTCGCCGTTCGGTCCTACCGGGCGCCAGACGGTGGGCGCCCAGTTGGGCCGGCAGCCGACGCCGGCGTCGATGGCGCGTGCCGAGAAGAAAGCGGATACGAATTACCAAACCGTGCTCACGCGCGCGCAGGCTCTGGACAATCAGAACAATCCCGCCTGCAAGAAGACGGTCAAGAAGCTCAAGGCGCTCGTGGGCATGTGACGAAGCCCCGGTCGCTGGGCGCGCGGCCGGAACGAGCGGCCATACGACGGATCCTCGCAAACCGGTCAGCCATCGTCTCCGCGACCACGCGCGCGACGCGTAAGCCCGCACGCCGTCGGCTCCCCGTGAACTCCGGTGACAACGAGGTGCGCGCCCGAATATCATCGCCAGAATCTTCATCGCCAAAATCTCCCCCGCATCGGAAGAACCGAATGAAAACCAGCAAGGACCGAATCCTGACGACGCACACGGGCAGCCTGCCCCGGCCGAAGCCGCTGATCGATCTCGTGATGAACCGGGAACGGGGTGAGATGATCGACGCTGTCGCCTTTGAGGCCGAGACCGCCAAAGCGATCGACGATATCGTCGTGCAGCAGCTCGCCGCCGGGATCGATGTCGTCAGCGACGGCGAGATGAGCAAGCCGTCCTACACCACCTACATCCGGCATCGGGTCAGCGGCATCGCGCCGGACCCGCGCGCCGCCGAGAAGGGCCGCGACATCATGGTCGGGCGCGACCTGCTGGCACATCCGGACTTCGCCAGGCGCAGGAATTTCAGCGACGCGCCGTTTCCCGGCTGCATCGGCCCGGCGCGCTACAAGGACCGCAGCGAGCTCGACCGGGATATCGCCAACCTCAAATCCGCGGCGAGCAAATCGAACCCCACCGACGTGTTCATGACCGCGCCGTCGCCCGGCATCCTCACGCGCTTCATCATCAACCTGCACTATCCGAGCGAGGACGCCTACGTGGAAGCGCTCGCCGATGTGATGAAGACCGAATACCGCGCCATCGTCGAGGCCGGCTTTGTTCTGCAGATCGATGCGCCCGATCTGGCCTCCGCGCGCAACAACCAGCACCGCGACTTGACCGACGACCAGTTCCGCAGGGTTGCCGAGCGCAACATAGCGGCCATCAACGCGGCGACCGAGGGTCTGCCCGCCGACCGGATGCGGCTGCACATCTGCTGGGGCAACTACGAAGGCCCGCACACCCACGATCTGCCGCTCCTGAAGATCATCGATCTGGCGTTCAAGGCCCGCCCGCAGGCCATCAGCATCGAGGCCGCCAACCCGCGCCACGATCACGAATGGGAGGACCTCGCGGACATCGATATCCCCGACGACAAGATTCTGATCCCGGGCGTGATCGATTCGACCACCAACTTCGTCGAGCATCCTCGCCTGGTCGCGCAACGCATCGGCCGCTACGCCGGGGTCATCGATCGCGAACGGCTGATCGCCGGCGTCGATTGCGGCTTCGGCACCGCCGTGCGGAGCGACCCGATGGTCGTCGACAGTATCGTCTGGGCGAAATTGCGCGCGCTGAGCGAAGGCGCCGCGATCGCCAGCAAGCGCCTGTGGGGCAACGGCCGAGGATGACGCCATGGACTTGAAACCACAGGAGCCGGCGATCGCGATCGAGGCGACCTCGGCGCCGCTGCGGAGCAGACCGTCCAACTATCCCGAGCCGTTCTTCAGCCGGATGGGACGGCGCGAAAAGCGGCCGTTGGGCGATGTGTTCGGGCTCAGGAACTTCGGGGTGAATCTGACCACCATCCATCCCGGCGGGGAATCGGCTCTGCTTCATCGCCACAGCCGGCAGGATGAGTTCATCTACATCTTGCAGGGCGAGCCGACGCTGGTGACGGACACGCAGGAACTGCAGCTCTCACCGGGAATGTGCGCCGGATTTCCGGCACAAGGGATCGCGCATCATCTGGTGAATCGAACCGACACCGCGGTCGTGTATCTCGAGATCGGCGACCGCACCGCCGGCGACGAAGGGAGCTATCCGGTTGATGATTTGAAGGCCGTTCTCGGACCCGACGGCAAATGGCAATTTACCCATAAGGACGGCCGGCCATATTGACCGGCATGGAGACGACGTTGCACAGCCGGCTTCATTGCTCCATCCGGCTCCGTGCTCTGACGTTCACGGCTTGATGCGAGGGTTGAATTTTCATGACCACATCACGGCGCAGCTTTCTACGCCTCGCCGCCGGCACTGGGGTGCTGCCGGCCTGGCCGCGCGCGGCGGACGCGCAGGCCTATCCGGCCCGCCCGGTCCGCGTCCTCGTCGCCGTCTCGCCGGGCGGCACCACCGATCTCGCCGCGCGCCTGATGGCGCAATGGCTGGCCAAGCGGCTGGGGCAACCGTTCGTCATCGAGAACCGCCCGGGCGGCGCCACCAACATCGCCACCGAGCTTGCCGTGCGCTCGCCGCCCGACGGCTACACCTTGTTCATGGCCAACTCGAGCAACGCGGTGAACGAGTCGCTCTACCCCGATATCGGCTTCAAGTTCTCCGTCGACCTGACCCCGGTCTCGGTCTCGATCCGCTCGCCGCTGGTCATGCTGGTGAACCCGGGCGTGCCGGCCGCGACGGCGTCGGAATTCATCGCCTATGCCAAGGCCGATCCCGGCAAGATCAACATGGGTTCCGGCGGCAAGGGCGCGACCGGTCATGTCGCCGGCGAGCTGTTCCAGATGATGGCCGGCGTCAAATTCCAGCACATCCCCTATCGCGGCGAGGCGCCGGCGATGACCGACCTGATCGGCGGGCAGGTGCAACTGGTGTTCGCGACGACCGGCTCGTCGCTTCAATATGTCAAAAGCGGAAAGCTGCGCGCGCTGGCGGTGACATCCAGCACGCGCGCCAAGGACCTGGCGGACGTTCCGCCGCTGGCGGACGTCCTCCCGGGCTACGAGGCGAGCTCCTGGAGCGGGTTCGTCGTACCGAAGAACACCTCGGTCGAGATCATCGACAAGCTCAACCATGAGCTCAATGCCGCCGCCGCCGACACCGCTATCCAGGCCCGGTTTGCGGATCTGGGCGGCCCTCCGGTCACGAGCTCGCCCGCGGATTTCGGCCGCATCATCGCCGACGATGTCGCGAAGTGGGCCAAGGTGATCAAGGCCGCCGGCCTGACGGGAGATTGAGCGCGGGGCAGTGGGTGTGAATGGTAGCGGCGATACGGGCGGCGTCGCCCTTCCCCTGCGAGGCGATCCGCCGAAGGCCGGCGATGTGCGGCACCCGAGACCGATCGGACGTCGCTCAATGCCTGCGCGTGCCTTGCTCGAATCTTGGCCTTGCGTAATGGCCGGGAGAGCGGAGAATCGCGCGAGCAACACGTGCACCCTCGAAGGCATGCCGAGCGGGTGACTGGTCGCCGCCGGATGCGGCCTTCCACTGTCGCGGGAGCCACCTGATGAGCTTGTGCCGCCTTGTCGTGTCCGCCGTGCTGATGCTGTCGCAGCTCGGCGTCGCGGCGGCCCAGGAATGGCCGACCAGACACATCACGGCGATCGTACCGTTCGGGCCGGGCAACAGCGTGGACATCGTCGGCCGGCTGCTGGTCGCACGCATGTCCGAGCTGCTGGGCCAGCAGATCATCGTCGAGAACATCGGCGGCGCCGGCGGCTCGATCGGCACCGCGCGCGCGGCACGCGCCGCTCCTGACGGCTACACGCTCGTCATCGGAGCGGTGGATACGTTCGCGCAGAACCAGTCCCTGTTCGAAAAGCCGCCCTACAATCCCGTTACCGATTTCGTTCCGATCGTACTCGCGGTCGAGATGCCGCTGGTGCTGGTCGGGCGCAACGGCCTGCCGCCGGGCAACCTGAAAGAGCTGATCCCGTACATGAAGGCCAACCAGGACAAGATGCAGTTCGGCTCCTCGGGTGTCGGCGGGGCGACGCATCTTGCCTGCGCGCAAGTCATGCGCGCAGTCGGCGTGACGCTCGCGCACGTGCCCTACCGCAGCGCGGCCGCCGGCATTCAGGACATGCTCTCCGGCAACCTCGACCTCTATTGCCCGGTCGCTGCGGGAGCACTGCCGCACATCGAGGCGAAAGCCATCAAGTTCTTCGGCGTGCTGACCGACCAGCGCTCGCCGTTGCTGCCGCATCTGCAGACCGCGGCCGAGCAGGGCCTCCCGGGCATCCAAGGCAACTACTGGCTCGGCATCTTTGCAACGGCCGGAACCCCGGAGCCGGTTGCGGCGAAGCTGACGCAGGCTGCCATGTCGGCGCTCGAGACGCCCGCCGTCGAATCGCGGCTGCGCGAGGTCGGCGCCGCGATCGTCGCCCCCGAGCGCCGCACGCCCGCATATCTGAATAAGTATGTCCCCGAAGAGATCGCGAGCTGGGCGAGGATCATCAAGGACAGCGGCGTCGTGCCGAAGTAGGCGCGAACGGGGCCGCACGCGCGCTCATTGAAGCAAACAAAGATTTATACGCGAGCCGCGAGTCAGACACGACCAGCAGAGAACAGCACGTCCTGGATGCGGCTCCCACTTCTGACGGCGGCACGACCTTTCGCAAACGGGCGAATGAGAACTATGTTCTTGGCAGTGTGTGTGCCCAGGGTGCGGCCGATCTGGGCTGAGACAGTGATCTGACGCCGTCTCTCGCATTCGGCAAAAGTCGTGGTGCCCAGGGGCGGATTTGAACCACCGACACCTGCATTTTCAGTGCAGTGCTCTACCAACTGAGCTACCTGGGCGCCGCGCCCGCCCGAATGGCGGGCAGACGAGAGCGCGGGGGTTATAGAGGCTCGATTTCGGGCTGTCCAGACGAGCGGGCGACGCGGGAAAATGACAGCGCGGGCCGGCCGGAGCAGCGCGCGCTCGAGTCGACGAGGCGGAATGCACCGCCGTACCGACGCGGCACATCGCGACGTCCCTCCGCGTGGGCACGGCGCACGCGCGAATGATGGGCTCTCTGTGTCGGTGGGGTCGCGCCTATGCCCCCCTACGCAATCCCTCGACGGCACCGGCTACGTCCCCTCGCCGTCCTTGGGCGCGCCGTCCTCGTCTTCCTCTTCCTTCCCGGCCACCACATAGGCGCCGGTGAACCAGCGGTTCAGATCGACGTCGGCGCAGCGCTTGCTGCAAAACGGCCTGAACTTGTCCACGACCGGCTTGCGGCAGATGGGACAGGGGGCGGTACGTAGGATATCGGCGGGCTCGGACATCGCGTTTCGATATGGCGATTGGTTGCGTGCACGCCAAGCGCCAAGGCTCCAGCGTCACCCACCCCTGACATCACATGGCATTGAGCCAGCCCGCGCGGATCGGGAAGCCCTCGCCTGATAACAGCGTGGTCACCTCGTACAGCGGCAGGCCGACCACGTTGCTGTAGGAGCCGACGATCTTGACGATGAAGCTGCCGGCGATGCCTTGCGCGGCATAGCCGCCCGCCTTGCCGCGCCATTCGCCGGAGTCGAGATAAGCCTCGATGTCATCCTGCGACAACCGCTTGAACCGGACGCGGGTCTCGACCAGACGCTGGCGATAGGCTTCGTTCGGCGTCACCAGGCACACCGACGTGTGGACGCGGTGATTGCGACCGGACAACAGCCGCAGGCATTGCGCGGCCTCGTCGATCAGCTCGGGCTTGGGAAGGATGCGCCGGCCGACCGCGACCACGGTGTCGGCGGCGATGATGTAGGCGCCCTGGAGCTCTTCGTCGGCGCGCACATGATCGAGCGCAACCTCGGCCTTGGCGCGCGCCAGCCGATTGGCGCAGGCGCGCGGCAGCTCTCCCCGCTTCGGGGTCTCATCGACATTGGAGGGTCGCAGCCCGTCGGGCTCGATGCCGGCCTGATTGAGGAGGGAGACGCGGCGGGGCGACCCGGACGCGAGGACGAGCTTCTGCCGACCTGTCATTTTTGTTTGCGCAACGACTGCATGAGCGGACCGTGGAGCTGGAGGAAGCGCGCTTACTTGAATCGGTAGGTGATACGACCCTTGGTGAGATCGTAGGGCGTCATCTCGACCAGAACCTTGTCCCCGGCAAGCACGCGGATGCGATTCTTGCGCATGCGTCCGGCGGTATGGGCGATGATCTCATGTTCATTTTCGAGCTTGACCCTGAAAGTGGCGTTCGGAAGCAACTCCGTCACGACCCCAGGAAATTCCAGAAGTTCTTCCTTTGCCATCCGCTACCCAGCGCAGTGTCCCGAGTCCGAAGTTCGCAACCCCGCGGCGCCCTCTGATGCGAACTTCGGAATCAAAGGACACTAGCAAATTGATGATCCCCAGTGCGGTTTTTGGATTTGAAGCTCCTGAGCGAGCATGCGGCCAAGACGACAGGAACTTCAATCCACCGCACCGGGAAACCCGACAAGGCGGATCACCCCGCCCGGAAGGCGCGAAACCTAGCGGAATCAGGGCCATCCGACAACTGGTCAGCGCGGTTTTCGTCATTCGTTGCCGCTCTGGCGCGGGGAAAAACGTGTCCTGATCCGTTGCAGCAGTTGGTCGCGCACGTCTCGGTACGCATTCATGCGCTGCTCCCGGCTGCCCTCGATCGCGGTCGGATCGGCGGTGGGCCAGTACTCGACGTCGAGCGCGAGCGTGCGCGTGAGCTCGAGCGCCTTGTGATGCGCTTCGGGCGAGAGCGTAACGATGAGGTCGAAATTGAGCCCCTCCAGATCCTCGAGCTCCTCGAAGGTCATCGGCCGGTGCGCCTTGATGTCGATGCCGACCTCGTCCATGACCGCGGCCGCGAATGGATCAAGCTCGCCTTTGCGCACGCCGGCCGAGCCGACATAGAGCGACGTGCCGACCGCCTGCCGCAGCAGCGCGGCCGCCATCGGCGAGCGCACGGAATTCAGGCCGCAGGCGAACAGCACCGCCTGCGGCCGCTGCGACGGCGGCGTTCGCTTCATCCCTTCCAATGGAGTACGCAGATCAGAGTGAACAGGCGGCGTGCGGTATCGAAATCGAGCATCACCTTGCGTGCCAGGCGCTCCATCAGGATGTTGGAGCCCTCGTCGTGGAGCGCGCGCCGGCCCATGTCGAGGGCCTCGATGCGGTCCGGCGTCGCGGTGCGAATGGCTGCGTAGTAGCTGTCGCAGACCATGTAATAGTCCTTCACGATCCGCCGCAGCGGCGACAGCGACAGCAGATGCGCCACCACCGGCGCTCCGTCCGCCTGCCTGATGTCGAACACGAGGCGCGTTCCGGTAATGCTCAGATGCAGCGCGAACGGTCCGCCGTCGTCGTCCTTGGGCGCAAAGGTGTTGTCCTCGAGCAGGTCGTAGATCGCAACCGCGCGCTCGTGCTCGACATCGGGGTTGGAGCGGCCGATCGAGTTCTCATCGAGCGTGACCGCAACCAGACGGTTGGATCGCTGATTGGATGTACGCCCCGAGCGGGTCATCGCCGGTGCCGCATATGCGTGCCGGGCTCGATCATCGATTGAGGCGCATCGCGACCGAGCGGGCATGCGCGTCGAGCCCCTCGGCCTCGCCCAGCGCGATCGCAGCGGGGGCAAGCGCGCGCAACTGATCGGGTCCGCATTTGAGGATCGACGTGCGCTTCATGAAATCCGGCACGCCGAGCCCCGAGGAGAAGCGGGCCGAACGCGCCGTCGGCAACACATGGTTCGAACCGCCGACATAGTCGCCGATCGCCTCGGGCGTGTGCGGCCCCAGAAAAATGGCGCCGGCATTGCGTATGCGCAGCGCCAGATCCTCGGCATTCGCGCTCGCGATCTCGAGATGCTCCGGCGCGATGGTGTCGACCAGCGGCACCGCCTCGGCGAGCCCGTCGACGACGATGATCACGCCGAAATCGCGCCAGGATGCTTCCGCGACCCGCACGCGCGGGAGCGACTTGAGCTGCGCGTCCACGGCGGTCTCGACGTCACGCGCGAGATCGGGGTCGTCCGTGATCAGGATCGACTGGGCGCTGGCGTCATGCTCGGCCTGGGCCAGGAGATCGGCCGCGATCCAGGCGGGATTGCCGGTCCGGTCGGCGAGGATCAGCACTTCCGAGGGTCCGGCGATCATGTCGATCCCGACCATGCCGAACACAAGGCGCTTGGCCGCCGCCACATAGGCGTTGCCGGGGCCGACGATCTTGGCGACCGGCGCGATCGTCTCGGTGCCGTAAGCCAGCGCCGCGATCGCCTGGGCGCCGCCGACCCGGTAGATCTCGTCGATGCCCGCAAGCCTGGCCGCCGCCAGCACGAGCGGCGAAAGCTTGCCGTCGGGCGCCGGCACCACCATCACCAGCCGCGGCACCCCGGCGACCTTGGCCGGCACGGCATTCATCAGCACCGAAGATGGATAGGCGGCGGTGCCGCCGGGCACGTACAGGCCGACCGATTCGATCGCGGTCCAGCGCGACCCGAGCTCGACCCCGAGCGCGTCGGTGAAGCGGTCGTCTTTCGGCAATTGCCGGCGGTGATAGGCCTCGATCCGGTCGCGCGCGAAGGCAAGGGCGTCGAGCGCACGGCGGTCGCAGCTGGCATGGGCGCCCGCGATCTCGTCGGCGGTCACCCGCAGACCGGCCTGGTCGAGATCAAGCCGGTCGAAGGTCCGGGTCAGCTCGATCAGCGCATGGTCGCCGCGGGCGGCAACGTCGGCGATGATCGCCCGCACGGCGTTTTCGACATCGGCTGAGGCCTCGCGCTTGGTTGCGAGCAGGGCGCGAAAGCGCTGGGCAAAATCGGGGGCACGGCTGTCGAGGCGGATCGGCATGGCCTGTCTTACCGGACCACACGGACCGGGTCACCGCCCAATGGCGCGCGCGTTAGTGTCCCGGTTCCGACGCTCGACGCGCGGCAATGCTGATAGGAACGTCAAATCCGCCACACTAGGGGGTGTCAACCCCGGGCGTCGGTGGCGTCCCGGTGCACTGGACGCTCGGCCGCCGGCCAGGATGGCCCGAGATCGGCAAGCTCCGCCTCCAGGCACTCGACCTCGAGCCTGAGCACTCCCCCGCCGGAGAATATGAGGGTCACCACCCCGGCGGGCGCGTCGGTCTCGGCAAACTCGACGGCCAGCAGGTTGAGCACCGCATCCTTGCCGGCCGGATTGACCTGGCGGCACTTGCAGCAGTTCACCCGCTCGAAACGCAGCGCCGAGCGGCAGCGCCGGAGCTCGGGCCTGGTTCCCTCCGCCGCGAGCCAGTCGAAGCGGCTCAGCCCGACCACCAGGCGCTTTTCCTGCGGACGCCAGATGACGTCGGCCACCTTGACCAGGGCATCCTGCAGATGGGTTGAAACGACCTCGAGGTCGTCGCGGTCGAGGGCGACGAACTTCACCTGATCCATGACGCGCGCTCCCTGCCGTCCTGTCGCATTCTGATCTTGTGTGGAGGTAATTAGGAAGCAGCCCCCGGCGGCGCAAGCGGGCAAAAGCAACCAAGTGAGAGCCCTGCCCCGGCCGTTTGCCGAGCTTAGAACGACACGCAGGCCGGCCGCACGATCGTGATGACCGATTGCTGCTTGAAACGGGATTTATAGGTTTCGGCGATCTCGCTGAGCCGGGTCATGTCGTCGTCATGGCCCGGAAGCACGATCTGCACGACCTTGCTCGGCTCGCGCATGATCTTGTTGCTGGCGCGGTCGCGCCACTGGCCGGCGGTGGTGTACATGGTGAGCCCCTCCGGGAAGCGCGCCATGATCTCGCGATCCACGAAGCGGCCCCACTGACTCTCGCTCACGGCGGTCCGCGCCCCGACATTGCGCCCGAACATCAGCTCGGCCACCTGGCCCGGTTTCTGGCCGACGCGGCAGTCCACCGCCTGGGCCTGGGCGCCCCCGGCGAGCGCCGGCAGAAGGATCAAGATTGCAAAGGCTCGACCGAGCGCTGCCATGTCCCAAGTCGCGTCCACGACCATCCTGCCCTCGTCCCGGAAGCGCATGTTGCAGCAAACACCGCGATCGATGCCCGGCCCCAGGCCTGGATGTCGGAGGGATGCTGGAAGCCCGCCTTCGCGGGCGGGACGCCGATAACCTCTGCTATCCGCTGATGCGCTCGATGGCGGCACCGCAGGCGGAGAGCTTGTCCTCCAGCCGCTCGAAGCCGCGGTCGAGGTGATAGACGCGATTGACCATGGTCTCGCCCTCGGCCGCGAGCGCGGCAATGACGAGCGAGACCGAGGCCCGCAGATCGGTCGCCATGACGGGGGCGCCGGTGAGCGCCTTCACCCCTTCGATGGTGGCGCGGTCGCCGTCGAGCTGGATATGCGCACCGAGCCGGACCAGCTCCTGCACATGCATGAAGCGATTCTCGAAGATCGTCTCGGTGATGTGGGAGGTTCCCTTTGCCCGCGTCATCAGCGCCATGAGCTGCGCCTGCAGGTCGGTCGGGAAGCCGGGGAATGGCGAGGTCGAGACCTCGACCGAGCCGATGCCCGCGCCGTTGCGCGCGACCCGCACCCCGGTATTGGTCGGCGTGATCTCCACGCCCGCCTGCACCAGGACGTCGAGCGCCGACTGCAGCAGCTCCGCGCGCGCGTTTTCCAGCAGCACGTCGCCGCCGGTCATGGCGACCGCCATGGCATAGGTGCCGGTCTCGATGCGGTCGGGCAGCACGCGGTGGCGCGCGCCATTGAGCTTGGACACGCCCTCGATGACGATCCGCGAGCTGCCGGCGCCCGTGATCCTGGCGCCCATCTTGTTGAGGCAATCGGCGACGTCGGTGATCTCAGGTTCGCGCGCGGCATTCTCGATCACGGTGGTGCCGCGCGCGAGGGAAGCCGCCATCAGGGCGGTATGAGTACCGCCGACCGTCACCTTGGAAAATTTGATCTCGCCGCCCCGCAGTCCATTCTTGGCGCGGGCGATGACGTATCCGCGATCGACCTCGATCTCGGCGCCGAGATTTTCGAGCGCCATGATCAGAAGGTCGACCGGGCGCGTACCGATGGCGCAGCCGCCGGGCATTGACACCTTCGCCTCGCCCATGCGCGCGACCAGCGGCGCGACCACCCAGAAGCTCGCGCGCATGCGCGAGACCAGTTCATAGGGCGCGGTGGTGTCGATGATGTTGGCGGCGGAAATGTGCAGTGTCTGCCCGTCGTACTGGGTTTCACCGGGCCGCTTGCCGCCCACCATGACATCGACGCCGTGATTGCCGAGGATGCGCTGAAGCTGGCCGACATCGGCGAGGCGCGGGACATTGTCGAGAATGAGCGTCTGATCGGTGAGCAGGCTCGCGATCATCAGCGGCAAAGTGGCGTTCTTGGCGCCGGAGATCGGGATTATCCCGTTGAGCTTTTGCCCACCGGTGATGCGAATGCGGTCCATGCCCAGTCCCCCGTTCTGGCAAACGCCGCCGATCCCTTGCGAAACCGCTGCGCCATGCAGAAAGGCCAGCCCGGGCGCGCAGTTGCGGCGGCGGGTCTAGCTGGGCTGCTTATGTCCGGCAATTCCGGCGGAATCGTGGGACTCGCCGTCGGCCTTGGGGTCGGTCCCGGGCGCGCTTGCGCGCCCTTTCGCCTGGGCCTTGCGGCGCTTGAGATTCTCCCGCAATGCCGCGCCTAGACGCCGCTGCTGGCTTGCTTTCTGCGTGCGCTTGGGACGATCGTCCATGGCGGGCAAGATAAGAGGCGGGGCAGCGGGAAGGAAGGCCCACGGAAGGGCCGATGCGACGCCTGGCGGGGACCGGCCGCCGCTTGCGCCGCTGTGGCCCTTATGGCAAGGATCGCCGCATTCGCGGCCGCATCCCTTCTCTATTCGCATCCGGCCCGGCGCTGCCGTAGCTCAGTGGTAGAGCACTCCCTTGGTAAGGGAGAGGTCGTAAGTTCAATCCTTACCGGCAGCACCAGATATTCCCAGAAGCTAATGACGCTGAGCTGGATCATCTGATCAAGCAGATGCTCGCCGGCTCAAGCGGACCACGAAGGAAGTAATCGAAGACGCGCCAGCAAGAGGATGGGTGGGCGCGTCTGAGACAATTAAAATCCTGGAGACGGTGCCCATCATCGGCAAGGACGGCACCGTGAACTCTATCACATGCACGTTGTAGCGCGCGGCGAGCGGACGTGGCTTGGTTCTCCGGCACCACCTGAGCGCCTCGCACACCTCTTCCGAGGAAGCGATCGACGAAAGCCGCAGCCAAATGTTGGCTTGACGGCGGAAATACTCGGAACTTGGCGGGCGCCTGGTGCGGGCTTTTTCGCGTGATAGGCCTAAGCCCTTATTCGGGCTTGTTAGGCGCCAGAAATTGGGAACTGATCCAGCCCTTCAAGCCGGTGTTCTCGACCTCGACCCAGTCCCCCTCCCGGCTTGTCGCTGTGAACCGCGTGCCCTTGGGGGCGGAGCCAAGAACGGGCGCGTTTCCGGAGGGTGCAGACCTGATGTTTACGCCGGGACGCTGCAAAAAGACGAAATCCCGGTTCTGCGCCGCGGAGGTAGTTTGGGGCGTCACAGCACTTGGAGCAACCTGGGGCGAAGTCTCGACGGCGAGCGAAGCGGGAGGAACCACACCGGATGCTCCGCGCGATGGCTCAGGCACAGTCGGAGCCGGCTGCACCGGAGTCGCCGCTATCGGAGTGGTTTCCGCGGGCACCTTCGCCCCGGGCGAGGCCAGGAAGAAGTACGTGAGCCCAGCAACGCCCAATGCCGCAATGATTGCAGTGCCGGCAATCAGCTTTCGGCGGGCCCCAAACGTTTCGTATAGATCACTTGGCTCAAGCGGCTGGAAAGAATCCTCGCCCCCAATTGCGGGGCGAAAAGTTTCTTCGCGCAGAAGATCATGCCCAGCAGCCGTCGTTCCATTTGGGGCCAGAGGGGGCGCCCAAACCTCGTCCGGCGAGTTCAGCCTGCCCTCAGCGAAGCTGTTTCCGTTGGGCCGTACGTCGGTAATATCTACAGTTGCCATGCTTCCCCCAATTCCGCACCAGCGGTTTCCCCTTTGCCGTTAGAAGGACGGCCCGCACCACTGCATATGTAGCCCTCACGCATTGGCCGAAAGGATGGCGACCGAACGACAGCCGAACGGCACTCGAACGGTTTATTGATGGCCAGCTTTTTGAGTTTTGGTAAGAATTTGACAAAGTGCAGCTGAACTACCGGCAAGGAATGCCGCGGCCGACTATCTCCAGTCCGATTCGCGTCACAAGCATGGCGCGCAGCCGGGTTAGCCTTTTCCCACTGCGTAATGGAGCGGGTTTCGTTGTTGTCCATCGTCTCGTTCATGCAGACGCGGTGCTTGCGGATGATGGCATCGCTCGCGCCGCCCTCGCATGATCCTTACCGGCAGCAGCACCATTGGGTTCAACAGCACCTTGTCGTCGGCTGGCCGATTGCGCTGCTCGCCTGCGCTTCCGTCGCATTGTCCTCGCTCCCTGCGCGGGCTGAGCAGAGCTGTGCGCCGAAGACCAACGCCGCGAAGATCCTGCGCACCAAGAACGTGAACGACGTCGATCCGAACTGGGCGCCGCCGGCGTTCATCGGGACATCCTGGTCGCTGATCGAGACCAGGCAGGAAGGCGAATTTCTCAGCGGCGTCCTGGTGAACCCGCGCGGCCGCGCTCTGCACGGGCGCGTCTTCGTCATCGCGAACGAATGGGATTGCGGCTGAGGCCTCGGGCGACGGATTTGAAGTTCCTGCCATTGCAGCGGGAAGTAAGTTCGGACCTTCAGATCCAAAGACCGCACTGCGAAAGTTGCCGGCGCCCCTTTGATTCCGAAGTTCGCTTCAGAGGCGGCGCGGCGTAGGCAAGCTTCGAATTGGGACACGCCGCAGCCGCATCACTTCTGTGGCTTGTTCGCATCGCCCTCGATGGCCGCGGCGGCTTCCTGCAGGAACGGCCGCCACCGGTCCGAGATCGCTTTGACCTGTGAAACGATCTTCGCTTTCTTCTCCGGCGGAATATCCGTCCTCCCATCGGCGAGCTTGTCCAGCTCTCCCTCGAGCTTGGTCCAGAACTGCCTCCCGCCAAGCGACGTTGCGGTCCGAAGCGTTTGCTCCAGCTGCTGCATTCGCCGGGTCGCAAAACCATCCAGGACGTCGAGCAGGATCCATGCCGACAAGACGATGGCCGCGGAGACGATCACGGTCTTGATGAGGAATAGACCGATCGGCCCGAGACCCGCGTCGGGTGCCGGCGATGTTGGTTCCTGAGTG
>Ga0207688_10000919_pt1 | contig 14868 bp, 13 predicted proteins | sample KBSMiscanthusM4_FD_184296 | JGI IMG/M metagenome (GOLD analysis project Ga0207688, IMG submission 184296) | Miscanthus rhizosphere microbial communities from Kellogg Biological Station, Michigan, USA - M4 (SPAdes) (version 2) | ecosystem: Host-associated > Plants > Roots > Rhizosphere ...
TTCCTCGTCGAGCACTTCAGCGACGGTGACCTGTTCGACAACACCCTCGAACCGGGCTGGGGCCCGATGACCGCTTCGGGCCTGGCGCAGTGGGGGCCGCCCGCCACCAAGGACTTCCTCGGCATCACCCCCGGCAGTGAGTCCCTGCGCGAGCTGCGGGCCATCGCCTGCGCGCTGCGCACCGACACCGAGTTCGACCTGGAGCGCCTGCGGGGCCTGCTGAAGGTGGCGACGTCATGAGCATCGCCGTCCTGCGCACCGCCGACGCCTGGTACGTGCAGACCCCGACCGGCGCCGCCCCGATCGCCACCGACGCCGCCACCACCGCACAGCTGCTGGCCGACCGGGCGGCGATCGCCGCGGCCCCCGCGGGCACCGACCGCGTGCCGGTCGACGGCCTGACCCTGGTCTCCCCGGTCACCGCGCCGTGCCGGGTGGTCGCCCAGATGACCAACTACGCCTCCCACGTCACCGACGCGGGCATGGACCCGGCCACGATCCCGTTGACCTTCTTCCGCAAGACGTCGGGATCGATCAGCGGCCCGCACACCGACATCGTGCGCCCCGCCCACGTGCAGCTGCTGGACTACGAGGTCGAGATCGGACTGGTCATCGGCAGGCCGATCCCCGTCGGCACCGCGACAACCGACGACAACCTCGCCGACTACGTCGCCGGGCTGGTCGTCACCAACGACGTCTCCGCCCGCGACGTGCAACTGCCGCAGACCCAGTTCTACGAGGCCAAGTCCTACCCCGGCTTCACCCCCGTCGGACCCGCGCTGGTGCTGCTGGACGCCGACGAGCTCAAGCGCTTCAGCGACCTGCGGCTGCGGCTGTGGGTCAACGGCGAACCACGCCAGGACGCCTGCGTCGGCGGCGACATGATCTACCCGCCGCTGCGGGCGCTGCAGGCGCTGGCCCGGTTCCAGCACCTCGACCCGGGCGACCTCATCCTCACCGGCACCCCGGTGGGCACCGCGCTCTCGGCGCCTGCCAAGCCGATCGCGTTCCTCAGCTCGCTGCTGCCCCCCGCGCGCAAGTGGAAGCTCTTCCTCGGCCGCCAGCGCAACAACCCGCGCTACCTGCGCGACGGCGACCTCGTCGAGGCCACCGTCGGCACCGACGACGGCACCATCGACCTGGGCAGGCAGCGCACCGAGGTGCGGTGGGCCCGATGACCACCCAGCCGATGACCGAGCGGATCACCGCGGACCTGTTGTGGCCCGACTACGCCACGCCCGACGACCTGGCCCTGATCGAGTCCGTGCCGCTGCGTGACCGCGGCCTGCCCGAGAGCACGTACGCCCTGCTGGCCCGCGCCGCCACGCTGTGGCCACACCGGGTCGCGGTCTCCGTCCTGCCCGACGCGGAGCACTGGCGGCATCCCGCCAGGCGGACCTTCACCCAGTTGCTCGCCGACGTGCACCGTTACGCGAACCTCCTGCACGAGCTGGGCGTGCGCCGCGCGGACGCGGTCGCGATCATGGCCCCCAACTGCGCCGAGCTGATCACCGCGACCCTGGCCGCGCAGCTGGTAGGAATCGCGGCGCCGCTCAACGGGTCGCTGTCGCCCGCGCATCTCGGTGAGCTGCTGCGCCGCTCGGGGGCCCGCGTGCTCATCACGGCGGCCCCGGAGCTCGCGCCCGCCACCTGGCAAACCGCGCGCGAACTCGCCGCCACCGGCGTGCTCGACGCCGTGCTGGTCCTGCGACCCACCGCCGCCACCGGGACCTCTGCCGACGCCGAGCCGCTGCCCGTTCTGCCCGGCGTCATGACCGCCTATCTCGCCGCGGCGGCGCAGCACGCCGATGCGTCCCGCTTCCTGGGCGCAGCCCCCTGCTCGTCGGATCTCGCGGCGCTGTTCCACACCGGCGGCACCACCGGCGAACCCAAGCTGGCCGCGCACACCCACGCGATGGAGGTCGTCGACGCCTGGATGCTGTCGGCGTACCACGGGTTCACGCCCGGGTCCACGGTGTTCGCCGCGTTGCCGCTGTTCCACGTCAACGCCCTCGTCGTCACCGTGCTGATGCCGCTGTTCAAGGGCCAGCACGTGCTGTGGGCCGGCCCGCTGGGCTATCGCGACCCCGCCCTGTTCCCGCGGTTCTGGCAGCTGGTCGAGCACTACCGCATCGCCTCGATGAGCGCGGTACCCACCGTTTACGCCGCGCTGACCCGCCAGCCGGTGGACGCGGACATCTCCAGCCTGCGGCTGCCCGTCGTCGGCGCGTCACCACTTCCTGCTGCGGTACGCGACGGCTTCCAGGCCCACACCGGGCTGGCCCTGCTGGAAGGGTACGGGCTGACCGAAGCCACCTGCGCGAGCGCGCGGACCTTCCCCGACGCGCCCCGGCCGGGCTCGGTCGGGCAGCGGCTGCCCTACCAGCGGATGAAGGCCGTCCGCGTCCGCACCGACGGCAGCTGGGAGGACCTGCCCTCCGAACAGCCGGGTGTGCTGGCGATCAGCGGTCCCACCGTGTTCCCGGGCTACGTCGTCGGACGCGACGACAACGGATACGTCCTGGACGGCCAGGGCAAGCTGGTCGACGGCTGGCTGGACACCGGTGACCTCGCCCGGGTCGATGCCGAGGGCTTCGTGCACCTGTCCGGCCGCGCCAAGGACCTCATCATCCGCGGCGGCCACAACATCGACCCCGCGGTGATCGAGGACGCACTGCTCGCGCACCCCCGCGTCGCCGCGGCCGCTGCCGTCGGCCGACCCGACCCGCACGCCGGTGAGGTACCCGTCGCCTACGTGACCCTCACCGCCGGGGCGTGCGTGGCCGAGGACGAGCTGCGCAGCTGGGCGTCCGCGCGGGTCGAGCCCGCCGCGGCCCCCAAGACCGTCACCGTGCTCGACACGTTGCCGGTCACCGCGATCGGCAAGCCCTCCAAGCTGCCGCTGCGCGCCGACGCCACCCGTCGCGCCGTCTCGGACGCCATCAGGTCCGTCAGCTCGCACGGCGCGGTCGACACCCGGATCGAGGACGGCGCTCCGGTTACCGCGGTCACCGTGGCGCCCGGGACCGATCTGCGGGCCGTCGAAACCATCCTGGGCCGCTACGCCATCACCTGCGAGCTCACCGTCGCCGCCGCGTTTCCCGCGCCCGAAACATCGACCGAGGAGTAACGCCATGTCCACCACGTCCGTCCTGCTCGCCACCGCCCTTCCGGTCGCGGCGGTGTTCCTCGTCCTCGGCTCGGCCAAGGTCCTCGCCCTGGCCCCGATGCGCGCCCGCGCCGCCCACGTCGGGTTCTCCACCAGCTCCTACCGGGTGATCGGTGGGCTGGAGATCGCAGGCGCGATCGGGGTCCTGCTCGGCCTGGCCGTGCCGCCGTTGGGCGCGGCCGCCGCCGTCGGGCTGCTGCTCCTGCTCGCAGGCGCGGTCCTCGCGCACCTGCGCAACGGCGACTCCCCGCGCCTGCTGACGCCCGCAGTGGTGTCGGGCCTGTTCGTTGCCGCCTATCTCACCGTCCTGATCGGAGCCCGACCGTGAGCCCCCCGGTGATCCCCGTCGTCATCATCGGCGCAGGCCCCGCCGGCCTGACCGCGGCCACCCTGCTCGCCCAGTACGACATCCCGTGCCTGGTCCTGGACCGATGGGACGCGATCTACCCGCAGCCCCGCGCGGTCCACCTCGACGACGAGGTCTACCGCATCCTTGCCCGCCTCGGCATCCGCGACGAGTTCGCTGCGATCTCCCGGCCCTGCCGCGGGCTGCGACTCGTCGAGCCGGACTTGACGGTGCTGGCCGAGCTGCAACGGGATGCCGATCACGGCCGCCACGGCTACCCCCAGGCCAATATGTTCGATCAGCCGGAGCTGGAAGCCCTCCTGCGCGCCAACCTGGCCCGCTACCCGTCCGCCACCCTGCGCGGCGGCCTGGAGGTCACCGCCCTGACCCAGGACGGCGACGAGCCGGTGCGGGTCGACGTCACCGACCGCGTCCACGGGACGTCGCTGACACTGCTGGCCGAGTACGTGCTCGGGTGCGACGGAGCCAACAGCCTCGCCCGCACCGCGATCGACGCGCACATGACCGACCTCGGGTTCGAGCAGCGCTGGCTCGTCGTGGACGTGGACACCGCGTGCGACCTGGCCCAGTGGGAAGGCGCGCACCAGGTCTGCGACACCCGCCGCGCGGGGACCTACATGCGCGTGGGCGACACCCGCTACCGGTGGGAGTTCCGCCTCGCCCCCACCGAGACCCCCGACGACTACCGCGCCATCACCCGCCTGCACCCGCTCATCGCGCCGTGGACCAAATCCGTCCCGCTCGACCAGCTGCACCTCGTGCGGGTGGCCGAATACACCTTCCGCGCCCAGCTCGCCGACCGCTGGCGCGACCGGCGGATCTTCCTGCTCGGCGACGCCGCCCACCTCACCCCGCCCTTCATCGGACAAGGCATGGGCGCCGGGCTGCGCGACGCGGCCAACCTCGCGTGGAAACTCGCCGCCGTCCTGTCCAGCGACCTACCAGAGCACCTCCTGGACACCTACGAGGCTGAACGCAAACCACACACCCGGGCCATGATCCGGATGGCCAAGCTGGTCGGCACGGTCATGACCGGCGGCGGCGAATTCGGGAAGGTGGCGCGCCGACTGGTCGCGCCACATCTGCACCGCCTGCCCGGGCTCGGACAACACGTCCTGGACAGCCGCACACCCCCGCTGCCCCGCACCGCCCTGATCACCCGGCCCCGCCTGCGTCGATCACTGGCCGGGCAACTGTGCCCGAACGCCCCTGTCGACGACGCCCACCGCGTCGACGACCGCACCGCCGGGCGCTACGCCCTGATCACCGTGACCACGCCGACGGCGGCACAGCAACACGAAATCGCCCGCCGCGGAGCCGTCCTCATCGTGGCCGCACCCGGTACCGAGCTGCACGGGTGGCTGCGTCGGGGCCGCGCCCGCGCCGCTGTCGTGCGGCCCGACGGCACCGTCCAGCGCACCGGCCGCCACATCACCGCGCTCATCGACGGTCTGACCACACTCACGCCTTCGGTCCGACCGGTACCGGCCCAGCCACCACCGGCTCACGCGACCCCCGTTCCCACCTCACCGACCAGCGCCAAGGACCAGCCATGACCGAGAAGCAGCCCGCTCGCGCCGCCACGAGCGACGGGACCACGACCCCAGCCGTCCTCGCGCGGATGTCGTGACATCACCGGCATCAGCGCCTTCACCCACTAACAGCTGGCTTCGGCCACCTGGGCCTGAGCCGTCATTACACAGAAAGGGAATCGGAATGAATGACAACGTCGTGCTGGTCGGGTTCACCGAGCAGAGCAGGGCCTACGAGGCGCTGAGCCGGCTGCGGCAGGCAGGTGACACGGGACAGTTGGAGGTTCGGGCGGCAGCGCTGCTGGAGCGCGGACCCGACGGAGTCGTGCGGGTGCCCGAGGGCGATGACGTCGCCCCCGGCATCGCCATCGCAGGCGGTGGCCTGATCGGCATGCTGATCGGGGTGCTCGGCGGCCCGTTGGGCGTGTTGCTGGGCACCTCCACCGGCATGCTGACCGGCAGCGTCGCCGCGGCGGCCCACGCCAGTGATCAAGACCTTGCGCTGGTGGCGGTCAGCGGAAAGATCGAGCCGGGGCACACCGTGCTCGTCGCCGAGGTCGGCGAGACTGCCACCGAGGTCGTCGACACCTCCATGGCCACGCTGGGCGGCACCGTCACCCGCCGCTCCGCCGCAGAAGTCTACGACGAGATCCAGTCGGCCAAGGCCGCTCAAGACGCGGCCGACGCCGAGGCCCGGCGGGTGCTGCGCGAGCAGCGGCGCGCGGAGCACAAGGACAAGTGGGAACAGTTCAAGAACAAGGTCAAGTCCGCGGTGGGCTGACGCAGCCCATGCAGTGACCGAAATCGTGCCGACTTGACGCGCGTGACGCGTCGTCAAGTCGGCTACCCCCGGTCCCACGCCGGGTGCACTATGAGGGGATATGGTCATGGGAGCGGGGAGCGGGGCCTGCGGCGAAGGCTTGATCGGGCGAGAGCCTCCGCGGTTGCGCGGGCCCGACCTCGGACTCAGGTGAGCACTGTGCCGCGGTTCGTGGCAGGTCACCGGGCGCGAGCCCGGCCGGGCGGCCCGCCGCCCGGCACGCCCGTCGGGCCCGCGGTGAACGCTGTGCTGTTGATCAATCCGCGCAGCGGCGGCGAGACGGCCCGGCGGGTCGGCCTGGCTCAAGAGTGCCGGGCACGGGGCATCGAACCGGTCGTGCTGCAGCCGGGGGAGCAGCTGGTCGCTCGTGCCGAGGCCGCGGTGGCGGGCGGGGCCGACGTGATCGGCATGGCCGGTGGCGACGGTTCCCTGGCCCTGGTTGCCGCCGTGGCCGCCCGGCACCAGGTGCCGATGGTGGTCGTTCCGGCCGGTACCCGCAACCACCTCGCGATGGACCTCGGCCTCGACCGCGCCGACGTCCTCGGAGCACTCGATGCCTACGGTGCCGCGGTGGAACGTGCCGTCGATCTCGGGGACGTCAACGGGCGGGCGTTCGTCAACAACGTCTCGCTCGGCCTGTACGCCGAGATCATCCGCTCACCGGCCTACCGCGATGCCAAGCTGGAGACCACCTTGAGTGCGCTGCCCGGGCTACTGGGGCCTGGCAGCGCCCCGTTCCACCTCCGCTTCACCGATCCTGCGGGGAAGCAGCACACCCGCGCGCACCTCGTCCAGGTCTCCAACAACCGCTACGGCCGCACCGTTCGTTCGCTCGCCAGTCGTCCGCGTCTGGACTCCGGTCGACTCGGCGTGATCACCCTGGAGCTGCCGGAAGGCCCGCCCGACCCGGCGCTGCTTGCCGCGCTCTCCGCCGGCCGCCCCGAGCGTTTCCCCGGCTTCACCGCCTGGGAGGCGCGGACGTTCGAGGTGGACTCCGGAGATCTCATCCACGCTGGAATTGACGGCGAGGCAGTGCGGATGTCGCCCCCGCTGCAGTGCACCATCCGACCCGGCGCACTGCGGATCCGTCTGCCACAGCACGCTAGCGGCCTCTCACCCGCCGCTCGCGAGCTGCGTAGGCGAGCGCGTCTACGCGGGCTCCTGCGATCCTCACAGCGGGCCAGCGGAACGCCGTAACCCACCGGGACGGCTCACCCGAGGCGAACCCGCGGATCGCGTGGGACGAAAGCGCGGAACTCGGGCGCGATCACACCGGCGGCGGTCATCGGATCCGACCGGGCGGAGGCGCGCTGAAAGCGTCGCAGTGTAGGAGAGAGTCATGTGGCAGATCTGCAAGCGTGGAATGTCGGAGGGGGGACTTGCGCACTAACCACATGCCCGCCGGTCGGCCGAACGCTCTAGGCAGGGAGGACGTCGGCGACGTCGTTACCAAGGTGCCGCCAAGCTCGTGGTTGCGTCGCGTCGGCCTCGTGATCGCCAGCATCGTCTTGACCTCGGCGTCATCCCCGCCGCGGTTCCCGCGGCCGTCGCAGAAGCCGGACCCGGCCGGGCTGGGTCGCCGGGTTACGTCGTGTGCCCTGCGGCCGGTGGCGGCTCGGCCGAGTCGAAGACCGCGGAGAACAGGTAGCCGGTGGCCAGGCTGCGGTAGGGGCGCCAGGCATCGGCGATGGCCAGGACCTCCTGCGGGGTGGGCAGGTGGTCGAGGCGGTACGCGGCGCGGACGGCCTTGCGGAGCGCGAGATCGCCAGGCAGCACGACGTCTTCTCGGTGCAGGGCGAGGATCAGGGCGCCCTGCACGGTCCAGGGGCCGATCCCGGAGATCGCGGTGAGCTCGGTGATGATCTGGTCATCGGGCAGCCCGCTCAGGATGTCGACGTCGAGCCTGCCGTCGGTCAGGCGTTCGGCGAGGTCGCGCAGGGTGGTGACCTTCCGCCCGGATAGGCCCGTGGCGCGGAGCGTGACCGGATCGACGTCGAGCAGTTCGGCGGGGGTGGGGAGGCGCCCGTCGAACAGGGCCTCGATGCGGGCCAGGATCCGGCGGGTGGCGACGACGGACAGCTGCTGGCCGACGACCTGGAAGAGCAGTGCACCGTAGAGGTCCATGGGGGGCAGCTGCGCCAGCCACGCGTCGGGGTCGAAATCTGGGCGGTCGTCGATGAGCCGCGCGAGCACGGGGTCGGCGTCGCGCAGCGTGGAGCGGGCGTGCTGCAACCGATCGGCGCGGTTGATCCGCTCGACCACGGGCTCACTCCTTCCGCCATGTCCGACCGAACGGAGCTCGAGTCCGACGGGCCCGGACGTGACCATCATGTCCCCGGCGCTCGCGATGACCTCGCACGAGCTGCCGTTGGGCCCGAAGGGGAGCGAGCAGCGGGACGTCGGATCACTTCGTCCATCGCGAGCACCCGACGTCTGGGAAACCTGATCGTTGCTGGACGCGTCAAAAATCAGTGGAGCATGATGCGGTCGGATCGTCCAGGGATCGCTAGCTGTGGCAGCGATCCGTCTGACGCGCGGTGGCACGGAGGTACACATGATCGGGTCGACGTCCAGCCGCGGCCGTGGCCGCTCGCTGGCGCTGGTGGCGGCTGCCGTCCTGACCGCCTCGGGCTTGGTCGCCTGCGGCAGCGGCTCGTCGAGCGGTGGCTCGTCCGGCGGCGCCGGTTCGGGAGGGGGCACGCTCGTCATCGACTCGAGTTTCGACCTCAAGACGGTCGATCCGGGGCGCGAGTACGAGCTGACCGGGCAGATGCTGACGAAGGGCATGTACGAGACGCTGCTGACGTTCGCGAACAACGACCTGACGAAGCCCGTCGGCGACCTCGCGTCGTCGTACACGCTCTCGCCGGATGCGAAGACGCTGACCTTGACGCTGGCCCAGGGGCGCGTGTTCTCCGACGGCACCCCGATCACCGCCGACGACGTGGTCTTCTCCCTGCAGCGCCTCATCGGTATGAAGGGCAACCCGTCCTTCCTGCTCGACGGCGTCACCGTAGCCAAGAAGGACGACAGCACGGTGGTGCTGACCAGCGCGACGCCCAATGCGGCCCTGCCGTTCATCCTGCCCAACCCGGCGCTGTCGGTCGTCAACTCAAAGGTCGTCACGGCCAACGGCGGCACCACCGACGAGAAGGACGCGGCCGAGAAGTACCTCAACGGCGCCTCCGCCGGGTCTGGCCCGTATGTACTGAAGTCGCTCGACGTGGCCAGTCAGGCCGTACTCACGAAGAACCCGAAGTACAACGGTCCGGACAAGCCCGCCTACGACACCGTCGTCATCCGCAACGTCAAAGCGGCCACCCAGGTGCTCAACGTCCAGAAGGGCGACTCCCAGGTCGCGTTGGACCTCTCGGGGGACCAGGTCAAGAGCCTGAACACGGGCAAGGTCACCGTCACCAGCGGGCCGTCCGCTTACACGATCTTCTTGTTGCTCAACCAGGGTGCCGCGGTCTCGCCCGCCACCAGCAACCCGCAGTACGTCTCGGCGGTGAAGAAGGCCATCGACTACGCCGGGCTGCTGGGTGTGGCCGGTACGGGCGCCGTACAGCCCGCAGGGATCATCCCGTCGTTGATCGCGGGGACCTTGCCCCCGTCCGACGCGCTGAAGCAGGACGTCGTCGGGGCCAAGTCCGCGCTCGCGGCCAGCGGTATGGCGGGCCAGAAGCCCAAGCTCGCCTACCCGAGCGACCTCACGCTGAACGGCCTGAGCTTCCAGACGCTGGCGGAGAAGCTGCAGTCCCAGCTCGCCGCCGCAGGCATCGCGATCGACCTGGCCCCCGCCCCCGTCGCCACCGAGCTCGACAACTACCGCAACGGCAAGGAGCAGATGGGGCTTTGGTACTGGGGGCCGGACTTCCCGGATCCCTCCAACTACCTCGCTTTCGCTCCCGGCGGTCTGATCGGCAAGCGCGCGAACTGGCCCGCCACGGCGGCGCCCGAGATCAACGCGGTGGCCACCCAGGCAGGTGCGACGGCCGACACGGCCCAGCGGGACGCGCTGTACCAGCAGTTCCAGCAAAGTCTCAACGCGTCGGGCCCGTTCATCCCGCTCGTGCAGCCGCCCTCGAACGTGGTCACGGCGACGTCGGTCACAGGCGCTACGTACAACCCGATCTGGACGGTCGATGTCGGCACCATCGGAGCCAAGTAGCGCCGACGGGCTCGTGGAGAACGGCCGCGACACCGACGCGAGCCCGTACGGGGCGGGCCACCCACTGGTCCGGTACGTGCTGCGCCGCATCGGGGTCTCGGTGCTGCTCGTCGTCGGTGTCACGCTGGTGACGTTCGTGCTGACGAACCTCGTCCCCGGCGACACGGTCGCGGCCAACCTCGGGCAGCAGGCCGCGGCGGACCCGACCATCGTGGCGGCCTACCGGGCCCATTACGGGCTCGACCGGCCGTTGTCGGTGCAGTACCTGACCTACCTCGGCAACCTCTTGCACGGTGACCTCGGTGAATCCCAGCAGACGCACCGTTCGGTGGCCGCGGACCTGTCGGCGGCGGTGCCCGCCACCCTGGAGATCGCCCTCGGTGCCATTGCAGCGTCGATCCTGATCGGCGTCGGCTTCGGGGTGGTCGCTGCCGTGCGGCGCGGGCACCTGGCCGATAGTGCGCTGCGCCTGGTGTCGGTGTTGGGCATCTCCGTGCCCACCTTCTGGCTGGCGATGGTCGCGTTCTACGTCTTCTCCTACCAGCTCGACATCGCACCGGGCTCCGGACGGCTCTCGCCAGCCACCACCGCCCCACCTACCGTCACCGGCCTCTACACGGTGGACTCCCTGCTCGCCGGGCAGTGGGCGACATTCGCCGACGCCGTCGCGCACCTGATGCTGCCGACGCTGGTACTGACGCTCTACACGGTCGGGCTGCTCACGCGGTTCACCCGCTCGGCCGTGCTGGAGGTCCTCGACCAGGACTACGTGCGCTCGGCCAGAGCGAAGGGGTTGCCGGGTGGCATTGTGCTTCTCCGCTACGTGTTGCGGGCCGGGCTCGTGCCGATCCTGACCGTGGTGGGCCTCGCGTTCGGCGCGCTGCTCTCGGGCACCGTGCTGGTGGAGCAGATCTTCTCCTGGCCCGGTATGGGTTCCTACGCCTATCAGGCGGCATCCCATCTCGACCTCCCCGGGGTGATGGGGGTGGGGCTGGTCGTCGGCGTCATCTACGTGCTGATCAACCTGATCGTCGACCTGCTCTACGGCGTGATCGACCCGCGAGTGAGGGTCGGATGAGGGCCGCCGACGCACGTCGTCCCGCCGAGGCGCGATGAGCACCGCGATCACGACGGACCCGATGCGCGAGGGTGGCCTGCGTGCGCGGTTCCGTCGGCGGATCCCTCAGGCTTGGCGCACCCCGCTGGGCATCACGGGTGCGACGGTGGCCACGCTCTGGATCCTCGTCGCCGTCCTCGGTCCGGTCCTGTGGCCTTACGGCCCCCTGGCCCAGGACTTCGCCCGGCTGGAGGCGCCGAGCGGCGCCCATTGGTTCGGTACCGACGAGCTGGGCCGCGACGTGTTCACCCGGGTCCTGGCAGGCGCCCAGGTGACGGTGCCGCTGGCGTTGTTGCTCGTCGGGCTCTCCGTGGTGGTGGGCGGCATCCTCGGGCTGGCGGCGGGGTTCTTCGGGCGCTGGCTCGACGAGACGGTGATGCGACTGACCGACCTGGTCATGGCGTTCCCCATCGTCATCCTCGCGATGGTGGTGGCTGCGGCGCTCGGAGCGAGCCTGGTCAACGCGGTGCTGGCCGCGCTCGTCGTCTCCTGGCCCGCGTACGCGCGCGTGACGCGAGGACTCGTGCTGGGTGTCCGGACCGCCGAATACGTGTTGGCCGACCGGTTGTTGGGCTTCTCCGCGATGCGCTCGTTGCGCACCGACGTTCTCCCGATGGTGGTGGGGCCGGTGTTGATCCTCGCGAGCCTCGACATCGGCACCGCCACGCTGCTGCTCTCGGGTCTGTCGTTCCTCGGCCTCGGGGCGAAGCCGCCCACCGCCGAGTGGGGGTCGATGGTGTCCACCGCGGTGCAGAACTTCGACTCGTGGTGGATGGGCGTGTTCCCGGGTCTGGCGATCTTGACTGTCGTGATGGCGTTCAACTTCCTCGGTGACGCGCTGCGCGACGCACTGGATCCGCGGACGGCGGGCGTCCTCGGGAAGGCCGAGACACGGTGACCCGAGACCATGCGACGGAGACGGTGCTGGAGATCGCCGGTCTCACCGTGGGCATTGGTAGGACGGAGATCCTGCGTGGGGTGAACCTGAGCCTGAAGGCAGGTCGGATCCAGGGTCTTGCGGGCGAGTCGGGATCGGGCAAGACGATGACGGGGCTCGCGGTGATGGGATTGCTGCCGTCCGGGTCACGCGTCACCGGCAGCATCACCTACGGCGACCTCGAGCTCGTCGGGCTGTCGGCGCGGCGGCGAAATGCCTTGCGGGGCACCGCGATGGCGATGGTGTTCCAGGACCCGTCCACGAGCCTGCACCCGATGCTCAGCGTCAGCGCGCAGCTCACCGACCACCTGCGTCACCACCTCGGGATCAGCCGAGGCGCGGCCCGCGACCGCGCGGTCGAGCTGCTGGACACGGTCCGCATCCCCGATCCGGCAGGTGCGCTGCGCCGCTACCCGCACCAGTTCTCCGGGGGGCAGCGGCAGCGGATCGCGATCGCCATCGCGCTGGCCTGTTCGCCCCGGATCCTCATCGCCGATGAGCCCACCACCGCGCTCGACGTCACCGTGCAGGCCGGGGTGCTGCACCTGCTGCGCGACCTGGCGTCGGAGATGGGCCTGGCCGTCTTGCTGGTGACACACGATCTGGGGGTGATGAGCGCGGTGGCCGACCGGGTCGCGGTCATGCGACACGGCGAGGTGGTGGAGAACGGCGAGCGCCACCAGGTGTTCACCGCCCCCGCCCACCCTTACACCGCGTCGCTGTTGGCCAGCCTGCCCGGCGCCGCAGGCGGGGTGCAGAGCCTCGACGACGTCCGCGCCCTGGAGGGGTTGTGACCGGGGGATGGCAGCCTGCGGAGCAGGCGGGGCGGGTGGGGGCAGCGCTGCTCGACGTCTCCGGGCTGCGTGTGACCTACCGCGGCCGACCGCCGGTGCGCGCGGTCGACGGCGTCGAGCTCACCGTTGCCGCCGGGCAGGTCGTCGGTTTGGTGGGGGAGTCCGGGTGCGGCAAGTCGACCGTCGCCCGCGCCATCTGTGGCCTGGTGAAGCGGGAGGCGGGCACCGTGACGTTCGACGGCACGCCCGTCACGACCCTGGGGCTGCGCCGCCGTCCGGCCGAACTCACCCGTATCCAGATGGTGTTCCAGGACCCCTACGCCTCATTGCACCCTCGGCGGGCGATCGGCGTGCAGATCGGCGACGGCGTGCGCGCCGCCATGGCCCGGGGTGCGACGTCGTCCGCACCTTCGGTATGGCTGGAACGCGTCGGACTGGACCCAGCCGCCGCTTCGCGCTACCCGCACGAGTTCTCCGGCGGCCAGCGCCAGCGCATCGCGATCGCCCGATCCCTCGCGGCCCGGCCGGACCTGCTGATCGGCGACGAGCCGATCTCGGCCCTGGACGCCTCGACACAGGCGGTCGTGGCTGCCCTGATGCGTGACCTCGCGGTGGAAAGCGGAGCGGGATTGCTGTTCATCTCGCACGACCTTTCGGTGGTGCGGCTGATCGCCGACCGGCTCGTCGTCATGTACCGGGGACGCATCGTGGAGTCCGGAGCTGCCGAGGACATCTGGCGCGACCCGCAGCACCCCTACACCCAGGCGCTGCTGGCCGCGGTGCCTGTACCCGACGGCTCAGGGCGGATGCCGGCACCTCCCGCCGACGACGCCGAATACCCCCTTCAGGCGGTCTTGCGCTGACCACGGGATTCCGGACCTCGGTCGCTGCGTCCCATGCCGGCTTGGGGCCGAGGGGTAGCTCGACGTAGCTGCGCCTGTCCCTCGTCGTCGGGGGCTGCGGCGGCCTGCGGAGAAGCGGATGTCGTCCTCTTCGGTCTGCGCAAATCATGTGGCGCCGGACGTTAGCCACAACGGCGGAGCTGGGCTGGCTATGTGCTCGCGCCGTCTGAAGGATCGAGCCGATGAGCCGATCACCCCCGCCACCACCACGACCGTCGCCGAGGTCGGTAGCCGTGGCGCGGACACGGACGAACCGTGCGCTGTTCCGCCGGCGGTGAACACGGGCCCGGCCGGGCTCGACGATCACTACCGTCGGGCCTCATGACGACGGTGACGACGCGTACGGTCGAGTACCCGGCCGATGGCCTGACGATGATCGGGCACCTCGCGCTCCCCGCCGGTGTCGACCGCCGCCCCGCGGTCCTGCTCGGGCCCGAGGGGCCGGGGATCGACGACGTCCAGCGCCGGCGGGCCGACGCCCTCGCCGAGCTGGGGTACGTGGCCCTGGCCTTCGACATCCACGGCGGGCGCTGGTTCACCGACCCGCAGGAGATGCTGGCGCGCTGCATGCCGCTGCTCGCCGACCCCGACCGGATGCGGGGCATCGGCCACGCGGCGCTCGACGTGTTGCGCGCCGAACCGCGGACCGACCCCGACCGGATCGCCGCCATCGGCTACGGCACCGGGGGCGCGATCGCGCTGGAGCTCGGGCGCGACGGCGTCGAACTGCGCGCGATCGGCACGGTCAACGGGCTGATCACGGGCCGACCGGGCGAGGCGGCGCGCATCCGCTGCCCGGTGTGGGCCGGGGTCGGGTCGGAAGACCCGATCATGCCGCCCGCGCAACGGGACGCGTTCGCTGCCGAGATGCAGGCTGGGGGCGTCGATTGGCGCATGGTGATCTACGGCGGCGCTCTGCACGCCTTCCACTACCCGATCATCCGGACCGACCAGATCCTGCTCCCCGGCGTCGGCTACCACCCGCGGCACGCCCAGCGGGCCTGGCGCGACGTCGTCGAGCTGCTCGCCGAGTGCCTGCCCGTATCGGAGTGAGCTGGC
>Ga0207688_10000922_pt1 | contig 14852 bp, 16 predicted proteins | sample KBSMiscanthusM4_FD_184296 | JGI IMG/M metagenome (GOLD analysis project Ga0207688, IMG submission 184296) | Miscanthus rhizosphere microbial communities from Kellogg Biological Station, Michigan, USA - M4 (SPAdes) (version 2) | ecosystem: Host-associated > Plants > Roots > Rhizosphere ...
AAGATTCCCGCCACGATCTGAGCGGGCGCCCGGGCGTGAGGAGGACCCAATGATCATGCCCGCCAGGACGACCAGCGCTGCACGTCGACGGTGACGACCGGTCCGTCGAGCGCAATCCGTTGGTACTGAACGTATTTGTTGCGCAGTAAGGCGTAGCCGGCGGCCATCTCCTCGCCGCTGTAATGGATCGCCGCTATGCCGTCTGCGCGTACCCACCACAACTGAGTCCAGTCGTCGTTGTAGTGGTCGACGAGCATGCTGACCTGTGGATTGCCCTCGATGTTGGCCAACCGGCGAAGTCGCTGCGTGCTCTTACGTTTGGCGTCGACGGCGGTATAGACCACGTCGTTGTGGACCGCGAAGACCACCGGGACCAGATGCGGTGCGCCGCCGGCCCCAACCGTGGCAAGCATCGCCACGGGCGATTTCGCGAACATGGCGACGGCGTCGTTGTCGGCCATTGCTCCAGACTATTCCGTTAGGCCTCTGTGCACGCCCGGGTGGTGGCGAGGGCCTCCGCGCACGTGGTGCTCGAGGTGGCGCGCGACAGCAGTGCGTACAACGTCTGCTGTTCCGCTGGGGTCAGCGGATCCAGCACCCGTTGTTCGACCCCGGTGAGAAGGTCCTCGATTTCACTCAGGCGCGCCCGTCCCGCCGCGGTCAGCGAGACGGTGTGCCGGCGACGATCCTGCGGCGACCGGCATCGCTGCACAAGATCGTCGGCCTCCAACTCGTTGAGCAGCGCGACGACGTTGGTGGGGTCCATCCCCAGCGTCGCGGGCAGGTCGGACTGGTTCTGTTCGCCCAGATCACGCAGCAGGGTGAGGGCGATGACGTGGCGCGCGCGCAGGCCGAAGGCAGCGAGCTCGACCTCAGCCTCGGTCTGCATCCGGCGGGCGAGGTGGACGAGCAGCGGGGCGGAGAGGTGCTCCGCAGGCCGGACAATCGGCAGGTCATCCACTTGTCCAGGCTACTGGAATAAACAAACAGTCGGTCTGGTATAGATAGTTTGTGCTACACAAACTATCTATGGAGGACTAGAGATGGCGCACTTGCTCTACATCGACTCGTCCGTGCAGGGCGATAGATCCACCAGCCGGCGTCTGACCGCCCGTGCCGCGGAGCGCTGGCGCGCGACACACCCAGGCGGCACCGTCACCTATCGCGACCTCGCGGTCAATCCAATTCCGCACCTCGACGCCGCGGCAGGAACGGCCCGACTGGTGCCCGCCGACCAGCGCAGCTCGGCGCAGCAGACGTCGTTCGCCCTCAGCGTCGCGCTGGTCGACGAGATCAAGAGCGCCGACACGGTGCTGCTGGGCCTGCCGGTGTACAACTTCGGCGCGCCGAGCACCGTCCACGCCTGGGTGGACCACATCGTGGCGCCGGGCTTGTCGATCGACGCCGAAACCGGCGGCGGACTGCTGGACGGCACCGACTTCATCGTGCTTGCCAGCCGTGGCGGTGGATACGGGCCGGGCACCCCACGTGAAGGCTGGGATCACGCCGAGGCCTGGCTGCCGCACGCGGTGTCGCTGACGGGTCTACGGCCGCGAATCATCACCGCCGAGCTCACCATGGCCGACGTGAATCCGGCGATGGCCGACCTCAAACCGCTCGCCGCCGAAAGCCTGCGCCGGGCACTGGCCGCGATCGACCAGTTGTGGACCGCTGACGAAAACGCCGCATGATGCCTCACTCGTCGCGGTAGGCCTCCATCAACCGAAGCCACACCTCGCTGATGGTGGGGAAGCAGGGCACGGCATGCCAGAGTCGGTCCACTGGCACCTGCCCCGCCACGGCGATGGTGGCGGAGTGCAGCATCTCGCCGACGCCTGGGCCGACGAAGGTAACTCCGAGTAGCGTGCCTGCGTCGAGGTCGACCACCATCCGGGCCCGGCCAGTGTAGCCGTCGGCATAGAACTTGGCCCCCGGCACCACCTCGCCGATCTCCACGTCCACCACGCGGGCCCGATACCCCGCCTGCTCGGCCTCGTTGGCCGACAGCCCGACCGCCGCGGCCTCCGGGTCGGTGAAGAACACCTGCGGCACCGCGTGCGTGTCGGCGGTAGTGGTGTGGCGGCCCCAGGGCGCGGTGTCCACCGGTTGCCCGGCGGCCCGCGCAACGATCGCCCCGGCCGCCATGCGGGCCTGGTACTTGCCCTGGTGGGTCAGCAGCGCGCGATGGTTGGCGTCACCCATCGCGTACAACCAGCCGTCGGCCACGTCGCGCACTCGGCAGGTGTCATCGACGTCCAGCCACGATCCCTGCGTCAAACCCACTGTTTCCAAACCGATGTCGTTGGTGAGCGGCGTCCTGCCGGTGGCGAAGAGCACCTCGTCGACCTCCAACTCGGTGCCGTCGTCAAGCGAGATGGCCACCGGTCCGGCGCCACCGGGCCTGCGCAGTTCGGTGATCGAGACGCCGACGCGCACGTTCACACCCGCCTCCGTGAGGCCACGCTCGACCAGTTCTCCTACGAACGGCTCCATCCGCGGCAGCAGGCCCGAGCGACGAGCGAGCAGCGTGACCTCGGCCCCCAAACCCCGCCAGGCCGTGGCCATTTCGACGGCGACCCCGCCACCGCCGACGACGGCCAATCGGTCGGGCACCGAACTGCTGTCGGTCGCCCGCCGGTTGGTCCACGGCCGCGCCTCGGCGATACCGGGCAGGTCGGGCAGCGCGGCTGTGCTGCCGATGCAGATGGCCACCGCGTGCCTGGCCGTCAGCGTCACGACCTTGTCGTCGGGGGTGGCGACGGCAACCCGACGTGGGCCGTCCAGCCTGCCGTGTCCGCGGATCAGGTCGGCTCCGGTCGCCTTGACCCAGTTGGCTTGGCCGGTGTCGTCGTAATTCGTCGTATACCGGTCGCGCCTGCCGAACACACCGTCGGCGTTGATGGACCCGTCGACGGCTTCACGCGCCCCGTCCACCTTCCTCGCGTCGGCCACCGCGAGGACGGGCCGCAGCAGCGACTTGCTCGGCACGCAGCCCCAGTAGGAACATTCGCCGCCCACCAGTTCGCGTTCCACCACCGCCACGGACAGCCCGGCGGCGCGGCTGCGCTCCGTGACGTTCTGTCCGACCGGGCCCGCGCCGATCACAATGACGTCGTACGTGTCGTCCATTGTCGGGTTCCTCTCCTCTGGACTACAGAAGGTCGTGGATCGCGGCTATAAGCTCGGCGCATGGCCGGGTCGGCGGCGCGTTTCTGGCGGCCGTGACATGGAGTTCCGTGAACTCGCCGCATTCGTCGCGATCGTCGAAGAGGGCGGGCTCTCGGCGGCCTCGCGCCGGCTCCATGTCAGCCAACCCGCGCTGTCGCAGACAGTCAACAACCTCGAACGCGAGCTGGCCGTCAAGCTGTTGGTTCGAAGCAGCACCGGCGTGCAGCCGACCGAGGCGGGGATAACGCTCCTGGCCGAGGCGCGCGCGGTGCTGGCGCGCCGCGATCAAGCGCTGGCGACGATGGCCGAATTGACCGCCGACGGAGGCAGCGTCATCCGGCTGGGCATCCCGCTGGAGTTGGATCCGGACGTGCTGCCTCGCACTTTGGGTCGCTTCACCGCGAAATTCCCTGAGACAAGGGTGGTTCCACGTCAGCTGTCCACGGCGGCGCAATTCGCGGCGTTGCGTGATGACACGCTGGACGTCGGGCTCGTGCGCGAACGCCCGGCAGGTCCCGAGTTCGACGCGATGCTGGTGTCCCGGGAGAACCTCGGCATTCTGATCGCCTCCGATGTGGCCGACGAGCTCGTCGGCCCGGACGGCGTGCGGCTGGATGCCCTGCACGGGTTGAAGTGGGTCGGCTTTCCGCGCACAGGCAGTCCGGCGTGGTTCGACGAACTGACCTCGATCCTGCGCAGCCATGGCGTCGACATCGGCCCGCCCGTACCGGAGGATCTGGAGCTCATCGTCGCCATGAAGTTCGCCTCGGTAAGCTCCGGCCACGCGTTCGCGCTGGCTCCGCCGCGCCGGCTGGACCAGCTGCCCCAGGCCGTCGCCTGGGCGCCATTGGTGGGCAACCCGGTGGTGCGCAGGACGTGGGCGGTGTGGCCGGCCAGCTCGCGCAGACGCGATGTCGGACATTTCGTCACCACGTTCGACGGCCCCGACGATGACTAGCACTACGGCGCGATGGCGCGCTGACCGCCGGTGGCGTGCAGGATGGCACCGTTGATGTAGCTGGCGTCCGGGGACGCCAAAAATGTTACCGCGCGGGCGATTTCGTCGGGGTCGGCGACGCGGCCCAGCGTCGTGGTGGTGGCCAGCCCGTCGGTGAGCCCTGGCGTGATGGCGGTGCCCGGCGTCTCGGTCGGCCCTGCCGCCACCGTGTTCACCCGCACGCCGGAGGGACCGAACTCGTCGGCCCACACCCGGGTGAGCAGCTCAACGCCCGCCTTGGTGGCCCCGTAGATGCCCGCCTGGCGCGCCGGCGTCGAGGCCGCCAACGTGCTGATGTTGACGACGGCACCGTGCCCCCGCTCCGCCATGCCCGGCACGAGTTTCTGCACCAGGATGTAGGGCGCACGCAGGTTCAGGTTGACGTGCTCGTCGAAGAACGCGTCATCGGTATCGGCAGTCGCGCCGAACCGGTAGACGCCCGCGTTGTTTATCAGGATGTCGACGGGGCCCGCCTGTTCGGCCAGCAGGCGGACCTCGTCAGCCTTCGACAGGTCGGCGGCGACGAAACGCGCCTTTCCACCCTCGTTTTCAATCGCCCGCACCGTCTCGGCACCCCGTTCGGGGCTTCGACCGTGCACCACGACCTCGGCGCCGAGCGCGGACAGCTGCTTCGCGATCGCTCTGCCGATGCCCGACGTCGCCCCGGTGACCAATGCGGTTGACCCCACGAGTGTTGTTGGCATACCACAGTAAATCGCAGTCCAGGCCCGCGCCTTGCGCTTCGGTGATGCAGGAAATTTATGACGGCTATCGGCGGCGCATATGGCCGACCGCAATAGCCGCGCGCCCGGCCGCGTTCTGAGAATCGTCATCGGTATCACGACAGGAGAACGACATGACCAACCTGATCCGCGTCGGCGTCCAGCTTTGGCCCGGCGGTGCACCCGACTACCGAACCTGGCGCGAAGCGGTACTGACCGCCGACGAACTCGGCGCCGACGCGATCTTCGGATACGACCACTTCCACAAGCCGTTCACAGTGCCGTCGGAGGACGGCCTGCCGCAGTTGCTGCCCGAGCAGCTCGACGTCGACAACTTCGAAGGGTGGACCGCGCTGGCTTCCTGGGCCGAGATCACCAGCCATGCCGACATCGGGCTGCTGGTCACCGGGATCGGTTACCGCAATCCCGACCTGTTGGCCGACATGGCCCGCACCGTCGACCACATCAGCGGCGGACGCCTGATTTTGGGATTGGGCTCCGGCTGGTACGAAAAGGACTACACCGTGTACGGGTACGACTTCGGTACGGTCAAATCGCGGATGGACCTGTTCGAGGCCGGCCTCGCGCGCGTCGAGAACCGGCTGGCCGAGCTGGTGCCGCCACCTGTGCGCAAGATTCCGATCCTGATCGGTGGCACCGGCGTCAAGCGGACGCTTCCGATCGTGGCCAAGCACGCCGACATCTGGCACACCTTCGCCAGCGTCTCAGAGTTCCATCGCAAGAACGATCTACTCAAGGACCTGGTCGCCGAGGCCGGGCGTGACGAGAAAACCATTGAACGGGCGGTGCACTGGACCGGGCGCGAGAACGCCGATGCGTTCGTGGCCGAGGGCGTCACCTTGTTCACCACCGAGATCCACCCGACCGATGACGGCTACGACTTCGCCGAGCTGAAGGACATGCTGGCCTGGCGGGACCGGCAGCGTTAATTCATCCCGGTGCGCGGACCGCGCGGCTGCGGTGCGACGCTCATCGGTGACCGGGTGACGTTGATCTCCGGGCCCTTCGTTGGCCGCGGCTGTACCCGCGGGGCCTCATACCTCGGCGCCGGGTTCACCGGCGAGGCCGCCGTCTCGGAGGGCGGTGGCGGTGCCGGCGGCGGGAGCGGTGGTGGCAGTGGTGGCGATGGCGGGAGCGGTGGTGGCGATGGCGGGAGCGGCGGTGGCGGTGCCTCGCTGCTCGCCACCGAAACCGGCGCGGCGCTCGTCGGTGCGGTCGGGGTCACAGACGACGTCACTTGGTCGACGGTGCTCCCCGAGCCGCGGAATACCAGCAGCACGCCCGACACCACGATCGCGGCGACGGCCGCGGACGCCGCGATGATCGCGGTGGTTGCCTGTCCGGTGCGGTACCACGGCGTTGGCGCCGGCTTGAAACTCCAGGTGTTGTCGTTGAACGCGTCGAAGTGGCCCGGGTCATCGGGATCGAGCTGGTTATCCCAGAAACTGTCGGCCGGTTCGTCCCACAGATCGTCGCCCGGATCGTTCGGCGGGTGATCGAGTTCCTCGGCCTGCCCGGCCTCGAAAGCCTGGTCATGGCTGGTCAACCCGTCCGTGTCGGGCGGGTCATCCCAGAGGTAGTCGAAGTCCCCCGAGGCTTCGCGTTCAACCACATACTGATGCTAGCGCCCGTACCAGGGCAAATGCGCGGCCTGCCGGAATCTGGGCCGAGTGATGAGAACTTGCACCGACACCGCCGCCGCCACGGTAGGGTTCGGTCGCCCCGTTGGATTCATTCACCACGGCGACCCGGCGCCGTTACCGCTGCGCCACCGCGCCGCCTCCTACCCATCGCAAGGTTCGGCAATGAAAAAGTCTGTTCTGGCAGTCTCTGCGGCCGCCGCGCTCGTCCTGGCGGGCCTGATCGCATGCGCCCCGCCCCGGAAGGACAACTCGGGCGGCGAGACGTCCTCCGGTGTCAAGGTCAGCCAAGCGAAATCCGCCGCGGACTTCGGCGGGATGGACGCCCTGGTCGCGGCGGCCAAGAAGGAGGGCGAGCTCAATGTGATTGCCCTGCCACCGGATTGGGCTAACTACGGCGTGATCATCAAGGCGTTCTCCGACAAGTACGGCATCAGGGTCAACTCCGCGCAGCCCGACGCCGCCAGCCAGGACGAGATCAACGCCGCCAACCAGCAGAAGGGCAAGAGCGCCGCGCCGGACGTTTTCGATCTGGGCCAGTCGGTGGCACTTGCCAACACCTCGATGTTCGCTCCGTACCAGGTCGCGACGTTCGACGACATCCCCGCGGCGTTCAAGGACCCCGACGACGCCTGGGTCAATGACTACGGCGGCTACATGTCGATCGGATTCGACTCGGCCAAGGTGCCACCGATCACGAGCGTCAACGATCTGCTCAGGCCGGAGTACAACGGCAAGGTCGCGCTGAACGGCGACCCCACGCAGGCCGGCGCTGCCTTCTCCGGCGTGCTGATGGTGGCGCTGTCGCAGGGCGGCTCGGTCGACGACGTCGCGCCGGGCGTCGAGTTCTTCCGCAAGCTCAGGGCGGCGGGGAACTTCCTGCCCGTCGATCCCACCCCAGCGACCGTCGAATCCGGCCAGACCCCGGTGGTGATCGACTGGAACTACCTCAACGCCGCCGAGACTGCGAAGCTGCCCGCCTGGCAGATCGTCGTCCCGCCGAACGCTGTGGTCGCCGGTTACTACTACCAGGCCATCAACAAGGACGCCCCGCATCCCGCGGCAGCGCGGCTGTGGCAGGAGTTCCTCTACAGCGACGAGGGTCAGAACCTCTTCGCCGCGGGCGGGGTGCGGCCGGTGCGCGCCGACCAGATGATGCTGGCGGGCACGATCGACAAGGCTGCGGTAGACAAGATCCCGGTCATCGACGGCCCTGTCACCGTGCCGTCCCCCGACCAGACCGACAAGGCGACCGAGTTTCTGGCGGACAACTGGGCCAAGGCGATCGGCTGATCGTGGTCCGACGGCTTCGTGAGGGGCTGCCGCTGCTCCCGTTCCTCGCGGTGGTGGTGATTTTTCTGATCATCCCGACCGTGACGGTGATCGTCAGCTCGGTCTACACCGATGGCGTGTTCTCGTTCGACCGGATCCAGGCGCTGTTCTCCGGCACCGCGCTGAGCGCACTGGCCAAGAGCGTGCTGCTCTCAGGCAGTACCGCCATCATCGGGGCGGTGCTCGGCGCCGTGCTGGCGTGGCTGATCGTCAGTAGTCCGCCTAGTTCGATGGTGCGCCGCGCAGTGATCTCGCTGTGCAGCGTGCTCGCCCAGTTCGGCGGCGTCGCACTGGCATTCGCCTTTTTGGCCACCGTCGGGCTCAACGGCGTGCTGACCCTGTGGGTGCAGCAGGTCTTCGGCTGGAACCTCGCAGGCTCCGGCTGGCTGTACAGCCTGACCGGGCTGATCCTGGTGTACACGTATTTCCAGATCCCGTTGATGGTGATCGTGTTCGTACCCGCGCTCGAAGGGCTGCGTGACCAGTGGCGCGAGGCGGCGGTCAGCCTCGGGGCGTCGACGTTCCGCTACTGGCGGGAAGTCGCGGTCCCGCTCCTGACACCCGCGTTCTTGGGTTCAGCACTTCTGTTGTTCGCCAATGCCTTTGCGGCATACGCGACGGCAGCGGCACTGGTCAGCCAGGGCAGCCCGATCCTGCCACTGCTGATCCGGGCCGCGCTCACCAGCGAAGTGGTGCTCGGCCAGGCCGGGTTCGCCTACGCGCTGGCGCTCGAGATGATCGTTGTCGTCGCCGTCGTGATGGTGGCCTATAACGCATTGGTCAAACGGACGGCGAGGTGGCTGCGATGAAGCGCACCACGCTGGGCGGCAAGGTCTTTCGCGCGGCACTGTGGGTGGCCTTCGGACTGTTCTTCCTCTTCCCGCTGTACGCGATGGCCGATTTCTCCACCCGCAACCTGATCTCAGGCGGGCGCACCCTGCGGGCGTGGCAGAACCTCGTCGCCGACGAAGCGCTGTACCAGTCGATCGTGATCTCGCTGCTGCTGGCGGTTTTCACGGTGGTGGGGATGCTCCTGATTCTCGTGCCGACGATGATCTGGGTGCGGCTGCGCACGCCGTGGGCCAAGGGCATGGTGGAGTTCTTGTGCCTGCTTCCCCTTACCATCCCTGCCCTGGTGATCGTGGTGGGGCTGCGCAACGTCTATCTGTGGGTGACGTACTTCCTCGGTGAATCCGCGCTTACGCTGACGTTCGTCTACGTCGTGCTGGTGCTGCCCTTCGCGTACCGGTCGATCGATGCCGCGCTCGCGTCCATTGACCTGAAGACGCTTGCCGAGGCGGCACGGTCTCTCGGTGCAGGCTGGGCGACGACTATCCTGCGGGTCGTGGTGCCCAACATCTGGTCCGGAATCCTGTCTGCCGCCTTCATTTCCATCGCGGTGGTACTGGGCGAGTACACGATCGCATCGCTGTCCGGATATCAGACACTGCAGGTCCAGATCGTCCAGATCGGCAAAACCGACGGCCCGACGTCGGTGGCCGCGTCCCTGGCAGTGCTGCTGTTCGGCTTTGTCCTGCTGCTCGTCCTGTCGCTGGTGACCCGCGGCCGCCGCCGCACCCAAGCCCTCGACGCCACGGCACCCATACCTACGGGAGTCCCTGAATGACAAACGGAGTCGCCGTCGAACTCAACAACCTGACGCGCGAGTACGGCAGCGTGAAGGCGCTCGACGGGTTCACCCTGCACATCGAGCCCGGCGAGTTCGTTGCGCTGCTCGGCCCGTCCGGCTGCGGAAAGACGACCGCGCTGCGGATCCTCGCTGGCCTGGACGAAGCCACGTCGGGCAGCGTTTCGGTGGGCGGCCAGGACGTCAGCAACGTGCCCGCCAACAAACGCGACATGGGCATGGTGTTCCAGGCCTACAGCCTGTTTCCGCATCTGACCGTGCTCGACAACGTGGCGTTCGGATTGAAGATGCGCGGAAAAGCCAAGAACGAACGCACTTCTCGCGCCGCCGACATGCTGGACCTGGTGGGCCTGTCGGCACACAAGCACAAGTACGCCAGCGAGCTCTCGGGTGGCCAGCAGCAGCGGGTCGCGCTCGCTAGGGCGCTGGCGATCCAGCCGCGGGTATTGCTTCTCGACGAGCCACTCTCGGCACTCGATGCCAAGGTGCGCACCCAGCTGCGCGACGAGATCCGACGCGTCCAGCTCGAAGTCGGCACGACGACGCTGTTCGTCACCCATGACCAGGAGGAGGCGCTGGCGGTCGCCGACCGGGTCGGCGTGATGAGCCAGGGCAAGCTCGAGCAGCTGGCCGCGCCCGCCGACCTCTACGCCAACCCCGCGACGCCGTTCGTCGCGGAGTTCGTCGGCCTGAACAACAAGGTTCCTGCGGAGGTTTCGGGCGGACAGGCGCAACTGCTCGGCACCTCGGTGCCGACGCTGGAGGGTTCCATCGGCGCGGGCCCTGGCCTGGCGATGGTGCGGCCCGAGTCGGTCACCGTCTCACCCGACCCGGCTGGCACATCGACGGTCAGCTCGGTGGCGTTCCTCGGCGCGATTTCGCGGGTGTACGCCACCCTGCAGGATGGGTCGGTGATCAGCGCCCAGATGGCCAGTTCGGGGGCGCGGGTGTTCTCACCGGGCTCATCGGTGACCGTCGGGATCGAACCGACCGGCGTGCTAGTCGTGAAGGGTGACGCTGCCTGACCATCCGAGATCGCGTGCCAGCAGGTCGGCAGCCGTCTCGCGGCGTACGAGCTCGGTGACTTCGCCCCGCCGGACCGCGACGATCGGGGGACGGCCCACCATGTTGTAGTTGGACGCCATGCTGTGCTGATAGGCCCCGGTGCACGCCACTGCCAGCAGGTCGCCGGGATGGACATCGGCGGGCAGTTCAACGTCTCGGGCGAGCTCGTCACCGGATTCGCAGTGCCGTCCGGCGACCGTGAATTTGTTCGTCGGGCCAAGCGAATGGCGGTTGGCCAGCGCCACAGTGTATTTCGCACCGTACAGCGCGACGCGTGGGTTGTCGGACATGCCGCCGTCCACCGCGACGAACGTGCGTCCACCGGATTGAGACTTCACCGACGCGACCCGGTACAGTGTCACCCCGGCACGGGCGCTCACCGCCCGTCCTGGCTCGATCACGATCCGCGGCCGCGGGAACCGTTCCGACGCACATGCCCAGTCCAGGGCATCGTCGATGACATCGGTCAGCTCGGCCAGATCGAGTTCGGGATCGCCTGTGACGTAGGGGACGCCGTGGCCACCGCCGATGTTGAGTTCGTGCAGGATCACGCCGTGCCTGGCCCGGATGTCTGCCATGGCGACGATCATCCTGCGGATGGCCTCGCCATACAGCGTGGGATCGGTGATCTGCGATCCGATGTGACAGTGCAATCCGACCAGCTCCAGAAGTGGCTGGTGCAGAATACGTTTCACCGCCTCGGCGGCGTGTCCGCCTGCGAGGGTGAAGCCGAACTTCTGGTCGTTGACCCCGGTCGTCACCGCGGCATGGCCGTGGATGTCGATGTCGGGTGTCACTCTGATCAGCACTCGTTGCGGCCGTTGCACTTCGCAGGCCAAGTATGCGATCTCCATCAGCGAGTCGACGACGATGCGGCCGACGCCCACCTCGGCGGCGTCGTTGAGCTCATCGAGCGACTTGGCGTTGCCGTGCATGATGATTCGGGCCGGATCGACGCCACCGGCGAGCGCGGTCGCCAGCTCACCGCCGGAGCTCACGTCGACGCCTGCACCCTCCTCGGCCACCCAGCGCGCGATGTTCGTCGTCAGCAGCGCCTTGGCGGCATACACCGTTTCCGCGTTACGCAGCGTGGTGCGGTAGCGAGTGAGCCGGTGCCGAAAGTCGGTTTCGTCGAGAACGTATGCCGGTGTGCGAAACTCGTCGGCGATGTCCGTCAACGCCACATCTCCGACGCAGAGGCGGCCCAGGTCGTCGACGGCTGCGGTGAACGGCCAAACGGCCGGGTCTATTCGGGTCGCCGCAGCGTGGTGCAAGGACGGCAGATAGTCCAGCAATGTCATAAGGCCACCGTGCGCCGGTGATGGCCGGATGGCACGAGTCTTGACGGTGTCTTGACGCGCAGGCGATCAATATTGATGCGCCCAGACGGCTCACATGTCTTTGACAGGCTCGATTCCGAGATCGGAATAGGTGATCAGCGCCACAAACGGGACGCCTTTGGCAGCGAAGCGTTTGGTGGCGACGTCGCCGCGGTCCACCATCGGGATCACGCCGGTGACGACGGCGCCCACCGCCGTTACGCGCTCGTACGCCTTTTCGGTGGAGCCGCCGGTGCTGATCACGTCGTCGACGAGCAGCACACGTGTCCCCGGTTCGAGTCGGGTGCCTTCGATCCACTGTTCGCGGCCGCGTTGCTTCTGCTCCTTGCGCACCGAGAACCAGGCCTTGCCGGTGACCATCGCGACGCCGTGCGCCAGCGGGTCCGCGCCCATGGTGAGGCCGCCGACGGCGTCGAACTCGATCCCGTGGCCGGCGGCAAGGTCGGCGACCGCACGGCTGACGATCGCCAGCCGCTGCCCGGTGTCGACGGCGAACTTGCCGTCGATGTAATCGTGGCTGAGCTGGCCGCTGGCCAACTTGAACGGTTCCTCGCGATGCTCATAACCGCGGGTGCGGATGAGATCGAAGGCGGCTTGCCAGGTGTCCGGTCGGTCGGTTAAAGGCATATCGTGATGGTATTTCAGGCCCGGCGCGCGCGACGCGTCAACTCGACCGTGGCCGAACGTAATTCGTCGATCGAGTCGATCGGTGTGGCGTAACCGATCCGGGTATAGGCAACGCCGCGCGGCGTGACGACCCTCAGGTCGAGGCCGTACCGGTCGGCGCCGGTGCAGGTGGCCGCGGTGGTGTCGGGATATCCGCCGAGCGCCTGCGCCATCGCGACGAGGGCGTCGGCGTGCTCCCCGTTGAGACGAGCGATCGCGCCGTCCGACCGCGGGGACACCGGATCCGGTGCGGCGGCGGCGTAGGCCTCACCGGACGCCGAATCCATTCGCCCGTAGCCGCCGACCCAGCGCACCCGCCGCACCCGCAGCACCCACAGCGAGAAGTCGCTGTAGTCGATGTAGTACTTCGCCGCGGCGACGGCGGACAGGTGCGCGTCGCGGGCGGCCGCACGTTCCTCCCCAGTGGGTTCCTCGACGGCGCCGGCCACTGTCACGCGGCCGCTGGCCAGCGGATCGGCGTCGCGCTGCGGCGCCACGATCGAGATGCTGGCCCGGGAATCCGCCGCGAGGTTACGGCCGTGCTCGGCCAGGTTGGAGACGCACAGCACGGGCGCGCCATCGAGCAGTCCGTACGTGACGAACGATGCCCACGGCTCCCCATCGGCGGTCAGCGTGGCCAACGTGCCGGTATTGGTCGACGCGGCGACCGTGCGCGCTTCCTCGGCGGCCGACGGGCGAACCGAATTGGCGATAGCGGTGAGCGGGGGAGGGACCGACGGGGCATCGCCCGGGTCGCCGTGATCACGGTACGCCACGTCGGCACCATACCGAATACCTGCATGGTTGCCGGCTGCGCAACGATAAATGACGAATGCGTCGAACAGTTCTCAATGACTAGCAACTTGAAGAGGGAACCGTGTTGAGGCGAAGTTGACGCGGATATGCGAGAATCGCACACGGGTAGCAACTTTTTTTCTTGAGAGTGGGGTGTCGTGGCGCAGCCGGTTGTGCGGTTTCTCGCATGCACCGGCATGGTTGCTGCAGGCCTGCTGATAGGCGGCGGCATCGCGTCCGCCGATTCCGGACTTGGCGGACTTGGTAATGGCCACGACCAGAATAACGACAGCAATCCACGCAACGACACGGATCAGACGCCGGTCAATCCCCCCGTAGTCCGAATCGGTGCCCGCGAAGATCGCGGAGGATTCGAGGTCGGACCGGGCGGAATTCCGATCGGCCGTCAACCGGGGTTCCGCGGTGGCTTCGATATCAGTCCCGACGGTCCCCGACCTACGACCGGTGAGGGTGGAATCAGCGGCGCGTTCAACCTCGGGCCAAGTGGTTCCCGGCTGACGTTCGGCCCCGGGTCCGGTGGCTCGGGTGCGGGCAGCGACCGCGGCGCCCAAGCCGACGCCGAACCCAGTCCGTCGGGTACTCCGGTCGAGTCCGGGGCAGAGGTCGCCGCGTTCGGCCAAGGCAGCACCGAGGAGCCCGGGGCGCCCGAAGGGAGCGCGAAGGCCCCGGACATCGGCCATGCCGCGATGGCCCAGCGGTTGACCATCTACATCCCTGTTCCGCGACTGCTAGCGAGAACCGGCGGGCGCGCCCAGTCTTCGTTCACCACCGTGGTGATCTCCGTGCCGACCGGTTCGATACTGCGGGCCTACGGGCAGCCGCGGCCGCAGCCTCAGCCGACGCCGTCGCCGTCGCCGTCGCCGAGCTTTCGCACCAGCGAGATACCGAGCGAGATGCCGGATGTGGAGGTCATCGACAGCTCAGGGGAGCGCGGATCCGATTACGCCCCGTCCGGTGACCTGCAGCCCGTCAGGGCTCCTCTGGTGATCGCGTCGCCGCCGGTCGCGTCGCCGCGGCCCTTTGTACCGCCGGTCGCCCCGCCGGCCATTCCGCCAGTCGCTGTGGCGCCGCCGCCGGCCGGGGTGCGTCCAGGGAGCCAGTCACATGTGCCTAGCTCGATCGTTGCCGGTGCTCCGCCAGAGATACGTGGGCCTGCGCCCACTGCCGCCCCGCCGCCCGCGGCTGGTGCCGGTTCGGTCGAAATACCGGCCACCCGGTTCGGGGATCAGCAGTATCTGCGCACAGCCAAGGTGACCGACATGGCCGTTGTCGCGTTGCCGGGGGTCGTAGGTCTGGCGCTCCTGACGGTCAGTGGCACCGTGATCGGCCACCGGCAAGCACGCGCGGGTCACATGCTGCGACACACTGCGGCAGCGCGTTTCATGGCTTGACCGACGCCCTCGAAGACGATCGTGTCATCAGCCGCCAAGCGCGGCG
>Ga0207688_10000925_pt1 | contig 14819 bp, 12 predicted proteins | sample KBSMiscanthusM4_FD_184296 | JGI IMG/M metagenome (GOLD analysis project Ga0207688, IMG submission 184296) | Miscanthus rhizosphere microbial communities from Kellogg Biological Station, Michigan, USA - M4 (SPAdes) (version 2) | ecosystem: Host-associated > Plants > Roots > Rhizosphere ...
TGGTACGTCGCCAACGACCTGACCGTCGCCGAGACCCGGCGGCTCCGGCGCATCGGGCAAGCCGTGGAGGAGTTGCTGGACGCCGTCAGCGACTAGCGCGACGACGGGCGCGCCCGGCGGGTCATGCCGTTGGGCGTCCGGGCCCAGGTGCTCCAGTGCGACGGTGCCTGCCACTACCGCTGCCGCGGCCATCGACCGCCGTAGAAGCCACCAACAAGTGACGGTATCCAGGCACGTCCCACCAGCGCAGGCGACGGCGGTCGCCGCGGTAGCCGCCCCCGATCGGAACTTCCAGGACTTGATTCTTCTGCGGTCAGAGCGCCGTCGTTTCGGGTCCGGCCAGGTGCTGGGCGGGGACCGGCTGGGCGGGCAGTTCGCCCTGGGTGGGGCTGGGCGGCGGTCGCCTGGTTGGGTCGGGCCCGAAGGCGAAGCCGGCGATCGCGCCGACCGCGGCGAACGCTGCCGCCGCGAGCAAGACGCGATTGAGCCCGGCTGCGGTGCCCGCTTGAGCGGCGTGGGCGACCGCGTCGTGGATGGCGGGCGGGACCATGTCGGCTACTCGGGCGCCGGCGCCGGAGGCAACGGCAGCGGCCAGCCCGTCAGTCGCGTCGGGCGGGATCATGGGCTGGTTGGCCAGGGCGTCCCTGGTGGCGGTGTTGACGTGGGCGGTGTAGAGCGCGCCGAGTACGGCCACACCGGTGGCCGTGCCGATCTGGCGCAACGTGTTCGTCAGGCCCGCAGCCATGCCTGCGCGGGCTGGTTCCACCGCCGCAAGGGCTGCCGAGGCGAGGGCGGTGGAGGTTATGCCCAACCCGATCCCGACCAGGGTGAAGCCGGGGACCAGCACTAACCAGGTAGACGTGGCGGTCAGGTGGGCCATCGAGGTCAGCCCGGCTGCGGCCGCAGCCATGGCCACACCCAGCAGCACCCGCATCGCGACTTTGCCGATCAACCGGCCGGTCAGGAGCGCGACCGCGAAGGAGGCCAGGAACAACGGCAGGAACCGCAGCCCGCCCTGGATCGGGGAGTAGCCGAGGGTGTTCTGCATGTACAGCGACAGATAGGTGATCATCCCGATGACCGTCGCCGAGATCGCGAACGCCACGAACCCGGTCGCGGCAAAGCCGCGCCGCCCGAACAGGCGCAGGTCGGCCATGGGCGCGGCGGCAATCCGCAGCTCGTAGATCACGAACCCGGAGAGGGCAACGGCAGCGGTGGCGAACAAGGCCAGGATCGCGTGGCTCGCCCAGCCCAGCGCGTTGCCGCGAATCAGCGCGAACATCAAGGCGGTCAGCGCCACCGTGATCAGGGCTGTGCCTACCCAGTCGGCCCGGCCGCCCGCCGGGTTGCGGGACTCCCGGAGCCGGGCCACGCCGCCCGCGACCGCCGCCACGCCGATGGGCAGGTTGACGAAGAAGATGAATCGCCAGCCGAAGGTGTCGGTCAGCACGCCGCCGACCAGCGGACCGACAGCGCTGGCGCCGCCCAGCGTGGCGCCGAAGGCGCCCAGCGCCCGGGCCAGGGCTGCGCCGGAGAACTCCGCGCGCAGCAGCGGCGTGGCGGTGGCGAACAGCACCGCGCCGCCAACGCCCTGCACCGCGCGGAACAACTCGAGCTGCATCGCGGTCGTGGCCAGCGCACACGCCAGCGACCCGACGGTGAAGACGACCATCCCGACCAGGAACAGCCGCCGCCTGCCCAGCCGGTCTCCCAGTGTGGCCGCGGGCAGCAGCAGGACGGCCAGCACGAGGGCATAGGCGGCGCTGACCCACTGCAGGTCCGGCAGGCTCGCCCGCAGCTCCCGCTGAATCGATGGCAGCGCGACGCCCACCACGGTGATGTCCAGCAGCAACATGAACGCCGCGGTGCACACCAGCGCCAAGGTCCACCGCCGCCGCGACGACGCCGCCAAGATTTCCGCCATCTGCCTCACCACTCCAAGCGGATCGGTGCCGTGCCTCATAGCAATCCGCAGAACGCGGCCGCACCCGGTTGAACCAGGTCGCGCATCGTGCCCCGTCGATGCTCACGACCGGAGAACCTAGGCGGGCTCCGGTGCCTTCGCCTCGTTGTTGCGGGCCTCGATGGCCTTGATGGTGTTCCGCAGCGCCTTTCGCAGCACCCCCCTGCCGACGGTGCCGAGGACCAGCCCGAGCGACCGACCTTTCAGGTTCTTGCCCTCGCGCACCACGGTGGCGTCCAGGACGGTCGTGCCATCGGGTCGGGGTGTGAAGACGTACGTGTGCCCCGAACGCCCTCCCCACGCGTTGGAATCGGTGGTCCGCATGACGACGCGATTGGGGAGGGACCAGTCGTAGTCCAAGCGTTCCCACACACCGCCGGAGCCCTCGGTCACGTCGGCGTGCCCGGGGCGCTGCGAGTGCACCTTGAGGTACTCGTCGGCGCTGTTGCCGAAGATCTTCGACCGGCCGGGGCCGAAATCGGTGAGGGCGGCGATGAACTGCTCGGGCGATGAGGTGGTCGTTTCTGTGAAGTGGAGGGTCGCCATTTCTACTACTCCTGGAGTGCGTTCGTCGGTTTGTTGTACGAGTCCATTGTCGATTCGGGGACGGGTGATCGGGCCCGTGGCATGCCCGGGTCGTGGCCCGGGCCTCGCCCGCGTCGCGCCAGTGCCTCACGACGGCTGGTCGGCGGCGATCGCCTTGATGACGATCGACGCGTACTGCCGGGGCGCCTCTTCCCAGAGGAAGTGACCCGCGTTGATGATCTCGACTCGGCTGTTCGGGAGGCGTTGGTCGAGGAACTCGGCGTTCGCGACCGGCACGACGCGGTCGTCCCGCCCGTTGATGATCGTCACCGGGGTCGTGATCCGGGGCAGGAGCTCGGCGAGGACGGGTAGCTGTTCGGGATAGCGGCGGACGTAGCGCATCGACTCGACGAAGCGGTCGCCCGCGTAGCAGGTGCGGTAGTCGGCGCGCACGTGGTCGGGCACCCCACCTGCGATGGTGTCGATGGCCGTGTCGACGATCGCCCGCGGGTCCATCGCGCGGTATTTCTCCAGGTCGGGGTCGAGCACCCAGGACCTCAGCGGCTCGCCCAGCACGAGCGGGATCGCCGCGCCGCCGGTCCCCACGATGACGCCGCTGAAGCGCTCGGGGTGGGCCGCGGCGGCGAACAGCGCTGCGGAGGTCCCGACGTCCGGCGCGACGATGTAGGGCCGACCGAGGTCGGCTTCCACGATGAGCTCGGCCAGGAACGCTCCCATCGACCTCGGCGAGAGCAACGCGTCGCGACGTTCCGACGCGCCGAAACCGGGCAGGTCGATCGCGAAGAGCCGAGCGTGCTCGGCCAACCTGCCCCACATGGGCTCGAAGGCGTACACGCTCTCCGGCCAGGGGCAGGTCAGCAGCAGCGTCGGCGACTTCGTGCCGCCGCTGTCCACGTACCGGATGCGGAGTCCGCTCGCGGTGCGGAACCGAGGCGGGGGCAGTGTGGTCGTCGGTGTGCTCATGATCAGGCGGGTGTCGACGCGGCGGGTGCCGGCACGACGGCCCGCGCTGCGGCTTCGATCAGCTCCACGACGCTCTGCGGGTGGGAGACCATCGCGACATGGCTGGAAGGCACCTCGATCGTCTCGGCGTCCATCCGTCGGGCGAACATCCGCTCGACGTCCGGCGCGATGGCCTCGTCGTTCGCGGCCACCAGGTACCAGGACCGGAGCGACCGCCATGCGGGTGTTCCCATGACGTCGTCGAAGACGCTCAAGGCGACGGCCTGCTGGGCGGCGTGCATGACGCGCGCCTTCGCGGGATCGACGTCGGCCGCGAAGTGGTTCACGAAGTCGTCCTCGGGCAGTCGGCCGAAGCCGCGCTCGTCGGCGATCAGGTTCGCGAGTGCGGGCGGCGGCGGTGCGTCCGCGCCGACCGCCGTGATCGTCTCGCCCGCGTCGAGACCGAACGCCGCGATGTAGACGAGCCCGACGGCGTTCGCCACGTCGTCACCGAGGGCGGTCATGACCTGCCCCCCGTAGGAGTGCCCGACCACGACGGTGGGCCCGCCCTGCCAGGCGAGGGCCTGGCGCAGGCGTGCGACGTCGTCGGCGAGCGAGGTCAGCGGGAACTGCGGGGCGGTGACGGTGTAGCCCTTCGCCTGCAGGTCCGCGACGACGGTGCTCCAGCTCGACCCGTCGGCGAAGGCGCCGTGGATCAGGAGGATCGTCGGTAGCTCGGTCATCGTCAGCTCCTTGGGTTTGCCGTTCTAGCCGAAGGTGAACACGTAGGCTTGGGCGCCCGGGTCGAGGAAGGTGATCTCGAAGGTGCGGTCGGCGATCCGGCCGTTCTGGCGGACCAGCTGGTAGAGCCGCTCCTCGGTGACAGTCCCTTCGCCCTGCTCGTCGACGTCGATCCCGTGGCCATGACCCGGGGGCGCCCCGTCGACCCGAACCCGGAAGCGCACCGGCACACCGGCGGTCCGGGCGCCCAGCACGAGGTTGACGTCGCGGGCGTGGAATCGGTGCACGATCCGCCCACCGGGCTCGTTCAGGGTCGTGATCTGAGGTCCGACCGTCCAGTCGCCGGAGAGCGCCCACCCGTTCAGCTCGAGTCGGTTCGGCTGCACGTAGACGCGCGGGCGATCGCGCAACAGGCCGCCCGGCGAGGCGAAGCCGCCAGCCCGGTCGTAGCCGACGTAGGTCTCCGGCGACTCCAGCGTCCGCCAGTCGGCGGGGAGGGCGACACCGACCGGCTCGAGCCCCACCAGGTCCTGGTCGACGTCGACGCTCCCGGCCTCGGCGAGCAGCTGCTGGATGACCAGCTCCGAGCGCTCGTAGTCCTCCTCGCCGAAGTGGTGGTGGCGACGGCGTCCCCGGGCGTCGATGAAGTAGAGCGCAGGCCAGTACGCGTTGTCGAAAGCCCGCCACACGGCGAACTCGTTGTCGACCGCGACCGGGTGGTCGATGCCCATCCCGGCGAGCGCGGATCTGATCTTGTCGAGGTCGTGCTCGAACGGGAACTCCGGTGAGTGGACGCCGAGCACGACCAGCCCGGCGTCGCGGTACCTGCCCGCCCAAGCCCTGACGTAGGGAACTGTGCGCAACCAGTTGACGCAGGAGAAGGTGCAGAACTGGACCACGACGACCCGACCGCGGAGGCCGCGCGGCGTGAGCGGTCCGGAGTTGAGCCATGCGCTGGCTCCGTCGAGGTCGGGGAAAGCGCCCTCGACGGGCAGCTGGGCCGTGCTCGTCACCGCAGCGACCGGAATGTCGACCGCATCTCCGTCGAGAAGATCTGCGGCTGCTCCCAGGCCGCGAAGTGGCCGCCCTGCTCCACCTTGTTGTAGTGGATGAGCTTGGGGTAGGCACGCTCGGCCCAGCTCAGCGGGGCGGGGTAGAGCTCGTCCGGGAAGACCGTGACGCCGACCGGGATCTCGACGCCCTTGGCGTCGAAGAAGGCCAGCTTGCTCTCCCAGTAGAGGCGCGCCGCGGAGATCGCCGTGTTGGTCAGCCAGTAGTGGGTGACGTTGTCGAGGACGTCGTCACGCGACAGTCCCCCGGGCTCGCCGACGAAGGCGCGGGCGATGAGCTCGTAGCTGCGCACGTCGTGGTCGAGCATCCAGGCGGCCAAGCCGACCGGGGAGTCGGCGATGCCGTAGAGGGTCTGCGGGCGGTTGGCCATCTCGTTGGCGTAGCCCACGCCGGTCTTGAAGAAGTTGTCGAGCACGTCGTAGGCCGTCTGTTCGTCTGCGGACATGCCCGCAGGCGCCGGCCCACCGATCTGCAGAGCGCGCGAGACGTCGGGTGGGACCGTCGCCGGCATGTTCGTGTGGATGCCCAGCAGACCCTGCGGCTTCAACAGCGCCAGCTGTTCGGTGACGGCGTTGCCCCAGTCGCCGCCTTGGGCGACGTAGCGGGAGTAGCCGAGCCTGGCCATCAGCTCGACCCAGGCACGCGCGATGCGGATCGGGTCCCAGCCGGTCTCGGTCGGCTTGCCGGAGAACCCGTGTCCCGGCAGGGAGGGGATCACGAGGTCGAAGGCGTCGGATGCGCTGGCACCGTGTGCCGTGGGCCGGGTGAGCGGGTCGATGATCTTCAGCTGCTCGACCGTCGAGCCCGGCCACCCGTGCGTGACGATGAGCGGCAACGCGTCCTCGTGCTCCGAGCGCACGTGGATGAAGTGGATGTCGACACCGTCGATTTCGGTGACGAAGTGCGGTAGCGCAGCGAAGCGCTTCTCGAAGGCGCGCCAGTCGTAGTCGGTGGCCCAGTAGCGCGCCAACGCCTGGATGACGTCGAGCTGCACGCCTTGGGCGGCATCGACCTCCCGGTCCGGCCATTTGGTCGCGGTGATGCGGCGGCGCAGATCGGTGAGCTGCTCTTCCGCGACGTCGAACGAGAACGGGCGGATGTCCATGGCGTGCTCCTCGCAAGGTGTGGGTCGGGAGACGGTGCTGTCAGCGGGGGACGACGCCGCGTACCTCCTTCATGTAGCGATCCGCGGTCTCGTCGGCCTCTGCGGGGGCGAGTCCGCGCAGCCGGGCGCTCAGGTAGCGGGCGTACCAGTCCCACCAGTTGTGCGGTGGCGTCGCTGCCTCGAAGCGGCCGTGGTGCTCGGCTGTCTCGTGCAGCAGCTCGGCGAGCCGGTCGTCATCGGTGGCGGACGGCGTCGCGCCGCCCACAGCGCCTGCATCGGTGGTGCTCACGGGTGCCTCCCTCGCTTGTCGACGTCAGCCATCGTCGAGCGGGGTGGGTGGTGTCGCGCCCGTGATTACCCCGTGTCCTTCCCCTGGCGCCGCATGCCTGCTCCTGGGGTCGGCGGCGGGTTGTCCGTCCCGGTTGGCACCTCGGCACGAGGCCCTGCACACCCAGCCGCACGGCAGGCCCGACCCCGGTGTAGACCGGCGAACGCGTCAGGCGGCCAAGAAGGCCCCCACGTCGAGGGCGAACTCGGCGTGGTGCTGGAACAGGAACCCGTGCGCGGAGTCGGGGTAGATCTTGACCTGGGCCTGCGGGATCAGGCCTGCGAGGAGGTAGGAGTACCTCGGGAGGATCATCGGATCGCTGTCCCCGTTCGCCACGAAGACCGGAGCGCGGATGGCGCCGAGGCGTTGCAGCGCCGCGTGGTCGGGGATGCCCCAGCTGCAGACGGCGTCGTACTGCGCCTCGCGCGTCGCCCACGTCGTCGGGGCGTCGCGATCCTCGGTTCTGGCCTGCATGCGCCGCCACGCTTCCCGGCCCGCTTTCCTGCCGAGATCCGAGGCGGTGAAGAACACGCCGAGGTACCCCTCGGAATTGGGCGTCCGCGCCCCTACTGCGGCGATGACGTCGGGCGCCCAACCGTGCATGCCGTCCGCGCCCCGTGGAGCCGACGCTGCGAGGACGAGCTTGCGAACGATGTCTGGTCGGATGAGGGCGATCTCCTGGGCGACGAAGCTGCCGATGGAGAAGCCGAGCAGGTCGACCTCGTCGAACTCCTCGGCCTCGAGGAACGCGATGGCATCCTGCGCCATGGCTTGAATGGTGTGCGGGGTGGTTCCGCTGGTGCCGCCCACCCCGGCGTTGTCGAAGGTGACGACCCGGCGCGCCGAGGCGAGCGCCTCGACCAGGGCGGGATCCCAGTTGTCGAGGTTGCCACGGAAGTGCTGGAGCAGCACCAGGGGCGCTTCTCCTCCGCTGCCCTCGCTTCCGGTGTCGCGGAAGACGTATTCGACGTGGTTGGCGGCTCTGACGTGCTGGTGCGGGAGTTCCGAGTAGTCCATCGCGGTCATGCTGTGACGATCGATCCGCGGAGGCCCCGGTCGCGCCCGTGGCGGCACCGGCCCCATCCCTGGTCGGCCGTGTCGTGGCGGCGTTCGGCCCCGGCCCGGGTCCGCACCAGTTGCTCTCACTGGTGCCTTCGGTGGCTGCGCCGGGCACGCTGGGCTCAACGAGAGGAGACGTGATGAGCGCCCCTGACCCCGGGATCGCCGAGACCCCGCAGCGAGCTCCTCGAGACCAGCCGCAAGGTGGCGGCCCCTCGGCGGGATGGCGGCGGAGGTGGTTCGGAGGTCCGGCGACGCCCGAGCAGCGCCCGCCGTGGCGGGTCGAGGGCGCCGAGGACCGACCTGCGGGCGACGGCTCCACTCCCGGCCGCGGCCGTGGCGGCTTCTGGGGCTTGATCGTCGTGCTCCTGCTCGTCAACTGGGCCCTCGCTGCGTTCTTCATGTCACCCGAGCCACGGCCCGTGGTCTCCTACACCTTCTTCACCAGCCAGGTCAGTGCGTCGAACGTCGAGTTGATCACTGCGACGGGGGAGACGTTGGAGGGGAGCTTCAAGAAGCCCGTCTCCTACACACCGCCCCAGGGTGGGCCCGCGCAGGACGTCACCCGCTTCACGACGCAGCGGCCGACCTTCGCCAACGACAACCTGTTCCAGCAGCTGCAGAGCACCGGTGTACCGATCAACGCCAACCCACCGGACGCAGGCCCGCCGTTGTGGCAACAGCTGCTGTTCGGCTTCGGACCGACCTTGCTGCTGCTGTGGCTGCTCTTCTCGGTGGGCCGACGGGCAGCGGGCGGGGGCGCGGGCGGCGTCCTCGGCTCATTCGGCCGTTCCCGGGCCACGTTGTACCGCCCACAGACCGGTCCACGCACCACCTTCGCGGACGTGGCGGGCATCGACGAGGTCAAGAACGAGGTCACCGAGATCGTGGACTTCCTACGTGACCCGGACAAGTACCGGCGACTGGGCGCGAAGATCCCCCGCGGTGTCCTGCTGTCGGGCCCGCCGGGTGGTGGCAAGACGCTGTTGGCCCGGGCGGTTGCGGGCGAGGCGCAGGTGCCGTTCTTCTCCATCTCCGCCTCCGAGTTCATCGAGGCGATCGTCGGGGTCGGGGCGAGCCGGGTGCGGGACCTGTTCGACCAGGCCAAGAAGGTGGCGCCGGCGATCATCTTCATCGACGAGCTGGACTCCATCGGCCGGGCCCGTGGCGGTGCGCAGTCGTTGGGCGGCAACGACGAACGCGAGCAGACCCTCGACCAGATCCTCACCGAGATGGACGGGTTCACCGGCGCCGAGGGGGTGGTCGTGCTGGCCGCGACCAACCGACCGGAGATCCTCGACCCGGCATTGCTGCGCCCGGGTCGGTTCGACCGTCGGGTCACGGTCAACCCACCCGACCTCGCCGGTCGCCGTCAGATCCTCGCGGTCCACACCCGCGACGTCCCCCTCGCTCCCGACGTGGATCTGGACGCCGTCGCCGCGGCCACCCCCGGGATGGTCGGCGCCGACCTGGCCAACCTCGTCAACGAGGCGGCCCTGCTGGGTGCCCGCCGCGCACACGTCCGGGTGGGCGCCACGGACTTCGCCGACGCGCTGGAGAAGATCGTCCTCGGCACGGCCCGGGGGATCACGCTGTCCCGGGAGGAACGCGAACGCACCGCCTACCACGAGGCCGGGCACGCCTTGCTCGGCATGCTCACCCCCGGAGCGGATCCGGTCCGGAAGGTGTCCATCATCCCGCGCGGCCAGGCGCTGGGCGTCACGTTCCAAGCTCCCGCCGCCGACCGCTACAGCTACACGGTCACCTACCTGCGGGGTCGCATCGTGGGCGCCCTCGGCGGGCGCGCCGCCGAGGAGGTGGTCTACTCCGACATCAGCACCGGCGCCGAGAGCGACCTGGACCAGGTCACCAGCATCGCCCGGCAGATGGCAGGCCGGTGGGGCATGTCCGATGCCGTGGGCCCGCTCACGGTGTTGCCGCCGTCAGGGCAGGAGTCGCCGCTGGCCGCGGACCCGGTCGGGCCTGCCACCAAGGAGCTCGTCGACCGCGAGGCCCGCCGGATCGTCGACGAATGCCACAGCCAGGCCGTCGCCACGCTGACCGCGCACCGCGGACAGCTCGACCGGCTGGCGCACGCCCTGTTCGAGGCCGAAACGCTCGACGAGGACGAGGCGTACGCGGCCGCGGGCGTCAGCAAGGACAGCGCCTCCGGCGTCGGCGCCGAGCACGAGCCGAGCCGACCTGCGGCGGTCGTCGCCGCAGCAGCCGTAGACCTGCATCGTTGAACCGAGCACTGCATCAGAGAGGTTCACGATCGCGGAAGGGCGCGGCCGCACCGGGCGGGTGATCCGCATCGACGAGTCCGACGGCACCGAACCTCCGCCATTCCCGAAGGTCGCGGTGCAGTGAGGAACTATTGTCGCGAGGTGGCCGTATCGCGAACACCGGCCTTCCGCGGACGCCTGCGCGAGCGCCGTGTACTCGATCACTTGCTGGACGGGGTTCGTGACGGCGAGAGCGCCGCGCTGGTCGTCCGGGGCGACGCCGGGGTGGGCAAGACCGCCCTGTTGCATTACTGCGCTCGTCAGTCGGCGGGATGTCGGGTCGCTCAGATCGCGGGCGTGGAATCCGAGCTGGAGCTGCCGTTCGCGGCACTGCACCAGCTCTGCCACCCGATGCTCGGCGGCCTCGCGGCGCTGCCCGAGCCGCAGCAACAGGCCTTGCGGGTTGCCTTCGGACTGACGACCGGGACGGCCCCGGACCGGTTCCTGGTCGGATTGGCCGTGCTGAGCCTGCTCGCCGAGATCGGTACGCAGCGGCCGCTGGTGTGCCTCGTCGACGACGCCCAATGGCTGGACACCGCTTCCGCGCAGGTCCTCGGGTTCGTGGGCCGTCGGTTGCTGGCCGAGTCGGTCCTATTGCTCTTCGCGGCGCGCGAGGCGGATGCGGAGCGGGTGTTCCCTGCTCTGCCCGGCCTCACCGTCGAGGGACTCATCGACAGCGACGCCCGTGCGGTGCTGACCGCCGCGGTCGCCGGTCATCTGGACGAGCGCGTCCGCGACCGGGTCGTCGCCGAGACCGGCGGCAACCCGTTGGCGCTCCTGGAATCGGCCCGCGGGATGAACGCCGTCGAACTGAGCGGCGGCTTCGTCGTCCCATCCACCGCCGCCCTTTCCAGCCGCCTGCACGAGCACTACCTGCGTCGCGTGCGGGACCTCCCGGAGCAGACGCGGCGGCTGATGCTGCTGGCGGCCGCCGACCCCACGGGGGATGCCACGCTCCTGTGGCGGGCAGGCCGCACGCTCGGCGTCGGACCGCGTGACGCGGCGGTGGCCGCGTCGGAACAACTGCTCGAAATCGGCTCCCAGGTGCGCTTCCGCCATCCGCTGGTGCGGTCGGCTGCCTACGCGGCCGGGACGGAAGAGGACCGCGGCGCCGTGCACCGCGCGCTCGCCGAAGCGACAGACCCCCGGGTGGAGCCCGAGCGACGGGTGTGGCACCTGGCGGACGCGGCCGAAGATCCCGACGAGAGCGTCGCAGGCGAACTCGAGCGGATCGCCGACGCGGTGCAGAAGCGCGCGGGCTTGACCGCCGCCGCCGCGTTCCTCCAGCGCGCAGCGGCGCTGTCGGCCGACCCGGTGCGACGCGCCGACCGGGCCTTGTCCGCGGCGCAGGCGTACCTGCACGCGGGTGCGCTCGACGACGGGCGTCGCCTGGTGGCCGAAGCCGCCGTGACCGCCGCCGATGATCTCCAGCGGGCCCGCGTCGAACAGCTCAACGGGCAACTCGACGCGGCCGCGAAGCCCGGCCGAGAAGCTCCCCTCCGGCTGCTGAAGGCCGCGACCCAGCTCGAGTCGCTGGACGTGCGTCGGGCCCGGGACACCTACCTGCAGGCCTGGTGGGCGGCGGTCCTCGCCGGTCGGTTCGCGGCGCCCGGCGGCGATCTCGTGGCGGTCTGCGAAGCGGCCCGCTCGGCTCCACGGGCACCCGAGGTCCGAGCGTGTGATCTGCTCCTCGACGGGTTGACCACAATGATCATCGAGAGTCGCGCGGCGGCGGCGCCGGCACTCCGGCAGGCCCTCGAGGTGTTCTTGTCGGACCAGGTCTCCGACGACGACTGGCTCCAATGGGGTCGAAGCGCGACCACGGCCGCCTTCTCGCTGTGGGATGTCTCGTGCTGGGCCGAGTTGAGTGCCCGGCAGGTCGCACGGGCCCGTGAGCGGGGCGCGCTCACCTCGTTGGTCCTCTCGCTCAACTACCACGGCTTCATGACGACGTGCTGCGGTGACTTCGAAACGGCGACCGCATCGGTAGCCGAACACAATGCCGTCAAGGAAGCCACCGGCATACGCATAGCGCCTTACGGCGCTCAACTGCTCGCCGCGTACCAGGGCCGACCGGCTCCACCCACCGCAACCGACGAGGAGCTCGTCGAGAACGGGGATGGATACGCCCTGCAGATCACCTGTCTCGCGAGCGCGGTCGCCAACAACGGGCTCGGCAGGCACGCCGATGCTTTCGCCGCGGCGCGGGGAATAGCGTTCGAGCTCTCGTTCCTCGCGCCCTTCGCGCTTTCCGAGCTGATCGAAGCCGCCGCCAAGATCGGAGACCTCGGGGTCGCGGGGGATGCGTTGCAGCAGCTCGTGACGCTGACCGTGCCCGGCTCCGATTGGGCTGCGGGCATGGCGGCGCGCGGGCGAGCGATCGTCGACGCCGATGACGGCGCCGACCGCTGGCATCGCGAGTCGATCGACTGCCTCACCCGTACGCCGCTTCGTCCTGAGCGCGGTCGCGCCCACCTCCTCTACGGCGAGTGGCTGCGCCGCGCAGATCGGAGGACCGATGCCTGCCAGCAACTGCGCGTCGCGTACCAGTTGTTCACCGAGATCGGCGCGGAGGCGTTCGCCGAACGCACCCGACGCGAGCTGGCCGCCACCGGGGTTGCTATCCGGCCGCGGCACGTCGACACGCAGAACGCCCTGACGCCGCAGGAGGGGCACATCGCGCGGTTGGCGCGGGACGGGCGGACCAACTCCGAGATCGCCACGGAGCTGTTCATCAGCGCCCGAACGGTCGAATGGCACCTCCACAAGGTCTTCGCGAAACTCGGCATCACCTCGCGGAAGGGGCTCAGGGACGCGCTGCGCGTCCGCCGCCACGACGACGCGTAACGCATGACCAGCTGCCGACCTGATCGCTTCGCCGTCTTGTCGTGCGTCAGGGGTACTGGTCTGGCAGGGAGTCGACCAGACGCTGCCCGAGCGACCGTTCGAGGTCGCTGTCCGTGTTGAGCCCCAGCTGTTGGAGCCTCGTCCACTGCGCCTGTTGCGCCGGCCGCCCGAACAGCTCGCGGAAGTCGTTGACGGGCGGGGTGAGCTCGCTGTTCGAGGGCAGTGTTGTCAGGTCGACATAGGACTTGGTGCGGGCGATAGCTTCGTGGTCGAAGCGCGCCAGCCGGACGGCGATCGCCTCGACCTCGCCGTCGAGCCGGTCGTCGGCCACCGCGCGGTTGACGTACCCGTACCGCTCGGCGCGGGGCCCGTCGAGGTCGTCGGCGACGAGCAGGATCTCGAGGGCGCGGCCGCGGCCTACCAGTCGCGAAAGCCGCGCCATCGGGCCGCCCGCCGGGACGATGCCGATACCGACCTCCCACTGGCCCAGCAGGGTGTGCTCGTGCGAGGCGAACCGCAGGTCACACGCGAGCACGAACTCGCTTCCTGCGCCGCGGGCCCGGCCGCGGATCGCGGCGATGCTGACGATGGGGGCGCGGGCGAGCCGGATGAGGACGTCGTTCCACGCGGACAGGCCGGTGGGGCCGATGCCGAGCGCCGCGGTCGCGCCGGGGTCGTTCTCGATGTCGTAGTGGGCGAGGTAGAAGTCGGGGTTGGCGCTGTCGAAGACGACGACGTTGAGATCTGAGTCCTGCTCGATCAGGCCGACGAGCTCGGCCAGCTCAGCCACCGTCGTCGCCGTGATCGTGTTGATCGGCGGGTGGTCGAATGTTATCCGGCAGTAGCCGAGGCTGCGCCGGTCGACGCTGAAGTGCGTCCAGGACTGGGACCACGACTGTGGTCGAGCGCCGTTGTTGCTGGGGCCGTTGACTGTGGTGCTCATGATGAGCTCCTCGCTTGAGCTACTGCTCGCGGCGCAGCGCGCCGATCGCGTTGCCGAGGTCGGCCTCGATGCCGTCCGGTTGCTGGAGGCCCGCGCGCAGCAGTCGCTCGGTGAACGGCCTGTTCTCGCGACGACCCGCGGTGGCGAAGTAGACCTGGAGCCCGGGTGCGAACTCGGCGTCTTCCGGGAGGGTGGCGACGTCGACGAGCTTCTTGATCCCGGCGACGGCGACCTTGTCGAACGTGGCGATCCGGCGGGCGAACGCATCGACGAAGCCCTCGATGTCCCGATCCGACACGACCCGGTTCACGTAGCCGTATTCGGCGGCCAGAACGGCCGGGATGTCGTCACCGCCGAGGAGGATCTCCAGGGCACGGCCGCGCCCGACGAGCCGCCCGAGGCGGGCCATCGGTCCGCCGCCCGGCACGGCGCCGACACCGACCTCGAACTGGCCGAGGATCGCGTTCTCGGAGGCGAAGCGGATGTCGGTGGCCAGCACGAACTCGCTGCCCGCGCCTCGGGCGCGCCCGCGGATCTCCGCGATCGTGGTCACCGGGAGCTTGCTGAGCCGCACGAAGTTGTCCAGGTAGGGGTGCAGACCGGTCGGGCCCGGCGACATCTGCAACACGCGGGCGGTGTCGGAGAGGAAGTCCCAGTGGGCCATGAAGTAGCCGGGCTTCTCGCTGCGGAACACCACGACCGTGAGGTCGGGATCCTTCTCGATGCGCTCGATGAGCGCACCCAGCTGTTCGACGGTGTCCGGGTCGAGCAGGTTGACCGGGCCGTTGTCGAAGGTCACGCGCCAGTACGCGGAGGAGACCGCGTCCACATGGAACTGTTCGTCAGCGCTCATGGTGGATCGTCTCCCTACCGTCGAGCTGTTCGGCCTGTGCGTCGGCGAGGATCTGCCGGGCCGCAACCGCATCGGCCAGGGAGACGAGGACCGCCACCGGTGCATCCCCAGTCATCTCGTCCTCGCGATTCCTGAC
>Ga0207688_10000929_pt1 | contig 14801 bp, 9 predicted proteins | sample KBSMiscanthusM4_FD_184296 | JGI IMG/M metagenome (GOLD analysis project Ga0207688, IMG submission 184296) | Miscanthus rhizosphere microbial communities from Kellogg Biological Station, Michigan, USA - M4 (SPAdes) (version 2) | ecosystem: Host-associated > Plants > Roots > Rhizosphere ...
GTGGACTCGGCGGCCAGACCGGCTAACAGAGCGGCCGATGCGGCCGTTCACCTTCAATCCCGGACCGCGGCTCCTCGCCGGCCCCGACCAGGCCGCGGCGCTTGTCGAAAAGCTCCCGCCGGGCCCATGCCTGTTCGTCACCGACTCCGAGCTGATTCGGCTTGGGCTCGCCGACGCCTACCGGGATGCAATCGGCTCGGATCGCGAACTTGTCGTTTTCGACGCGGTTGAGGCCGACCCGTCGAAGGAAACATTGCTCGCAGCGACCGAGGCGGGCCGCGCTGCCGGAGCCACGTGCGTCGTCGGTCTCGGCGGCGGCAGCCCGATGGATGTCGCCAAGCTCGCGGCCTATCTGATCGGCTCGGGCGACGACCTCGACGCCATCTGGGGCGTCAACATCGCGCAGGGACAGCGGCTCCCGCTTGCACTTGTCCCGACTACCGCTGGCACCGGGTCGGAAGCGACGCCGATCTCGGTCATCACCTGCGAAGGCGGAGTGAAGCTCGCGGTCAACTCGCCGCCGCTAATCGCCGACTGGGCGGTGCTCGACGCTGGGCTGACCCTCGGCCTCCCGGGCCATGTCACTGCTGCGACCGGGATCGACGCGATCGTCCACGCGGTCGAGGCGTACACTTCGGCGCGTCTCAAGAACCCGCTGTCGGACGCGTTGGCCCGTGAGGCGCTGAGGCTGCTTAGCGGCAATCTTCTGACGGTGATCGAGCAGCCCCGAAATGTCGAGGCGCGTTCAGCGATGCTGCTCGGCGCGCACCTCGCGGGCGTGGCCTTCTCCAACGCCCCGGTCGCCGGCGTGCACGCGCTGGCTTACCCTCTCGGCGGGTTGCACCATCTCCCGCACGGCCTCACCAATGCGCTGATGCTTCGCCATGTCCTCGCCCATAATCTCGAGGCGGCTCGGGAGCTCTATGCCGAGCTTGCCGAGATCGTCGAGCCGGACTGCGCGGGGCAGGGCAGCCAGGCCCGCGCCGCGTTGTTGATCGACCGCCTGGACCGGCTGGCGAGCGGCAGCGGCCTCGCGCTGCGCCTCCGAGACCACGGCATCGCGTTCGAGGAAGCGCCACGGCTCGCGGAGGAAGCGATGAAGCAGACGCGGCTCCTCGTGAACAACCCGTGCGAGATCAGCCAGGGCGATGCGCAGCGGCTCTACGAGGCCGCCTGGTGAGCCGTGAGGCGGCGGCAAGCCGGTCGGAGTTTAAGGTCTGGCGCCGCTTCACGACCCGCTGGGCGGACAACGACGCCTACGGCCATGTCAACAACGCGGTCTTCTACCACTGGTTCGACAGCGCCGTGAACCGCTGGCTGGTCGAGCAGGGGCTTCTCGACGTCCAGGCCGGCGATCCCATCGCGCTCGTCGTCGAAACGCGCTGCTCCTATCTGGCGCCGGTCGAATTCCCGCAGGATGTCGAAGTGGGCCTTGCAGTGGCTGAGCTGGGCCGGTCGAGCGTTCGCTACCGCATCGGCATCTTCGCCGACGGCGGCGCCAAGGCGGTCGCCCAAGGCGATTTCGTCCATGTTCTGGTCGATCGGACCTCCCGCCGGCCGGTGGAGGTACCAGAAAATTGGCGGCGAGCTTTGGAGTCGATCAGCTAGCGCACAGCCGCGCCTTCGCGGCCGCATATTGTTCGGCGAGGAGGTCGACATATTCCGCGGCGGGCCGCACTCGGTCGACGACGCCGATGCCCTGGCCCGAGCCCCATATGTCCTTCCACGCCTTGGACTTCGATGACCCGCCGGAGCCGAACTTCATCGTATCCAGATTCCCGGCAGAAAGATTTTCTGGGTCGAGGCCCGCGTTCACAATCGACGAGCGCAGGTAATTGCCGTGCACCCCCGTGAACAGGTCGGAATAGACGATGTCCGCCGCGCCGCTGTCGACGATCGACTGCTTGTAGCTGTCGGCGGCATTGGCTTCCTCGGTCGCGATGAACGGCGATCCGACATAAGCGAGGTCAGCCCCGGCAGCCTCGGCGGCAAGGACGGCGCCGCCGCTGGCGATCGCGCCCGACAGGATCAGCGGCCCGTGAAACCATTGGCGAATCTCCTGCACCAGCGCGAAGGGCGACCAACGCCCCGCGTGCCCGCCTGCGCCGGCGGCAACCGCGATGATGCCGTCGGCACCCTTTTCGATGGCCTTGCGAGCGAAGCGGTCGTCGATCACGTCGTGGAGCGTGATGCCGCCCCACGAGTGCACTGCCTCGTTAAGCTCGACGCGCGCGCCGAGCGAAGTGATGACGATCGGCACCTTCCATTTCGCGCAGACCGCCATGTCGTGTTCGAACCGGTCATTGGAGCGGTGGACGATCTGATTGACTGCGTAGGGCGCCGCAAGCCGTTCGGGATGGTCGCGGTTCCAGCCGGCGAGCGCCTCGGTGACCTCGTGAAGCCATTCGTCGAGCAGCTCGGCTGGTCGTGCATTGAGCGCCGGGAAGCTGCCGACGATCCCGCTGGTGCATTGCGCGATGGTCAGCTTCGGGTTCGAGACGATGAACAGAGGCGAGCCGATGACGGGGATACGGAGTCCCTGCAGGATTGAAGGCAGGCTCACTTGATCCCGTGATAATCTTTGTACCAGGCGACGAAGCGCGGAACGCCTTCGTCGATGCTGGTCCGGGGTTCGAAGCCGTGATCCCTTTCGATTGCCGAGAGGTCGGCGAACGTCTCACGGACGTCGCCGATCTGCATCGGCTTGGGATCGAGCAAGGCCTTGCGACCGGTCTCCTGCTCGAGAATGTCGACCACGCTCATCAAGTCTTCGCTGCGATGGTTGCCGATGTTGTAGATCGCGTGCGGACTGGCGCTCCCGCCGGCCTTGGCCTCGCCGTCGTCGACCGGCGGCCCATCGAGGCAGGCGATAACGCCGCGCACGATATCGTCGATATAGGTGAAGTCGCGCCGCATCTCGCCGCGGTTGAACAGGGGCAGGGGCTCGCCGGCGTAAAGCGCCTTGGTGAAGATCCACATCGCCATGTCAGGACGGCCCCATGGCCCGTAGACGGTGAAGAAACGAAGGCCCGTCAATGGGATCCGGTAGAGGCTGGAGTAGCTTTCGCTCAGCAGTTCGTCGGCTTTCTTGGTCGCGGCATAGAGCGACAAGGGGTGATCAACGCGATCCTCGACGCGGAACGGGAGGGCCTTATTGCTGCCGTAGACGGATGAAGACGAGGCATAGACCATGTGCCGGGCCTGCCGATGCTTCGCCAGGTCGAGCATGTTGCAATGGCCGACCAGGTTCGAGCGGACATAGGCCTGCGGGTTCTCGAGGCTGTAGCGGACTCCGGCCTGAGCGCCCAAATGGACGATCCCGTCGATCTCGATCGTGTCGGTGAAGGTGTTCAGGGCGTCAGCGTCTGCGAAATCCACCTTCTCAAACCGAAAGCGGTTGCCGAACTGCTGCTGCAGCTGGTTCAACCGCGCCTGCTTCAGCGAAGGGTCGTAGTAGTCGTTGATGTTGTCGATGCCGACGACGACATCGCCTCGCTCGAGCAGGGCGCGCGATGTCGCCGCGCCGATGAACCCCGCAGCACCAGTCACGAGAACAGTCATGGCGGTTTCTTAGGGGCTGCTGCCCGGAGCGCAATGGCCGCTCAGGGCGAGCACTGGCTCGCGACCTTCGCGCTGCTGGCGCTGCTGTCGCCGGGCAATGCCTGACAGACCGGTGTCGTCTGAAGCAAGGTGTCGCCGCCAATCGATTGATAGATGTCGACGATGTTCTGCGCGGCGGTGAGCTTGGTCTGAACCATTTGCTGCTGTGCCGAATAATAAGAACGCTGAGCGACGAGCACGGTCAGAAAGGGATCGATGCCGGCGCGGTAGCGTGCTTCAGTGAGCGTATAGTTGTCCGCCGACGCAGCTTGAGAGTGTTGTCGCGCGGCGATCTCGTCGTTCATCGTGCCCCGCCTCGCGAGCGCGTCGGCCACCTCGCGGAAAGCAGTCTGGATCGCCTTCTGATAACTCGCGACCGCGGCATTGCGCTCAGCCTGCGTGAGCCGAACGTTGGCGCGGCCCGCACCGGACTGGAAGATGGTGTAGGTCGCATCCGCGCCTGCGCTCCAGCCGAAGGCTCCGCCGGTGAAGAGTTTGACCAACGCGTTGCTGGCAAAGCCGAGCAGACTGGTCAGCGTGATCCGCGGGAACAAGGCGGCGCGCGCTGCCCCGATCTGCGCGTTGGCTGCGCGCAACTGATATTCGGCCTGAACCACGTCCGGCCGGCGCAGCAGGACGTAGCTGTCCAGGCCGGCCGGGACAGGAGCGATCTTGCCGAACGCTTCGTCGATCGAGCCGGCGAGCAGTCTCGGGTCGATCGGTGCTCCCACGAGCAGCTGCAGGGCGTTGACATCCCGGGCGACGGCTGTCCGCTGCTGCGCGACGTCGGCTTGTGCAGTGGCGAGAATCTGCTCGGCCTGGTCGAGGTCGGTCCGCGGGGCGACTCCGCCCCGGAGCCTCATCTGCGTCAGCTGGACGCTCTTCTGCGCGCTCGCGGCTGTCTGTTCGGCGATCAGTCGAAGACTCGAATCCGCTGCATAGTCGAGCCATGCCGTCGCGATATTGGCAACCAGGGTCAGCCGCGTGGCGCGTGCGCCCGCCTCGGTTGCAAGGTACCGTTCCAGCTGCACATGCGTCAGCGAACGCACGCGCCCAAACAGGTCGAGCTCGAAGCTCGGCACCTGGAGTCCGGCATCGTAATTCGCGGTTACAGTTTTCGACTTGTCGCCACTGACCGTGACTCCGCCGGCCGCATTGACGGTCGGCAACAGTTGAGCGCGCTGGATATGATATTGCTCGCGGGCCGCGGCGATGTTTGCCGCGGCGATCATCAGGTCGCGGTTGTTGGCCAGGGCCTGGCCAATCAGGGTCTGCAGGCGCGCGTCCTGGAACACCTGGCTGTAAGTGAGGAGCGGCAGGCCGACCTCCGCCTGGGCGAGATAGGGGTCGCCGGCTGGCCACGAAGACGGGATCGCGGGGTCGGGCCGAGCGTATCGGGGCTCCATCGAAGTGCAGGCGCTGGCCAGCAACGCAACCAGGCCAATGGCGCGTTTCATGCCTGCGCCTCGCGCCGGCGGCGGATACGTTCGCGAACCAGCTTTATACCGTCGCGAACGCTGCGCCGGACCAGCACGAAGAAGAAGGGAATGTAGAAGATCGCGAGCGCCGTCGCGGTGATCATGCCGCCGATCACGGCGGTGCCGATCGCGATCCGGCTATTCGCTCCGGCGCCGGTCGACAGCGCCAGCGGCATCACTCCGAAAATGAACGCGAAGCTGGTCATCAGGATCGGCCGCAACCGGATCCGCGCGGCTTCGATCGCGGCGTCGATCACCCGTTGGCCTTCGCGTTCGGCGCGCTCGGCGAACTCGACCATCAGGATCGCGTTCTTGGCGGAGAGCCCCATCGTCGTGATCAGCCCGACCTGCAGGTAGACGTCGTTCTGGAGGCCGCGCAGGGTGACGAACAAGATCGATCCGACGAGGCCGAGCGGGATCACCAGGAGCACCGCCACCGGGATCGACCAGCTCTCGTAGAGCGCCGCGAGGCACAGGAAGACGACAATCAGCGCGACCCCATAGAGGATGGGCGCCTGGCCCGACGACAGCCGCTCCTGGTACGACTGGCCAGCCCATGCGACGCTCAGGCCGGGAATCCTGCTGGCGAGGCTTTCCATGGTGTTCATCGCGGTTCCCGAGCTGACGCCAGGCGCGCCCTGGCCTGAAATCTCGAACGACGGATAGCCGAGGAAGCGCGACGAGCTCGTCGGCGTCGTGATCCACGACGTCTGCGCGAATGAGGAGAAAGGCACCATCCCGCCTTGGCCGTTGCGCACGAACCATTGGTCGATGTCGCTCGGCTCGGAGCGATAGGTGGCGTCGCCCTGGACATAGACGCGCTTGACCCGCCCGCGGTCGATGAAGTCGTTGACGTAGCGGCCGCCCCACGCGGTCGACAGCGTGTTGTTCACGTCGGAGGCGGCCAGGCCCAAGGTCGCGACCCGCTGCTGGTCGATGTTGACCTTCAGGCTCGCAACGTCGGGCAGCTCGCTAAGACGGACCGAAGACAGCTGCGGCGTCGCGGAGGCCTGCGCGAGCAGGCGATCACGAGCATCGGCAAATTGCTCCTTGGTGAGCCCACCGGCGTTCAGCAGCTCCATCGTGAAACCGCTCGACTGGCCGAGGCCGCGGATCGCTCCCGGAACCAGCGCGAACACCTGAGCGTCGCGAAGCCCGCGGAACGCGCCGGAAGCCCGTTGGACGATGGCGTCGGCGCTGTTCCTGGCACCCTTGCGCTGGTCATAGTCGGCGAGGTTGAGAAAAGCCTGCCCGGTGTTTTGCCCGGCGGCGCCCTGGCCGCCGCCCGCGACGCTGAAGAAGGTCTTCACGTTTCGCTTTTCCGGGCCGCGCCAGAAATAATCTTCGACCGCCCGCTGCACCTGGAGGGTGCGCGTCATCGTCGCGCCTGCGGGAAGTCGGAACTGGACCAGCGCCGCGCCTTGATCCTCGGTCGGGAGGAAGCCGGTCGGAAGACGGAAGAACAGCAGCGCGAGGAGCGCTAGCACGCCGGCGTAGATCGCAAGGAACAACCATTTGCGGTCGACCACGCGACTGACCGAGGCGACGAACCAGTCGCGGAATCGGTCAAATCCCTCGTTGAACCTGACGCGGGCGCGTTCGATCGAATGGGCGAGGGCCGGCGCCCGCCTTCCGACCCAGGTCTGCTCGACCGTCGCATGCTGCCGGCGAAGCAGATTGGCGGCGATCGCCGGACTAAGCGTCAGGGCGATGAATACCGACAGCGCCATCGCGGAGACGATGGTCGCCGAGAACTGGCGGTAGATGACCCCGGTCGATCCGCCGAAAAACACCATCGGCAGGAACACGGCGGATAGCACCAGGGCGATCGCGACGAGCGCCATCTGGATCTGTTCCATCGAGGCGATGGTCGCGTCGCGCGGACTCATCTCCGGATTCTCGTCCATCAGCCGCTCGACATTCTCGACCACGACGATCGCGTCATCGACCAGCAGACCCGTCGCGAGCACAAGCCCGAACAACGTCATGGTGTTGATCGAAAAGCCGAGCGCGTAGAGGATGGCGAACGTGCCCAGCAAGACGACCGGGACGGCGATGAAGGGTATGAGGGTCGCGCGCCAGCTCTGCAGGAAAACGAACATGACGAGGACGACCAGCAGGATCGCCTCGAGCAGCGTTTTCACGACCTCGTAAACCGATAATTTGATGAAATCGCTCGTGTCGTTGGCGAAGGCATAGCTGTAGCCCGCGGGCATCCGCGGCGCGATCTCGGCCATCTTTGCCTTGACCAGGTTGGCCGTGCGCAGCGCGTTCGCTCCCGGCTCGAGCGAGATTCCGATGCCCGCCCCGGGATGCCCGTTGGTCCGGATCGTCGCCGCATAATTGTCGGCGCCGATCTCGACCCGGGCCACGTCGCCGAGGAGGACTCGGGCTCCCGACGGATCCGACTTCACGACGATGTTGCGGAATTGTTCGGGGGTCTGCAGGCGACCCTGCGCCGTCACCGTCGCATCGAGTTCCTGGCCCTGCGGCTGGGGCAGCCCGCCGATCTCGCCGGCCGCCACTTCTGTGTTCTGGTTCTGAAGCGCGGCGATGATGTCGCTCGGCATCAGTCCGACACCCGCGAGCTTATGCGGATCGAGCCAGATGCGCATCGCATATTGCGAACCGAAGACGTTGACGTCGCCGACGCCGGGAACGCGAGACAATTCGTCCTGCACGTTGCTCGCCAGCCAGTCGGATACGTCGAAGTTGGTGCTCTTGTCGGTCTTGTCGAAGATCGCGGCGATGAGCAGCAGGTCCGGCGAGCTCTTGCTGACCCTGACCCCCTGCTGCTGGACCTGCGCAGGGAGCCGGGAAATCGCCGCCTGGATCGCATTCTGGACCTGGACCTGCGCGATGTCCGCGTCGATGCCTTTCTCGAGAATGACGCTGATCGAGACGGACCCCCGGGCCGTCGACGACGACGAGAAATAGAGCATCCCGTCGATGCCCGTCAGTTGTTGTTCCAGGATTTGGGTGACGCTGGATTCAAGGGTTGCCGCGGACGCTCCCGGATAGCTTGCGCGGATGTTGATCTGGGTCGGCGCGACGTCGGGATATTGCGCCACCGGCAGCGAGATGATGGCGCCGATGCCGGCCAGCATGATGATGATCGCGATCACCCAGGCGAAGATCGGGCGATCGATAAAGATCTTGGACATTCGCTAGCCGCTCTGACGCCGGCTCTTCGCCGCCCCAGGCGGCCGAGCTCCGACGCGTTGCGGCGCGCTGGCCGGGACCGGCTTGATTTGCGCGCCGTCCTTGAGGTTCGCGGTGCCCTGGGTGATCACCTTCTCGCCCGGCGCGAGGCCGCCGGTGACGACCCATGAGTCGCCGAGCGTTCGGTCGGCCTGGATGGTGCGCTTGACGGCACGGTTGCCGGGGCCGACGACGAACACCGTCGCGTCTCCCTGTGGGCTGCGGCTGACTGCCTGCTGTGGAACGAGGATTGCGGACGTCTGGACCGCCTGAGCGAACTCCGCCGTCACATACATGCCCGGCAGAAGGATCGACTGGGGGTTGGGGAAGCGGGCGCGGACGGTGACCGTGCCGGTGCCCTGGTCGACGATCACTTCGCTGAACTCGACCGTTCCTGTGAAGCCATAGATTGACCCGTCGGGCAGCTTCAGCCGGACCTGCGCTGTCGTCGGCACCGCGCCGCCCTGCGACAGCGCCTGGCGTAGCTTCAAAAGGTCGGCGGCGGATTGCTGGATATCGACGAACACCGGGTCGAGACGAGTGATCGTCGCCAGCGCATCCGGCTGATTGGCAGTGACGAGCGCGCCCTCGGTGATGCTGGACAATCCGATCCGGCCGGTGATCGGCGCTGGAACCCGCGTGAAGCGCATGTTGACCTGAGCCGCTCGGAGCGCCGCGCTGTTCTGCGCGATCGCCGCATCGGCCTGGCGCGCCTGGGCGAGCGCGTCGGTGTAATCCTGCTTGGAAATCGCCTCCATCCTGGCGAGCGGCGCGTAACGTTGCGCGCGTGTGCGAGCGGCGACCGCACTGGCTCGAGCGCTCTGCAGGTTGGCGGCGGCCTGGGCCTGTTGCGCCGCATAGATGCTGGGATCGATCTGGTAGAGCGTCTGGCCCTGCCGGACGATCGAGCCTTCCCGGAACAGGCGGCGCTGGATGACGCCGGAGACCTGCGGCCTGACATCGGAAACCTGGTAAGCCGCGACGCGGCCCGGAAGCTCCTGCTGGAGCGGAGCGCTGCCTTCCTGAACGACGACGAAGCCGACCTGGGCTGGTCCACCCGGACCGCCGCGCCCGCCGCGGCCACCCTGCGACCCCGTCGTGCTCCCGCCGCCGCTGCATCCCGCAATCAGAAGCGCAGCTATCAGAATGGCGCCGAACCGGCGGCGCATCGCGGGGAAGTGATTCACAGTGGCGGCCAATTCCGATAGTCGATGCGGATTGCAAGTCCTGGCCGCCTGTGACGCCGTGGACATGAACATCGGCGGGCCGCTAGGTTAACTTTCGTCAAGGGCACCCGTTCCTTTCGACGAAGCGGCAAGCGGAGCCGACGACGGGTTGCAGTCGAAGACGTTCCGACCCGCGCTTCTTGGTCGCGGCGAGCTTTGCTGTAAACGGTTGCGGCCATTCAAAGGCTGGAGGGACAGTTGGCGGGCGCCGAGCAACCGGTTCGAAAGGTGACGATCGTCGGAGGAGGGACGGCCGGCTGGATGACCGCCGCCGTCCTCTCGCAATGGCTGAGCAAGGTCGAAATCAGGCTCATCGAATCCGACGAGATCGGGATCATCGGCGTCGGCGAAGCGACCATCCCGCACATCAAGAATTATTTCGCGCTCGCTGGCATCGACCCCCTCAAGATGATCAGCGAGAGCAAGGCGACGTTCAAGCTCGGCATCCAGTTCGTCGACTGGGGCGCGCCCGGCGAAACCTACATCCACGGGTTCGGCAAGATCGGCCGCGACATGCTGTGGCTTCACCCGCACCAGTTGTGGCTGGCGGCGAAGGCGCGGACGCCCGGGCGGGTCCAGCACTTCGACCATTATTCGCTGAACTGCGTCGCGTGCCACCAGAACAAATTCGCCTTCGGCGACCCGCGCAATCCGAACTCGCCGCTGGCCGGACTGGACTACGCCTACCACTTCGACGCGTCGCTGCTCGCGCGCTTCCTGCGCAGTGAGAGCGAGGCGCGGGGGGTCGAGCGCGTGGAAGGCAGGATTGTCGACACGATGCTCCATCCGGAGACCGGCTTCGTCGAGCGGGTCAAACTGGCCGACGGGCGCGAAGTGGGTGGTGACCTGTTCGTCGACTGCTCCGGAATGCGCGCGCTGCTGATCGGCCAGGCGCTCGGCAACGGATATGAGGATTGGAAGCACTGGCTGCCGTGCGACCGGGCGCAGGCGGTTCCGTGCGAAAGCGTCGAGCCGCTGACGCCGTACACGCGCTCGACCGCGCGCAAGGCCGGGTGGCAATGGCGGATCCCGCTGCAGCACCGGATCGGCAATGGTTATGTCTATTCGTCGGACCTGATCGGTGACGAAGAGGTTGCCGAAGGCCTTCTCGCCAACCTCGACGGCAAGGCCCTCGCCGATCCCCGGCCGGTCAGGTTCGCGCCGGGCCGGCGGCTCAAGTCATGGGACAAGAACGTCATCGCGATCGGTTTGTCATCCGGGTTCCTCGAACCTCTGGAATCGACCAGCATCCACCTCATCCAGACCGGAATCCACCGCATCCTCGCGATGTTCCCCTCGACCGGCTTTTCCGCCGCCGACATCGACGAATACAACCTTCAGGCGCGAACCGAATATGAGGACGTGCGCGACTTCATCATCGCTCACTACAAGGTCACCCGCCGCACCGGCGATCCGTTCTGGGACCATGTGCGCACGATGGACGTGCCCGACAGCCTCCGCGACCGGCTCGAGCTGTTCCGTTCCTCGGGGCGCTTCTTCAAGCACAATGCCCAGGAGCTGTTCGGCGAGGAAAGTTGGGTACAGGTCCTGCTCGGCCAGGGGTTCGAGATGCATCCCGATCCGGTCACCGAGTTCGTCGCCGACGACGAGCTCGTCGATTTCCTCGGCGACATCGCGGAGGTCAACGAAGACGTCGCCTCGAAAATGCCCGATCATGGCGAGTTCGTGCGCAACCTGCCCCCCGGCAGTGATGTGGCGAGGACGAGTGCGCCTGCGCCTCTGACGGCCCCGCAAGTCAGCTTCGCCTTGCGGTACGAACGGGGTGAGACGACAGCTTAGCGGGCAACAGCCGTTACCCCCAAGCCACAGCTGTTTGAAATCCTTTAACCTTGCGCCCCGGGCGCAATTGACTTGCGCTGCGCGAAAGAGTTTCATCCGATACCAAAGAGCCAAATGGCCGATATGGTTGTGTAACCGGTTACATTACCGGATCTGGAAGAGGGGACACGCGTGAGCACGACTTCCGACAAGCGCCGGCTTTCGTCTGGCATTTCCGTAATCGCAGTCGCCGTCGCACTCGTCGTTGCGACTCCGGCCGACGCTCAGACAACCTCGAGCCTCCAGGGTCACGCGGCGGCCGGCTCGACGGTCACGGCCACGGACGTCAACACCGGCCACAGCGACAGCGTGAAAGCCGACGCGAGCGGGAACTACCAGATCGTCGGACTGCCCCCGAGCACGTATCGCGTGCAATCCGGTTCTGCTGCTCAGACGGTCGTCGTTCCGCTGGGACAGGCGGTTACAGTCGACCTGGTCGGTCCTGCACCGGCGGCCGGCGGGGCGATCGTAGTGGTCGGAGCCCGGACCAAGGACGTCAAAACTCCGTCGGTCACGACCAACGTTTCGCGGTTCCAGATCGAGAACCTGCCCAACGGCGACCGGAACTTCCTCAACTTCGCAGCGCTGGCTCCAGGCGTCACCGTCTCACCGCCCACGTTGGGCGGAAACGCCCGTCAGGTGCAGGCGGGCGCGATCAGTTCGGACAATACGAATACGTTCATCGACGGCATTAGCATCAAGAATCTCGTCAACCACGGCGGCACTCTCGGGCAGAACTATTCGTCTGGTAATCCCTTCCCGGCTTCCGCCGTGGATCAGTTCAACGTCGAGACCCAGAACTTCAAGGCCGAGTTCGAGCAGGCCGGTTCGGCGGTGATTTCGTCGGTCACCAAGACCGGCGGTAACAAGTTCCACGGCGAAATTTTTGGGGAATGGCAACCCAAGTCCTTCATCAGCCTGAATTACGATGACCGGGCTGGCAACTTCAACAACGCGACCTTCCCGTATAAACGCAAGCCGGACTTCCATACGCGCTATTACGGCGGCAATGTCGGCGGCCCGATCATTCCAGGCAAACTGACGTTCTTCGCCGACGTCGAAGCGACGGACAAGCTGTTCGGGTCGAACGACATCAACGTTTACAACGGCACGTTCCCGGGGCTGTCCCCGGGTGCGCAATCCTATGTGCAGACTGCGCGGACTACCTATAACGGCAGTTTCCCGGCGACGTTCAAAGAGCAGCTCTATTTCGGCAAACTCACCTGGTTCGCGACGCCCGACGACACCGTCAACGTGAGCGGCTTCATCCGGCACGAGTCCAATCTGCAGATCAACGGCGGCAATCGGATCGCGGCTGCCTCAGCGCGCAACCGCAACAACGAACATCGTTACCAGGCGTGGTGGACGCACCGCGGATCCAACTGGCTGAACGAATTCATCGTCGCTCGGGATGCGGCTGCGAACGGGCAGGTCCCGAACATGCCCGGTTCCGACTACATCGTGACCTATGTACCGCCCCAAATCGGCGCCACGCCCGCCGGCTGCATCACCGTGACCGGCTCGTCGCCGAACGCCTACACATGCCCGAACGTCGACAGCGGCCAGCGCGTAATCGAACTCGGCAACAATTTCGCTCAGGACGATCACCAGTATCAGCTGCTGTTCAAGGATAACGTGACGATCACAACCGGGGATCACACGGTCAAGTTCGGTGGCAAGCTCAACTTCACCAAGCTGCAGCGGCTGGAAGGCAACAACGTCACCGGCACCTATTTCTTCGACGCCGCGAATTTCACGGGTTCGACCAACCCCGCAAACGCCATTGGCGCGAAAATCAATACGGCGGCAGTCCGACCGGTAACCGCCAAGAACACGCAGATCGGGCTGTTCGTCCAGGACGATTGGCGGCCTGATGACCATTGGCAGGTCAGCGCGGGTGTTCGCTGGGACCTCGAGACCAATGCGAAGAATGAGAAGTTCGTCACCCCGCCGGACGTGGCGGCTGCCCTGAGGGCCTACCCTGGCTGGAAGGCGGCGGGGATCAACCCCGAGGATTATATTTCAAACGGCAACAACCGGCATCCGTTCTGGGGAGCGATCCAGCCGCGGCTGGGGATCTCGTACGACGTCCGCGGCGATCGGGATCTTGTCCTTACACTTGGAGCTGGACGCTATTACGACCGCTCCCTGTTCATCGATTCCGCGCTCGAGACCATCAAGGATTATTACGAATCTATCGCGACCATCCGGACATGCGCCATTGCGCCGGGGCCTGGCTGCGTCGCCACTTTACCAAGCGATCCCGACGCCTTGCGGGCGCTCGGCGCAATGCAAGGCGGCGAAGTCTTCCTGCTCAATAACCACCTGAAGACTCCCTATTCGGACGAAGTGACGGCCGGCGTTCGCAAACGCTTCGGCCAGATCAACACCTCGATCGCGGTGTCTTACATCAAGTCGCACAACATCTTTCAGTATGTGATCGGTAACCGGCTGCCCGATGGGAGCTACAGCGGTGCGATCAATCCGGTCATCGTCTATAAGGGCATACCATTTGGAACGGGCGTCTTTTTCGGCGGAGGTGCCGCAGCCGTCGCGCCGTTGCCCGGCCACGGTAACATCATCTTCAGCAACACCGACGGCGAGGCGAGCTATGCAGCGCTCTATATGCAGGCCGACAAGCCCTTCACCAGAGAATCCGGCTGGGGGTTCAGCTCGGCGCTGACCATCTCCAGGGCGCGCTCAAACGACGGCGCAGGTTTCGGCGATCCGTTCTGGTTCGACACGCCACACGTCGGCGATCAGGGCTGGCAGCCGAGCCGCGGGCTCGAACGCTGGCGTTATGTGGGGACTGCCACGGTCGGCCTGCCGTGGGACATCAGGCTTTCGACCGTTGTGACGTTGTCGTCTGGACCGTCTTTCGGCGCCACCTTGTGCTGCGTTCCTCAATCGATTTCCGGTCCGGGCGGCCCCGGGTTTTACTTCACCCAGTTCGGCGTCAATCGGCCACGGGGCTTCATCAACTACAAGAATATCGACCTGAACATCTCGAAGTCATTCAAGATGCCGTGGAATCGCGAACAGGAGCTGACGGTCTACTTCCAGGCGCTGAATGCGTTCGATTTCGTCAATCGCAACTACTCCCTGTGGACCGGCGGAGGCTACGACTATGCCAGCGGTCGCGGTCCCTCGCGGGATCCGGACTTTCCCGGCGTTGCCAGTCAGGGACAGAATTTCAAGGTCGGCGCCAAGCTCACATTCTGACCGGCCTGCAGTCATCGGGAGGGGGACGGAAACGTCTCCCTCCTTTTTTCTTTGGGGGCTGACGTGAGTCCTGAGCTTCGCCGAATCCGCACCGCGCTCATCGGCTTAGTCGCATTGTCGACGGCTGCGCAGGCCGGGCAGCGCACCTACGCAAACCCCGTCGATATCGATTACCGCTACAATTTCGAGCAGATCTATAGCGGCGTCTCCTACCGCACCGGCGCTGACCCGGCGG
>Ga0207688_10000933_pt1 | contig 14776 bp, 12 predicted proteins | sample KBSMiscanthusM4_FD_184296 | JGI IMG/M metagenome (GOLD analysis project Ga0207688, IMG submission 184296) | Miscanthus rhizosphere microbial communities from Kellogg Biological Station, Michigan, USA - M4 (SPAdes) (version 2) | ecosystem: Host-associated > Plants > Roots > Rhizosphere ...
CTCCAGGTAGTCGTGCCCCGCGCCGGGCCCGCCGTGCAGGACCAGCAACGGGGTGGCCGGGCCGTCGCCCACCCGCCGGTACCACACCCGGAAGCCGTCCTCGACCTCGATCATCCCCTCGGCGCCGGTAGCCATGGGAGCCAGCGTAGGAGATGGGCAGCGCGACCCACCGGGATAGGGAGATCTGCCGACGCGCCGCGGGGGCGCCGCTCCTACCGTTGCTGCAGGTGGAGTCGTCGAAAACGGAGTAGTCATGGCCATCTTCCTCATCGAGCGCGAGATCCCCGGAGCGTCGGAGATGACGCACGAGCAGTTGCGCGACATCGCGATCACGTCCAACCGGATCGTCGAAGGGTTGGGCGTCGAGTACACGTGGCTGCGCAGCTACGTGGCGGGCGACAAGATCTACTGCCTGCACGAGACCGCGGACGCCGAGACGGTGCGCGAGCACGCCCGCCGCGGCGGCTTCCCCGCGGACCTCGTGGTGACCCTCGCCGCCGAGTTCGGCCCCGGGATCGTCGACTCCTGAATTGCCCGACTCGATGGTTAGCTGTCCGTGTGCTGCTGGAGCGGACCGCGGAGCTCGACGCGCTGTCCGCTGCCTTGGACGAGGCCCGCGGCGGCCTCGGCACGACGGTCCTGGTCGGCGGCGAAGCGGGCTCGGGCAAGTCGAGCCTCGCCGAGCACTTCGTGGCGAGCGTCGCCTGCCGGGTGCTGCGCAGCGGTTGTGACGGCGCCACCACGGCCGCGCCGCTCGGTCCCCTGAGGGACGTGGCGTCCGCGCTCGAGGTCGACGTGCCGACCCATCCCGGCGAGCCGGTCGACCGGCTCCACCTGTTCGCGGCGGTGCGCTCGGCGCTCGTCAGCGAGCTCACGGTCTGGCTGGTCGAGGACCTGCACTGGGCGGACGCGGCGACGCTGGAGCTGATCCGGTACCTCGCCCGGCGCGGCGAGGACAGCCCCGCCCTGCTGCTGCTCACCTTCCGCGACGACGAGGTCGGGACCAACCACCCGGTGCGGGTGCTGCTCGGCGAGCTCGCGACCGTCCGCCGGGTCCGCCGGGTCGACATGCGGCCGCTGAGCCGCGCCGCCGTCGCCGAGCTGGCCCGCGGCTCGCACGTCGACCTGGACGCCCTGTGCGAGCGCACCGGCGGCAACGCCTTCTACGTCACCGAGGTCCTCGCGGGCGAGGACGGCGCGGTGCCGCCCACCGTCCGCGACGCCGTGCTGGCGCGCGCATCCCGGCTCTCGCATGCCGCGCAGGACGTGCTCGCCGCCGCCGCGGTGATCGGCTTCCACGCCGAGATCGACGTGCTGGCCGCGGTCTCCGATCAGCCGTTGGATGCGCTCGACGACTGCCTCGCCGCGGGCGTGCTGCGCGACGGCGGCGCCGAGGTCGTGTTCCGGCACGAGCTCGCGCGCGAGGCGGTGGCGGCCAGCCTGCTCCCCGGGCGTCGACGGGCGCTGCACCGCGCGGCCTACCAGGCGCTGCAGGCCTCCGCGCGGGCCGACGACCGGCGCCTCGCCTACCACGCCGCCAGCGCGGGCGATGGGCCGAGCGTGATCGTCCACGCGCCGCGGGCGGCGACGCTCGCCGCCGCGCTCGGTGCCCACCGGGAAGCGGCGGAGCACTACCGCGCCGCCCTGCGCTGGGGCCACCTCATGCCCGAGGAGGGCCGCGCGGACCTGCTGGAACGGCTGTCCTATGAGTGCTACCTCACCGGACAGCTGCCGGAGGCGGGCGAAGCCAGGGCGGCCGAGCTCGCGCTGCGCCGGGCGAACGGTGACACGCTCCGCACCGGCGCCGCCCTGCGCGGGCTCTCCCGGGTGGCCTGGTACCGGCTGCGCAACGCCGAAGCCGAGCGCTACGCGCGGGAGGCCGTCGACACCCTGTCGCAGCTCCCGGACGGCGCCGAGCTGGCCCTGGCGTACAGCAACATGGCGCAGCTGCGCATGCTCGCCGACGACCCCGACGGCACGCAGGAGTGGGGCAACCGGGCCGTCGAGCTGGCGCGGGCGCTGGGCGACCTCGACACCGAGATCCACGCGCTCAACAACATCGGCACCGCGCTGATGATCGCGGGCGACCCGCGGGGCGCGACCATCCTGCAGGAGAACCTCGACACCGCCCTCGCCCACGGCCTGCAGGAACACGCCGCCCGGGCGTACACCAACATCAGCGCGACGCACGTCAAGCACCGCCGCTACGCGATGGGGGAGGAGGTGCTGCAGGCGGGCATCGCCTTCTGCGCCGACCGCGACCTCGAGTCGTGGACCTCCTACATGCGCGGCACCCGCGCGATCCTGCTCCTGGAGACCGGGCGCTGGGAGGAGGCGGGCGCGCTCGCGGCCACCGTCACCACGGACACCGTCGCGAGCGTCAGCCGCATCAACGCGCTCGTCACGCTGGGCAGGCTCGGCACCCGCACGGGCGCCGACCCGATGGCCGCCGAGGAAGCCTGGGAGGCGGCCGAACCCTCCGGCGAGGGCCAGCGGGTGCTGATCTGCGCCTCCGGGATGGCCGAGGCGGCCTGGACGAAGGGCGACCTCGCCGACATCCGCCGTCGGGTCGACGCGGTGTGGGACCTCGCGGCCGAGCGCGGCGGCCCGTGGGACGTCGGCGAGCTGCTCTGGTGGCTGCACTGCGCGGGCGAGGACCGTGCCGCGCCCCGGCCCGCGGCCGAGCCGTTCGCGCTCATGGTCGCGGGCGACGCGCGCGCCGCCGCGAAGGCGTGGGACGCCATCGGGAACCCCTTCTGGACGGCGCTGGCGCGGGCGGGCTCCGACGATCCCGACGACCTGCGGGCCGCCGTGTCGGGTCTGGAAGCGTTGGGCGCCACCGCCACCCTGGCGGCGGTCCTGCGCGACCTGCGCCGCCGCGGAACACCGGTGCCCCGGGGGCCGCGCCCGACCAGCCGCGCCAACCCGGCCGGGCTCACCGAGCGCGAGATGGAGGTGCTCTACGCGCTCTCCGAGGGCCTGTCCAACGCGCAGATCGCGGGCCGCTTCGTCCTCTCGGAGAAGACGGTGGCGCACCACGTGTCCGCGGTGCTGCGCAAGCTCCAGGAGCCCTCGCGTTCCCGCGCCGTCGCCACCGCGCGGCAGATGGGCCTGATCGACACCGCCTGAGCCCTTTCAGCGGGCGGCGACCGCGTCGCGGTGGTCGGCGGGCACCACCGCGGAGTAGATCGCCGTCCAGCAGGACGGGCAGCAGTACTGCCGGAACACCACGGGCGCGTCGACGTAGTCGGCCGCATTCGCGAGGATCTGCGGGCCCGCGTCGGTCGGCGGCCCCTCGTACAGCGCCACGCCCAGCCGCTCGACCTCGCCGAGGCCCTGGCCGCAGTGCCCGCAGGCCACCTCGCCGCCGGAAAGCTCGACGAGGTTGTCGTCGATGCGGCGGGCGCCGGATACGTCGACCGAGCCGCGGGGCTCGCCGAGCGGCCGCGAACGCGCCTTGCGCGCCGAGCGCAGCCGGTCGCGTTCGACGGCTGTGGCCGCCGCGTCCACCGTCCCGTCCGCCACGACGACGCCGTACACCCCGACGGCCGCGTCCGGGGTGACCTTCCGCTCGCGCAGGTCGTGGGCGACCGCCTCGGGGTCACGGCCGAGCGGGTCGCCATAGCCCCCGCCCCCCTGCCAGGTCATCTGGAACACCTCGCCGGGGGCCAGGTAGCTGGACGCGTAGTTCTGGCCGGGCTCCAGCTCGTCAGAGACCTCGTCCAGCTCGGCGGGCATGCGGCCGGACGCGAGCAGCTCGGCGACCCGGCTCCGACGGGCGACGACGTCGAGCCCGCTGTTGCCGGGGTGCCCGCCGCAGAGCCCCGCGTTCTGGGCGACCGCCTTGCCCGCCGACGCCAGCACCAGCCCCATCGGCACGCTCGTGCCGTGCGGCGTGATCGCGATCGAGGCGCCGAGCCCGCCGCGGTGCCGTCCCGGCCCGCCGGAGTCGGGCACCTCGCGGCGCCACAGCGTGAGCACCGGGTAGAGGAACTCGGTCATCTCGACGTCGGGCACGCGGCCCATCGGGATGCAGAACAGGCCGCCGGTGTCGATGCCGTCGGCGTGCGGGCGGGCGCCGTACCCGCCCGCCATCGGCTCCATGATGATCGACAGGAACGGGGCGGGCTGCTCGCCGCGTTCGTCGAGGCCCGCGATCACCGCCGTGTCCCAGGTGCCGCAGCAGGTGGCCTGCACGTTCCGGCCGAGCTCCAGGTCGCGGTCGAGCATCTGCGCGAGGCACTCGGCGACCAGGCTGCCGGTGAGCCACGCGGGCCCGATCGGGCCCCGGCTCACGGCGGCCGGGAACGTGGCGTTGTTGAGCGTGCCCTCCTCCGTGACGAGGTCGAAGCAGCGCATCAGCCCGCCCGCCGACCACGGGATGTCGCCCGCGAGGATCGGCAGCAGCGCGAGCATCACGCCGCCGCGCATGCCCGCGTAGGTGCAGTTGATGACACCCGCCTGCGGGTCGGTGCCGGTGAAGTCGAACGTCAGGTGGTCGCCGGACTTCGTGGTCTTGACCGTGATCTTGTGCAGGTTGCGGTCGCCCTCGTGGGACTGGTCCTGGTAGCCGGTGGCCGACCAGCTGCCGTCGGGCAGGCTCGTGAGCTTCGCCCGCAGGCGCGACTCGGCGTCGGACATCATCCGCTTCATCACGGCCTTGACGGTGTCGGCGCCGTACTGGTCGATGAGCGCGTGCAGCCGTTCGGCGCCGACGTTGTTGGCGCCGATCTTCGCCCGCAGGTCCAGCCCGATCAGCATGGGCACGCGCGAGCGGCGCACCCAGAGATCGGCGACGTCGCGCTGCAGCCGGCCGCCGCGCACGACCTTGACCGGCGGGGTGGGCAGCGACTCGGAGAACACGTCCTGCGCCGCGGGCGAGAACGACCCGAGGCCGACGCCACCGAGGTCGGGCTGGTGGGCGATGGCGCTCGTCCACGCGAACAGCTCGCCGTCGTGGAAGACGGGCTGGTAGACGATCACGTCGTTCTGGTGGAGGCCGCCGCCCACCCACGGGTCGTTGCACAGGAACATGTCGCCCTCGGCGATGCCCGGGTTCACCGCGCGGTGCCGCAGCGTCCAGTAGATGGCGAGGTCGACCGCCCCGACGAGCATCGTGTTGTACAGCCCGACCTGCACCTCCTGGCCCAGCTCGTCGGAGATGGCGAAGTCGAAGTCGTTGGCGTCGGTGACGATCGGCGAGCCGGACATGCGCTTGAGCGCCTCGCCCATCTCGTCGGTCACCGACCAGAGCCGGTGGCGCACCACCTCGTAGGTGAGCGGGTCGAGGCCGTCGACCTGTTCCTGGGTGACGCTGTGCACGGGCAGCGCGGTCGGCAGCGAGCGGGCCAGCTCGTCCGGGTCGACGGGGCGGCTGGAGAACAGCTCCGAGCCGGGGATCGGCATGGTCACGGTGTGCTCCGGATGGTGAGGTTGCCGAGGTGGTCGACCGTGCCGGTGGTGCCTGCGGGCACCACCACGGTGGTGGTCGGCACCTCGACGATCGCGGGCCCGGTGAGGACGTGGCCCGCGCGCAGGGCGCCGTAGTCGTAGATCGCGGTGTCGACGAAGCCTGCGCGGGCGTCGAGGCACACCGGCCGGGTGCCGGTCTGCGCGGCCGCCGGGTCCGCCGCGTCGGCGGCGGGCACCACGGGCAGCTCGGGGCTGAAGGGCAGCACGCCGATCCCGCGGACGCGGAAGGTGATCGCCTGGATGCCTGCCTCGCGGAACCCGGCGTCCTTGCCGTACAGCTCGGCGTAGCGCTGCTCGAACGCCGCCGCGGTGGCCTCGATCGCGGCCGCGTCGAGCGGGCCCGTCGCCACCGGCGCCGTGACCTCGGCGAGCTGCATCGAGTAGCGCATGTCGATCTCGCGGTGCAGCTCGACGGTCGCGAACCGCAGGCCCTGTCGGTCGAGCCCGGCGCGCACCCGCTGCTCCAACGCGGCGAAGTTGCGCTCCGCGCGGGCCGGGTCGAACGGGACGAACGTGGGGTCCGACAGCTCGGCGGCCAGCACGATGTCCGAGGACGCGAGCCCGAACGCCGAGAACGCCGACGCCACCGGCCCGAGCGGCACCACGACCTCCGTGGCGCCGACCTCCGCGGCGTAGCGGGCGCAGTGCGCGGGGCCCGCACCGCCGAAGGCGTAGACCACGAAGTCGCGGGGATCGTGGCCCGCCTCGACGACGGTCTTGCGCAGCAGGTCGCCGGTCTGCGCGTTCTGCACGGTGTAGATCGCCGCCGCGGCCTCCTCGACGGTGAGGCCGAGCGGCTTGGCGATCTGCGTGTCGATGGCCTGGCGGGCGAGCTCGACCGACAGCGGCTTGCGGCCGCCGAGCAGGCCCCGCTCGGGGAGGATGCCGAGCACCAGGTTGGCGTCGGTGTTGGTCGGCTCGGTGCCGCCGCCCCCGTAGCAGGCGGGCCCGGGCACGGCCTGCGCGCTGCGCGGGCCGATGCGCAGGTTGCCGCCCGGGTCGAGCCAGGCGATGGCGCCGCCCCCGGAGCCGATCGCCTCGACGCGCAACGTCGGCACGTTGATCGGGTGGTGGTTGATCACCGTGGTGGTGGCGCGCACCGGCTCGCCGTCGACGACGAGCCCGGCGAGGAACGTGGTGCCGCCGACGTCGGTGGAGATGATGTTGCGGTGGCCGAGCTGGCGACCCAGCGCGACGGATCCGACGACGCCGCCGGTGAGGACCGACCCGACCGTGCTGATCGCGGAGGCGGGCGCCTCGTGCGCGGCCACGGCGCCCCCGCTGGACTGCATCACGAGCAGCGGACCGGCCAGCTCGCGTTCGCGCAGCGCGGCTTCCAGCGAGGAGAGGTAGTCGCGCAAGCCGGGGCCGATCTGGGTGCTCATGATCGTGGTGGCGTTGCGGGCGAACTCCCGGATCCGCGGGCTGACCTCGGACGACAGGGCGACGAAGACGTCGGGGTCGGCCTCGCCGATCAGCTCGCGCAGCCGCCGTTCGTGCACCGGGTTGCGGAACGACCACAGCAGCGACACCGCGATCGCGCGCACGCCGTCGGCCAGGAGCGCGCCGATCGCCTCGCGCGCGGCGTCCTCGTCGAGGGCGACGACCACGTTCCCGTCGCGGTCGATCCGCTCGGTGACCTCCAGCGCGTGCCGCTTCGGGAGCAGGCCGTGCTGTTTGGACTGGCCGAGCACGTGTTGCAGCTCGTGCGGCGAACGGCCGAGGTAGCGGCCCTCGACGTTCATGATGAAGATCGAGTCGCGGTGGCCCTTGGTGGTGAGGAAGCCGACGGCGGGCACGTTGCCGGTGACCAGCGCGTTCAGCGACGACGTGGTGCCGTGGGCGACGTGGTGGGTGTCGGCCAGCATCTCCGGGAGCGGCCGCCCGAGCTGTTCCGCGAGCAGCTCGAGCACGTCCAGCACGCCGCGCGAGTAGTCCGGCGGCGTCGAGGGCGACTTCGCCGCGAGCACGGTGCCCGCGTCGTCGTCGAGGACGGCATCGGTGAACGTGCCGCCCACGTCCACCCCGATGACATAGGACATGGCACGCTCCTCCGCTCGCTGACTGATACGTAGACTATTCAACGTCCGTGAAGGTGGTCAAGACGCTCCGTCACCGGCTTCCCCCAAGGGGTGCCCGGGAGGCGTCTTGACGACGGCCCGGCCTCATCCCACCGCGCGAATCACACGGCTGCGATTCGCCGCCAGAGCGTCAACGGCGCGGCCCCGACCGCAAACTACGCGCGTGTAGTTGTCAGTCGAACGAGACGCCGGTTTCGGCCTGGCTAGCCTTCTCATCAGCCGCAACGACACGGCAACAAACAATTTGTGAACCAGCCGGGAGGATTTCCGTGTCCGTCGTCAACCTGCTGCCCGTCGAATACTCGTATTCCGTGGAAGCCATTTCCGACACGCCGATCTTCAATGCGCTCGCCGCGACGACGGCCCCCTTCTCCCGGCCGTTGGCCGCCCACGCCCGGCCCGCGACGCTCACCCGCTCGTGCGTGATGCCGCGCAGCCCGCGGGTGGCGGGCGGCAGGCACCGCAGGCTGTCCGCGCACGCCGACTTCGTTCCCGGCGGCGGGCGGCACCGCCTCGTCGTCGCGGCCAACGCCTGAGGGGGGCCTCGCGTTCGGCGCCACTCCTGACTAGTGCGTTGAGTATTCAACGTATGCGATAGTGGTGGGAGTGGCGCCGAACGGGGAGGTTCCGATGCGGGTGCGCAAGGTGGCGGTGGTGGGCGGCGGGCCCGGCGGGCTCTACGCCGCGCGCCTGGCCAAGCTGGCCGACCCCGCGTGCGTGGTGACCGTCTACGAGCAGGGCGAGCCCGACACGACCTTCGGTTTCGGCGTCGGGCTCGCGGCGGGCACGCAGCGCAAGCTGGAGGCCGCCGACCCCGACAGCCTGCACGACCTGGTGGCCGCGGGGCGGCGCCACGACATGACCCTGGACGTAGACGGCGTGGGCGGCGGAGTGGTGCGGGTGCGCAACGACCGCCTCATCGGCGTCGCCCGCACCGAGCTGCTCGCGATCCTGCAGCGGCACGCGGAGAAGGCCGGGGTGGCGCTGGAGTTCGGCAGGCGATGCAGCGCGGCCGATCTGGATGCCGACGTCGTCGTCGCCGCAGACGGGGTGAGCAGCGCGACCCGGGAGGGCGGCCCGTTCCGCGAGCACGTCGAGCTGGGCCGGGGCCTCTACCTGTGGTGTGGCACCGACTTCGCCCTCGACGACGCCGTCTTCGCGCCGGTCACGACCGAGCACGGCGTCTTCGTCACCCACGCCTACCCGTACGGGAGCGGGCGCAGCACGTTCCTCATCGAGACCGACGAGGCCACCTGGCGCCGGGCGGGCTTCGCCGCCAGCACCGACGCCACCCCGTACGACGCGTCGGACGAGACGTCGCTGCGCTACCTCGAGACCGCGTTCGCCGCGCACCTCCGCGGCCACCCGTTGATCGGCAACCGCACCCGGTGGCTCCGGTTCCGCACGGTCACCTGCGACCGCTGGTCGGAGGGGCGCACCGTGCTCCTCGGCGACGCCGCGCACACGGCGCACTTCTCCATCGGCTCCGGCACGAAGCTCGCGATGGAGGACGCGATCGGCCTGGTCGAGGCGCTGCGCGACGCGCCGGACCGGGCGAGCGCGTTCGCGGAGTACGAGCGCCGTCGTCGTCCCGCCGTGGAGCGGCTGCAGGAGCTCGCCCGCCGCAGCAGGCTGTGGTGGGAGTCGTTCCCGGCGCGGCTGTCGCTGCCCGCCGCCCGGCTGATGGTGGCGTACATGTCGCGGGCGGGGAACGTGCCGCTCGACCGGTTCGCCGCGACCAGCCCGGACGTCGTGGCCGCGGCGCTGCGCCAGTACGGCGGAGCTGCGGGCCCGACCGACCCGGCCGCCGTCACCAGGTGGGTGTTGGAGCGGCAGGCGGCGGCGCCTGCCGGCCTGTCGACCGTCGACGTGCGGCTCGTCGACCCGTGGGGCCCGGCGGGGGACGCCGTCGTCGCGCGAGCGGGCCGGGTGGGGTTGCGGCTCGTCGGGCCGCCCGACCGCGACGCCGTGCTGGACCGGCTCGACCTCGCCGAGCGGGTGCGGATCGAGACCGGGACGTTCGTCGAGGTCGACGCGCCCGCCGCGCTGCGCGACGACCTCGCCGCCGGGCTGGTCAGCGGCCGCGTGGACCGCGTGACGTGCACGGGGGAGCGGTCGTGAAGCTCGTCGCGTACCCGCCCCAGGTCGTCCGCGAGTACCGGGAGTCCGGCCTGTGGGGCGATCGCACGCTCGCCGACGAGTTCCACGCCGTGGCGGCCGCCCACCCGGACCGGCCCGCGGTGGTCGCGCTGGACGGGCGGCTCACCTACCGCGAGCTGGACGAGCGCACGGACCTGCTCGCCGCGGGCCTCGCCGCGCGCGGGCTGGCACCGGGCGACCCGGTGCTGTTCCAGGTCACCAACCGGCTCGGCAGCGTCGTGGCCTGGTACGGCGCGCTCAAGGCCGGGCTGGTGCCGGTGTGCACGCTGGCGGCGCACCGGGGCCACGAGATCGGCGAGATCAGCCGCCGCGTCGGTGCCGTCGCGCACCTCGTCGAGGCCGACCTGGTGGGGTTCGCCCGCGAGCAGCAGCGCGACCACCCGACCCTGCGCGCGGTGCTCGTGCTCGACGAGCTCGCCGGGCTGGGCGCCGAGCTCGACCCCGGCGCCGCGCGCAAGGCCGTCGAGGGGATCCAGGCCGGGCTCGACCCCGACGGCGTGGCCGTCTTCCAGCTCTCCGGCGGCACGACCGGGGTGCCCAAGGTGATCCCGCGCCTGCACGCCGAGTACTGGTACAACGCCGCCGCCTACGCCCGTTCGTGGGGGTGGACGCCCGACACCCGCGTCGCGCACCTGATCCCGATCATCCACAACGCGGGCGTCGTCTGCGCCGTGCACGCCCCGCACAGCGTCGGCGCGTGCCTGGTGCTCGGCACCGCCGACCTCGACGCGTCGCTGCCGCTCATGGCCCGGGAGCGGGCCACCCACGTGCTGCTCGGCCACGGCCACTTCGGCGCGGTGGCCCACCCCGGGTTCGCGGCCGCGGCGGCGGCGTTGACGCAGGTGGTGCTGTCGGGGGCGAAGGTGCCGCCCGCGCTGTTCGACGACCTCGAACGCCGCGGCCTGTGGTCGGGGCAGCTCTTCGGCATGGGCGAGGGACTCTTCCTCACCACCCGTCCCGGGGCCGCCCGCCGCGCCCGCGCCACCACGGTCGGCACCCCGCTCTCGCTGCACGACGAGGTCCGCGTGCTCGAACCCGGCACCGAGGCCGAGGTACCCGACGGGGAGGTGGGGGAGCTGTGCTGCCGCGGGCCCTACACGCTGCGCGGCTACTTCGACGCGCCGGAGCACAACGCGCGCGCCTTCACCTCCGACGGCTTCTACCGCACCGGCGACCTCGCCGCGATCACGCCGGTCGACGGCGAGCGCTGCGTCGCCATCGAGGGCCGCATCAAGGACCTGATCAACCGCGGCGGCGAGAAGATCAACGCCGAGGAGGTGGAGCTGCTGATGCTCCGCCATCCCCGCGTGGCCGCCGCCGCCGTCGTCGCCATGCCCGATCCGCGGCTGGGCGAGCGCACCTGCGCGTACGTCGTGGTCGACGGCGAGCCGCTCACACTGCCCGAGGTGCAGGCGCACTTCGCCGCGCTGGGCGTGGCCAAGTTCAAGTGGCCCGAACGCATCGAGCACCTGCCCGAGATCCCGCGCACGCTCGTCGGCAAGACCGACAAGAAGCGCCTCGCCGCCGACGTCGCCGCGAAGGTGGGCGCCTTACCATCACGGGCATGAGCAGTGGCGAGCCGCGCGCGGGCCGTTCGGGCACCGCCCGCCGGGAGCTGGTGGAGAACGAGCTCTACGAGCACGCCACCCGGCTCTTCGCCGAGCGCGGCTTCGCGGGCACGAGCCTGCAGGACATCGCCGAGGCGATGGGCATCACCCGGCCCGCGCTCTACTACTACGTCAAGAGCAAGGACGAGCTGCTCGCGAAGCTGGTCACCGAGGTCACCAACGGGCCGCTCGACGAGCTCACCGCGCTCGTCGCCCGCGACGGGCTCGACCCGGTGCAGAAGCTCCGCGGCATCGTCGAGGTGATCGTGGGGCGGCGCACCACCCAACCCGCCCGCTTCCGCCTGCTCATCCGCTCCGAGGCCGAGCTCCCGGCCGACCTCACCACCGCCTACGCCGACAGCCGCCGGGCCGTGCTCAAGGTCATCGCCGGGGTGGTCGAGGAGGGGGTGCGCGGCGGCCGGTTCCGGCCCGTCGACGCCCGGGTGGCGGCGCTGGGCGTGCTCGGCATGTGCAACTGGGTGGCGTGGTGGTTCCACCCCGGCGGCCGCGACACCACCGAGTCGGTCGTCGAGCAGCTCGCCGACATGGCCGTCGGTGCCCTGCAGCGCCCGGACGCGCAGGTCCTCGACGGCGAAGGCCCGGCTGCGGCCCTCAAGATGCTGCGCCAGGACCTCGACCACCTGGAGCGCATCCTCGACGTCTAACTCACACGTCGAACTGTTGACTCCTCCGTAGATGCGCGCGTACGGTCGGGTGATGGACCACCGCGTGCAGGGCGTCGACCACGTCGCGTTCCCGACCTTCGATCCCGCGGCCACCGTGCGCTTCTACCGCGACGTGCTCGGTTTCCCGGTCGTCCACTCGATCTGCGCGGCGGGCTGGGGCCCGGAGGACCACCCGGACTTCATCCACTTCTTCTTCGACATCGGCAACGGCGACCGCATCGCGTTCTTCTACTACTTCGGCGCCCGGCCGGAGATCGGCGGCGCGGCGGGCGCGAAGGGCGACGTCTACGCCCGCTTCGGCGCCGAGGTCCCGGAGTTCTTCGTGCGCTCCCGCCACCTCGCGATCCACGTCGACGACGAGGCGGACCTGCTGGAGTACCGGCGGCGGCTCGACGAGAGCGCCTGGCCCGTCGAGATGCAGATCCAGCACGAGACGATCGAGTCGATCTACACCCACGACCCCAACGGCTACATGTTCGAGATCACCCGCGCGATGCGGCCGGTCACCCCGCAGGAGGACCTCGACGCGAACCTGACCATCGACGCGCTGCTCGACGTGGTCGCCGAGCCGGAGCCGACGTTCGGCAAGCTCCTGGCGCGCAAGGCCGAGCTGATCGTCGCGCACGCCGCCGAGTGGGAGCCCGCGCGGTGACCACGCTCTACGTCCTCGACGTGCCGGAGAACCTGGCGCTGCCCAAGGTGGCCGCGGAGGACCCGGACGTCGCCGTGGGCCGGATCGGGCCGTACTTCGTGATCAGCGCGCCCGGGCCGATCGTGATCGACCGGCGGGCCACGGGGTGCAGGCACGCCGTCTGGTACTCCTCCGTGGCGGCGGTGGCCCCCGACTCGCGGATCGTCCAGCACGACAAGGACGCCCTGCGCGTGGAGCCCGCGTGACCACCGGGCTGGGCGCGGGCCGCCACCTCCTGGCGGGTGAGCGGCCCGCGACGACGACCACGAGCGTGCACGAGCTCACGACGTCCGACGGGGCGACGGTGCGCGGCGTGCTGGCCACGGTGCCGGGCGCGCGCACGGTCGTGGCGTTGATGCACCCGCGCCAGGACGTCACCCACCACCCGCTGGTGCCGTTGCTGCTGCAGGCGGGCGCGGCGGTGTGGACCCAGCACACGCGGTCGGTGAACAACGACCTGGCGCTGGTGCACGAGCAGGCGCTGCTGGACGTCGCGGCCGGGATGGTGTTCCTGCGCGAGCGGTTCGACGCGGTCGTCACGCTGGGGCACTCCGGCGGCGGCCCGCTCTACGCCTTCTACCTGGAGCAGGCGGCCCTCCCGCCCGCGGCGCGCATCGCCCGCACCCCCGGCGGGCGCCCGACCGGGCTCGCCGACGCCGAGCTGCCCGTCGCCGACGGCGCCGTGTTCCTCGCCCCGCACCCCGGCCAGGGCAGGCTGCTGCTGGCCTGCATCGACCCCTCGGTCGCCGACGAGGCCGACCCGCTCTCCGTGGTGCCCGAGCTGGACCCGTTCAACGCGGCCAACGGCTTCGCCGAGCCGCCGAGGAGCTCGTCCTACAGCGCCGAGTTCCTCGCCCGGTACCGGGCCGCGCAACGCGATCGGGTCGCCCGCATCGACGCCGTCGCGCGGGCCCACCTCGCCCGCACCGCCGAGGCGCGGGCGGCGTTCAAGGCGGGCGGGGCCGCCGCCGACCGGCGACGCGCACTCGCGCCCAAGGTCATCACGGTGTTCCGCACCGACGCCGACCCGCGCACCGTCGACCTCTCCATCGATCCCAGCGAGCGCCCCTACGGTTCGCTGTTCGGCAAGCGGCCGGACCTCATCGACTACGGGCAGGTCGGCTTCGGTCGACTGACGACCCCGGAGGCCTGGCTCTCGACGTGGTCGGGGCTGTCGTCCAACGCCGATTTCGTGCGGTGCGCGCCGGGCGTCACCGTGCCGACGCTGTTCGTCGAGCTCACCGGCGACCAGGCCGCGTTCCCCGCCGACTCCCGCCGGATGGTCGCGGCGCTCGGGGCGGCCGATCTGACTGCCGTCGCCGTGCGCGGCCTGCACTTCGGGGGCGCCATCGCCGAGGGTGAGCCGACCGGCAACGAGCTCGCCGCTCGCGAGATCGCCGCGTGGCTCGGGGTGCGCCACGCGCTGTAGGTCAGCCGACGAGGTGGGCGATGAGCCGACGCTGCATCGCGCACGTCGGCCGGGCGGCCGGACCGGTCGGCGCGTTCTGCGGGCGGGGCGTCCGCGGGCGGGTGGCCTGCTCCGGGCGGGCAGGCGTGGTGCGGGTTGCGGTGGTGGTGGTCATGACGAGAAGTCTGCCGCCGAGAGCCGTCCCGCCCGGTCAGCCCGACGGCCGATGCACCGGTTGATCCCGGTGTCGGGCGATCGGGCGACGCCTAGACGCGCGGGTCGACCGGGTCCGGCGGCGGCGTGGGCAGCGGTGGGCCCGGATCGGCCAGCGGGCCCGGATCCGGGTCGGTCGGCAGCGGGCCGGGCTCCGGTGTCGGCAGCGGGCCGGGATCCGGCATCGGGGTGGGCGGCGACGGCGCGGGTCCCGGCGACGGGACCGGCGGCATGGGAGGTGGCTGCGGAACGGTCATGGTCTCGGCTACCCGCCTGCCGACGACGGCAACCGCGCGGTCAGTCCTTGATCGCGTCGCGGCCCCGTTGCACGATCAGCGGATCGGCCGGGTAGACGATGCTGGTGTCCTTGCCCTCGTAGTCGAACTGGTTGAGGAAGAACCGCATCGCGTTGATGCGGGCCCGCTTCTTGTCGTTGCTCTTGATCGAGGTCCACGGCG
>Ga0207688_10000935_pt1 | contig 14761 bp, 4 predicted proteins | sample KBSMiscanthusM4_FD_184296 | JGI IMG/M metagenome (GOLD analysis project Ga0207688, IMG submission 184296) | Miscanthus rhizosphere microbial communities from Kellogg Biological Station, Michigan, USA - M4 (SPAdes) (version 2) | ecosystem: Host-associated > Plants > Roots > Rhizosphere ...
CGTGAACATCAGCGCGCGGACGGCGATGGGCCTCGTCCTGCAGGGCGGGACGAGCACGGGACGCCGAGTAGAGGACGCCTGCGACTTGATCATCGACGACCCGAGCCGGCGGAACTGCTCGGTGGAGTACCCGTTCCTGACCGACATCCGCGGGCTGGCGTCCTACGTCGTCCCGCGCATAGACGTGCAGGTGGCGACAACGTGGCAGAGCAGACCTGGGCCGGAGATTCTGGCGAACTGGGCGGTGCCGAACTCGGTGATCCAGCCGTCACTGGGGCGCCCGCTCTCGGGCGGCGCTGCCAATACGAACGTGAACCTGCTGAACCCGGGTCAGATGTACGGTGACCGGATCAACCAGCTCGACCTGCGGTTCGGGAAGATCCTGCGGTTCGGCAGGACACGGACCATTGTCGGCGTCGACATCTACAACATCACGAACTCGAGTGTGACGTTGACCTACAACAACACATACGGGACGACGTGGCTCAGGCCGACCGCGTTCATGCCGGCCCGCTGGGTGAAGATTACGGGCCAGTTGAACTTCTGACCTCTCACGACTCGCGGGGTCACGCCGTAAGGTGTGCCCCCGCATCGGTGGCATAGCTCGATCATGAAGAGGGTGATCCCGGTCGCTGTGGCAGCTTTCCTCTGCCTGGAGATCCCGTTCAGCGCGTCTTCTCAACAGACCGTTCCATCCTCGGGCGCGTCGCTCCCCTCTAACATCCCCGATGCCGCCGCGCGGCCGATTCTCGACGCCATCCCGCCGGCTCAACGGCCCACCGAGCTGCGGTCGAAGACGCCGTCGGAGCTGGCGCGCGACTGGCCTGCCTGGGTGTCGGCGCGCGACCGCGACATCAGAGCACGTCTCGCCGCGGGCGACGAGGACTCAGTCTTCAATCTCGCCCTGTTCGGCACCACGTTCACCGACCGGCCCCCGCTTACCGAGCGCGACATCGCTGCAGCCAGCAGCGGGTCGTCAACCAATGCCGTGCGGTTGCGGATCGAGGACATCATCGATGCCCTGTTGTCTCGGGCAGGGAACGATCGGCTCGAGTTCGCCCGCGTCGTCGCCGGCCGGCAGCCGATTGACTTCGCCGCCACGGACGCAAAGAGGCGGCTCCGCGAGTGGCTCGCCGCGGGGACGGCGGGCGTGATCGCCGAGTATCGCAGACAGGCCGATCTCGTACGTAAGGGCGCCGTGAGTGACGCGTCGCGGTCGACGCTCTTCCAGGACCGCGGGCTCTCCTCGGACACCTCGATCTATCCGGGCTTCGGCGTCGAGCAGGCGCTCGCGGTCCTGCTGACCAACCGGTTGCTGTCCGCCGGCAGCGTCCGGCGCGTCGGCGTCGTTGGGCCGGGCCTCGACTTCGTCGACAAGCGGCAGGGTACCGACTTCTATCCCGTGCAGACGATCCAGCCGTTCGCCATCGTCGACTCCGTGCTCCGGCTCGGGCTCGCCGAGCCGGGCCAGGTCCGCGTGACGACGTTCGACGTGAGCCCGAGAGTGAACCACCACCTCGAGGTGGCCCGACGTCGGGCGGAGGCTGGCGAGGCCTACGTGCTCAACCTGCCGCGGCGGCTGGACCTGTTTCCCTGGTCACGGTACCTGGTAGCGTACTGGGAGCATCTCGGCGATCAGATCGGGATGGATGCCCCACCGGTCGCCGTCCCACGCGAGATAGGCGATCGCGTCCGGATGCGGGCGGTGCGTGTGCGCCCCGACGTCGTGCAGGCGATTGAGCCGGAGGACCTCGACATCGTGCTGCAACGGATGGAGCCGGCCGCCGGCGGCGGGTTCGATCTCATCGTCGCCACGAACGTACTCGTGTACTACAACGTCTTCGAGCAGTCGCTGGCGCTCGCCAACGTCGCCGCAATGCTGCGGCCGGGCGGCGTGTTCCTCAGCAACCAGGTGGTCGAGCCGCTGGGCGGCATCCCGATGGAGTCGCTCGGGCACGTCGACATCCCGATGGAGGATCGCGGTGCATCGACCGACGTCTCGCAGTCCACGGGAGACCGGTTCTTCCTGTACCGGCGCCAGTAATCGACGTCGTCTGGCGCGGCACTCCACTTGGAGATCCTCGCGCTTCGCCACCAGTTGACCGTCGCAAATCGTTCGAGCGTTCGTCGCTAGAGTTCACACGTCGACAATATAGCCCTCACACCCCGCCGAAGCTCAAAACTGCAGCATCAGTTCACGCTGCTGACACGGCTGCACATGCGTCGTTCAGCGCGCGGCCATTGAGCGAAGACGAACACTTCGAATCCCAAAGGCGGACTCAGGTGTCGTGCCGACTCACTCCTCGAACGAGCATTTCAAACAGGAAACCGGACTTTCGAATGGCACACCGCTTGAGTGGCAAGGCCCGACAACGCCACGTGCGCGTTCTGAGTACGTCCACAACTTCACTACATGGCTCGGCGACGTTCGCGTTCCACGCAACCGGCTTCCACCGCATCCCCCGCGCCAGCCGCGGATGGAAAGACTCGCCTCGCGGTGCCGCTGCTGGCGGCTGCGATCGTGCTCGCGTATGCGAACAGCCTGAGCACACCGTTCCAATTCGACGACTTTGGCCCGATCGAGAACGAGGTGGCACGTCAGTCGCCGCCTCAGGTGACGGCAACGGTGGCGCAACCGTCCGTACAGGTCGCTGGTCGGCCCATCGTGCGACTCTCCTTCGCGCTCAACTACGCGTGGGGCGGCCACGACGCCACCGGCTATCACGTCTTCAACATCGCCGTGCACATCGTGTGCACGCTGCTCTTCTTCTTCCTCGTTCGCTACACACTCATGCGCTGGGCCACTGGCGATTGGCAACAGAGCGCATTTCGTGTCGCGCTCTGGTCGGCCCTGATCTGGGCACTCCATCCGTTGAATACGGGAAGCGTGACCTACGTCTCGGCGCGGTCGGAGTCGCTCATGGCGATGTGGTATCTGTCGACGCTGCTCGCCGCCATGCAGGCCCATGGCCCGAGGCATCGCCTCCTGTGGTCGACCACTGCTGTGGCCTTCTGCGCGCTCGGCATGGCGACGAAGGAATCGATGGTCACGGCGCCGCTGCTCGTGCTGCTGCTCGATCGAGCATTTGTCTTTTCGTCGTTCAAACAGGCATTCATCGACCGCGGCAGGTTGTACGCGGCACTTGCCGCAACGTGGAGCGTCCTTGCCGTACTCATCCTGTCCGGGGCAAGAGCAGAATCGGTGGGCTTCTCGCTCGGCGTCAGTCCCTGGACCTACCTGCTCAATCAGGCGGAGGTCATCATGGACTACCTTCGCCGCTCGCTCTGGCCGTACCCGCTGGTCTTCGCGTACGGCGAGCCGCGGGCGCTCGCGCTCGCCGACGTCCTGCCTCAGGGTGCCCTGATACTCGGACTGGCCGCCCTCGCGTGGTGGGGTTGGTGGAAGGCCCCACGCATCGGGGTGCTCGCGCTTGCGTTCTTCGTCGTGCTGGCGCCGACGTCCAGCGTGGTGCCGATTGCGACCGAGGTCGGCGCGGAGCGCCGGATGTACTTGCCGCTCATGACGCTCATCCTCCTCGCCGTGCTGCTCGGCTGCGTTTTCTGGAGAACGAAGGCCTCGCCAGCATCGTCCGCTGAGGACAACGCCGCTCGACTCGCGCCAGTGTGGCGGCTTGTGGGCGCGACGGCGCCGATCGTTGTCTGCATGCTGCTGGCAGTGCTGACGATTCAGCGAAACACCGAGTACGCCACTGCTGAAGGGCTGTGGCGCTCGACGCTGGACCGCTGGCCTTCCGCCATTGCACACCGCAATCTGGCGACCGTGCTCCGGCAGACCGGGAGAGGCAACGAGGCAATCGAGCATCTGCGCGCGACGCTCACGGAGCACCCCGAGATGCGCGGCGCAATTGGCCAGACGCTCTTCGAGCAGGGGCGCTTCGACGAAGCGCTCGTCGAGCTGCGGGCGTATCTCGATCGAACCGTCGCTCCGGGCTCCGACGCGGAGGCGAACGCGCGCGTCGTAGCCGCTGCATCGCTCGGGAAACTTGGGCGCTCGGGCGAGGCCAGAGATCTGCTGCTGGAGCTGATCGCGCGCCGGTCGGACTATGTTCCGGCGTATCTTGCGCTCGGCGACATCTACTTTCAGCGCGGCGAGTTTGCCGACGCGCAGCAGTCCTATCGGCGCTTCCTGACGTATGAGCCCGCTCACGAGGGCGCGCTGACAAACCTCGGGATTTCGGCCGTCAATACCGGTCAGCTCGGTGAAGCCATCCTCGTTCTGCAGCGTGTCGTCGAGGCGCGACCGCGCAACGCGTCGGCGCATCGCAATTTAGCGGTCGCGCTCGCCCACGCCGGACGACTCGACGAGGCGATCGCACACGTCGAAGAAGCTGCGCGCCTCGCGCCGACAGACACGGCGATTCAGGAACTATCCCGACAGCTTCGGGCAACGCGGCCAGTCAAACGCTGAAAGGGGCGAGAGCTATCGCCTGAGACGAAGAAAAGGCTGGGCTGCCGTCTTGACAATCCTACGCCGAACGAGGGATGGTGACACGCTCTAAGATTTGGGGTCAAACGAAACGGATATGGCTCACACGGACTCGCCCAGCAGATAGATCGGGGAACGGCCCCGGGCACGCGGCCAACACGCGGGCCCATGTGCTCACACACACACTCGATCTCAGTATTAAGATCGTGGTCCGGCACAGTCGCGAAATCGATCTGGCGCCACCACGAAATCCGCTCGACACTTTCGGGCACTATTGCGTCGGAATCCAGCAGGTACGCACTTGCTGGTTGCAGCAACTTCGGGCGAGGACTGATCCTGAATGAACTGCACCCAGTGGATATTGAGGTTTGTTGCCGATGTCGGGAGTCGTACGTCGACACCTTCTTATTACGGCCGTCGCTTCGATTGTGGGCCTGGCCGGAGCGATCGCCGGCTGGATGCGCGTCGTGGACGCCCAGGAGCCCGGGGGATGGGAGTTCTGTGCGAATGAGAACGAGACCTGTGCCTTCACTGGGACGAGGCAGGTCCGGTACGGCGCCGCTGGGCTCTACGCTTACCGCAACGCGACCGATGGCACCGCCTGTACGAATGCAGTTTTCGGCGACCCGGCGCCCAACATGGCGAAGCACTGCGATTCCACGGAGACACTAGCCCCGCCACCTCCTCCCCCACCCCCGCCCACGGACTGGGTGTTCTGTGCGAACGAAAACGAAACCTGCGCCTTCACAGGGACGAGGGATGTTCGGTATGGCGCCAACGGGCTCTACACGTATGACACCGCTACCGATGGCATCCCTTGTACGAATGCGGTCTTCGGCGATCCGGCCCCTAACACGGCCAAGCACTGCGATTCCAAAGGGACAGCGGTAACGCCCCCGTCGGATCCCACGCAGGTGGGGTCCTGGTCCGCGCTTCAGGATTGGCCGGAGGTTGCCGTCCACGCGGCGCTGCTTCCGACTGGCAGGGTGATGCTCTATGGGTATTCGGACGATCCGCACGTGTTTGACCCTTCGACTTCGACGGTCACCGCGACAACAAAAATCGGCTACAACCCCTTCTGCTCGGGACTCACGCTGCTCGCGGACGGTCGTCTGTTCCTCGCGGGCGGTCACATCAGCAACAACGTGGGACTGAACCACGTGAGCACCTATGACCCGGTTACGAGCACATGGTCGCGACAGCCGGACATGAACGCGGGGCGTTGGTACCCGACCACAACGATGCTCGCCGACGGAAGCGTGCTGGTCGTTTCCGGCGATGTCGACAACACCTTCGGCGTCAATCGTCTGCCGCAGGTCTGGAAGGATGGAAACTGGCGGGATCTCACTGATGCCCAGATCCAGATGGATCTCTACCCGATGATGGTGCTGGCGCCCGACGGCAGGGTGTTCAACCCGGGACCGCAGCAGAGGGCGCGGTATATCGACACCAGCGGCACCGGGCGGTGGACCGACGGCGCAAGCAGCAGTGTTCCATTCCGCGGTTACGGCACCGCCGTCATGTACGAGCCCGGCAAGGTGCTGCTGGTCGGTGGCGGCGATCCGCCGGTCGCCTCGGCCGAGAAGATCGATCTGAACAATTCGTCGCCCCAGTGGCAATCGGCGGGCGCGATGAATATGCCACGACGTCAGCTCAATGCGACTGTTCTTCCGGACGGCACCGTCCTGGTGACCGGCGGGAGCAGTGCTCCCGGGTTCGACAACGCGGCTGGGGCGGTGCTCAACGGCGAACTCTGGGACCCGTCCGCCAACTCGTTCACGCAGCTAGCCACGGCGCCTCGATATCGCGGCTATCACTCGACCGCTCTGCTGTTGCCCGATGGTCGCGTGCTTTCGGCGGGCGGCGATATCAATGCGCATAACGCCGAACTGTTTTCGCCGCCCTACTTGTTCAAGGGGCCAAGGCCGACCGTGACGGCGCCACCTTCGAACATCACATATGGGCAACCCTTTGTGGTCCAGACGCCGGACGCAGCGTCGATCAGCGCCGTCACGCTCGTGCGCTTGTCCACCGTCACGCACGCGAACAACATGAACCAACGGTTTGTTCGGCTGGCATTTTCAGCCGGCGCCGGCCGGCTGACGGTTACACCACCTTCTGCCGGCGAGATTGCGCCGCCGGGCCATTACATGCTGTTCCTGTTGAACAGCGCGGGTGTGCCATCGGTCGCTCCGATCGTTCGTCTCAGCGCCGACATCGTGCCCTCGCCACCAACGGCGCCGACGAATCTGGCGGCGAGCGCCGTCTCGAGCAGCCAGATCAATCTGACTTGGACCGACACCGCGAACAACGAAACCGGATTCCGCATCGAGCGTTCGCCCGACGGGACCACGTTCGCCGAGATCGCCACCGTCGGCGCCAACGTCACCAGCTATGCGAACACCGGGCTCACGGCAGCCACGCAATACTGGTATCGGGTCCGCGCCTACAACAGCACCGGCGCGTCCGGTTACGCCGGTCCGGCCAGCGCGACCACTCTCGCGGCCGCCGTGGCGCCAACGGCGCCGACGAATCTGACGGCGAGCGCCGTCTCGAGCAGCCAGATCAATCTGACTTGGACCGACACCGCGAACAACGAAACCGGGTTCCGCATCGAGCGTTCGCCCGACGGGACCACGTTCGCCGAGATCGCCACCGTCGGCACCAACGTCACCACCTACGCGAACACGGGGCTGACGGCGGCCACGCAATACTGGTATCGAGTCCGCGCCTACAACACCACCGGCACGTCCAGTTATGCCGGTCCGACCAGCGCAACCACGCTGGCGGCCACCGTGTTGCTGACAGCGCCGACGAATCTGACGGCCACGGCGGCGTCGAGCAGCCAGATCAATCTCAGCTGGATCGACGGCGCGAGCAACGAGTCCGGCTTCCGCATCGAGCGGTCGCCCGATGGAACCACGTTCGCCGAGATCACCACCGTCGGCGCCAACGTCACCAGCTACGCGAACACGGGGCTGACGGCGGCCACGCAATACTGGTATCGGGTCCGCGCCTACAACGCCACCGACACGTCCACGTACGCCGGTCCGGCCAGCGCGACGACGCTCGCGGCCGCTGTGGCGCCAACAGCGCCGACGAATCTGTCGGCGAGCGCGGCGTCGAGCAGTCAAATCAATCTGAGCTGGATCGACAGTGCGAGCAACGAGTCCGGGTTCCGCATCGAGCGCTCGCCCGATGGAACCACGTTCGCCGAGATCGCCACTGTCGGCGCCAACGTCACGGCTTACGCGGACGCGGCGCTGACGGCAGCCACGCAATACTGGTATCGCGTCCGCGCCTACAACACCACCGGCCCGTCCACGTACGCCGGTCCGACCAGCGCGACGACGCTCGTGGCCGCCGTGGCGCCAACAGCGCCGACGAATCTGTCGGCGAACGCGGCGTCGAGCAGTCAAATCAATCTGAACTGGATCGACAGTGCGAGCAACGAGTCCGGGTTCCGCATCGAGCGCTCGCCCGATGGGACCGCGTTCAACGAGATCGCGACCGTCGGCGCCAACGTCACGGCCTACGCGGATGCGGGCCTGACGGCGGCCACGCAATACTGGTATCGCGTTCGTGCATACAACACCACCGGCGCGTCCACGTACGCCGGTCCAACGAGCGCGACGACGCTCGTGCCCGCACCAGCGGCGCCGACGAATTTGACGGCTACGGCGACGTCGAGCAGCCAGATCAATCTGAGTTGGACTGACACGGCGAACAACGAGTCGGGGTTCCGCATCGAGCGCTCGCCCGACGGCACGGCCTTCGCCGAGATTGGCACCGTCGGCGCCAACGTCACCAGCTACGCAAACCCGGGACTGGCGGCGGCCACGCAATACTGGTATCGGATCCGCGCCTACAACACCACCGGCACGTCCACTTACGCCGGCCCGACCAGCGCGACCACGCTCGCGGCCGCCGTGCCGCCAACGGCGCCCGCGAACTTGACGGCGACGGCGGCCTCGAGCGGTCAGATCAATCTGAGTTGGGCTGACACCGCGAACAACGAGGCCGGGTTCCGCATCGAGCGCTCGCCCGATGGCACCACGTTCGCCGAGATCGCCACCGCCGGCGCCAATGTCACCAGCTACGCGAACACGACGGGGCTGACAGCGGCCACCCAATACTGGTATCGGGTCCGTGCCTACAACACCACCGGCACGTCCAGCTACGCCGGTCCGGCGAGCGCGACCACGCTCGCCCCGGAGCCGCAACCGCCATCTGCGCCGACAGCGTTGATCGTGACTTCAAGGAGCGACGGCATGGCGCTCACCTGGACAGACACGTCCAGCAACGAGACGGGATTCGCGATTTTCCGCTCGACCGACGATGGCAGGACGTATACGCAAATCGCGACTGTGGCTCAGAACGTTTCGACGTACGTCGACTCCAGCCCGGGAGCGACGAAGTTCGTGTACTACCGCGTGCGAGCGTTCAACACATTTGGCAATTCCGCTTTTTCCACCGCGGTGAAGATGCGGAACCGCTGATGGGCAGCAGAAAGGGTGTTATGCGACACACATCGTTGGCGGGCGCCGCGTGCATCGCGCTCTACCTGTTGGTCAAGGGCGCAGGAGCGTCCGCGGTTACGCCAACCTATACAATCACCGATCTCGGTTCGCTCGGCGGTCGGCAAATCACACCGATGGGCATCAACAACCGCGGCGCGGTTGTCGGATTCGCGTCAACGGGTGACGGGTTCACGCGAGGCTTCCTGTATACGGGCGGATCACTTCTCGATCTCGGCACGCTCGGAGGGGAGGACAGCTTTGCCTATCGCGTGAGCGACAGCGGAATCATCGTCGGCCGCGCGCAGGACATGACAGGGCGCTTTCACGCGTTTGTGACGACGATCACGGGCGGAACAATCGAACTCGCTGCACTCGATCCACACATGGCCGGCGACTTCGGCACCGCTGTCGCGATCAACAGTCTCGGCGATGTCATCGGCTACTACACCACTGCCGGCGAGCACATGTCGGCTCGCAATCGCGTCTTTCGCTACCGCGACTTTCAGGTCGAAGACCTTGGCACGTTTGGAGGCGAGGATGGCGTTGCCGTTGCGGTAAACGACCGCGGCAGCGTGGCCGGTTATTTCAGCTCGGAACCTCACGCCGACTATGCGCAGCACCGCTCATTCCTGTTTAGCAGCGGCACATTAGTGGCAATCGGATCATTGGGGGGACAGCTGACGACGGCACGCGATCTCAACAACCGCGACGACGTGGTCGGTGATGGCGATGTGGGTGATGGTGAGCATCACGCCTTCCTGTTCTCGGGTGGCCGCCTGCGGGATCTCGGCACGTTGTCGGGGGGAAAGCAAAGCTCCGCATACGCCATCAACGAGCGCGGCGACATCGTTGGCTTCTCGGACGGCAGTAACCGTTCGGCGCGCGCCGTGATCATCACGGATGGTGTCATGCGCGATCTCAACGGGCTCATTCCCGCCGGATCGGGATGGGTCTTGACGGAGGCGCGTGACATCAACGACTCCGGACGCATCGTCGGTACCGGCTGGCGCAACGGCGAGCAACGCGGCTTCCTGCTCACGCCGTCGTAGGGTGCGGACGCGCACATACGTGCAGTCGCGAGCCGCCCGCTCGCGATGCGATCAAAAGCGTAATCGTTCCTATCCCCCGGGTATTCACGCGGGGAGGCAGGAACGTTATCATCTCGAGAGAGTTGCTAGACTTGACGTTGGGAATTCGGGCGCATGTGCCGGTAGCACGCCGCGGCCGTGCGCGTGTTCGGAGTCGACTCGTCACGACGGCATCGGCTTCTCATGACGACGCTTTCACAGGAATACATCCTCGTTGGTGCCGAATCGCTAACGCTTCAATGCGGTAAGCTCCTCGTCGAGCGCGGCCATCGACTGTTGGCCGTGGTCACGTCCGACAACTCCCTGCGGATGTGGGCCGAATCACTCGGGATTCCAATATTCGACGGCCCTGCGGCGCTTCTCGAGCGCGATGATCTGGGATGTGACTATCTGTTCTCGATCGGCAATCGGTTGGTGCTGCCGTCAGGTGTCCTTCGCCGGGCTCGACGTGCGGCGATCAACTTCCACGACGGTCCGCTCCCCCGCCATGCGGGCCTGTTCGCCCCGGTGTGGGCGCTCATCGCGCGCGAGCTCTCGCATGGGATCACCTGGCACGTGATGACCGATGCGATCGACGCGGGGAACGTGCTGAAGCAGCGCCTGTTCGAGGTGAGCGAGGGCGAGACCGCACTGACGCTGAATACCAAGTGCTACGAGGTGGGACTCGATACCTTCGAGGAGCTCGTCCTCGAGTTGGAGCGTGGCGAGACCGTGGCGACGTCGCAAGCCCCCGACCCATCCCAGTTCCATCGCCAGTCGGATCGGCCGCCCGCAGCATGCTCCATCGATTGGCGGCGGAGTGCGGACGACATTGCCGCGCTGGTGCGAGCGCTCGATTTCGGCGACAAGTACCCCAATCCCGTTGGGCGTGCCAAGACCGTCGCTGGCGGCACGGTGTGGGTGGTGCCGGTTGCCGAGGTGTTGAACGAGCGGAGCGGCAATGCGCCCGGGACCATCGTGCGCCAGGACGGCGCCGGTGTCGTGGTGGCCACAGGCTCGAGCGACGTCCTCCTGCCTCGCCTGATGCAGCCCGACGGAACGCCCGCGAATCCTGAAGAGCCTGGTCTCAAGGGCGGTCAGAGTTTCGAAATTGTCGACGAGGCGCTTGGTGCACGCCTGACGACGCTCAACCGCGCTGTTGCACGCCACGAGACGTTTTGGGTCGGCCGTCTCGCGACCGCGGAACCCTTCGACTTCGGGGCGCTCGCCTCCTCGGTGCCCGAGGGTCCGCCGGCCTTCGCGCATGTGGACGTCCCGGTCCAGGACCTGACAGACCGAGCCTCGGCCATCACAGGGCATTTAGACGAATGCCTTCTCGCGGGCGTGCAGGCGTACTTTGCACGATGGAGTGACCGTCCTGCGTTCGCGTGTGCCTACACCGACGCGCACATCTCGGACACCGTGGCCGGGGTGGAGCGATGGTTCTCCGCGTACGTGCCCATGCGCGCAGACCTCATGATGGATGAGGGTCTTCGATCGGCATGCCAGCGCATCCAAACGGAGCTCAGACAGCTGCGAACCAACGGCACGTTCGCGACCGACGTCTTCAGTCGATACCCACAGCTCAAAGGCAGCCCGGTGACCGTGGCGCTGGGGTTCGTGCTCGTGCCCGATGTCTCGATGGCAGCGCCCGCACCCGGCTGTGCGTTGACCGTCGTCATCGGCGATCGTCTGCGATGGATTTACGACACGACCCGGCTGTCAGTGGAAATCGTGTCGAGAATGATCGAACAGTTCCGTGTGTTGTTCGTGGCCGGACTCGACGATCCGGACGATCCAGTCGCGACGCTCCCGCTGCTGCCCGAGCAGGAATGGCGTACGAGCATCGAGGTTTGGAACGCAACGCAACGTGCGTATGACACGACGTGTTGTGTGCACCAGCTGTTCGAGGCGCAGGCCGCTCGTACGCCGGACGCCCTCGCGGTCGTCGCCTCGGACGGAGCGCTCACGTATCGCACGCTCGACGCGCGAGCCAACCAGCTCGCTCACCGATTGCAGTCGCTAGGAGTGGGACCTGACTGCCTGGTGGGCTTGTCAACCGATCGATCGTCGTCGATGCTCGTAGGGCTGCTGGGGATCCTCAAAGCGGGCGGTGCGTATGTGCCGCTCGATCCGGGCTACCCGAGGGAACGGCTCGACTTCATGGTCAGGGACGCGGGACTGACCGCGCTGGTGACGCGACACGAGCGAACCCTCTCGCTGTTGGAGGCGGCAGCGCCCGTCGTGACCATCGACAGCGTATTCGATGAGCCGGTCACGGCCCCCTTCCGTCGGGACGTCGCCTCGCATCACCTCGCATACGTCATCTACACCTCGGGATCCACCGGCACGCCTAAGGGCGTGATGGTCGAGCACCGGAACGTAGTGAACTTCTTTGCCGCGATGGACGATACCATCGGGACGCGTCAGGGCGTCTGGCTGGCGGTCACCAGCCTCTCATTCGACATCTCCGTGCTCGAACTGTTGTGGACCCTGTCGCGAGGCTTCAAGGTTGTGATGTATGAAGGTCAGCACGGAGTGCGACGCCAACGTCTGCTTCATCGCTCGACCCCGATAGATTTCAGCCTCTTCTACTTCTCGAGCGACGAGTCGGCCACGGACGCACAGAACAAATATCGGCTGCTCCTCGACGGCGCGCGATTCGCCGACGAGAACGGATTCGCAGCCGTGTGGACGCCCGAGCGTCATTTTCACGCCTTCGGGGGCCTGTACCCGAATCCCGCCGTCACGAGCGCGGCGATCGCCACCATCACCAAACGTGTGCAGCTCCGCGCCGGGAGTTGCGTCCTCCCCTTGCACCATCCGCTGCGGGTCGCGGAGGAATGGTCGGTCGTCGACAACCTCTCAGGTGGACGAGCGGCCATTTCGTTCGCCTCGGGTTGGCAGCCCAACGACTTCGTGCTGCGGCCAGAGAACCACGCTCACGCGAAGCAGATCATGCTTCGCGACATCGAGACGGTGCGCGAGCTCTGGCGGGGACGCAAGATCGCGTTCCCCAACTCCAAAGGCGAGATGATCGAGGTCGGCATCGTTCCGCGACCCGTCCAGAAGGAGTTACCGGTCTGGCTGACGACTGCGGGGAACCCCGAAACATTTGCCGCGGCGGGGCGTATTGGCGCCAGAGTGCTCACACATCTGCTCGGCCAGAGCGTCGATTCGCTGTCGTCCAACCTCGCGGTCTACCGTGCCGCCTGGCGTGAGGCCGGCCATCCGGGCAACGGCTTCGTGTCGTTGATGCTGCACACCTTCATCGGCACCGACGATGATCAGGTGAAGCGCACGGTACGGCAGCCGCTCATCGAATACCTGCGGAGCTCGGTCAGTCTCATCAAGCAATATGCCTCGGCGTTTCCCGCCTTCAAGAAGCGCGACGGCGAGGCGGACCTGGGCTTGTCGAACCTCTCCGGTGAGGAGATGGATGCTCTGCTTGAATACTCGTTCGAGCGCTACTACGAAACGAGTGGATTGTTCGGCACACCGCAGGGGGTCCTGGCCTTCGTCGACACGCTCAAGGCGATCGGTGTCGACGACATTGCTTGCCTGATTGATTTCGGGGTGGACACAGAGACGGTGCTGGCGCACCTCCACTTCCTTGCCCAGTTGCGGGAGCTCGCAACGCCCAACGCGTCGGTGGACGCCGGCGACGGCACGATTGCGGAGCTCATCGAGAACCATCGCGTCACACATCTGCAATGCACCCCGTCGATGGCGACGATGCTGCTTCAAGATGAGGCCACACGTGACGCACTCGGTTCACTCCAGACCTTGCTGGTCGGTGGCGAAGCGTGTTCCGATGATCTGGCGCGTGAGCTGTTGGGTGCGGTTCGCGGCACGATCATGAACATGTACGGCCCGACGGAGACCTGTGTCTGGTCGACATCCGCGACCATTGGGCGGCATGGTCCCGTTAGTCCGGCTAAAGCCGGACACTACGAGCACGTGTCAATTGGAAAGCCTGTTGCGAACACCAGCGTATACGTGCTCGATCGCAACCGCCAACCCCGCCCGATTGGCCTGCCGGGCGAGCTCTACATCGGAGGCGACGGAACGACGAGAGGCTATTGGAATCGCGCTGAGTTGAGCGCCGATCGGTTCGTGCCCGATCCGTATCGCGGCGGCCGCATGTATCGAACGGGCGATCTCGTGAGATGGCGTGACGAGGGAGTGCTCGAGTTCCTGGGGCGTATCGATCATCAGGTCAAGATTCGAGGACACCGCATCGAGCTCGGAGAAATCGAGCGCGCCATCGCCGAGAGTCCGGCAGTTCGAGAGGTCGTCGTCGTGGCGCGCGAGGACGTGCCCGGTGACAAACGCCTCGCGGCTTACATCGTGCCACGCGCCGAGGCCGTTGACGTCGACGCCATGCGGAGCCACCTGCAGGCGCGTCTGCCTGACGTGATGGTGCCCACGTACTTCGTCACCCTGTCGTCCTTTCCGCTTACGCCCAACGGAAAGCTCGATCGGAAATCGCTGCCGCCTCCTACCACGCTGATAACGGCCGCGCCGCCGGCACAAGCCGAACTTCCGGCCGGCGAGATAGAAGAGATGATCGCAGGAATCTGGCGAGACGTTTTGCAACTTCAGGAGGTGGGCACGCAGGACAACTTCTTCGACCTCGGGGGGCATTCCTTGTTGGCGGTGCAGGCGCACCGACGCTTGAAGAAGGCATTCGACCGGTCAATCTCGATGACCGATCTGTTCCGCTT
>Ga0207688_10000936_pt1 | contig 14756 bp, 15 predicted proteins | sample KBSMiscanthusM4_FD_184296 | JGI IMG/M metagenome (GOLD analysis project Ga0207688, IMG submission 184296) | Miscanthus rhizosphere microbial communities from Kellogg Biological Station, Michigan, USA - M4 (SPAdes) (version 2) | ecosystem: Host-associated > Plants > Roots > Rhizosphere ...
CGTCGGGATCGAATCGGCGCAGGTATTCGGCGACGAGTTCGTCCTTGCTGGTGAAGTGCTGGTAGGCCGTGCGCTTGGACACCTGGGCCACCGCAGCGAGTTGGTCCATGCCGGTGCGGTTGATGCCCTGATCGCGGAACAGCTGCTGTGACGCGCTGAGGATGCGCTCGCGCGCGCCCCTGCCGCGGCGCCTGCCCAGGGGGCCCTTCTCCAACTCCGCCACGGCCCCAGTGTAGCCCGTTGGGTACCCATCGGTGTACATAGCTGGTGTTCCGGCCGACCATCCGGTACGTTAAGAAAACAGTACGGTGTACATAGCACCCCCGACCTCGAGAGGAGTGATCGTGGGAAAGCTCGAGGGCAAGGTGGCGGTGATCACCGGCGGATCGACCGGCATGACGCTGGCCGGCGCCAAGCTGTTCGTCGAGGAAGGAGCGCACGTCTTCATCCAGGCCCGGCGGCAGGAAGCCTTTTGGGGCCCGATCCGGCACGAACAAGAACACAGCAATACCTCGAGAACAGGAAGAGAACACACGTCATGGGCAATATCACCATCATCGGTACGGGGAACATGGCCCGTGCCATCGGCACGCTGGCGGTCGCGGGCGGCAACACCGTCGAGGTCATGGGCCGCGATCAGTCCAAGGTCGATGACCTGGCCAAGGCTCTCGGCGGCGGCGCGACGGCGGGAAAGTGGGGCGCCGTCCCGGCAGGGGACATCGTCATCGCGGCCCTGTTGTACGACGGTGTCGTTCCGGTCGTCGTCGAGTACGGAGACGCCCTCGCGGGCAAGGTCATCGTCGACATCAGCAACCCCTTCAATGCTGCGTTCGACGGGCTGGCCCACAGCGAGGAGACCTCGATCGCGCAGGAAGTCGCCAAGGTGGCCCCGGCAGGCGCCAGCGTGGTGAAGGCATTCAACACCATCTTCCGTAATGTCCTGGAGAAGGGCCGACCCGACGTCTTCATCGCCAGCGACAATGCGCAGGCCAAGGCGAGCCTGAAAGCATTCATCGAGAGCATCGGGCTGCGCCCGCTGGACGTCGGCGGCCTGAAGATGGCGCATTGGCTGGAAGGAGTGGGTGTGGTCACGGTAGGACTCGCCGGCAACGGGGTGGGCCACTGGGACTTCGCTCTCGGCGTCAACGAATTCAGCGGCTGAGCAGCCGCCCCGGTCCACACCGTTCTGCAACTGCGTCCGCCACGCCCGGAAGCGCCTGGCTCCCTTCGAGAGGACTACCGCGTGCCTGCGTTGCCTCGCCGGCCGTGTCTGCGATCGTCGCGGCATTGTCGCCGGGGGATCGGATTCCTCGGCGTTACAGCCACTACTGCTTCCGCCGGGCATCGCCTGCGCCCGACACCGGTTCGCTGGACTCCACCGCAGGCTGGTAGGTCGTCGCCGAGGCCGACACCCGCGCCGATATCGGCGCCTGCGTATTCCTCATCGAGCGGACCGGCCAGCCTCGTCCAGCTTGCTGGCCTGCGTTGCGCGGGACCCCACAGGCGGTGCCGGCGCAAGATCCGGGCGGGGGTCAGAAGCGTCGACATCCTCGCTGGCGATTGTCCTGCACAAACCGTGTGCCCTTCAGCACCCTTGATGACGAATTGCAGGTGATCCAGGCTCAGTCGGGGAGCGGTTCGCCCTTGGTCTCATGCAGGAACGGCAGCATGACGATGCCGAGCAGGTACGCCGACCCCATGTAGAGCGCGGCCCGGGAGACGCCGCCTGCGCTGGCGATCAGTGAGCCGGAGACGATCGGGCCGACCCAGGCGATGAGCCGGGTGACGTTGAAGACGAACCCGGTGGCGGTGGAGCGCACCGTCGAGCCGAACAGCTCCGGCAGGTAGATCGCGAACCAGGCGAACCCGCCGAGGGTGAATGCCCCGTTGATCAGTGCGACCACCAGGAACGTCTCGATGCCTCCCCACCAGAGATAGGTGATCGGGGTCATCACCAGCGAGCCGACGAAGATGATCGCAACCAGCCACCGTCTGCCGAGCGCGTCGGCGATGAAGCCGCTGCTCAGGTAGCCGAGGATGGCACCGACGTTGTAGAGCACCACCGCCAGCGCGCCCCAGCTCGCCGGGTTGGCGACGCCGCTCGCTCGGGCCAGCGGCACGGCGAACTGCGGCAGGAAGGCCGACACCGCGTACCAGCCGATGATCGTGCCCAGCGACATCACCAGCGTGACCAGCACCCGGCGGCGGTTCACCGGGTCGGCGAAGAGCCTGCGCACGGTGAACTGCCGCTTCTCGTGCGTCTGTTTCTCCGCCGCGACGGCGTCCTGCCAGCGCTGCGACTCGTCGAGCCTGCGGCGGATGTAGAGGACGAGGAAGGCCGGTGCAACGCCGATGACGAACATCCAGCGCCACGCGCCCGGGCTCGTCCCCTGGAGGAACAGCCAGATCAGCGCCGCGAGCAAAGTGCCGAATCCGAACCCGGACTGCATGAACCCGGCGCCCTTGGCCCGCGCTCTGTCGGGCCAGGACTCCTGCAGCAGCACGGTGCCGGTGGCCCACTCGCTGCCCATCGCGATACCGGTCAGCATGCGCAGCACGATCAGCATCTCGTACGACGTGCTCAGCGCCGTCAGCCCGGTGAAGAGCGCGTAGCCCAGGATCGCGTAGAGCATCACCCGCTTGCGCCCGATGTAGTCGGCGAGCACGCCACCGATGAGGCCGCCGATCCCCCAGCCGAGCAAGGTCAACCCGATTGCGAGCCCGGAGTAGAAGCCGATGGCCCCCCGTTCGCCCGCGGGCAACAGCTGGGTCAGCGCGGGTGCGACCACCACGACCAGCGCCTGCGTCTCGTAACCGTCGAAGGTCCACCCGGCGAACGTCGCGTAGAGCACCCGTCGACGAGCGCGGTCCACCCCCGCGTACCAGGGTTCCCCCCGCTGCGTCTTCGATTCGGCCATGGCACTCCTTCGTGCCGGTGGTGAACGTCGTCGTCCTTCCGTCGCGTACCCCGGGCAGTGACGGTACACACGAAGAGCCGCCTCGCATGTCCTGCGGACAGCCGTGGGGTCGCCAATGATGGTGGCGTGGCCGCGAGTCTCACCCGCACACTCCTCGCCGAGCACCGTCGAAGGGGAGCGCTGAAGCCCGGCGAGGACGTCACGCTCGCGGTGAGCCAGGTACTCATCGAGGACGCGACCGGGTCGATGACGTGCATGCAGTTCGAGGCGCTCGACGTCGAGCGCGTCGCGGTGGATCTCGCAGTGCTCTACGTCGACCACAACGTGCTCCAGATCGACGACCGGAACATGGCCGAGCACCACTACCTGCGCTCGTTCTGCCACCGCTATGGGGTCCGCTACTCCCCAGCGGGCAATGGCATCTCCCACTACCTGCACCTTGAGCGCTTCGCCCGGCCGGGTGGTCTGCTCGTGGGTGCGGACTCCCACTCCACCACCGCCGGGGCGGTCGGGATGCTCGCGGTCGGCGCAGGCGGCCTCGAGGTGGCGGTGGCCATGGCAGGCTACGGGTTCGACCTGTCCTGCCCACGAGTGGTACAGGTGGAGCTCACCGGCGCCCTACCGGACTGGGTCGAGGCGAAGGACGTCATCCTGGAGCTCCTACGCCGCCACGGTGTGCGGGGCGGTGGCGGCGCGGTGTTCGAGTTCACCGGCGAGGGCGTCGCCACCCTGTCGGTCCCCCAGCGCGCCACGATCTGCAACATGATCGTCGAGACCGGCGCGACGGGGGCCGTGTTCCCCAGCGACGAGCGGGTGCGGGAGTGGCTGGCCGCACAGCGGCGCGAGGACGGCTGGTCGGAGTTGTCGGCCGACGACGGCGCGGCCTTCGATTCCCGCGAGCACATCGACTTGACCACGCTCGAACCGTTGATCGCCCTACCGTCCTCGCCGGGTAACGTCGTCCCGGTTCGCGAGGTCGAGGGCACCCCCGTCGTGCAGGTCTGCGTCGGCTCGTCGGTCAACTCCTCCTACGAGGACCTGGCGACGGTCGCCGCGGTGCTCTCCGGACGGACGGTCCACCCGCACGTCGCGCTGACCGTCACGCCGGGCTCCCGGCAAATCCTTGACACGATCATCCGCGGCGACGTGTACCGCAGCCTCGCCACAGCCGGGGCACGGATGCTGGAGCCGGTCTGCGGGCCCTGCATCGGCATCGGGCAGGCGCCGACGCGCGGACAGGCATCGGTGCGGACGTTCAACCGCAACTTCCCCGGCCGCAGTGGTACCGCCGAGGACCGCGTCTACCTGTGCTCGCCTTCCACGGCGGCCGCCACGGCGCTGGCCGGGAAGATCACCGACCCGCGTGGCCTCGGTCCACCCCCTGCGCTTCCCGCAGCCCCCGACCCGGATCCCGCGGTCGTCCAACGGCTGATCGCCGAGCCGCTTTCGGGCGCCGCGGCGAAGCGGGTCGAGATCATCCGTGGGCCGAGCCTCGTCCCGCCCCCGGTGCCGGAGCCACCGCCGGACGGGATCGACGCGCGGGTGGTGATCGTCGTCGGGGACGACGTCTCCACGGGCGACATGGCGCCGGACGGAGCCATCGGCATGTCCGTGTGGTCGGACATCGAGGCGTGCGCTCACTATCTGTTTCGCCGTATCGATCCGGAGTTCCACGAACGCACTCGCGCGTGGGTCTCCGACGGAACCCCGGGGGTCATCGTCGGCGGCCACAACTACGGCCAGGGTTCCTCCCGCGAGCAAGCCGCGCTCGCCCCGCTGCACCTGGGAATCAAGGTGGTGGTGGCGGCAAGCTTTGCGCGCATCCACCGGCGCAACCTCATCGTGCAGGGCATCGTGCCGCTGCTGTTCGGCGACGACGCCGATCGGGAGCGGGTATCGGTCGGCGACCGCTGGCACATCAACGGCATGGCCGATGCGGTCGGCTCCGGCGCCGAGGAGCTCAACGCCGACGTCGAGCACGGCGAGCCGATCGCCCTGCGGCTGCTACTCACCGGCGAGGAGCGCGACATCCTCGCCGCAGGGGGCCTGCTGCGCCAGGCCAGGGCGGGCGACCGCCCGCTCGTCTGATCTGGGCCCGTACCACCGGCCACCGTTCGGCCGATCAGGTTCGTCGTGCCGTGCCTGAGCGACGCGGCCAGCCTCGCCGCAACCGCTACCTCCGGCCTTCCCCCGCCGCGGGGTAAGCGGTGGTCCCGTCCAGGCGAACGCGGCGCGCGCTGTGCGGGCCACTCCGTCTTGGGCCGCGCTTTTGAGCTCGGAGAGCCGCTACTACGGCTGGTCCACGATCGCGATTGATCGTCTGGCAAGTGTTGGGACTGGTACTGCTGGTGGGCCGCACGTCCGCCACCGAGGACGTCGAGTTCCATGTGCTGCGCCATCAGGTCGCCCTGCTGCGCCGCACCAACCCACGGCCGCGAATGGACTGGCCAGACCCGGATCCCGGGCGAGTTGCTCAAGCTCGGCCACCGCGTCGGCGCGTCGACGATCCGGCGGCCTCGAACGTGTCCACCGTGATGTCGCGCTTGGCGTCGCTGCCCACACCGAACACGGCGACCTCGGGTCGCGAGCGAGCTGAGCGGCGATCACTCCCACTCCGCCGCCGATCCCATTGATCAACAACGTTGCCTCCGCACTCAGGTGTAGCGCGTCAAGGGCCTCCTAGGCCGTCGCGCCCGCGACCGGGACCACGGCGGCGGCCGCGAGGCTCAGCTGTGGCGGCTTGGCGATGCGCGGGGACCCGAGCAGTACCGCGTGCTCGGCGTAGGTGCGGTAGCCGGGTGCGGCCTTGCCCATGACCTGGTCACCCTTGGTGGAGGTGTCCACGACGCCGACAGAGGTTCTGCTGGGGGAGTCGCGGCCAGCCGTAGGAGTCGTTCACCAGCGCTTGCGGGTCACCGTGACGGGGGGTTGCACCGACCTGTCGGCCCAAGATGCGAGCGCGATCGGGTACCGCACGCGGTGCGCCCGAGTGAATCTCCGGGTGGGGGTGGACGACCGCCTTGGCAACGGTGAACAGTGCCTCGGGTCAGCGTGTGGCTGTCGAAAACTTGGGATGCCATCATGCGGGAAACCGCCAACACCGAGCGCACCGACCGGCTGGAGATCCACAACAGCTGTGTCGACGAACGTTTAGCCGACGCACATCTGTGCGCGCTTGTCCATCTACCCACCGGCCGGACCTGCATCCTGCCGATTGCCCATCCGGGCAGCTGCCAGTTCACCTCGCCGGATCAGGCACGTCGAGTGGCGCAACGCAATTCGAGCTGATTCGGCCACCACGCCTTCCGGCGCTCCATTCGGGTGTGGGTGCCGAGAACCCTGTCACGTCATGCGACCTGTACGTACTCGTGGACGCGGCCGAGCCGGTCTCGTCGTAGCGGTCGGATTGTCGCCCCGGATGCGGTGGGCGCCATGGGGAACGGCTTCGTTATGAGGTGCCCGGCGGGGGCGTCGCGTGTATTGCGCGACGTGCCGGATACCAGGTGTCGCCTGCGGGTTCGCCGGTCATGTTCCAGCTCCAGGACACGGTTGGGGTTACCCGCGCGTAGAAGCCGGGACCGACCATGCCCACCCGCTCTACCGGCTCGTCCATGTGTCCGTAGATGCGGATGCAGCGCGCGATGAACGGGTTGAGGGACACCAAATCGTCGATGACCAGCGCGACCCTGTGGTTGCCCGCGATGACGTTGCGGAACTTGCGCGTGCCCAGGACGGCTTCGCCGGTGCCCCCGAGCCAGAAGTAACTCCCGTCGAACTCGAAGGCCAGCGGGACGGCGTCGGGTTGGCCGTCGGCGGCGACGGTCGCGACCCGCGCGAGCGGCTGCGACCGCAGGTACGCGATCTCCTCGGCGGTGAAGGACACCATGAGTCCTCTCTGGTAGGCCACCCAAATCGGTCTTGTAGGCCACGCGCGTATCGGGCCTCCCTTCTACACGAACGAGCAGAGTCTGGAACGACACCTAGCCCTGGCCAGTTCACCGTGTCCCCGCACCTCGCGGTGGCGGGGTTCGCCGTATGCCGTACGGCTCCGCGACGCTTGCAGCGCAGCGTGCGTGATATCACCGCCTGAGTGAGCGTCAGCTCTCGAGCTGCCCGGACTCGGCATCGGCCAGGATCTGCCGGGCCGCCGACTCGTCGGTCCGCGCGACCAGTACCCGTACGCCCTGCAACTGCAGCTGAGGCTCCTGACCCCCCGCATCATCGGCGGACGCGAAAGCGTCCAGGCCGTTCTCCCGCAGCAGGCCGACGATCAGTTCGGCCTCGAACTGGCTGGTCACCACGGTCACCGTGATCGGTGCAGCGTCGGTCATCTGACCCTCGCAATTCCGGTTTGAGGTCGGTGATCCACCGTAGCGCTGACAAGGAAGGCAGGAAGCAGTACTCGCTGTCGCGGAGAACCGCCATAGCGCCGCAGTGACCGGGTCACGCAGGGCCGAGGAATGCGGCCGGGCAGGCCGGGGCGACTCGTCGGCCGAGCCGTGGTGTGCTGCAGCGCCTGGGGATCGCCTCCGACGTGTCCGGATCGATGGCACGATGGCCCGCTGCCTGCGGTGGCGCGCGTCGAACCGGTCGGTGCTGCGGGTCGGCATGGGACCTCGATCCGCTCGTGAAGCGCCCGACCGGACCCGATCCCCTCATTCGGACCCGACCCGGGGCAAACCCTACGGACCCACGTCGATGGGAGGCCGGGGCGTTGGCGGCCGCTGCTGCGCGGTCAGGGTCGTGCGCATCACCGCGGGAGGCGTGGGCGGTCGAGCCGGCCGGAACGAGGGATGGCTTGCGCCGTGGGCCTGTGGCGCATCTCAGGGGAAGGCCTGTGCGGCTGCGGCCACGACCTGATCGTGTGGCACGTCGCGTAGGTGCTGAGCGATGTTCCAGCGGTGCCCGAACGGGTCTTCGAGCTGGCCGTGCCGGTCGCCCCAGAACATGTCGGCCAATGGTTGTCGGATTCCGGCGCCGGCCGCGACCGCCTGCGCGAACACCGCGTCGGCGTCGGTGACCTCCAAGGCCAGAACAACAGGTGTGCCGCCGATCGAGGGCGGGGCGAGCACACCCATCTCGGGGAACTCGTCGGCGATGTGCAGCAGACCGTCCCCGATGCGCAACTGCACCGACATCAGCCGCCCGTCGGGAAGGGGGATCCGATCGACTTCCTGCGCGGCGAACGCGTCGCGGTAGAAGGCGACGGCGCGCTCGGCGCCCTGAACGACGATGTGCGGGGTAATCGGCATCGGGCGAGCCTAGGAACGAACGGATCGCTGGTCTTGGACGTTGTTGCCGCCCGAGAATGGTGGGGTGGCGACCGAGCAGGTCCGGATGTGGCGCGCGGCCGACGACGCCCGAGTCCTGTTGATGGCGGGCCAGACCACCCGGTACGCCATCGAGCCCCGCGGCGAGTACATCTTCGGGATCGTGGGCGGGCAGCCGATGCGTTCGCGTCGGGGGCGGGAGCGCCGCCTCGTGCAGCCCGGACAGCTGCTGGCCTGGGACCCCTCACAGGCACACGCCGGAACGGCCGTCGCCGACCAGCCCTGGTCATCGCGGCTCATCGTCGTCGAGGTCGCCGACCTGGTCGACCTCGCCGGCGATGACGAGACCGATCTCCTGGCCGATATCGCCTTCCCCGACCCCGTCATCGCCGATCCCGAACTCGCCGCCGCGTTCCTGCGGTTGCATACCGCCCTCGAGGAACCCGCTCTACGACTGGAGCGCGACGAACTGCTGTTCGCGTGGCTCTCCACCCTGATCGAGCGCTGCTCCACGGTCCGTCCGCCCCGGCCGCCGCTGAGCCCCCGCGACGACAGGGCGTTCCGCGTGGCCTGTGACTATCTCGCTGACCAGCCCGAACGCAATGTCGGCTTGGACGAACTCGCCGCCGCGGCGGGCATCGGCAAGTTCCGTCTCATCCGCCTGTTTCGCGCGCGCACCGGTCTGGCCCCCCACGCGCTGCAACTCGCGCACCGTATCCGCCTCGCCCGTCGCCTGATCGAAGCCGGCGAAACGATCGCCGCGACCGCCGCCGAGGCGGGGTTCGCCGATCACAGCCACCTGCACCGCCACTTCCAGCGCGGCCTGGGTCTGACCCCCGGCGAGTATCAACGGCGCTTCAGGCGCAGCGACGGCGACCGACGGGGGTCTGCCACCCAGCGCGGCGGCGCGGCGGGATCTACTTAAGGCGCTTGGGTCGAGGTTCCCTATCAGCACTGCGCCGCCGGAGGTAGCGCTCACCATGGGTGCGGCGCCGAGCGAGAGTGCGATGGAAGTACTGGCCGGATCCCAGGCGTCGACGTCGTTGCGTCGACCGGGCGATGTTCACCACTGCCGCTCCTGCGCGTCGGCCGCTCGACATGGGGACGCTGACGAGAGCTTCTTGACCACTTCAGGTTGTCCCGCTGCCCGCGCGGGCGGCTCGGGTCTCCGTGATGGTTGCGGCGCCGTGTGCTGCGTGTGCTCGGGCGGCTGCGATGGCACGGCGGGCTGCGCCGGTGAGGTTCCAGCGGGCCATCCGAGCGAGCACGGCCGGGTGGGGTGGAAGGTGGCCGAGCTGGTTCATCATGCCCAGGTCGTCGCGCACGGCCGAGTGCCACACGATCAGCCCGTCGCGGAAACGCATGTGGTGGGCGTGTTTGACGGCGAAGGCGCGGCCGGTGGGTGGGAGGGCGACCGGGCGGGCGCCGTGCGGGAACACGACGAACGGGCCGGTTTGGCGGCCGGACATCACAGCCTGGGCCATCGCGTGGTCGCCGTCGTGCACGATCTCGCGAACCTCGTAGTCCAGGTCGCTGTAGGTCGAGCGCAGCCAGGCGCCGGTCGCGGCCAGTCCGGCCGGTCCGGGCGTGGAGCAGGCGGGCGGTTCGTTCACCGACTCCTCGTTGACGAACTCGGGGTGGATGCAGCGAACGGCGAGCTGCGGGTCGCCGTGGGTGACCACGGTGAACATGTCGCGCACGAGTTGTTCTGCGGTGTGTCGATCAAGCACGGCACCCACCCCATCTCGGATGATTAGACCAACAGTCTATGAATAGATGATGAGTCTAAACATGTAGGTTGGGGTGGTGCAAGAGGCCTCTGAGATGTCTGAGCGGTTCCCGCGACGCGCGGAGAAGGCGCGCCGGACCCGGCTCGCTTTGATCGCGGCGGCCACCGAGCTGTTCGCGGAGCGCGGGTATACCGGCACGACGATCGAGGCGATCGCCCAGAAGGCGGGGGTGGCGCGGCCGACGGTGTTCACCTCCATGCCCGGTGGTAAGCCGCAACTGCTGAAGGAGGCGCGTGATGTCGCGATCGCCGGGGATGACGAGCCGGTGCCGATCCCGCAGCGCACCTGGTACGTGCAGACGTTGGCCCAGACCGACCCGGTCGTGTTGGTGCGCATGCAGTCGCGCAACAACCGGCGGATCCTCAAGCGGGTCGCCGCCCTCGAAATCGTCATCCGGGCGATCGCGGCCGATCCGGGGTTGGCCGAGTTGGCGGCGGAGGCCCGGCGTCAGCGACGGTTCGGCGCGGCCACCATCACCGGCCGGCTCCACGAGTTGGGGGCGTTGCGTCCCGGTCTGACCCACGAGGCCGCGGGAGATATCTACTACGCGCTCGCCAGCCCCGAGGTGTTCCTGCTGCTGACCCGCGATCAGGGCTGGACCATGGCCGCCTACGAGGAATGGCTCGCCGACCAGCTCATCTACGCCCTGCTCGGACGCGACGGCAACGCCAGCGCAGAGCCCCGCAGAGCCGCCGCCGATGACACCGCGCCGCGGTAGGTGACATCTTGGCCGGGACATGGTTTGGGGCTGGATCGAAGGAAGCTTCGAGGGGCGGCGGGCGGAGCTTCACGGCTGGGGCACCCTCGATGACGGCCGGATCGCGGTTTGGGTGACCTTGCATGGCAGGCACGTCGGCAGCGGGATGCCCTGGCTCGGAGACCGGGCGCCGAGCGGCGCGCAGATCGCCTGGCAGCAGCTCCACGTCTTCGCCGTCTAGGGCGACCAGTTAACCGAGCACTGGGCGGTCCGCCACGACCTCCGCACGCTCGAGGCTGTCGATGCCGCGAACGGCTGAGCAGGTAGGGAACGGAAGCTTCGCCGCCTCGTTGCAGGGCATGGTCACGACGCCGGGTCGGCTGGCCGACGACTGCGTGAGCACGCGTGTGCGGTTTGGGGGGTGGACGACGGCGTAGCGTTCGGACACGCGATCACGCGCCGTGCATGTCGGCGACCGTAATGCCTGCGGCGTGTCCGGCTGGCCACTGCACGAGCTCGATTCGGTAGCTGTCCGGGTCGGTCAGCCAGGCTGTCCGGAGCCCCGGTTCCGGCTCGGTGGGTGGTTCGGCCGCAACGCCCCGGGCCGTGAGATCGGCAATCGTCGCGTCGAGGTCGTCGGTCTGGACGACGAGGTGGTTGACGGCGCTGGTGTCGGTCACCGGCCTCGCCGGGTCGTGCACGAGCTCGAGGCTGACGAAGGGGTCGTCGGGCAGCTGGAGCATGGTGAGGCTGCCGAACGGGGTGTCCGGGACGCGGCCGAGCTCGGTGTAGCCGAGTGCCGTGTAGAAGGCGAGCGAACGGTCCAGATCGGTCACGCGGAGTCCGAGGTGGAGCATGCGCATGCGGGCTAGCCTACGACCGGACCGATGAGATCTTGAGGCATCGCGGTCTCCCCATCCGACGCGCGCCACCCGGCGCACGGGAACGGAGGCGACGGTCGGCAAAATCTTGCGGTCGACCTTCCCGTCGGTGATCAGCTCGGCCACCGGCGCGGTGCCGGAGACCGTCGATACCAAGAAGGTGCCCCCCGCCTCCTCGACACCGGGGTCGACCGCGGAGACGATCCGGGCCGGATCTGACACCAGAACGGTGACGCCGCTGAATGCGTCCCCGCCGACCACGTCGAACACCGCGTCGACCCAGGCGGCGGATGATCTCGTCGGTCGCCGCTTGCGTCAGCTCACACGCCTGAATGCCATGATGATCTCCGATCAGAGTGTGCTGAGCGCCCAGGACGCGAGCCACCAGAGGGCCATTCCGCCGAACAGCGCCACGGGTAGGTTCTTGGTGCGTCGCCACATCACCGCGGCAATCGCCGCAGCGAGCAGTGCGGGCACGGTGTCGGCGACCGCGACCGAGCCGCGCGGGGCGATGAGCGCGGGCAGCGTGATCGCGGCCAGTACCGCGGGCCCGATGTGCGGCAGGAGCCGCGCCACCAGCGCGGGCGGTTGGCGGCGGGCGGTCACCAGGAACGCCGCGCGCATCGCGTACGTTCCGACGCCGATCACGACCAGGGTCAGCAGCTCACCCATGACGACCTGTGAGGATTGTGCCGACCGCGATGCCCGCGCCCGCTCCGACGAGCAGACCGAGCCCCAGGGGCAGCCCGGACGCCGCGACGGCGACGATCCCGCCGGTCACCGCCGCGCCGTAGGACGCCCGGTGCGTCAGCGTCGGCAGCAGCAGGAGCAGGAAGGTCAGCGGTGCTGCCAGCTCGAGGTGCAGTGACGTGGGCAGCACCCCGGCCAGCAGCACCCCGGCCCCGGTCATGGCCAGCCATGCCGTCCACAAGGCGACACCGACGCCCAGGTAGTAAAGGAGCCGATGACGGGCGGAGCCGCCCCCGTCGGGCATGCTGAAGCGGGCCGCGGCGAGCGCGTAGACCGGGTCGGCCAGCAGGTAGGCGCCGAACCATCGCCAGCGGGCGGACCAGGCCGCCGCGTGCGGGGCCAGCGCCGCGCCGTAGAGCAGCATCCGGGCGTTGACGATCAGTGCGGCCAGCACGACGACGACCCCGCTCGCGCCCGCGGAGAGCAGTTGCACCGCCAGCAGTTGGGCTGCGCCGCCGACCAGCAGCGGTGATGTCGACCAGGCGAGCAGGGGGGGCAGGTGCGACGAGCCGAGCGTCGCGCCCAGCGCCAGCCCGAACGGGAGGTAGGCGACCGCGACGGCGACCGAGTCCCGTGCGCCACGGCCCAGGACCGACAGCGCTGCGCCTGCGCCCCAGGGGGTGGTGCTCACGCGGCAGGCCGCCAGGTTCCCCAGCCCCCCGCACGGACCTGGGCGGCGTCGGCGGAGACGAAGGTCTCGCTCGACCACCACTGCCGCACTCGCTCCTCGCCCAGCGCCGCGATCAGCCCGTGGGTCTGGCTGGCCTGCGCGCGCAGTGCGACGAGCTTGCGGTCGAGCATCGCCTGGTCGAGGCGCAGCTCCACGGCCAGCGCCGAGGTCGGGGTGCGCAGCGGCAGCCCGTCGGCGAGGAACATGTTGAACACGTCCCGCGCCGGTTCCCAGCGGTCAACGAACTCCTCGGTGGTAGTCGCGTAGAGCAGCCGGGCGTGCGGAGCAGCGGCAGCGCGGGCTGCGGTGGCCCATCTCGACACCGTCTGGTGGTCCTCGTGGCCGCTCATGCCGTCGGGGCCGAAGGTGAGGATGGTGTCCGGCGCCACGCTGTGGATGATGTTTGCGAGCCTGCGCACTACGGGGTCGGGCGGCTGGGCGGCGCAGGTGCCGTCGCTGATGCCCAGCAGGTGGTGCTCGGTGACACCCAGCGCGGCCAGCGAGGCGCGGGCTTCGTGCGTGCGGACCCGGGCCAGGCGCTGCGGTGGCCAGCGTTGCGGGTCGTCGGTGCCGTGCTCGCCGAGCGTCGCGGTCACGCAAACGACCCGCCGGCCTGCGTCGCGGGCGGCGGCCATCAGGCCGGCGGACAGGAACGCCTCGTCGTCCGGGTGGGCCCAGATGCCCAGCACGGTGCCGAGGTCCGCAGCGTTGGTGATCAACGAGCGGCCGATCGCGGTTGGGGCCGGGTACATGGTGGAGCTCCTCGTGGAGGTTGAGATGGGGGATGAGGTGGGACGACCGCCTCGCCGCCAACACCGGGCAGTGGCCACGACAGGCCGCGCTCGGCGGTGACTCAGGGTCGGACCTCGAGGATCATGTTGAACGGGGTCTGCGCGGCCTGGCGGAAACGCGTGAACCCGGCCGTCGCGGTCACGTCGCGGATCCGGGCGGGGCCTGCCTGGGTGCCCAGCGCCAGCCCGAGGGGTTGTGAGAGCGAGGAGGGGGTGCAGACGAGGGTGGAGAAGGCGTAGTAGACGCGCCCGACGGGGTTGAGGTTGTCCTCGACCCGGTCCCCGGCCTGCGGCTCGACGATCATCCAGGTTCCGTCGGCGGTGAGGGTGTCGTGGACGTGGCGGGCCGCCCCGACCGGGTCGCCCATGTCGTGCAGGCAGTCGAACATCGTGACCAGGTCGTAGTCGCGGCCGGTGTAGGTGCTCGCGTCGGCGATCTCGAAGCGCACGCGGTCGGCCACCCCGGCGTCCTCGGCGCGGGTGCGGGCGATGTCGATGGACTCGCGGTGGTAGTCCGAGCCGACGAACCGCGAGCGCGGGTAGGCCTGCGCCATGAGGATCGTGGACGCGCCGTGGCCACAGCCGACGTCGGCGACGGTGGCGCCTGCGGTCAGCTTCGCCGTGACACCGTCGAGTGCCGGCAGCCATTCGGCCACCAGGTGGGCGCCGTAGCCGGGTCGGAAGAACCGCTCGCAGCCCAGGTGCACGTCGGTGTTGTGCTCGTGCCAGCCCCGGCCGCCGCCGGTGCGGGCGGCTTCGATGATGGCGGCGGCGTCGTTGGTGGCGCCGTGGGCGAGCTGGAAGAACCCCGGCAGGAACGCCGGGCTGGATTCGTCGGCCAGCGCGACGGCGTGCTCGGCGGGCAGCGTGTAGCCACCGGTGGTCGGGTCGTAGTCGACGAACCCACCGGCGGCTTGGGCGTTGAGCCACTCCCGCGTGTAGTGCACGTCGGTGGCGGTGCGTTCGGCCAACTCGGCCGGCGTCGTCGG
>Ga0207688_10000937_pt1 | contig 14744 bp, 16 predicted proteins | sample KBSMiscanthusM4_FD_184296 | JGI IMG/M metagenome (GOLD analysis project Ga0207688, IMG submission 184296) | Miscanthus rhizosphere microbial communities from Kellogg Biological Station, Michigan, USA - M4 (SPAdes) (version 2) | ecosystem: Host-associated > Plants > Roots > Rhizosphere ...
GCTGTCGTGCCTGTCCGGGCGGCGCAGCCATCGGCGCGGAATGCGACAGCGCCCCTGCCATCGCTCAAAAACCGCATCGCAGTCAGTAATGCGCAACTCCGCGATGCCTATGCCGCCGGCCAGATCGACCGGCCGATCAAGACCCTTCTCAACGTTCCGTCGCGACTGACATACGGCGAGTTCGTCTGGAATGACCGGGACGTGCCTCCCGGACCGGTGTGGGTCAGGATCGATCTCAAATCTCAGATCATTTCCGTCTTCCGATCGGGCCACGAGATCGGCACCGCGGTTGTCCTCTATGGCACCGATGGACTCAAGACCCCGACCGGCAAGTTCCCCATCCGGGCAAAGCTCAGAAATCACCGTTCTGCGACCTACGACAATGCCCCGATGCCTTACACTCTTCGGCTCACCGAGGACGGCGTCGCAATTCACGGCAGCAATGTGCGGTGGGGTTTGGCGACCCATGGCTGCGTGGGCGTTCCGACCGCCTTTGCGGCCAGGCTGTTCGACGCGGTATCGGTCGGCGATGAGGTGCTGATCGTATCCTGAGCCCTGGCCGCCCAATTCCAGCCAGCTTCTGCACAAGCGAGCCTGAAATCGCTCCTAAGTCACTGAAAAGAAAATGGTGGGCGTGGCAAGGATTGAACTTGCGACCCCTGCGATGTCAACACAGTGCTCTACCACTGAGCTACACGCCCACCGAGGTCGGGCCCAGGGCCCTCCGGAAGGCGGCATTTAGGGGGCAGTTTACGAAGGTGCAACCCGTCGCGGCGCTATAAGCGGCCGTGCTGGTCCTCGGTCTGGAAAATGCGGTCCACCTCCATCACGAGGTCCTTGAGATGGAAGGGCTTGGACAGCAATTTGGCTTCGGGCGCCGTGCGCCCGCCCTGGAGCGCGACCGCGGCAAAGCCGGTGATGAACATGACGCGGATCGAAGGGTCGATGGCGCTCGCCTTTTGCGCAAGCTCGATGCCATCCATCTCGGGCATGACGATGTCGGTGAGCAGGAGGTCGAAGTGGGTAGCCTCAAGCAAGGGCACCGCTTCCGTACCACAGCCGACCGCCTCGACTTCATATCCGACACGCTGCAGAGCCCGCTGCAGATATTCGCGCATCGACGTATCGTCTTCAGCCAGGAGAATTCTTGCCATCACCTGCTCTATGCGCTGCTCGAATGCCTTTTTCCAGAAGCGAATAATGTTCTCGCGCGTTGCAGGCTCCCTCACCCAGTCCTAAACTGGCACGGAATTTAACCGCAACAGTGAACAAACTCCCCCCACCCACGATCCATCGGCCGCGCGGCCAGCTCCCGGTACTGCTGTCGGTGCCGCACTCGGGCCGTGACTACCCGGACTGGCTGATTGGCCTTGCCGCCGCGGGGAAGCCGTCGCTGACCACGCTTGAAGATCCGTTCGTCGACCGCCTGGTGTGGCGCGCCCTCCAGCGCGGCTGCGGCGCGGTGATTGCGCGAACCCCGCGCGCAGCGGTCGACTGCAACCGCGGCGAGGATGAGGTCGATCCGTCGGTGGTCGAAGGTGCCCGGCGCACCCGAGTCAGCGCGCGCGCTCGCGGCGGGCTCGGGATCGTTCCCGCGCGCACCGCGCAGCATGGGTTTTTGTGGCGCCGGGCGATCACGCCCAAGCAGCTCGACGAGCGGCTCAACCAGGCCCACCGCCCCTATCACGAGGCAGTCGAGGCGCAGCTCGCGTTGCTGCTCGACCGGTTCGGCTGCGCGCTTCTGCTCGATTGTCATTCGATGCCGCCCCCGCCGAAGGGCGTGCCGCCCTTGGTGTTCGGGGATTGCCGCGGACACACCGCAGACGCGTGGATCAGCGCCGAGGCGGTGGCGATCGCGAAACGGCTGGGCTTTGACGCCGGGCTCAACGACCCGTTCGCCGGCGGCCATGTGATCGAGCGCCACGCCCGCCCCGCGGACGGCGTCCACGCGCTGCAGATCGAAATCGATCGCCGTTGCTATCTCGACGGCAGGCTCGCCAAGCCCGGCACCGGCTTCGACCGCGTCGCGGGCCTCCTCGAAGCGCTCGCCGTCGAATTGGGCGAGGCGCTGATCGGGCGCCAGTTCGCGACGGCCGCCGAGTAACGCTAGACCGTCTCCGGGGCCGGCTGCTGGACCTGCGCCGGCGCTTTGCCCTGCTGCATCTGACGAGCGAACACGTCGCGCATCTGCGCCAGTGAAAACAGGTGGGCGAACAGCAACGGCAGCATGCCGTTCTGATTCATCTTGCGAAGCTCGTCGCCGCGCAGGTTGCGAAGCTTCTCCTCGTCGACCATGCGGAAGCCGCGATAGACGAACGGCTGCTCGAAGCCTTCGGGCTGGATGGCAACCTCGCCGTCCATCAGCAGGTCGGACTTGACCAGGTCCTCGATGAACGCGTTGGTGCGAAGCCCCGCGGCCTCGAACTGCTCGCAGAACTCGAGGATCGCCTTGGTCGCGTCGCTCGGCTGGTCGCCGTCGAACAGCGGCTCGCCTTCCTCGAAGTCGCCTACCGCGCCCGATGTCGGGTCGAAGCACAGCGACAGCTCGTCGGTGTCAGGGCGCAGCCGCGCGAGAAGGAACGGGTAACGGCGCAAATAGGCCGGGATATAGATGTTCTGATCGAGCGGCCGGCCGTCCCCGTCGAGGAACACATTCACGCCCTCGTTGAGTCCCATGAGCGCGATCGGCACCGGCGTCCCGCCAACCGAGAAAACGATCGGGAGATGGCGCTGGACCAGCGTGAATTCGTCCACCGTCACCGGCACGGCGTGCGCCTGGCCCATCTGCGGGATGCTGGTCATGCCGCGGACCTTCATCTTGCCGTGCTGGTCGAGGTTGATCGGCTCAACACTGTTATAAAAGATCGGCAGTCCTTCGGTTGGAGCGGCAGTCGCCATCTTAAAATCTTCTCCTGGGGTCCGGGCTTACGGCTGCGCGGCTTTGAGCGCTCGCCTGCCGGCTGTGGTCCGGAAGCGCCTCTATTGGCCTCGCGCGCGTTAGGCAAGCGCGGCCGCTTCCAGGCGGCCGGCAAAGGCCACAGTTCATTGAACATTCAACGCTTTGCTGCGAAGCCGCGCCCATGGGGACGGGCGCCTGGTGATTGCCGGAACGATCTGGAAGCTGATGCTGCTGCTCGGCCTGTTCGGCGGCGAGCCCGCCGTCGTCGGCCAATCGGTCACTCGGCTGATGGTGCAGGATGAGGTCGTCCTTCGCGTCCCCGTGCAGCCCCGTCCGCTGCTTCCGGCGATCGACTGGGTAGAGCACAAGGGCCCCAAGTGCATTCCGGCCGGCGCGATCCGGCGGGTGCTGCTGTCGGGACCATCCCAGGTCGACTTCATCCTCGCCGACCGGAGCCGCGTTCGCGCCCACTTTGACGAGGATTGCCCCGCGCTCGATTTCTATGCGGGAGTCTATCTTCAGACCGCCGACGACCGTCTTTGCGTCCGGCGCGACGCGGTGCAATCGCGGATCGGCGGCAGCTGCACGATCGAGCGCTTCAAGCAGCTGGTGCCCAAACTGCGTCAGTAATCGGCATTTTGCAGCGCATGGGAGCGGTCGGCGGCCTGCCGCGTTTCCTTGACAAGCACTCGACCTGCGGCATAGCCGCTGGGCCGCTAGTTGCCGTACCGGCCATGAGAAGCCGCGGCTCACTCCATCATCCGGATTTTGAATGACTTTTGCCGATCTCGGCCTTTCCGACGAACTGCTCCGCGCAGTCAACGACAGCGGCTACAATGAGCCGACGCCGATCCAGCGCGCCGCGATCCCGTCGGTGCTGATGGGCAAGGACCTGATCGGAATCGCCCAGACCGGCACCGGCAAGACTGCCGGCTTCGTCCTCCCGATGATCGATATCCTGCATGAAGGCCGCAGCCGCGCGCGGATGCCGCGCTCGCTGATCCTCGAGCCGACGCGCGAGCTGGCGATGCAGGTCGCCGAGAATTTCGAGAAATACGGCAAGTATCACCCGCTCTCGATGGCCCTGCTGATGGGCGGCGTGCAGATGGGCGATCAGGTTAAGGCGCTCGAGAAAGGCGTCGACGTGCTCATCGCCACGCCCGGACGGCTGATGGATCTGTTCGGCCGCGGCAAGATCATGCTCAACGACTGCAACCTGCTGGTGATCGACGAAGCCGACCGGATGCTCGACATGGGCTTCATCCCGGACATCGAGGAGATTTGCTCGAAGCTGCCGAGGTCGCGGCAGACCCTGCTCTTCTCGGCGACGATGCCGCCGCCGATCCAGAAGCTGGCGGCGAAGTTCCTCAACGACCCCAAGCGCGTCGAGGTCGCCCGTCCCGCTACCGCCAACGTCAATATCGAGCAGAGGCTGGTCGAGGTCGGCGCCGACAAGAAGAAGGACGCGCTGCGCGACATCCTCCGCCACGAGGAATTCAAGAACGCGATCATCTTCTGCAACCGCAAGACCACGGTCCGCGAGCTGGCCTCGAGTCTCAAGCGCTCCGGCTTCAAGGTCGGACAGATCCAGGGCGACATGGACCAGGCCGACCGGATCGCGGAATTCGATCGGTTCAAGCGCGATGAGATCAACATCCTGGTGGCGTCGGACGTCGCCGCGCGCGGACTCGACGTCAAAGGCGTCAGCCATGTCATCAACTTCGACGTGCCCTGGCAGCCTGACGACTACATCCACCGCATCGGCCGCACCGGCCGCGCCGGCATGACAGGCATCGCCATCACGCTCGCCACGCGAGCGGATGCCGAGGCTGTCGCCGGTATCGAGAAGCTCACCGGCCTCAGGATCGCGCGCTCGGGCAAATCAGCCGAGCCCGAGAAGACCGAGCCTCGCGCCGCTGAGCCGAAGACAGCAAAGCCAGAAAAACGCGAGCGGACGAGAGCGCCCAAACCGGAGCGAGCGGAAGAGCCAAAGCGCGAGCGGGCAGACGAGCCGAAACGCGAACGGGCGCAACAGCCCAAGCACGATCCGGTCCCCGAATCCAAAGGCGAACGCCTGCCGGTGGTCGAAGACATCAAGAGCGACTGGAACGGCCCCCTGCCCTCGTTCCTTTCAAAGAGCGCCGGTTAGCCCATCAGGCACAGGCCTGACACTGGAAAGCATCGCTGCCGCTTCCTAGCTCGCCGTCGGGCTGTGCAAGCGAAGGAAGCGCGATGACCGAGTACGTTCTGCCAAGAGTGTGGAAGTGGGACCAGCCGAGCGGCGGCCAGTTCGCCAACATCAATCGCCCGATCGCCGGCCCGACCCACGACAAGGAGCTGCCGGTCGGCAAGCATCCCTTCCAGCTCTATTCGCTCGCGACGCCCAACGGCCAGAAAGTCTCGATCATGTTCGAGGAGCTGCTCGCCAGGGGCCACCGCGACGCCGAATATGACGCCTGGCCGATCCGTATCGGCGACGGCGACCAGTTCGGCAGCGGCTTCGTCGCCATCAACCCCAATTCTAAAATCCCCGCACTGGTGGATCGCAGCGGGCCCGAGCCGGTGCGCATCTTCGAATCCGGCGCCATCCTGCTCTACCTCGCCGAGAAATTCGGCGAGTTCCTGCCGTCCTCCGGCCCCGCCCGTGCCGAGATCTTGTCGTGGCTGTTCTGGCAGATGGGCAGCGCACCCTTCCTCGGCGGCGGCTTCGGCCACTTCTTCGCCTATGCGCCCGAGAAGTTCGAATATCCGATCAACCGCTATTCGATGGAGGCCAAGCGGCAGTTCGACGTGCTCAACCGCCGCCTCGCGGAGAGCGAATTTATTGCGGGTCCCGAATATTCGATCGCCGACATCGCGATCTGGCCCTGGTACGGCGGAATTGCGCTCGGCCGCAGCTATGAAGGCGCCGACGTCTTCCTCGCGACCCATGAATATGAGCATGTGCTGCGCTGGGCCCGGGCGATCGACGAGCGGCCCGCGGTCAAGCGCGGCCGCATCGTCAACAAGATGAGCGGGGACGAAAGCGAGCAGCTCCACGAGCGCCACGACGCCAGCGACTTCGACCTTCGCACCGAGGACAAGATCAAGGGCGCCGCCCCGGATCAGGCCGAAGCGATCAAAGACGACGCTATCTAGCCTTTAGCGTCGGTAGCGCTGCAGGAATTCTTGTCCGAAGGCCTGCAGCCGCTGCCCGGCGATCGCGTCACGCAGGCCCTGCATCAGCCGCTGGTAGAACCACAGATTGTGCTGGGTCATCAGCATCGCGCCAAGGATCTCGCCCGATTTGACGAGATGATGGACGTAGGCTCGCTCGAACTGCATGCAGGCCGGGCACGGGCACTCGCGCTCGATCGGCTCCGGGTCGTCGGCGAAGCGCGCGTTGCGCATGTTGAGCGGCCCGTCCGCGGTGAACGCCTGCCCGGTCCGCCCCGACCGTGTCGGCAGCACACAATCGAACATGTCGATCCCGCGCACCACCGCGCCGACGATGTCGTCCGGCTTGCCGACGCCCATCAGGTAGCGCGGCTTGTCCGCAGGCAGCATGTCGGCCGCGAAGTCCAGGCAGCCGAGCATGGCGTCCTGCCCCTCACCCACCGCGAGCCCGCCGACCGCATAGCCGTCGAAGCCGATGCCAGTCAGCGCGTCCGCAGAGGCGCGACGCAGCCCCTCGTCAAGCGCGCCCTGCTGAATGCCGAAGATCGCCGCCCGCCTGGCATGCTCGCCGCCGCGGTCGAATTCTTCCCTGCTCCGCTTCCCCCAGCGGATCGACCGCTCCATCGCCTCGGCCTGCTGCTCACGCGTCGACGTCGTCGGCACCAGCTGGTCGAACTGCATGACGATGTCGCTGTCGAGCAATCGCTGCACCTCGATCGACCGCTCTGGCGAGAGCATATGCCGGGAGCCGTCGAGATGGCTGGCAAACGCCACGCCCTCCTCGGTGACCTTGGTCAGCTCGGACAGGCTCATGACCTGGTAGCCGCCGCTGTCGGTGAGGATCGGCCGCTCCCAGCCCATGAAGCGGTGCAGCCCTCCGAGCTTCGCCACTCGCTCCGCGCCCGGTCGGAGCATCAAATGATAGGTGTTGCCGAGGATGACGTCGGCGCCGCTCGCCCGAACCTCCTCCGGCCGCATCGCCTTGACCGTCGCCGCGGTTCCGACCGGCATGAACGCCGGCGTCTGGATCTCGCCGCGCTGCATCGCAATCGTGCCCGTGCGCGCCGCGCCGTCGGTCGCGGCGATCGAGAAGGAAAAACGGGTCACTCGGCCGGCCTTGGCAGGAGCAGGCTCGCGTCGCCATAGGAATAGAAGCGGTATCCCGCCTCAACCGCGTGCGCATAGGCCGTCTTCATCACATCGAGGCCCATCAGCGCGCTGACCAGCATGAACAGGGTCGAGCGCGGCAGGTGGAAGTTGGTGACCAGCCCATCGATCGCCTTGAAGCGATAACCGGGCGTGATGAAGATCGCCGTGTCACCCTCGAACGGGTGGATCGTGCCATCGTCCCCCGCCGCGCTTTCCAGCAGCCTCAGGCTCGTTGTCCCGACGGCGATCAGCCTCCCGCCTGAAGCGCGCGCTGCGTTCAGCCGCGCCGCGGTTGCCGCGTCGATGCGCCCCCATTCGGCGTGCATCTTGTGTTCGCTCGTGTCGTCGGCCTTGACCGGCAGGAACGTCCCGGCGCCGACGTGGAGCGTCAGCGTTTCGCGGCCGATCCCTCGCTCATCGAGCGCCTCGAGCAGCTCCGGCGTGAAGTGCAGCGCCGCGGTAGGCGCGGCCACCGCCCCTTCCTCGCGCGCGAACATCGTCTGATAATCTGCGCGATCCTCGGCATCGGCCGGCCGCTTCGATGCAATGTAGGGCGGCAGTGGCATCCGCCCCGCTCGCTCGAGCAAAAGCTCGACAGGCTCGTCGCCATGGAAATGAAGCAACGCCGATCCGTCCTCGGCCTTATCAACCACTGAGGCGTGCACGCATTCTCCAAAGTCGATCGTGTCGCCGACGCGCGCCCTTTTGGAGTTGCGCAGGAACGCCTGCCATTCGCGCGGGCCCTCGCGCTTGTGAAGCGTCGCTCCAATACTCGCTTCGCCCCGCCGGCCTTCGAGCTGTGCCGGAATCACCTTGGTGTCGTTGAACACCAGCACGTCGCCCGCCCGCAGCAAGCCCGGCAGATCGAGCACCTGATGGTCGGAAACATTCCGGCCCTGGACCAGCAGTAGCCGCGCGCTGTCGCGCGGCCGCGCCGGCCTCAGCGCGATCCGCTCTTGCGGAAGGTCGAAATCGAACAGGTCGACGCGCATCGCGCCGCCATAGCGCTAGTTCGCGGCGGCGGAAGTCGGAGCGGCGTCCCCGAGATAAGCATGCACGATCTTCGCGGGCTCGGTCGGCGGCTCGCCCGGCGTGATTGCATCGACTGCATCCATCCCCGAAACAACCCGTCCGACCACCGTATAATTATGCTCGAGCTCCGGATGCGGCGCGAACATGATGAAGAACTGGCTGTTGGCCGAATCCGGGCTGTTGGCCCGGGCGGCGCCCAATGTTCCGCGCAGGAACGGCATCTGGGTGAATTCGGCCTTGAGGTCGGGCAGGTCGGATCCGCCCTCGCCGGTGCCCTTGGGGTCGCCGCCCTGCGCCATGAAGCCCGGGATCACGCGGTGGAAGGTCAGCCCGTCGTAGAAGCCGCGGCGCACGAGCGTCTGGATCCGCTCGACGTGGCGAGGCGCGATGTCCGGGCGCAGCACGATCTCGACGGTCCCGCCGGTCGACAGCTGCAGGAACAGGTGGTCCGCCTTGTTGGCGGCGATCGCGGGCGGCGCGACGATGCTCGGCGGGGTCGGCACCGGAGCCGGCTTGGCGGCGATCAGCAAAGCAGCGAACGGCAACAGCAACAACGACTTCATAATCCTCCCCAAACGAAACTCGGCGCGCTCATGCGCTGCCGCTACTGACTTCAGCGTGAACCGCCATTCAAGTGCCGGCGGACGTCGTCCGCGACGGCGGGCGTGACGAACTTGTCGATCTTGCCGCCGAACCGCGCAATCTCCTTCACCAGCTTCGATGCAATCGGCTGTAGCGAAACGTCCGCCATCAGGAAGACGGTCTCGATGCTGTCGTTGAGCTTCTGGTTCATGCCGGCCATTTGAAACTCATATTCGAAGTCGGCGACCGCGCGCAGCCCGCGCAGGATTGCGGTCGCATTTTGGCTCTCGGCGAAGTCCATCAGCAGCGAATCGAAGGTCACGACATCGATCGTCCCGGACACTCCGGCCACTTCGCGGCGGACCATCGCCAGCCGCTCCTCGACCGTGAACATCGGCTCCTTGGCGGGGTTGGTGGTGACCCCGATCACCAGCTTGTCGACCAGGTGCGCGCCGCGGCGAATGATATCGAGGTGACCGAGCGTGATCGGGTCAAACGTCCCCGGATAGACTGCGACTTTCAACGGCGGCCTCCCCCTAGTGGTCGCGCTCAATAGCAAAGCGAGCGATCGCGCGCAGCAAATCCGCTTCCGAGCCGTGACTCGACAGATGCTCGATCGCCTGGGCCACGAGGAAGCCGGCCTGCTGGCGTGCGCGCTCCTCGCCTAGCAGCGAGACGAAAGTCGCTTTGCCGGCGCTCGCATCCCTGCCGGTGGGCTTGCCCGCCGCCTTGGCGTCGCCGCTATGATCGATGAGGTCGTCGGCGATCTGAAAGGCAAGGCCGATGTTGCGCGCATAGCCCCGATAGGGCCGTCGCGCCTCGACCGGCAGCTTGGCCATGATCGACGCTGCCTCGACCGAATATTCGATCAGAGCGCCGGTCTTGAGCTGCTGGAGCCGGGTGATCGCTGCGAGATCGAGCTCCGTGCCTTCCGCGACGATATCCATCATCTGCCCGCCGGCCATTCCGTTGGGCCCCGCGGCGCGCGCGAGTTCGAGCACAAGCTCGCACCGCACCCACGGGTCGGTATTGGTCGCGGGGTCGGCGAGGATCTCGAACGCCAGGGCATGCAGGCTGTCCCCGGCGAGGACCGCCTCCGCCTCGCCGAAGGCCGTGTGCACCGTCGCCTTGCCGCGCCTCAAGTCAGCATCGTCCATGCACGGCAGATCGTCGTGGATCAGCGAATAGACGTGGATCGCCTCGATCGCGCAGCCGACGCGCACTGCCCGGCCGCGGTCGAGGGCGAACAGCCGCGACGCGCCGATGGTGAGCAGCGGCCGGAGCCGCTTGCCGCCGCCGATCGCCGCGTGGCGCATCGCCTCGAACAGCCGTTCGCGATTGTCGCCGGTCGGCGCTAGTGCTTTGGCGAAGAAGGCGTCGACGTCGGCGCGGACATGAGCCGCCTCGGCGTCCAGTTCCTGCGCCAGCCGGTCGACGGTCTCAACCGGCATCGAAGGGCTTGAGCCCCGCCGGCTTGCCGTCGCTTCCGAACGCGATTTGCTCGATGCGCGCCTGCGCATCCTTGAGCCGCGCCTCGCAATGCCGCCGCAGCCGATCGCCTTCCTGGTAGAGGGTGATCGACTGATCGAGCGGCGCCTCGCCCTTCTCGAGCGTACGCACGATCTCCTCGAGCCGGGCAAGCGCGGCCTCGAAGCTCAGCTGGCTGACGTCAGTCGTTTCGGCGGTACTGGCCATGGGCTCAACTCTGGTCCCCACGCCGGTTCAAATCAAGCGAACGCTACTCGACCGGCGTGTTCTTGAACGGGTCGCGGATGCCCGGGAAAATCTCGTCGCTCAGCGCCTCGCCTTCGGAACTGGCAATCGCCGCCTCGGCCTCGCGCACGTGACGCTCGCGCTCCCCGCGCAGCTCTTCGATCAGCGCCTCGCGGTCGCTGTCGAAGGTCGTGTCGGTGGGCGCCTGGATGCCTGCCGCCTTCGCCGCCTTGGCGACGGCCGCATCGAGCTCGCGCTGAGTCGTCAGGCCCAGCGTCACCGGATCCTTCGGCGTGATGTTGGCCATGTTCCAGTGGCTGCGGTCGCGGATTGCGGCGATCGTGGTGCGCGTCGTGCCGATCAGCTTGCTGATCTGGCCGTCGCTGACCTCGGGATGGTTCTTGATGATCCAGTAGATGCCGTCGGGCTTGTCCTGGCGCTTGCTGACCGGCGTGTAGCGCGGTCCGCGGGTACGCCGAACGGCCTCCGGCGCCTTCCACATCTGGAGCCGGTATTCGGGGTCATTCTGTCCCTTCACGATCTCGTCGTGGGTCAATTCGCCCGCACGAACGGGGTCGCGGCCGGTGAGCTTGGTCGCCGCGGTATCGTCGGCGATCGCCTGGATTTCGAGGATGTGCAGCCCGCAGAATTCCGCGATCTGCTCGAAGGTCAGCGATGTATTCTCGACCAGCCAGGCGGCGGTCGCATGGGGCATCAGGGGCTGGGCCACTTCAGATGTCTCCGTCCTCTAGAAATGAAATGGGCCGCCCCTTCACGGAGCGGCCGGCTTGGCGCGCGATGTAGCCCTCGCCTGCGCTCGGGGCAAGGCTATTCAGGCGCCAGTGGGACGTATCGCGGATCCGCTTTGACGCGGTCGATCCACTCGACGACGTGGGAGTAACGGCTGAGGTCGAAGTCCGCATCGCCGGCAACGTGCGTATAGGCGAACAGGCAGATGTCGGCGAGGCTGATCGCGCTGCCGACGAACCACTCCCTGCCCTTCAGATGATCGTCCATCAGTTTCAGCGCCGCATTTCCGGCAGTGCGCTTGGTCGGCATCTGCAACCGCTGCAGGTCGCTCAGATTGTCAGGCCCCAGCCACCCCATCCAGAAGCGCAGCGTCGCGATGTTGGGCTCATGACTATATTGCTCCCAGAACATCCAGCGCAGCATGTCGGCATGGTCAAACGGGTCAGTCGGGATCAGCGCGGACCCTTCGGCAAGGTAATAGCAGGCCGCGTTGCTTTCCGGGATGAAGCGGTCGCCCACCTGGAGCACCGGGATCCGGCCGTTGGAATTGACGTTGGCAATGAACTCGGGCGTGCGCGTCTCGCCCGCCATGATGTCATATTCGCGGCGCTCGATCTGCCTGCCGGCGAGGGCGGCGGTCAGCCGGACCTTGTAGCAATTGCCCGACAGCGAAAATTCGTGGAGCACGAGCTTCTCGCTCATCGGCCCACCTCCAGCACGATCTTCCCGATATTCTCGCCGGCTTCCATGCGCGCGTGGGCGGCATCGACGTCGGCGAGCGGGAAGGTCGTGTCGATCACCGGCCGCAGGCGCCCGCCTTCGACATAGGGCCAGACCGTCCGCGCGATCTCGTCGGCAACCATCGTCTTGAACTCGACCGGCCGCGGCCGAAGCGTCGATCCGGTCAGGGTCAGCCGCCGCCGCATGACGTCGAAAATCTGGATCTCGGCGCTGGCGCCGCGCTGCACCGCGATCGACACGTGCCGCCCTTCCTCGGCCAGGCAGGCGAGGTTGCGCGGGACATAGTCGCCGCCGACCATGTCGATGACGATGTTCACTCCGCCACGGCTGGTGACCCGGTGCACCTCCTCGACGAAATCCTGGGTCCGGTAGTTGATCGCCGCGTCGGCGCCGAGGGCGATCGCCCGCGCGCATTTCTCGTCGGTGCCGCAGGTGACGATCAGCTTGAGGCCGAACAATTTGCCGAGCGCGATCGCCATCGTCCCGATGCCGCTCGTCCCGCCATGCACCAGCACCCAGTCCCCGTCGGCCGCAAAGCCCCGCTCGAACAGATTGACCCAGACCGTGAACAAAGTCTCGGGCATCGCCGCCGCCTCGACCAGCGAGATGACCTCCGGGACCTTGAGGCAGGTTCCAACCGGCGCAACGCAATATTCCGCATAGCCGCCGCCCGCGACCAGCGCGCACATCTTCTCGCCGATCAGTTCTTCCGATCCCTCTCCCGCAGCGACGACCTCGCCCGCGATCTCGAGTCCAAGGATGTCCGGCGCGCCCGGCGGCGGCGGGTACATGCCTCGGCGCTGCAAAAGGTCGGGCCGGTTCACGCCTGCTGCCGCGACCTTGATCAGGACCTCGCCCGCCCCCGGCCGCGGGACCGGCCGGTCGGCAATCACCACGCCGCCCTCGCCGTCGGCGACCACGGCCTGCATGGATGAGGGAAGCTCGGCCACCGGAGGCTTATTGACAGGCGCGCCCTATGGGTCAACGATTCAGGGGCCATGGACTTGGATGACCTCTTTCCAAGTAAGCCCGACGACCCGCTCGTCGCGCTCGCCAAGCAGGACCTCGACCCGTTGTCCGTCGACGAGCTGGAGGAGCGCATCGCGGCGTTGAAGGCCGAGATCGCGCGCGTCGAAGCGCACATGCAGCGCGCCCAGACGCACCGCTCCGAGGCCGAAGAGCTGTTCAAAAAGCCGTGAAGGCCGCGGCCGTTCAGCCGACGACAACTTTTCGCCTCCATTATCTGTTGAAAAGCCGGAATCCGGCCCTTGATTGCCGCGCCGGAGCGTATGACATTGAATTGAAAGCCCGCGGGCTCCCTCCGCGGGTCTGGAGTGATTTCCTAAATGCCTAGTTTTGCTCGCGAACTCGAACAGACCCTCCACAATGCGCTGGGTGAAGCCAGCCGCCGGCGGCACGAGTATGCGACCCTTGAACATCTGCTGATCGCGCTCGTCGACGACGAGCATGCGTCGAAGGTGATGACCGCCTGCGGCGTCAACCGCGACGACCTTCGCGGGGCCGTGAAGCAGTATTTGGACAATGAGCTCGGCGCCCTCGTCGCCGACAGCGCCACCGACCCGACCCCGACCAGCGGCTTCCAGCGCGTGGTCCAGCGCGCGATCCTCCACGTCCAGTCGTCGGGCCGCGACGAGGTCACCGGCGCCAACGTGCTCGTCGCTTTGTTCTCGGAGCGCGAGAGCTACGCTGTCTATTTCCTCCAGCAGCAGGACATGAGCCGCCTCGATGCCGTGACCTACATCAGCCACGGCGTCGGCAAGGGCGATACCCCGCCCGAAACCCGCGCTCCCGAAGGCACCGAGGAAAAGACCGACAAGGAGAGCAGCGGCAAGAAGGAGTCCGCGCTCAAGCAGTTCACGGTCGACCTCAACGAGAAAGCGAAGGCCGGCAAGGTCGATCCGCTCATCGGCCGCATGCCGGAAGTCGACCGCACGGTGCAGATCCTCTGCCGCCGCTCGAAGAACAACCCGCTCTACGTCGGCGACCCAGGCGTCGGCAAAACCGCGATCGCCGAAGGCCTCGCGCGCAAGATCATCGAGGGCGACGTGCCCGAGGTGCTCAAGCCCGCCGTCATCTACGCCCTCGACATGGGCGCGTTGCTCGCCGGCACCCGCTACCGCGGCGACTTCGAGGAGCGGTTGAAGTCGGTCGTCTCGGAGCTCGAGAAGCTGCCGCACGCGATCCTGTTCATCGACGAGATCCACACCGTGATCGGCGCCGGCGCCACCTCGGGCGGTGCGATGGACGCGTCGAACCTCCTGAAGCCCGCCCTGTCGAGCGGCGCGATCCGCTGCATCGGCTCGACGACCTACAAGGAGTTCCGAAACCATTTCGAAAAGGATCGCGCGCTGCTTCGCCGGTTCCAGAAGATCGACGTCAACGAGCCGACGATCGAGGACACGATCAAGATCATCGCCGGGCTGCGCTCGTCGTTCGAGCAGCACCATAACGTGCGCTACACGCCGGATGCGGTGAAGAGCGCGGTCGAGCTATCGGCGCGCTACATCCACGACCGCAAGCTGCCCGACAAAGCCATCGACGTGATCGACGAGGTCGGCGCCATGCAAATGCTGGTTCCGCCCTCGCGCCGCAAGAAGGTGATCACGCCCAAGGAAATCGAAGCCGTGGTCGCGACCATGGCGCGGATCCCGCCGAAGTCGGTCAGCGCCGACGACAAGCAGGTGCTCGAGCATCTCGAGGC
>Ga0207688_10000940_pt1 | contig 14733 bp, 12 predicted proteins | sample KBSMiscanthusM4_FD_184296 | JGI IMG/M metagenome (GOLD analysis project Ga0207688, IMG submission 184296) | Miscanthus rhizosphere microbial communities from Kellogg Biological Station, Michigan, USA - M4 (SPAdes) (version 2) | ecosystem: Host-associated > Plants > Roots > Rhizosphere ...
CCACGTGCCCGCCACGGATTACCGTGGCGGGCATGCCTGATGTTGACGTCCTGATCGTCGGAGCGGGCCTCTCGGGGATCGGGGCGGCGCACCGGCTGCAGACCGCGCACCCGCAACGCACGTACGCGATCCTCGAGGCCCGCGCGGCGGTCGGCGGCACGTGGGACCTGTTCCGCTTCCCGGGCATCCGCTCGGACTCGGACATGTTCACCCTCGGCTACCCGTTCCGGCCGTGGACGGGGGCCAAGGCGATCGCCGACGGCGACTCGATCTTGCGCTACGTGCGGGAGACGGCCGTCGCGCTCGGCATCGACCGGCACATCCGGTTCGGACGGCGGGTCGTCGCGGCGGCGTGGTCGTCGGCGCAGCAGCGGTGGTCGGTCGAGGCGCGCACCGAAGACGGCGCGACCGAGCACTGGAGCTGCGCCTTCCTGTACCTCTGTTCCGGCTACTACCGCTACGACCACGGCTACACGCCCGCCCTCCCCGGCCTGCAGACGTTCGCCGGGCCGGTCGTGCACCCGCAGGCGTGGCCCGCGGACCTCGACGTGGCGGGCCGCAACGTGGTCGTCGTCGGCAGCGGGGCCACGGCCGTCACGCTCGTGCCCGCGCTGGCCGAGCGCGGGGCCCACGTGACGATGCTGCAGCGCTCGCCCACGTGGATGATCTCGTTGCCCGGCACCGACTCCCTCGCCGACGCGCTCCGCCGACGGCTGCCCGCACGGCTCGGCCACGCCGCGGCCCGGTGGAAGAACATCCTCTTCACGCAGGCCTTCTTCCAGGTGTGCAGGCACGCGCCGAGCGTCGGGAAGCGGATGCTGCGGGCAGGCCTCGCGCGCGTGCTGCCCGACCCGGCGGCCGTCGACACCGACTTCGCCCCCTCCTACGACCCGTGGGACCAGCGGCTGTGCGTCGTGCCCGACGCCGACTTCTTCCGCGCCATGAAGAGCGGTGCCGTCGAGGTCGTGACCGACCGGATCGCCACCGTCACGCCCACCGGCGTCATGTGCTCGTCGGGCCGGGAGCTGCCCGCCGACGTGCTCGTCACCGCCACGGGGCTGGTGCTCCAAGCGTGGGGCGGCATCGCGGTGACGGTCGACGGCGCCCCGGTGGAGCCGGGCGAGACGCTGGCGTACCGCGGCTGCCTCGTCTCCGGTGTGCCCAACTTCGCCTTCTGCGTCGGCTACGTCAACGCGTCCTGGACGCTGCGGGCCGATCTCGTGGCGCGCTACGTCACCCGCCTGCTCGCGCACATGGACGCGCGGGGCTACGCGGTCGCCACCCCACGCCCGCCCCGCGATATGCCGACGCGCCCGCTGCTCGACCTGTCGTCGGGCTACATCCAGCGGTCGCTCACCGCGCTCCCGCACCAGGGCACGCGCTCGCCGTGGGCCCTGCGGCAGAACTACCTGCGCGACCGCTACGACATGGATCGCGGCGACATCGCACGGGACATGGAGTTCACCGTGGGCGTGCCCGCGGCGGTCAGCGCGCCAGCGCGTCCTTGACGTCGCGCAGGTGGCGGCGGCTCACCGGCAGCTCGACCGCGTCGCGGCCCCGCCCGAGCCGCACGACGTGCCCCACCCCGCCCGGCTCAAGCGCGGTCACCCGGTCGGCCGCGACCAGGTAGGAGCGGTGGATCCGCACCCAGCCCGCGTCGCGCCACCGCTCGGCGAGCGTGGCGAGCGAGATCCGCACGAGGTGCGTGGTGTCTTCGGTGTGCAGCCGCGCGTAGTCGCCGCGGGCTTCCACGAACCGGACGTCCGAACGGGACACGAGCGTGGTCCGGCCCGCCAGCTCGACGGGGACGATCTCCTCCGGCGGCGCGAACGCCACCGGCATCGCCGCGCGGCGGGCCAGCACCCGCACGAGCGCCATGTCCAGCCGTTCCGGGCGCAGCGGCTTCAGCACGTAGTCGACGGCGCCGACCTCGTACGCATCGACGGCCCGGTCGTCGTGGTCGGTCACGAACACGACCGGGGGCGGCGTCGACAGCCCCGCCGCGGCCCGCGCCAGCTCCATCCCGGTCATGTCCGGCATCGCGATGTCGGTGAATACCGCCTGCGGGGCGGCGTCGGACCGCAGGAGCCGCAACGCCCCCTCCGCGTCCCTGGCCTGGCGCACGTCGGCGACGGACGGGTGACCCCGCAACAGGTCGGTCAACGTCGCCAGCGCGGGCTCCTCGTCGTCAACCGCGAGGACGACGATTCCGCCACTCCCGCTGCAGCTTTCCGATCGGTCCACGCTGCGTCCAACGAGCGACCCCCGGACGGGCGACGGGCCGCCCGCCCATCCGGCGGCCGTCCACCGGAAGCCACCCACCCGAGCGAATCCTCGTTGCCCGTTGCCGCTGTTCGCCGGCTACGCGTGGCAACGCCGCCGCTGCGGTTCGCCCGGTCGGGGGACCGGCAGAGGTCGACCGAGAGGGATCCGGGTTGCGCGCAGGTGTGCAGGCGCCGCTGCCCGTCCAGCGGTCACCCGAGGACTCCGAGCTCACCGCCACCACGCTGCGCCTGCCGTCCAGCCGCTCCGGCGATGACCACCGTGCGGCCACCGGTGGGCGGGCGTGGTGGACTCGGGGCATGATCCCCGACGGTGACCTGATCGCGCTCACGGCCGACGGCGTCGGCCTCGTCCTCGACGCCACCGGCGGACGGCTGCCCGCGATCGTGCACTGGGGTGCCGCGCTCGGGCCGATGACCGCCGAGCAGGCCGCCGCGCTGGCCACGGCCGCCGTCCCGGTGATCGGCTCGAACAACGCGGACCTCCCGCCGCGCCTCACCCCGCTGCCGGAGCACCACACCGGTTGGCCGGGTCGGCCGGGGCTCACGGGCTCCCGCGCCGGACGGCAGTGGTCACCCGCGTTCACGGTGACGGAGATCCTCGTGGACGGCGAGTCCGTCTCCGGCTACGTCACCGCGGGCGCGGCGAGCGTGGAGTTCCGCGCCGTCGACGAAGCGGCCGGGCTGCGGCTCACCCTGGTCGTCGCGTTGCTGCCGTCCGGGCTGGTGCGCGTGCGGGCCGCCGTGACCAACCTCGCGGAGGAGCCCTACGCGCTCGACGCCCTCACCCTCGCCCTCCCGGTGCCCGCCGACGCCGACGAGCTGCTGGACTTCGCGGGTCGCCACAACCAGGAGCGGGTGCCGCAGCGCGGCGCCTTCCGCACCGGGCTGCACCTGCGGGAGAACCGCCGCGGCCGCACCGGGGCCGACAGCGCGTACGTCCTGCACGCGGGCCCGGCGGGTTTCGGGTTCGCGGCGGGTCGGGTCCACGCGGTGCACACGGCCTGGAGCGGCAACCACGTCCACTACGCCGAGCGCGTGGCGTCCGGCGAGTGCGTGCTGGGCGGTGGCGAGCTGCTGCTGCCCGGCGAGGTCCGGCTCGCCCGCGACGAGACCTACACGAGCCCGTGGCTCTACGGGGCGTTCGGCGACGGGCTCGATCAGGTCGCCCGCCGCTTCCACCGCCACGTGCGGGCCCGGCCGCGGCCGGTCTCGGCCGAGCGCCCGGTCACGTTGAACGTGTGGGAGGCCGTCTACTTCAACCACGACCGCGATCGGCTGCTCGACCTCGCGGACCGCGCGGCCGCGGTCGGGGTGGAGCGCTTCGTCCTCGACGACGGCTGGTTCGGCGCCCGCCGCGACGACCGCGCGGGCCTCGGCGACTGGGTCGTGTCCACCGACGTCTGGCCCGACGGGCTGCACCCGCTCGTCGACCGCGTCCGCGAGCTGGGCATGCAGTTCGGGCTGTGGTTCGAGCCCGAGATGGTCAACCCCGACTCCGACGTTGCCCGCGCCCACCCGGAGTGGATCATGTCGGCGCGGCCGGAGTGGCCGGTCGAGTCCCGGGGCCAGCAGGTGCTCAACCTCGGCATCCCCGAGGCGTATGAGCACGTCAAGGGCCAGATGTCGGCGCTGCTCGACGAGTACGACATCGGTTACGTCAAGTGGGACCACAACCGCGACCTGGTCGAGGCGGGGACGCAGACCGACGGCGGTCGGCCCGGCGTGCACGCCCAGACGCTGGCGTTCTACCGGCTGCTCGACGAGCTGCGCGAAGCCCATCCCGACCTGGAGATCGAGTCCTGTTCGTCGGGTGGTGCGCGGGTCGACCTGGCGGTGTTGGAGCGCACCGACCGGGTATGGGTGTCGGACAACATCGACCCCCACGACCGGCAGCGGATGCTGCGCTGGACCGCCCAGCTCCTGCCCCCCGAGTACCTCGGCTCGCACATCGCGTCGGGCCGTTCGCACGTGACCGGCCGCCACCACGACCTCGGCTTCCGGGCGGGCACGGCCATCTTCGGTCACCTGGGCGTCGAGTGGGACCTCGCGGAGGCCTCCGACGACGAGATCGCCGAGCTGAGGGCCTGGATCGCGTTCTACAAGGAGCAGCGCGGGTTCCTGCTCACGGGCGATCTGGTGCGCGTGGACGGGACGGGGGAGCGGATCCACCTGCACGGCGTCGTCGCCCCGGACCGGTCGCGGGCGCTGTTCGCGTTCGCCCCCGTCGACAGCCTGTACCCCGACCCGGCGCCGCGCCTGCGGTTCCGCGGCCTCGACCCGGAGCGGACCTACCGGGTGCGGCCCGTCATCGTCGGCAGGGCGCCATCGGGCTTGCGCCCGCCGCGCTGGTGGGGCGGGCCGGGGTCACCGGGCACGAGCTTCACCGGTGCCGCGCTGGAGCACGTGGGCGTCGCGGCCCCGATCGTGCACCCCGATCAGGTGGTGCTTTTGGAGGTTTTGCGCGAATAACGGTGGTATCACAGCGTTATCGCTTCGCGACACCCCGACTGATCTGCGTTCTCATCGCCGTCACAGCAACGCGCCGTCACGATGTGCACATGTGGTTCGCGGACATCGGGGAGGGCATCGCCTGGTCGGTCGCGGCGGTGTGGGCGCTCTTCACCACCGTCGTGCTCGCCACGCGCCGCACCGCGCTGGGCAGTCTCGTGCCGTCTGCCGTGCGTCCGCCGGTGCTGGTCGGCGCGGGCGCCACGTCCGGGCTGCTCGTCGCGCAGGCGGCCGTGGTCGACCACGTGGCCGACCTCGGCGCGCCCGGCCTCGCCGACCTCGACGTGTGGGCGTGGTTCGTCGACCACCGCTCCGCGCCGGTCACGTTCGTGATGAAGGGCGTGAGCGTGCTCGCCGACACGCCGGGCATGGCGGTGCTCGCGATCATCGCCGCCGCGCTGCTCTGGCGGGGCAGGCGCCGCCCGGAGGCGGCCGTCGTGCTCGCGGCCACCATCGGCGCGACGCTGCTGATCGACGGCTTCAAGCGGCTCTACGGCCGGGTCCGCCCGCCCGCGGCCGATCAGCTGATGACCGAGACCAACCCCGCCCTGCCGTCCGGGCACGCCCTCGGGTCGATCGTCGTGCTCGGCGTGCTGGCCGCGGTGGTGCTGTTGGCCACCCACCGCACCCTGCTCCGGGTCGCGGCGGTGGCCGCGGCGGCGCTCGGCGTGCTCACGATCGGCGTCAGCAGGCTGTACCTCGGCGTGCACTGGCTCACCGACGTCGTCACGGGCTGGTTCCTCGGCGGCGCGTGGCTGGCGGTGTGCGTCACCGCCCTTTGCGTGCTGAACCGCCGCCGGTCAGCGTCGATGATCGCTGCGCAGGCTCGCTCAGTCGGGCAGGTGGGGGCCCAGCAGGCTGCGGTCGGCGGGGCTCAGCCTGCCGCCTGACGTCTTGGCCTGGTGCCAGAACGGGTAGCCCAGCGGGTTGGCGCTCACCTGATCGAGGCGGGCGAGCTCGTCGTCGGCGAGGGTGAGCTCGGCGGCGGCGAGGTTGTCGGCGAGCTGCTCCTCGGTGCGCGCGCCGACGATGAGCGACGTGACGGCAGGGCGGGCCAGCAGCCAGGCCAGCGCGACCCGCGCCGCGGACACGCCATGCGCCTCGCCGACCTCGACCAGCGCCTCGACGATGTCGTAGAGCTTCTCCTGGTCGTACACGGGCGGTTCGTCCCACTCGCCGAGGTGCCTGCTGCCCGCGGGCGCCTCGACGCCGCGGCGGTACTTGCCCGAGAGCAGCCCACCCGCGATGGGGCTCCACACGAGGATGCCCAGCCCCTGGTCGATGGAGACGGGCACCAGCTCGGTCTCGATGTCGCGGGCCTGCAGCGTGTAGTGCACCTGCTGGCTGACGAAGCGGGCGAGGCCGAGCCGCTCGGAGACGCCCATCGCCTTCATGAGCTGCCAGGCGGTGTAGTTCGAGGCACCGATGTAGCGCACCTTGCCCGACTGCACGAGGTGGTCCAGCGCGGCGAGGGTCTCCTCCAGCGGGGTGGCGCCGTCCCACTCGTGCACCTGGTAGAGGTCGATCCAGTCGGTGCCGAGCCTGCGCAGGCTGGCCTCGGCGCCGCGGATCACGTGGTGGCGGGAGAGGCCCTGGTCGTTCGGCCCGTCGCCCATCGGCAGCCGCACCTTGGTGGCCAGGAGCACGTCGTGGCGGCTCGTGCCCAGCGCTTTGCCCACGATCTCCTCGCAGACGCCCTCGGAGTAGGCGTCGGCGGTGTCGATCAGGTTCACGCCCGCGTCGCGGGCCATGCCGATCTGCCGCTGCGCCGCGTCCACGTCGAGCTCGCCGACGGCCTTCGCCCAACCCCTGCCGCCGTAGCCCATGGTGCCCAGCGTGATCGTCGAGACGAACAGGCCAGACCTTCCCAGCTGCCGATACTCCATGCCTACGATCTTTCATGCCCGCATGGATCTGTGCCACCTGCGCCGTGCAGTACCCCGACACGGTCGAGCCGCCCGCGCGGTGCCCGATCTGCGAGGACGAGCGCCAGTACGTCGGCTGGGACGGTCAGCGCTGGACGACCGCCGCGGACCTCGCCCGCGACCACGCCTGCGAGGTGCGCGAGGAGGAGCCCGACCTGCTCGGGATCGGCGTCACCCCGAAGGTCGGGATCGGGCAACGCGCCCTGCTCGTGCGCACGCCGCACGGCAACGTGCTGTGGGACGCGGTGCCGCTGCTCGACGACGCCGCGCGGGACGCGATCGCCGCGGCGGGCGGCATCGACACCGTCTGCGTCTCCCACCCGCACTTCTACGCCGCCCACGTCGACATCGCCGACGCCTTCGGCGCCCGCGTGCTGTTGCCGCGCGCCGACGAGCAGTGGATCCAGCGCCGCTGCGACCGGCTCGAGCTGTTCGACGACCGCGTCGACGTGCTGCCCGGCGTGACGCTCGCCCGCATCGGCGGCCACTTCGACGGCGCCGCGGTGCTGCACTGGGCGGCGGGCTCGGAGGGGCGTGGCGCGCTGCTGACCGGCGACACCATCACGGTGGTGCAGGACCGCGAGTGGGTGAGCTTCATGTGGAGCTACCCGAACCTCATCCCGCTCGACCCCGGCACCATCCGCACGATCGTCGAGCGGGTCGCCCCGTTCCCGTTCGACCGCATTTACGGCGGCTGGTGGGGCAGCGTGGTGGTGACCGACGGCCCCGGTGCGGTCCGCCGCTCGGCCGAGCGGTACATCGCCCGCGTCACCGGTTAGCTCGCGCCGTCGGCGAGGTGGGCGACGCGGGTGCGCAGGTCGTCGTCCGCGGGGATGCTCGCGATGCGGCCGAGGTCGTCGCGCAGGCCGTCGAGCCACACGCGCAGGTCGGCGAGCGCGTACAGCTCCCGGCCCAGCTCGGTCGGCCAGTCGAGCGCCGGGCGCTGCGGCAGCGGGGCGGTGGCCCGGCCGTCGCGGTCGAGCAGACCGGCCCCGACCTGCGCGTAGCGGTCGGCGACGTCCTCGGCGGCGGTGGTCAGCGGCGCGAGGCACGGCAGCAGGCAGCCCGTCGGGCAGCCGCGCAGGAGCGCTTCGGCGCCGCGCACCGCGTGGTGGCCCGCCACGAGGGTGGCCTGCCAGTCGATGGCCGCGGGCGGGTGGCGCTCGGTCTGGTACAGCGCGTAGGACGCTTCGGCGAGCATGCCCGCCTCCCGGGCGCGGGGGAGCGCGCCACCCTGCGCCGCGTCGCGGGCGAGCACCCCGACCGTCTCCCGTACGACGTCCGCGGCCGCCGTGAGGAACGTGCCCGTGGCCCGGTGCAGCTCGCCCGATCCGCCGCGCGGCCAGGCGAGGAGCCCGATCAGCACGCCGATCCCCGCCCCGATCACGACGTCGACGATCCGCGCCTCCGCGAGCCGCCAGTCCACCGGGGACACCTGCGCGAACACGAACGCGATCACCAGCGTGAACAGCGCCTGCGCCCAGCCGGGGCCGAGCAGCGGCCCGGCGGCGAAGCCCACCAGCATGATCACGGGCAGGGCGATCGCGTACGCCGTCGGGGGCAGACCGACCACGAGCACCACCGCGGCGACCAGTGCGCCCGCCGTGGTGCCGACCAACGCGGGCCGGAGCGTCGAGCGGGTGTCCGCCGCGGAGGTGCGCAGGAGGGTGAGCACGGTGAGCAGCACCCAGAAGCCGTGCGAAAGGTCGAACACCCCGGCGAGCAGCCGGGCCACCGCGAGGGCCAGCGCCAGCCGCAGCGCACCTTGGAAGTAGACCGAGCGCGGCGTGAGGTGCTCGCGGATCCGGTGCCACCACAGCCCGGCGGTGCTGCGGTAGGCGAACCAGAGCGGGCCGGGCTGCGCCGACGCGGGCGTGTGGTCCGGCGGGATCGGCGCGCCCGCCGCCACCCGGATCGCGGCCACCATCGACTTCGTCCATTCGCCGAGGCTCAGCGCCAACGATCCGAGCTGCAGCCGCTCGGGCGGCAGGCCGTCGGGCGACGTGGCGTCGCGCGCGGCCCGGAACTCGACGAGCGCGGCCGCGATCCGGTCGGTGTCGGGCACCTCCTCGGCCTCCCCGCGGAGCCAGTCCGCGGCCGCGTCGGCGCACGAGGCCGTCTGGCGCAGGAGGGCGGCGGCCGCGGGGAGCGTGACGGCGCAGTGGTCGTCGACGAGCGAGAGGTCGACCGTGCGGCCCAGCAGCAGCCGCGCCGAGCCCGCGGCCGAGGCGAGCGCGCGGTCGCGGCGGCCCGCGGAGGCGGGCCGCAGCCCCGGCGGCATCCGCGAGGGCCGCAGCGCCTCGGCCGCGTCGGTCGCCGCGGGCAGGGCCGCCGCGAACCGCTCGCCGCCTTCGGGGTGCCCCGACCACATGTCGGCCACGGCGTCCAGGCAGCGGGCGAGCGCGCCGACGGCGTCGCCGAGCTTCGTGCGGTACGGCGTCGGCGTGGCGTCGGGCCACAGCGTGACCTCGGCCGCGGCGAGCAGCAGCACCCCGATCGTGAGCCCGGCCAGCCGGAGCCACAGCGAGCCGGGGTCGAAGGGCGGGAAGCACGGGAGGATGTACAACAGCTGGGTGCCCGCCGCGAGCCCGACGAGCCGCGGCCCGCCCACCCCGGCGTACGCGACGGCGAAGCCGAGCACGAACATACCCGCGACGGCCGTCGCCGTGGTGACCGACAGCAGCGTGCCCAGCGTGACCAGTACCCAGCCCACCGGCAGCACCGCCAGCAGCGTGCGGGCGCGGGCGGGCGGGCTGCCCGGGATCTGCGACAGCACGCCCATCGCGACCACCCCGAACAGCGCGTACGGGGCCATGGTGACGCTGTCGAGCACGTAGCGGCACAGGTAGAAGGCCGTGCAGGCGACGAGGGTGACCCGTGCGGCGCGGCGGACGGTCGCGAGCCCGGGATCGTGTCGCATCAGCCAAGCGCGGGGTGACGCCACGCGCTCATCCTCGCATCACTCCAGGCACGCGCGCAGCCGCCGCAGCCCCTCCGGGATGTCGGCGACGTCGATCGCCCCGTAGCCGAGCAGGAAGCCCGGTGCCGTCGCGGTGCCCGCCATGCGGAACCTCGACAGGGGCTGCAGGGCGACCCCGCGCTGCTCGACGCGGGCCGCCACCGCGACGTCCGTGCCGTCGGCGGGCGTGCGCAGCCGAGCGGCGACGTGCAGCCCGGCCACCGACGGGATCGGCTCCACATGGGCGGAAAGCGGTCCCGACAGCTCGCGCAGCATCGCCAGGTGCCGGTCGGTGTAGACGCCACGCATGCGACGGATGTGGCGGCCGAGGTGGCCCTGCTCGATGAACGCGGCGGCGGTGTTCTGCAGCGGCACGGAGGTGTGCCAGTCGGCGACGTGCTTGGCCTTGTGCAGCGCCGCGTGCAGCGGTGGGGGCGCGATCACGAAGCCCAGCCGCAGCGTCGGCAGCAGCACCTTCGAGAACGAGCCGACGTAGAGCACCCGGCCGGAGGTGTCGAGCCGGTGCAGCGGTTCGACGGGTCGGCCCCCGAAGCGGAACTCGCTGTCGTAGTCGTCCTCGACGATGGCGGCGTCGACGCGTTCGGCCCAGTCCAGGAGGGCCCGGCGCCTGCGAAGCGACATCACCATCCCGAGCGGGAACTGGTGGGACGGGCTCACGTAGACCAGCCGGGCGTCGCCCGGGAGCGCGTCGACGACCAGGCCCTCCGCGTCCACCGGCACCCCGACGACACGGCAGCCGAGCGCGCGGAACGCGTTGCGCGGCGGTGGGTAGCCCGGGTTCTCGACGGCGACGACGTCACCCGGCGCCAGCAGCACCCGGGCCACCAGGTCGATCGCCTGCTGGCTGCCGCTCGTGACCAGCACGTCCTCGGCGTCGGCGCGCACCCCGCGCGAGACGCCGACGTGCCGGGCGATCGCGGCCCGCAGCGCGGGCACCCCCGCCGCTCCGACGTGGGCGCCGCGGCCGACGGCGGCCGAGCGGAGCTGCTCGGACGACAGTGCCCGCCACGTCGCGAACGGGAAGCGGCGCGCGTCCGGGATACCCGCGCGGAAGTCGAACTCGGCCGCGGTGGCCGACATGTCGGGGCCGCCGTCGATGCCGTCCCACAGCGACCGGGGCCGCAGCGGGGAGTCCGCGGGCGGCCGCGACACCGGCGAAAGCCCCTCCGCGCAGACGAAGGTGCCCGCGCCGATCCGCGACCGCAGGAAGCCCTCCGCGGTGAGCCGGTCGTAGGCGAGCGTCACCGTGTTGCGCGCCACGCCGAGCCGCCGGGCCAGCTCCCGGCTCGACGGCACGGCCTCGCCCGGCCGCAGCAGGCCGTCCGCGATCGCGGCCCGCACCTGCTGGTACACCTGCCGCGTGCGGTCGCCGCGGCCGTCGACCCGCAGGTGCAGCTCCACCGCCGCAGCGTAAGGCGGCGATCAGCCGTTCACCGCCGCGGGGGAAACCCTTCGGCTCGGGGGCTTGCGGTGACTCCAGCGTGCCCGTCAGGTGATCGTCGGTCGGGAGTCCTCGTAGAGGCGCCCGAGCAGCCGCCGGAACGCCCGGCGCTCGGCGGTGTCGAGCGGGCCGAGCAGCTCCTCCTCGGCCACGCCGATGGCACCCGCCACGGCCGTCCGCAGCGCGCGGCCGGGAGCGGTGAGGGCGACGGTCTTGTTGCGCCGGTCGGCCGGGTCGGGGGCGCGGGTGACGAGGCCGCGCGCCTCCAGCGCGTCGAGGATCGGGATGAGCCGGGTCTTGTCGCGCCCGACCGCCTCGGCCAGCCGGGCCTGGGTCTGCGCGGGGCCGTCCACGAGGCCGGAGAGCACCACGTACTCCCACATCGTCAGGTCGTGCGCGGCGAGCACGGGCAGCTCGAGCGCGACCGCGCGGCGGGTGAGCCGGTCGAAGGCGGCGGCGAGCTCCACCGGCGAACAATAGCGCTTGGCATATCGTCTACACAGGTAGACTATCTACTCATGCAGACGCTTCACCGTAGAGCCCTCGAACTCGCCTCCGAGCTGGTGGCCACCGTCCGACCCGCTGACCTGGGCCGCCCGACGCCGTGCGCGGGCTGGGACCTCGCCGCGCTGCTCGCCCACATGACCGGGCAGAACCACGGGTTCGCCGACGCGCTGCGCGGCGGCACCGACGTCGCCGCGTACGTGCCGGTGCCCGGCCTGGGGGCGTGGCCGGGGTCGGTGGCCGAGCTGCTCGACGCCGTGGAGCACCCGCGCACCGACGCTGTGCTGCTGCCGGAGATCTCGGCGGAGCGACGCTTCCCGGTGCGGGTGGTGCTCGGCTTCCACACGCTCGACACCGCCGTGCACGCCTGGGACGTCGCGACCGCGCTGGGCCGCACGTGGCGGCCCGACCCGGAGCTGGTGGCGGTGGTGCTGGAACAGGCGCGGTCGATCCCCGCGGGCCCGGCCCGCACCGCCCCCGGCGCGGCCTTCGCGCCGGTGCTGGCCGCGGCGGGCGAGGACCCGTGGACGACGGCACTCGCTCTGGTCGGTCGGGCCTGAGGCGGGGCCGCCGGTCGGGCACCGGGTACGCGGACGGCACCAAGCCCCGGCGGTGGCCGTCTGGCCGACCGGCGCCGCGGCGGTGGCCGCCTGGCTGCGCGCGTTGCGTGCCATCCTGACCCCGTGGCGACGGTGTACGACGCGGCGGGCGGACTCGACGGGCTGCTGCGGCTGGCCGAGGCGTGGCACCGCCGGGTGCTGGCGGACGAGGTCGTCAGCCACGCGTTCAGCCACGGCTACCGGGCCGACCACTCCGAGCGGCTCGCGGCGTACTGGGCGGAGGCGCTCGGCGGCCCGCCCCTCTACACCGGCGTCTTCGGCGACGAGACGGCCGTCGTGCGGATGCACAGCGGCAACGGCCCGCACGAGGAGATGGACCGGCGGGCGATCGCGTGCTTCGACCAGGCGCTCATCGACGTCGGACTCGACGAGCGCACCCGCGCCGCCCTCTCGGACTACTTCGCCTGGGCGACCACCCACGAGATGGCCGCCTACCACGCGTCGGCCGATGACGTGCCCGACGGCTTGCCGCTCCCGCGCTGGAGTTGGGCGGGACGCAGCGCCTGACGGCCGCCCTCCTGCGCCCGTGATCGTCGCGCCTGCGTGAAGACGAAGGCGGCCGGTGCGCCGCGGGGTGGGGCGTGAGGAGTCCGGCGCGCGAAGGCGACGGCGAGCGGTGCGCCGCGGGGTGGGGCGTGAGGAGTCCGGCGCGCGAAGGCGACGGCGAGCGGTGCGCCGCGGGGTGGGGGCGGGACGTCAGGAGCCCGGCGCAGGCGCGGCGGCGCGCAGGAGAGCGGCGAACGCCGCGGCCGCGGCGTCGACACCCGCCTCGTCGTCCGTCGCCACGAGGTCGAGCAGCAGGCCGCGGGTGACCGCGAGGCCCAGGCGGGCGAACGCGGGATCGACCGCGCCGCCGGTGTGTTCGTCGGCCGCGTCGAGCCACCCCCGCACGGCCGCCGGGAGCAGCCGCGTGAACGGCGCCTCGCCCTGCGCCGCCCGCGAGTAGCACTCGAAGAACAGCCGCTCCAGTGGGCGCAGCTCCGGGCGCCGCAGGTCGACCCACAACGCGGTGAACGCGACCACGGGATCGTCGGGCAGCGTGCCGAACACGGCCGCCTGCCGCCGCTCGACCTCCTCGACCACCGCGACGAGCAGCTCGTCGCGCGATCCGAAGTGGTGCAGGAGCATCCGGTGGCTCGTGCCGACCTCGTCGGCGATCGCGCGGAGGGGGCGTCGTCCGATCCCGTTGCGCGCGAACGCGTCGATCACGGAGTGGAGCAGCTCCCGTCGCCGCGCGTCGTCACGCGGGCGGGGCAACCCGGTGCTCGCAGCGCGCCTTGAGCCCCGCGGCCTCCATCGCCAGGTACTTCCGGGTGAGCCCGCGCATGAGCACGCCGACGAGCGTGCCGACGGGGCCGCGCTGGTCGATCCGCTGCCGCACCAGCGTGCGCTCCGGGCCGAGCGGGACCACCTCGTGGACGGCGAGGGTCAGACCCCCCGGCGAACCCTGCCGCCAGGTCCACGAGGCGCCGGGCTCGAGCTCCGAGATCTCCCAGACGAGCCGGGGCAGCCGCGGCTGCTTGATCGCGAAGCGCTTCCCGATCGCCAGCTCCGGCCCGTCGAGCGCCTCGATGCGCGTGATCGACGCCGTCCACTCCGGCCACCGCTCGACGTCGGCGTAGACCGCCCAGACCGCGGCCGCGGGCACCGCGACCTCGACGCTGCTGTCGGTAATCATGTACCGGATGGTACGTTAACGTCACCCGGTGGGAAACCGCCTTTCCGCCAGCTACGGTGCGTCCATGACACGGCGGGCTCTCGATCTCTGGTCTCCCGCCGTCGGCGCGAGCGGCGCGGTGCTCGCGTACGGCACCTGGGGCCGTCCGGTGTTGGTGTTCCCCTCCGAGGCGGGGAAGGCGACCGACTTCGAGTCGAACGGGATGATCGAGGCCGTCGCCGATCTCCTCGACGCGGGCCGGGTCAAGCTCTACTGCGTCGACAGCTACGACTCCGCGTCCTGGTCCGACCGCAGCATCCCGCTCGAGGAGCGCGCCCGGCGACACGGCGCCTACGAGTCGTGGATCCTCGACCAGGTCGCGCCGTGGATCCACGACGACTGCGGCGGCCCGCTGCCGATCCTCACCCTCGGCGCGAGCATGGGCGCCTACCACGCCGCCAACTTCGCCCTCCGCCGTGCCGACCTGTTCCCGCAGGCCCTGTGCCTCTCCGGCAACTACGACCCGTCGACGTGGCACGGCTGGGGCGAGCAGGGCGATGCCCTCTACTACCAGAACCCCACCGCGTACGTCGCGAACCTGCACGGCGACCACCTGGCGTGGCTGCGCCACCACGTGCACCTCACGCTCGTGTGCGGGCAGGGCATGTGGGAGGACACCACCGGCGCGCAGGCCAGCACCCGCAAGCTCGCGGGCCTGCTCGCCGAGAAGGACATCCCGCACGAGCTGGACGTGTGGGGCCACGACGTCGCGCACGACTGGCCGTGGTGGCGACGCCAGCTGACCCATCACCT
>Ga0207688_10000941_pt1 | contig 14730 bp, 16 predicted proteins | sample KBSMiscanthusM4_FD_184296 | JGI IMG/M metagenome (GOLD analysis project Ga0207688, IMG submission 184296) | Miscanthus rhizosphere microbial communities from Kellogg Biological Station, Michigan, USA - M4 (SPAdes) (version 2) | ecosystem: Host-associated > Plants > Roots > Rhizosphere ...
GAGTAGATGTCGAACGAGCGCTCACCGCGGGAGTCCTGCTGCACCACCATCGGTACCAAAGGCATATGTAACCTCCAAGTTGCGTGTTTTCTCCCATGGTAGCCTGTGACGCAACCCGTCAGTTGCAGGAGTCGCCGATGCCCGTCGTGAACCGAGAAGTCGTCCTCCCCGTGGACCGCGAGCGCGCGTGGGAGCTGATCACCGAGCCGGCCGAGCTTGAGGAGTGGCTGGGCGACGACGTCGAGTTCGAAGCCGCCGAGGAGGCGCCGCTCCGCGTCGGCGACCGCGAGGGCGTCGTCGAGGAGGTCACGGAGTTCGAGCGGATCGTGTTCCGGTGGGGCGACTCGCGCGTCGAGTGGCAGCTCGAGGATGCGATCTCCGGCGGCACCCGCTTCGTCGTGACCGAGCACCGCTACGCCACCGACACCTTCACGTGGGGCCCGAAGCTCACGGCGCTCGCGAGCGCGAGCATGCTGTGCCCGGCGTAGACGAGGTCTTCTTCGCCCTCGCCGATCCGACGCGCCGCGAGGTCCTGCGCTCGGTCGCCCAGCGGCCGGAGCTGACCGCGTCGCGGCTGGCCGGCGAGCTCCCGATCACCCGCCAGGCCGTCGCCAAGCACCTGGCGGCGCTGCAGCGGGCCGGGCTCGTCCAACCGCACCGGGAAGGGAGGGAGACGCGTTACACGCTGACCCCCGCACCGCTCGTGGACGCGATGGGCTGGATGGTCGACGTCGGCGCGGATTGGGACCAGCGGCTGGCACGTCTGGCGGAGCGGGCACGCGGGTAGTCGAGGCGGCATGCCCGCCGCCCTCGTCACCGGTGCCGCCTCCGGCATCGGCCTCGCCGCGGCGGAACGGCTCCGCGCCGACGGTTACGACGTCTTGGGCGTCGACCTGCGCGACTGCGATCACGTCGCGGACCTCACCACCCGCGAGGGCAACGCGGGTGCCGTGTCAGCCGCGGTTGACGCGTTCGGGCGCCTGGATGTGGTCGTCGCCAACGCCGGCATCCAGTACGTCGCGCCCGTCGCCGAGTTCCCCGAGGACCGCTGGGACACGATCCTCGCGCTGCTGTTGACGAGCCCGTTCCTGCTGGCCAAGTACGCCTGGGAGACCCTCGCCGCGTCAGGTTCTGGCCGCTTCGTCGCGGTGGCGTCGGTCCACGCGCTCGTGGCGTCGCCATACAAGGCCGCCTACATCTCGGCCAAGCACGGCGTGCTGGGGCTGGTGAAGACGCTCGCGCTCGAGGGCGCCGACCTGGGGATCACGGCCACGGCCGTCTGCCCCGGCTACGTGCGCACGCCGCTCGTCGAGGGCCAGTTGCCCGACCAGGCGAAGGCGCACGGGATCAGCAAAGCGCAGGCACTGGAGGACGTCATCCTCGCCCCCCACGCGGTCAAGCGCCTGATCGAACCATCGGAGGTCGCGGACGTGATCGCGTTTCTCGCCGGCCCGAGCGGTGGCGCTTTCACCGGTGTTCCGGTGACAATGGATCTCGGATGGAGCGCTCGGTAGATCTGCAGAACCGGCTCGTCGAGCTGCTCGAGCACGCGATCCGCGCTTCGGAGCCCGAGGCCGCCCTACACGCCGTGTCCGCGCTGCGCCGCGAACTCGACGCGTTCGAGCGCGTCCAGGCCTGGCGGGCGCTGGATGCGGGCACGATCCGTGTGTTCGTGCAAGCAGACGCGCCTCGGGTCCGCTGCGCCGAACACGGCGTGGTCGTGGCGCATGTGCCGTGGGCGCGGCACGGCGCCGGGCACACGCTGGCCTTCGATGAGACGGTGGCCTGGCTGGTGACGCAGTGTTCGAAGAGCGCGGTGACCGAGTTGATGCGCATCGCTTGGCGCACCGTCGGGGCGATCATCGCCCGGGTGTGGGCCGACGTCGAAGCCCTTGGCGATCGGCTGGATGGGCTGAGGCGTATCGGCATCGACGAGATCTCGTATAAGCGACACCATCGCTACCTCACCGTCGTCGTTGATCACGACAGCGGCCGGCTGGTGTGGGCCGCACCCGGCCGGGACCGGGCCACGCTGCGGACCTTCTTCGAGCTGCTCGGCTCCGACCGGTGCGCGGCGATCAGCCACGTGTCGGCCGACCAGGCGGACTGGATCGCCGAGATCGTCGCCGAATGTTGCCCGGCCGCGGTGCAGTGCGCCGACCCGTTCCACGTGGTCAAGTGGGCCACTGAGGCCCTCGACGAGGTCCGCCGAGCTGCCTGGAATGAGGCCCGCCGTTCGGGTCAGACCCGCGGCAAGGGCTACCGCAACCGCGTCGCCACCGGCGATGCCCGCCGATTCAAGACCGCCCGCTACGCGCTGTGGAAGAACCCCGACAACCTCACCGAACGGCAACGGGACAAGTTGGCCTGGATCGCCAAAACCGACCCCCGGCTGCACCGCGCCTACCTGCTCAAAGAAGGCCTGCGCTACGTGTTCACCGTCAAGGGCGATGCCGGCAAGGTGGCCCTGGACCGGTGGCTGTCCTGGGCCCGCCGCTGCCGCATCCCCGCCTTCGTGCACCTCGCCCAACGGATCACCCCGATCCGCGGCAAGATCCACGCCACGCTCGACCACGGCCTGTCCAACGCACTGATCGAATCGGTCAACACCAAGATCCGGTTGCTCACCCGCCTGGCCTTCGGCTTTCGCTCAGCCGAGGCCCTAATCGCCCTCGCCATGCTCAGCCTTGCCGGTCACCGACCCGTCCTACCCGGCCGGCCAGACCCACGGATCAGTCAGTAGAGCCGCATTTCCTGGGGTATGCCTCCATCACACCACCCCCAGTCGGGAATTAGTGGCGCAAGACGCGGGCGGCCCGGTGTCGATGACACCCGGGCTGCATGACCTGAGGCATTTCTACGCCGCGGGGCTGATCGTGGCCGGTTGCGACGTGGTGACGGTGCAGCGCGCACTCGGACATCAGAGCGCCGTGGTCACGCTGTCGATGTATGGGCTTTCTGGCCGACAGCGGAGGATCGGACGCGCGCGCGCCCCGCTGCTTCTCTGATGGCGTCCGCGACGTCGGCCGAGGCCCGGGTGAGGCCCCAGCGGGCGCGCGGGGACGCCAAGCCCAGCAAATCAGGGACTTCTCGGCAGCGCTACACGTTGAACCTGAACTCCACCACATCCCCGTCGGCCATGACGTAGTCCTTGCCCTCGATCCGGACCCGACCTCTGGCTCTGGCCTCGGCCAGCGATCCGGCGGCGACGAGGTCGTCAAACGAGACGACCTCAGCCTTGATGAAACCCCGTTCGAAATCGCTGTGAATCACGCCCGCGGCCTGCGGGGCCGTGGCGCCGCGCGGAATCGTCCAGGCGCGGGCCTCCTTCGGACCTGCAGTCAGGAACGACTGCAGCCCTAACGTCGCGAAGCCGACGCGAGCCAATTGGTCGAGGCCCGATTCCTGCTGACCCATGGATTGCAGTAGCTCCAGCGCCTCGTCGTCGGGCAGCTCGACGAGCTCGGCCTCGGTCTTCGCGTCGAGGCAAATTGCCTCCGCCGGCGCGACGAGCTCGCGCAATTCGGCGGTGAACGCCGCGTCGGTCAGCTCGTCCGGATCCATGTTGAACACATAAAGGAAAGGCTTCGCGGTCATCAACTGGAGCTCGCGAAGCGGCGCTCGGTCGAGGCCGGCCGCGAAGACGGTCTGGCCGGAGTCCAGCACTTCGCGTGCACGCTCGACCGCGGCGAGCACCGTAGCTCGATCCTTGCTGTTTCGCGCCTCCCGGACCAGGCGCGGCAGGGCCCGATCGATGGTCTGCAGATCGGCGAGGATGAGCTCCGTATTGACGGTCTCGATGTCATCCTCGGGCGAGATCTTCCCGTCCACGTGCACGACGTCCGGGTCGGTGAACGCCCGGATCACCTGGCAGATCGCATCCGCCTCACGGATGTTCGCTAGGAACTGATTGCCTAATCCCGCGCCCTCGCTCGCGCCTTTGACGATCCCGGCGATGTCGACGAACGAGACTGTGGACGGAACGATCCTGGCCGACCCGAACATCTTGGCCAGCAGCGGCAAACGAGGCTCGGGCACACCGACGACACCGACGTTCGGTTGGATGGTGGCGAACGGATAGTTCGCCGCGAGCACATCATTCTTGGTGAGCGCATTGAACAACGTGGACTTTCCCACGTTGGGCAGCCCAGCTATTCCGATCGTCAGACCCACGGGCCGCCAGTCTACGGAGAGACGTGAGCCTGCCCGCGCGTCGCTCGCAGAAATTGTCGGCGCCCGATGCCAGCCTGTTGGCATGGACATCGCCGCCGTGGCTCTCGTCACCCTGGTCGCAGGGCTGGCTCTCGGCTGGCTGTCCGCGCGCTACCGAAGTCAGAGGCGGCTGGCCTTCGCCGAGGCCGAAGTCTCCCGGCTCGACGCGGCCCTGCGCGTCGAACGCGCGACCGCGGAAGAACGGGCCGCGCTCGCCGCGCGCACGGATAGCGCGCTGCGGGAGACCTTCGGCGCGCTGTCCGCAGAGGCTCTGCACCGCAACAACGAGGCGTTCGTCGCGCTGGCTGAGGGCCGCCTCGGCATGGCGCGGGCGGCGGCGGACGGGGATCTCGCCCAACGGCAGCAGGCCATCGACAGCGTCGTCGGACCGCTGCGCGAGTCGTTGGATGCCATGCAGCAACAGCTTCGCACGGTCGAGCGCGATCGAGCCGGATCGTATTCGGCCCTGCTCGAGCAGATCAGCACCATGCGCCAGACATCGGAGCAATTGCGAACCGAGACCGCCCAGCTGGTCACCGCGCTGCGGGCGCCGCAGATACGCGGGCGGTGGGGCGAGCTCCAGCTCGAGCGTGCGGTCGAGGCGGCCGGCCTGACGGAGCACATCGACTACGTCACCCAGGTCACCGCCACAGGCGAGGACGGCGTGGTACGCCCTGACTTGGTCGTTCGCCTCGTCGGAGGCAAGAACGTAGTTGTTGACTCCAAGGTGGCGTTCAACGCCTACCTGGAGGCGATGGAAGCCCGGGACGATGCCACCCGCGCGAACCGTCTGAAGGCGCATGCGCGCCACTTACGTGAGCACATCGATTCACTCGGGGCTAAGGCGTATTGGGAACGGTTCGCGCCATCGCCGGAGTTTGTGGTGTGTTTCGTCCCGGCCGACGCCTTCCTCGATGCGGCGCTGCGAGAGCAGCCGACGTTGTTAGAACACGCATTCGCCCGCAACGTCGTCGTGGCCACGCCGTCGACCCTGGTCACCCTGCTGCGCACAGTCGCATACACGTGGCGACAGGACGCGTTAGCGGCAAACGCTGCGGCTGTGCATCAGCTCGGGCGAGACCTGTACACCCGGTTGTCGACGATGGGCGGCCACATTGACAAGCTCGGGCGTGCGCTCAGCAGTGCGGTTGGTTCGTACAACCAGACGGTGTCGTCGCTGGAGAGCCGGGTTTTCGTCACCGCTCGGAAAATGACGGAGCTGAACGTTGTCGATCCGAACAACGCGGTCGAATCGCCTCGCCAAGTGAACCTCAGCGTGCGGTCGACCCAGGTGCCGGAGTTCGCCGAGCAGCGACTCGTCGCTCTGCCGAAGCCCCGGTCGGGGGTGCCACCGCCGGACCAGGCCGAGATTCCCGGAGCGGCGCCGGAGGCAAGCGGCGCCTGACACCGCCGGCAGATCGGGGGTGCGGGCCGGCCAGGGCGAGCGCGGTAGCGCTGATGCGCCGGGTCGGGTTTGTGTGAACTATGCGGTCCGCGGCCTAGTTGCGGGTACCCTCAAATGTCAAGCCGGAGTGATGTACGTGGCGTCCTGGCCGTGGACCGCCAAGGCCCGAGAGGATATGCGCGTGGATGCGACCGTGCGGCATGACGCGGGCGGTTACACCGACGACGGCTGGACCGAGACGACGCACATCACGGCGGCCGGGTCGCGTGGGGCTGATGGCTGGTCGGTCGGTGCCGCCACCGAAGAACCAGCCGCCGCGGCCGAAGAGCGCGGCGTCGCCGGATGGCTTGCGGTTGTGGTGCTCATCGGGATCACCGGCATCGGCGGTCTCATCGACCTGCTGCAGGGGTCGGCGATCAGAGGCGCCTTCAACATTGCACTTATCGTCGGGTCGGTGGTGGCCATCCTGATCGTCCGACGTCGGTCGATGTTCTCCGTCGTCGTTGCTCCGCCGCTGGTCTACTTTGTCGCATCCGCGGTCGTGCTCTACGTGCGCTCCGGCGGCCTGTCCAACCGGTCCCGGCTGATCGACTCAGCGATCAACTGGCTGGTCTACGGGTTCCCGGCGATCGCCGGCGCCACGGGTGCGGTCTTGATCATCGCCGGCATCCGCATGATCAGGCACCGTTGACGGAAAGACCCGCGCGGCTAGCCCCAGCGGGTCCGCGCGTCTAGCTCCGGGCCGTTCGTAGGTCGCGGCGCAGCTCTTGTGGCAAGGCGAACGTCAGCCGCTCCTCGGTATGGCTGACTTCCTGCATATCCGTGTAGCCGTGGTCGGCGAGCCATGCCGCGACCTCCTGCACGAGCACATCCGGCACGGAGGCGCCTGAGGACAGGCCGACCGTCTGCACTCCCGCCAACCAGGCGACGTCGATGCCGTCGGCGTTCTCGACCAAACGCGCGGCGTTGGCCCCGGCCGCTTGTGCGACCTCGACCATTCGCACGGAGTTGCTGGAGTTCGCTGACCCGACGACGAGGAACAGCTCGACCTCTGGAGCGATCACCTTGACCGCAGCTTGCCGGTTCTGGGTCGCGTAGCAGATGTCATCGCTTGGCGGCGATTGCAGGCCCGGGAACCGCCCACGCAGCGCATCGACGGTCTGCATGGTCTCGTCGACCGACAACGTGGTCTGAGACAACCAGACGACGCGCTCCGGATCGTTGACCTCGACATTGGTCACGTCGCCAGGGCCGTCGACCAGGCGGATGGCCTCGGGAGCCTCCCCTGTCGTCCCGACGACCTCCTCGTGCCCGTTGTGGCCGATAAGCAGGATGTCGTAGCCCTCTTGCGCGAACCGGCGGGCCTCGTTGTGCACCTTCGTCACGAGCGGGCAGGTGGCGTCGATCGTGCGGAGCTGCCGGCGCGCGGCCTCTTCATGGACCGTCGGGGCGACTCCGTGGGCAGAGAAGACCACGGTTGCGCCTTCGGGAACGTCGTCCGTCTCCTCGACGAAGATCGCGCCGCGCTTCTCCAGTGCCCGAACGACATGCAGGTTGTGCACGATCTGTTTGCGGACATAGATCGGCGCGCCGTAATGGTCGAGAGCCTGTTCGACGGTTTGGACCGCGCGGTCCACTCCCGCGCAATAACCGCGCGGTCGAGCAAGCAACACCCGACCCGGGCGCTGCGGTTCGGCATCGACGGTGGACGCCTCATCGGGGTCGAATGTCATACCTCGATGGTACGGACGGCACCTCGTGCGGCAGTCTGATGGCATGTCGCCGTTGCCCACCTCCGTTCGTGCCTCCATTGGACTGGCCGCGGTCGCCGTCTCGACGGCGCGCGAGTTGCCTCGCAAGATCGTCGAATTGCCCGTTATCGCGGCTGGCGCTGCCCTTCAGATATCGCTGCGAGCTCAGCAGCAGTACGCCGAGCTGATCGCCAAAGGGGATGACATCCTCGGCCAGCTACGTGGGATTCCCGACGAACCGCCGTCATGGGCGACGTTTGACGAGTCCCCGGCAGCTGAGCCTCCGTCGGGAGATCGCGTCCGTCCGGTGACCGCTGCGTCGCCGCAGGCGGCGGATCTCGCTGACGCCATAGAGGAAGAGGCGATAGCCGAGCTGCTCGAGGCAGAGGCGCTGGCGGCACTCGAAGACGCTGAGGCGGACAGCATTGCCGAAGCGCTGGATACCGCTGCGCTGGCCGTCGAGCGGCCCCTGGGCCCGCCGGCCAGCAAGACCGCGGCCAAGAAGGCGCGACCAAAGTCCCCGGCGGCGCCACGAAACAGCCGGACGTCCGCCTCCGGAGAGACGAGCGAATCGCCGAACGGTAGTGAACCGCCCGAGACGCCGCCGGCCGGAGGCACGCCGGCGCCCGGCGTGGACCCGGACCTGCCCCGAGACTGATGGCACGGCTGTCGTCGTCACCCGAGAATCCGATCCCGGTCCGGGTGGTGGCCCAGAAGATCGGCGCCTGGATCGCACGACTGGGCGAGATCTGGGTCGATGGGCAGATCGCTCAGCTGACCCGTCGCCCCGGTGTCGCCACGCAGTTCCTGACCCTGCGGGATCCCGATTCCACGATCTCGCTCACCGTCACCTGCGGCCGGGGTGTGCTGCCGGACACGGTCGAAGAGGGGTCTCGCGTCGTGGTGCACGCGCGACCGGATTTCTATCTCGAACGCGGTGTGTTCAGCCTACGGGCAAGCGAGATGCGCCTCGTCGGGCTGGGCGAGCTGCTCGCCCGGCTCGAGGCGCTTCGGCGACTGCTCGCGGCCGAGGGTCTGTTCGCGGGTGACCGAAAACGCCCGCTGCCATTCCTCCCGCGCCGCGTCGGCATCATCACCGGGCGGGCCAGCGCGGCCGAGCACGATGTCGTGGAGAACGCACGGCGGCGACTGCCCGCGGTCCGCTTCCGCATCGAGAACGCCGCGACGCAAGGCCCGGCCGCGGTCGCCGAGGTTGTCGCCGCACTGGAACGGCTCGACCGCGATCCCGAGGTCGACGTGATCGTGATCACGCGGGGAGGCGGCAGCGTCGAGGATCTGCTGCCCTTCAGCAACGAGACGCTCCTGCGGGCGGTGGCCGCTTCCCGAACGCCCGTGGTGAGCGCGATCGGCCATGAGAGCGACACCCCCCTGCTCGACCTCGTCGCCGACGTGGCGGCGTCCACTCCCACAGACGCAGGTAAGCGCGTTGTGCCGGACCTGGCCGATGAGCTGGCCCGCGTGCGAGATCTTCGGGATCGGGCGCGGGCGTCGGTTCGCCGTCGGGTGCAGGCCGAGGCGGACGCGATCGCGTCGGTTCCCGATCGGCTACGCACCGCAATACGGACGTACCTCCGCCAGGCCCAATCCGACACCTCGACGCAGCGGGATCGGATCCGCCGGCACGTCAGCGGCCGGGTCGCAGCCGCGATCGCCGACCTGGAGCACGTCAAGGCCCGAGTCCGTGCGCTCTCACCGCAATCCACGCTCGACCGTGGTTATGCGGTCGTTCGGACGGCCGGCGGCCGCGTGGTGCGGGATCCGGTCGAAGCGCTTGGGCCACTGCGGATTCGGGTGGCCCGTGGCGAGTTCGGTGCGATCGCTGAGAACGCCTAGGGTCGGCCCAGTGAGCACTGAGGATCTCGGCTCGGCCGACGAGGCCCGCAGCGGAGCGAGGCTCGAGGGTGACCACCCGGAAATCGGCTACGAGGCGGCGCGCGCTGAACTGGGTGACGTCGTTCGGCGCCTCGAGTCCGGCGGGCAGACGCTCGAGGAGTCACTTGCGCTGTGGCAGCGGGGCGAGGAGCTTGCCGACATCTGCGAGCGGTGGTTGTCAGGCGCGACGGCCCGGCTCAACGCGGTCATCGCGGCGCACGAGCAGGGTTCCGGGGCCGCGCGGCCGGACGAGTCAACTGCGGTCAATCGCTCACAGACCTGAATCAGGCCCAGCATTCTGAGAGGATGTCGGAACCAGACATCCGCCCGGCCGTAGCACCGGAGCCGTAGCGGACGCTGTCGTCGCCGGACTCACGCCGGGAGGCTCACCGTGACCCAGCCGCCGGACAGCTCCGGCCTTGTTCCCCCGGAACTGGCTGTCGCTCGCCAGGCTCCGGATCGCAACCTGGCCCTGGAGCTGGTGCGGGTGACGGAAGCAGCAGCCATGGCCGCTGGACGTTGGGTCGGCCGCGGCGACAAGAACGGCGGGGACGGGGCGGCCGTCGATGCCATGCGAACCCTCATCGGCACCGTCTCGATGCGCGGCGTTGTCGTGATCGGCGAGGGCGAAAAAGACGACGCGCCGATGCTGTACAACGGCGAGGAGGTCGGCGACGGCACCGGCCCGCTCTGCGACGTCGCCGTCGACCCGATCGACGGCACGACCCTGATGTCCAAAGGCATGCCGAATGCGCTGGCGGTGATCGCTGTCGCCGAGCGTGGCACCATGTTCGACCCGTCCGCGGTGTTCTACATGGAGAAGATCGCGACGGGGGTGGAGGCGGCCGACGTCATCGACATCACGGCCCCGCCGGCCGAGAACGTCCGGCGGGTTGCGAAGGCCAAGAACGAGCATCCGGAAGACGTCACCGTGTGCATCCTCGACCGCCCCCGCCACGCGGACCTCGTCCGGGAGGTGCGCGACTCTGGTGCCCGCATCAAATTCATCAGCGACGGCGACGTTGCCGGGGCGATCATGGCCGCGCGGCCCGGCACTGGGGTGGACCTGCTGCTTGGCATCGGCGGCACGCCCGAAGGCATCATTGCCGCAGCCGCGCTGCGCTGCATGGGTGGGACGATCCAGGGTCGGCTGTGGCCGCGGGACGAAGAGGAGCGGCGGAAGGCAATCGACGCGGGCCACGATTTGAACCGCGTGCTGACCACGAACGACCTGGTCGAGGGAGAGGACATCTTCTTCTGCGCCACTGGCATCACGGATGGCGAATTGCTGCGCGGTGTGCGCTATTACGCCGATTCCGTACGCACCGAATCGATCGTGCTGAGATCCAAGTCGGGCACCGTGCGAGTGATCGACTCATTGCACCAGCTCGGCAAACTGCGCGCCTATTCCTCTGTCAATTTTGACCGCGTCTGACTAGATCGACCACGCTACCGTTCTATAAGTCCGCTGAGGCACTCGAGAGAGGGCGCGAACATGCTGGTCACGACCACGAATGAAATTCCCGGATGGCAGATCCAACGTGTGATCGGTGAGGTGTTCGGTCTGACGGTGCGGTCGCGGAACGCCTTCTCCCAGATGGGTGCCGGCCTGAAGTCGATCTTCGGCGGGGAGCTCCAAGGCATGACGAAGAATCTGGCGGAGAGCCGCAACGAAGTGATGAATCGCATGCTCGAAGCGGCGCGGGCTCGCGGGGGGAACGCGGTGATCTGTATGCGCTTCGACACGTCGGACATGGCCGACACCTGGACGGAATTGTGTGCTTATGGCACGGCCGTAGTCGCCGTGCCGATCGACGAGGGCGCTCGCCAGACCGCCGCTGAACTCGGGTACGGCCAGCCAGCGCGCTAGTCGGCTACGAGGGAGCACCGTCTTCCCGATCACACTCCGCCCCGCGGGCTCGTCCGACCCATACGATCGGCCCATCTGCCGACTCCGAGGAGCGAGCGATCCGCATGACGACAGGCCACGACCACTACCGCGTCGAAAAGGACTCGATGGGGGAAGTCCGGGTGCCACGCGAGGCCAAATGGGGGGCTCAGACCCAGCGGGCGATCGACAACTTCCCTATCTCTGGGCAGCCGCTCCAGCGCGAGATGATCGCCGCCCTGGCGATGATCAAGGGCGCATCCGCTCAGGTGCGAGCCCAGCGGGGCCTGCTGGATCCGACCAAGGCCGGCGCCATTGCAGCGGCCGCGGCTGAGGTCGCCCGCGGGGATTGGGATGCCGAGTTCCGGATCGACACGTTCCAGACCGGGTCCGGTACCTCGTCGAACATGAACGCCAACGAGGTACTTGCCCAGCTGGCGTCCGAGCTACTGGGCGGCGAGGTCCGGATCCATCCGAACGACGATGTGAACGCCCCGCTGTCCAGCAACGACCAGTTTCCGTCCGCGATCCACATCGCCGCGACGAAGGCCGTCATCGCCGATCTGATCCCGGCCCTCCGCTACCTCGCCGAGGCTCTGTCCAGAAAGTCGGCCGAATACGTCACGGTGGTGAAGTCAGGCCGCACCCACCTGATGGACGCGACGCCAGTCACGCTCGGTCAGGAATTCGGCGGGTATGCAGCTCAGGTCACCTACGGTGTAGAACGACTCGAGGCGGTATTGCCACGGCTCGCCGAGCTGCCGTTGGGCGGCACCGCAGTTGGCACCGGCATCAACGCGCCCGCGGGCTTCGGCGCGGACGTTATTCGTATTCTCGCCGACGAGACCGGATTGCCGCTCACCGAGGCGCGCAATCACTTCGAGGCCCAAGGCGCCCGTGACGGCTTGGTCGAGTTGTCCGGCGCGCTGCGCACGATCGCGATAAGCCTCAACAAGATCGCAAACGACATCCGGTGGATGGGTTCAGGCCCGCGGACCGGACTGTCCGAGATATGGATCCCCGACCTGCAACCGGGCTCGTCGATCATGCCCGGCAAGGTCAACCCGGTCGTATGCGAGGCGGTGGGTCAGGTCGTCGCCCAGGTGATCGGCAACGATGCCTGCGTCGCGTGGGCCGGCGGGAGTGGCAACTTCGAGCTGAACGTGATGATGCCCGTCATGTCGCGCAACGTGCTGGAATCGATCCGATTGCTCGCCAGCGTGTCCCGGGTATTCGCCGAAAAGTGCATCGACGGCATCGAGGCCAACGTGGAACGCTGCCGTGAGTATGCCGAGTCTTCGCCGTCCATCGTCACGCCGCTGAACCACTATGTCGGCTACGACGAGGCAGGCAAGATTGCCAAGCAGGCGCTCGCCGAACGCAAGACGATCCGCGAGGTCGTTCTGGAGCGAGGGCACGTCGATTCCGGGGCAATCAGCGCCGAGCAGCTTGACGAGGTGCTCGACGTGCTCTCGATGACGCACCCGCGGCCATAACAATCACACCCCGAGGGCCTCGTCGCTAGTGAGGATCCTGGACTTATCGTCGCTTGGCGCAATAGCCCAAGATCACGAGAATCCGTGCGGGCGAATAGCCAACTACCAGGGCAGATACTCGAGCATCTCGGTGACGAGTGCCGCGATGGGCGACCGCTCGGACCGAGTCAGGGTCACGTGCGCGAACAGCGGATGGCCGCGCAGAGCGTCGATCACGGCAGCGATGCCGTCGTGCCGGCCCACCCGCAGGTTGTCGCGCTGGGCCACGTCGTGGGTCAGCACCACCCGTGAGCCGGTGCCGATCCGAGACAGCACGGTGAGCAGCACGTTGCGCTCGAGGGACTGTGCTTCATCGACGATCACAAACGAGTCGTGCAATGACCGTCCTCGTATGTGCGTCAGTGGCAGGACTTCGACCATGCCTCGGTCGAGCACCTCATCGATCACGTTCTGGCTGACCAACGCGCCGAGCGTGTCGAACACCGCCTGCGCCCAGGGCGCCATCTTCTCGTTCTCGGTGCCGGGCAGATAACCGAGCTCCTGCCCACCCACGGCGTACAACGGCCGAAACACCACGACGCGCTTATGGGCGCGCCGCTCCAGAACCGCATCCAGACCTGCACACAACGCGAGCGCGGACTTGCCGGTGCCGGCTCGGCCACCCAGCGACACGATGCCGATGTCGGGATCGAGAAGCAGGTCGAGCGCGATGCGTTGTTCGGCCGAACGACCGCGCAGGCCGAACGCCTCCCGATCGCCCCGGATGAGGCGAACCTGCTTGTCGGGCGTGATCCGCGCAAGTGCGGAGCCCCGTGGCGACTGGAGCACCAATCCGGTATGGCACGGAAGATCGTTTGCTGCGGCCAGATCTTCGTAGTCGCTGGCGACCAGCGGAACCCGATCGGCGGCGTACAGCGCACTGACGGTCTCGGCCGATACCGGGACTTCCGCCATACCCGTCCAACCGGAATCGACGGTCGGATGAACGCGGTACTCGTCGGCGCGCAGCCCGACGGACGCCGCCTTGACCCGCAGCGGCATGTCCTTCGTGACCAACGTGACGTCCCGACCCTCGGCCGCGAGATTCAGCGCGACCGCCAGGATGCGGGCCGAATTGTTGTCGACGTGAAAGCCCGTCGGCAGGCGTGAGAGGTCGGCATGGTTCAGCTCGACATGCAGGCGTCCTCCGTCGTCGCCGATCGGTACCGGCGCATCGAGCCGGCCTTCCTGCACGCGCAGATCGTCGAGCAACCGAAGCGTTTCCCGAGCGAACCAGCCCAGCTCGGGGTGGTGACGCTTGCCCTCGAGCTCATTGATGACGACGAGTGGCAGCACAACGTCGTGCTCCCCGAATCGGCCGAGCGCTCCCGGGTCCGCGAGCAGGACCGAGGTATCCAGGACGAACACGCGGCGAAGCTCAGGATCAGACGTGGTGGCGGCACTCATGGGACGCTCCAGGTGGGGTCGGCGGGTGGCACGATGCGGTAAGGCGTAGCACCAGATATCGGCACGACGAGACTCCGTCGAGGATCCGGCGGCAGCACCGCGCAACGTCCAGCGGGCGCCGGTCCGGCCCGGTCGCTGATCGTCGGCACGGTGCGGGACCTCCCGGGTGGTCCGGTTGGCCGGATCACCACCGAGAAACGCTACCGGGCCACGCCAGTGCCCGGGTGCCCGGCACGCGGTTTGGCGCCGATTCGGGCAGATTCCGCCAAGAGCGTGCGCCCAGTAGGGCGCCATAGCCGACCGGGGTTTCCACGCGAAACGCACGGCGATCCGGGTCCCCGCGAAACCATGCCAGCGATCCGGTGTCCCCCACGAAATCGCGCCAGCGATGCGCAGGCGCCTACTGCTGGGCGAGCGCGCTCAGCCGCCGTAGCGGCGTTGCCGAGTTCCGTAGGCGCGCAGCGCGCGAAGGAAGTCGACCTTGCGGAAGTCCGGCCACAGCGCGTCGCAGAAGTAGAACTCCGAATGGGCCGACTGCCACAACAGGAAGCCCGACAGCCGCTGTTCCCCCGAGGTGCGGATCAGTAGATCCGGATCCGGCTGGCCCCGGGTGTAGAGATGTTCGGCGATGTGATCGAC
>Ga0207688_10000942_pt1 | contig 14728 bp, 16 predicted proteins | sample KBSMiscanthusM4_FD_184296 | JGI IMG/M metagenome (GOLD analysis project Ga0207688, IMG submission 184296) | Miscanthus rhizosphere microbial communities from Kellogg Biological Station, Michigan, USA - M4 (SPAdes) (version 2) | ecosystem: Host-associated > Plants > Roots > Rhizosphere ...
GCGTTCACCACCTTCTTGTTGACCTGGCCGGTGTTGAGCAGCCGCATCCGCGCCGCGAGCTTGGGTTGCACATGGAACGCCTTCTCGCCGACGCCGATCAGCTGCTGGGCAAGCAGATGACCCAGGCCGCCTGCTCGCTCGATCGACCAGGTTCGTTCTGGCCACCACGTGCGCCCACTCCAGCAGCCCGTCGACCTGTCTGATCGACGCATGCACTCGAACCTGGCCCAGCCGCTTCTCGCTCGCGTCGAGCGCCGGCATCGCGCGACCGGTCAGCCGCCGGTGCGGCGGCTCACCGACGAACAGGGGTCGCGCATCAGCGCGGCAATGATCGCGTCTGGGTGTGCTGGGCCCGTGACGAACTCGTCGTCACACCCGTGCAGGTACTCGTCGTGCAGCGCGTCGATCACATCGGGGGAGTAGGTAGCACCGCAATCGCGTCGATCGAGATAAGCAGGCCGCGCGGCAACCGGACGTTGGCCGGCGCCGAGCGAGCCGGTGGCGGGTTGGGCATGTGCCGGGCATAGATCTCGTTGAGCCGGCCGAAGTCCTCGACGTCGGCGTAGAAGATGGTCGTCTTGACCACGTCGGCCATCGTCGCGCCGGCTGATGCCAGCACGGCAGCGAGGTTGCGCAGGGCTTGGTCGGTCTGGGCGTCAATGCCGTCAGGGGCGGCGCCTGTCGCAGGATCGATGCCAGCCGTGCCCGAGCAGAACACAAAACCGCCAGCGACGATCGCCTGGCTGTACGGACCGAGCGCCGCCGGGGCCTGGTCGGTGGACACTGCTTGTCGGTTGACCATCACTGCTCCCGTGTGTGGATCGCGTTCATTCTGGCGCGCGAAACGGACCCTGGCACGAACTGACGGGCCGGGCGAATCGGCGTCGGTCAGTATCTCGACTAGTCGGCCGGTGCCCGCCTCGCCTAGCGCCGTGAGCCGGCTCGGCGACGCTCCTGCGGGAGAGGGCGCGCTCGGATGTCTGGCTCGTCACGTTGCCGGCTACGGTGTAGCCGGCCACGGTGTGGACCACATGGCGATCTGTAGTAGAAGGTGGCAGAGCGCAGACCGGAGCTGGCGGACCCGACATCGGTGCAGATCAGTCCGGTCTTGTAGCTGGCGAGCAGGATTCAGCCACCGAGCTGTCCCGCCGTCGCCCGACGCGTGTAAGCGACAGCACCACGAGAAACGGATAGATAGACGAGGTATCAGCATGTCTGTGCCTCCAGCAGAGCGCGCAAGGCGTCGAGAGTCGAGGAAAGCGACCCTCCCGCATCGATCCAGGCGGCCCGGGGGCGGCTTTGTCGAAGCGACTGGATGGACTGGACAAGTGCGCTGACGTCGTTTGGCCCGACAAGCTGGTTGTTGACCTTATGCTCCAGCCGATCTGGGGTGCTGGCCCGTGCGGCGAGACGATCAGCGAGCGCGGCGGCATCGAGGTCCAGCACGAACTCGCAGAACTGTGCGCCGTGGCGTTCGGCCAACTGCTCCAAGTCCTCGATGAACGCTGTTTTGGCGAGGTACTGCCCGACGACGAGGTCGAATCCAGCGCGTAACTGTTCGCTGGCCAACGCGAGACTCAGCCGTCTGGCATGCAGCCCCGAAGCCAAAGGGTCCTCGTCCCAACGCCCAAGCGCGTGTTTGACCGCGTCGATATCCAGCGCGAGCGTCATCCTACTGTCCTGCGCCAGCGCGGAGGCGATCGTCGACTTGCCCGACCCGGGAGCGCCATTGATCAAAACCAGTCGAGTCACGGCACGACAGTAGCGACGCGCTCGAAGGACACCGCTGGACGGCGTGACCGAATGCTTCTGACGAATCCATATGCGAGCTGACGCACGCGGTTAAGCCCGGCAAAGCCGGCTACCTACAGGTAGCTCATACGGACTCGCTGTCGAGGCGCTCGTCCGGCACAGTTCGGGGTCAGGGGCTGGAGTATGCGGAGACGGCTTGCTGGAGGAGCGGCCGGTAGTGGTCCCAGTCTGCGGCGGGGGTGGCCGCGACGATGACACTGCCGCCGTGTGCGCCTTGGACGAGGCAGGCGATCTCCCGGTAATGGTGAGCGCCGACTTGGGTGACGTAGTCGTCGAGGACACACGATCCTGTGCCACCGATGAAGGTCAGGTGCTCGGCGTGTGCGTCGAGGGTGGCCGCTGCCGTGTCGTCGTCGCGTAGGTGCGCGATGCGGAAGGCGGCCCATCCGGGCAGGGTTTCGTCGCCCTGACGTGGTGTCGCGTCGAGGTAGATGAGATCCCCCGTGCCGGCAGGCAGGCCCACTGCAACGGTCCCCGGGTCGGCGGGTAAGCGAACCAGTGACGGCGGCGCGGCGAGCGTGCCGGTGCCGTCGGGAAGGGTGAACTTCTGCCACGACGCAGGTGCGGGTTGGGCGACGAACCAGGAGAAGCTCTCTCGATGGGGGCTGTGCTGGCTGGCGACGACCAGCACCGTGCCGACCGTGGCGGCGGCGATGAGGACGACGAGCAGACCCACCCGGGTGATCATTACGCGGGCCGGGCGGCGTCCGGGATCGGCTGCGGTCTCGACGGTCACACGTTGCCGTCGCCGTCGTTGGGACCGCCGTTGTTGTCGCCGTCGTGGTCGCCGCCGTCGTTTTGCGGGATGCCGGCGGGTGTTGGCGGCGGCGCGGGGGGCGCCTGCACCGGGGGCATCGGCGCCGGCGCGGGCGGTGTGGTGACATCCGGGCCGCCGGTGGTGATCCGGGCGCCGGCCGGGGTGAGCGCCCACCACATCCCTGCGTCGAGGCGTTGACCCTGCCCAGCGGTCGAGCCTGGACCGGTGTCGCCGGTGAAGGTGTAGATCGGGGAGGCGTTAACCGTCAGTTGCCGGCCGCCGTCGGCCCGGTCCAGGATGCCGACACGCGCCGTAATACCCGCTGCATCCGACGGGATGGTCGCTGGCGCAGCGACGAACGGCCAGAACTGCAAGCACCCTGCGGTGCAGACCGACTCCCCTGGCCGGTCGGCAGTGAACACATACACCGTCCGGCCGCGGCGGTCGGCTAGCACGACGCCGAGCCGGGTGCGCACGGTTTCCAGTACGGCGGGCGCGGAGGCGCGGTGCGGCGGCGCCGCTGCGGCCGTCATGACCGGTGCCGGCGCCGTGGTGTGCGCGGGCGCGGCTCGGGCGCTGCTGCACGCCGTCGCGATCAAGGCGGCCGCGGCGATCAACGCGGCGACCGCCAGCGGGCTCCAGCGGCGCGTTCTTCGAGTCTGACCGTTGCCTGACGGTGCGGTGACCGGTGATGAGTAGGTGATCATGATTCGCCTCCAAGGGCTGTTGCTGCCCTTGCGTACGCCCCGCGTCGCGGTGAGGTTCACGGCCGACCGGTCGAGGTGATGTGGTGCACAGTCGCACGGTGGCACGTTTCGATTCACGGCCCACTTCGGTGGCCCAACCTCGGACACCCGCTAGCGGAACCGCCAGCGACGCGCGCATCATGGCGCGGCTCGAATGCCGATACGGCGACATGACTCAGTCCCGGTTGACCTGTCCGGTGATCCCTTCCGGTGACGGACGACGTGCGGGACCGGCTCCGCTGGGCCGCGAACCGACGACATACAGGCTGATCTGCGTGCACGATTCCGTTGCTGCGTACAGCCACCTCACACGCAGACGGATAGCGTGTGCGAGCCCGTCCGGAGCAGGTGGCAGTTATTGCCGGGCGCTAACCATGCCCGTCGCTGACGGGTCAGGATCGGTGCATGAACAGCGGTCCGCCGCCGACGTGGCGGGAGCATTGGTTCGAGCACGACCAGTTGCTCCGCCTGGCTGGGGCGACCAGCGACGTCGCGGTCTACTTCGATGCGGACGTGAACGAGGATGCCGCGGGCTGGCTGCTGCCCTACCTTGACGAGGCCTGGCGGTACACCAAGCAGACGTTCGGGGAGTTCGGACCTGATCCGCTGTTGTACTCGATCTTCCACCAGGGCCGGTACGCCGGTGGGCATCCGTCCAGCTATCAGGACCCGAGCCACGACAACCGCAACGTCACCGACTGCGGTCCCGGCCCGTACCGGGAGGGCGACAGCGGCATCCACGAGATGGTCACGCACGAGATCTCCCACGTCGTTGAGGGCGCGAACAACGGCGCGTGGGGATCGCCGGCGTTCCCGATCTGGGGCGACAGCAAGTGGGCCGAGTTCTTCATCTACGACGTGTACACCGCACTCGGGCGGCATCAGTGGGCGGCCGACGCCGCGACGGTGTTCGACCGAAACTCGGACGCTTTCCCCCGCCGGGACACCCACTGGTTCCGGGACTGGTGGCGTCCACTGCGGACGGACACCGGCGGCGGCCCGCAGGTCATGGTGCGGTTCTTCAGGCTGCTGGCCGGGCATTTCCCGCGCGGCGCGGACACCCACTACGTGCGCGACCTGACCTGGGGCGAATACCTGCATTTCACCAGCGGCGCGGCCGGAGGCGACGTCACCGACCTGGCCCGACAGGCCTTCGGCTGGCCCCACAGGTGGACCCGGGAATTGGCGCGGGCCCAAGCCGAGTTCCCAACGATCACCTACTGATCCACTTCCGTTGGTCCGTATCGCAACATCCAGTCGCCAGTCGAACCCGCAACGGTCGCCGCCGAGATGGGTGCTTTCTCCGGTCGCTCGGCACGGCGGCCACTCCATATCGTCACCGGGTTCACCGTGGCCTCGCCGACAAGTGATCGTCGCCGAGAATGTGATCCGTCGGGCTCCGTTTCCTTCGCCGCAAGCTCGCCGAGGTGCCCCAATCTGGGCACTCCTTGTAGCATTCATGCTTGCAAGATCGATTGGGGCACGCCCTGAGGAGCAGAGCGGGAGGGTCGATGAATATTGGTAGCTTCATCGCCGCGTTGGCGCTGGGGTTCGTCGCCGGGGCGATCGCTCGCGCGCTGATACCCAACGATGCCTTCCGGTACATGCGCGGCTGGAGGTCGTGGTTGACCTCCGTGGCGCTGGGCCTGGTAGGTGCAGTCCTCGGCTTCTGGATCTTCCACGGCATCTTTGGCATAGGCGACACGGACAAGTTCGACTGGGGTGGCATCGTCGGGGCAGTGATCGGCGCAGTGGTCGTTGTTGCTATTGCGTCGTTCCTGGTCAAGCGGATGACAAAGCGCTCGGCCGTTTGACCGGCGCCGCCCGCACCTTGGTGGTCGCATAGGCCCGCGGGACATAGTCCGGGCCGACGTGCTCTGCCACGAAGGCCGCGATGTCGGCCGATGTCGTGTGTCCGGACGCCAAGGCCGCTCGAGCGGTCAGGGCGAGCTGGTTGGGGGCGTAGAGCTCTAAGGCGATTCCGTCGGGATCGCGGAAGTTCAAGTGGTGTCCCATCTCCATGTCCCGGATGGGTGTGTAGACGACACCATGTTCATCGAAGCGACGCTCCCATTCCTCGAGCTCACGCCGTGATGAGGCGGTCAGCCCGAGATGGTCCAGTCCCGTGCGCAGTTCGGTGAAGGGTCCGCCATGAGCTCCCTCGTGCTTGACCAACCCCAGCGTGAATCCGGTGTCGGGATGCATGCAGATGCAGCCATGCCCCACATCCATCACAACGACGAAATCGAGCACATCTGTGTAGAAGCGCTGACTGGCGTCCAGGTCGGTCACAGTGAAGGCGACGTGCGAGACGCCGGCGAAGGTGATCACGGCAGCTCCTAGCCACGAACCCGGTCGGCGTACCGGCGCGACGCCATCTCGGCGAGACCGCGATCGTCGGGACTCGGAGGCAGCGGACGGGACCGCGCGATCGGTGGGAAGCACCAGCCGGTGAAGTACACCCATCCGGGCCAAGCCAGCCAGCGCTCCAGTTTCTCTACGATCAGTTCTGATGTCCGCATCAGTGACTCCCTCGGGCGGCGGGTTTCCTGTCGAGGGTGGCGCCGGGGGGACGGAGGTCGCGTCCGGCAAAACCCTCAAGACCTCGGCCGCCCTGGTCGGGCGGGAGACGGAGCTGGACGACATCGCAGCGCGGCTCGCCGAGGCGGCTGCTGGCCGGTCTACGGCGCTGTTGATCGAGGGGGAGCCCGGGGTGGGCAAGACGACGCTGCTCGAAGCGGCTAGCGGGTTAGCCGACGGCTTCCGATGTCTGACCGCACGGGGAGTCGAGTCTGAGTCGCACTTGTCGCACGCCGGGCTGCTCGAGCTGGTCAGCCCGATCCGCGACCTGGTCTCCGAGGTACCCGAGTCACAGGCCGCCGCGCTGCGGACGGCGCTCGGCTGGTCATCCGCGCCAGCGTCAGCCGACCCGTTCCTGGTTGCGGCCGCAACGATGTCATTGCTCGCGGCCTGCGCCGAGCAGCGGCCGGTCCTCGTGCTCGTCGACGACCTCCAGTGGCTCGATCGCGAGTCGGCCGCTGCTATCACGTTCGCCGTCCATCGGCTGGGGCCCGATCCCGTCGCGTTCCTCCTCGCCGCCCGCACCGGCACCGTGCCGTCTGGCCTCGCGCATGATCTTCCTGTTCTCCGGCTCGGCGGCCTTTCGGCTATGGCTGCCGCCACGCTGCTCCCTGCGGGAACGGCGCGAACTGTGGTGGAGCGCCTGGTGCATGAGACGGTGGGAAATCCACTCGCCCTCCTCGAGGTGTCGCAACAGCTGGACAGTGCGCAGCAACTCGGAACCGCGCCACTCCCCGACCCCTTGCCCGTCGGCGAACGGCTGCGCAGGCTGTATCGGGCCACCCTGGCCGGCCTGTCTCCGGCCGCCTGGCGGGCGGTGCTTGTCCTCGCTTTGTCCGGCGCAGCCGAGAGGGTCGTCGCAACAGTGCTCACCGCGATGGACGTCAACCCAGCCGCCGCACTGGACGAGGCTGTCCAGCACGGTGTGCTGATCCGCGACCGGGCGCGCTACGGGTTCCGGCATCCGCTGCTTCGCAGCACTGTGTTGGAGCTGGCGACGGCCGCCGAACTGCTCGAGGCACATGGCGCGCTGGCCGACGCGCTTCCCGTTCGGGATAGGGAGCGGGTGTGGCATCGGTCCGCGTCAATCGTCGGCGCCGACTCTGACGTCGCCCACGAACTGGCGCGGCTCGCCGAAGCCGACCGCCACCGTCTGGGCTATGCGGCCGCAAGCGCGGCACTGGAACGCGCGTGCGATCTCAGTCCGGATGCCGACCTGGCCGCGCAGTGGCTTGCCGCCGCCGCCCACGACGCCTTCCTGGCCGGAGATGTCGCAAGAGTCCGAGCTCTGGTAGCGGCGGTGCTGTCGGGCAGCGCGCCAGACCGTATCCGAGGCGAGGCGCTGTTCACGCTGGGGATGCTCGAGCAGTACGCAGGTTCGGTCCCTCAGTCAGTGGAGCATCTGAGCGCGGCCTCGTTCGTGCTCGATGGCGCGGCGCTGGTCCGCGCGCTCACGGAACTCGGGGTCGCCCACTTCCGCCTCAACGACCTCGCGGGACTGGCGCACTGTGGCCAGCGGATCGACGCGGTCGCGGACCCGGCCGACCCCGAGCAGCAGCTCCTGGCTCACTTCACGGGCGGCCTTGCTCTCGTCCTGACCGGTGATCTCGATGCGGGTTTTCCCAGGCTCGCCGAGGTGAGGCGGCTGGCCGATTCACCGTCACTGCGCCACGACGCGCGAGCCCTGCTGCTGACTGCCATCGCGGCTGGCGTCACCGGGCAAGTCGCCGACGCGGTGACAGTCGGTGTGCCCCGACTGCAGGAGATACGCCGCAGGGGCGCGGTCGGGGTGCTGATCCCGCTCCTCGCCGTCCTGGCCTCCGGCCGGGCGTGGCTCGGTGACCATGCCGGCGCATTCGCCGACGCAGGCGAGGCAGCCGAACTCGCGGCACATTTGGGCTACGCCGCCGACGCCTCGGTTGCAGTGGAGATGCTGGCCTGGCAGTCGGCAGCCCGTGGCCTCCACGACGAGGCCAGCACGGCGCTGGCCCGGGCCCGGGTACTCACCGACCGGGCTGGCACAACGAGTGCGGCGGCGCACCAAGCGATGGCTTTCGCCTTCTGCGCCCTGTGCCGTGGAGACCTGGGCCAGGTCGTCTCCCTGCTCGAGCAACGGCTCGCGGTCGACGGCGGTGTCGGAGCGGCCGGCGAGCCCCTCGGCGTCGCTCCTTTGCTCGTCGAGGCATACGTCGGGCTGGGCCGGCTGGAGGACGCGCGGGCGCTTACCGCCCGCTATGCCCAGGCCACTCCGGCAGCAGCAGCTCCGCTCTCCATCGCGCTTGTCCGCCGATGCAAGGCGATCACGGTCGGGGACGACATCACTGCCCAGGAGGCCTTCGAAGCAGCTATCGAGGCGCATCGCCGGGCCTGGGATCCCTTCGAGACGGCGCGGACCAGACTGCTGTACGGTGGCCGACTTCGTCGGGCTGGGCAACGGGTCGCTGCCCGCGGGCACTTGAGCGCCGCACAAGATGCGTTCCACTCCATGGACCTCACGCACTGGAGCCGGGTGGCGGCGGACGAACTGGCCGCAACGGGCGCCGTGGCACGACGTCGGCCTCTGACAGGTGACGAGCCACTGACGTCGCAGGAGACGCGGGTCGCTCTGCTCGTGGCACAGGGCATGTCGAATCGGGAGATCGGCGCCTCGCTATTCCTGAGCCCGAAGACTGTCGAGCGACATCTGAGCAATGTCTTCCGCAAGCACGGGTTCCGCTCGCGCACCGAAGTCGCCGCGGCCTTTGCCCGATCTCCCGCCTCGCAGTCGATCAATCGGCCGCCGCGGTGAGAACGGTTACCGGCCAGATCCCGCCGGTGACGAGGCGGCGGCCGACGCGTTCGCCGAGCCGGCGCGCCGTGGCCTGGGGGAGCGGCGTCGGAGGAATCACTGGATCTCGACCTTGCGCGCCTGATGCATCCCTCCGCAAGGCGATTCAGGCGCTTTGCCGATCAGGGTCTTGCCCATCCGCACTGTCTGCTGACCCGGGACGGTGCCGCGCCACATACCGTTCGCCACGCTGCTGACGCTCGCGCCGGGCAGCGGCCACCGCCTCGCGCAACGCATCGTGGCTAGCCCAGTCGATCGCTTGCGGGTCGTGCTCGCCGCTCGTCGTCATCATGTGACCCCGTGTCAAAAGTGTGGCTCCGCTGGCTTTGAACAGACCACCAGCCGATGCACCTATACCCGGCCGACGACGTCGCCAAACCGTTCGACGCTATTACCCGATTGCTCGTCCGCCCGGCCAGCGCCGGTGCGATGACCTAGAGCAGACGTTGTCCGCGATCCGCGATCGCGGCGCGCAGACGCTCTGTGACATCGGGTGACTCGTCTGCAATCTGTCGCAATTGGTGCGTTGTCAACCTGATTGCCTTCATCGGCGACATGGCCACCACGCTTGCAGTCCGTCGACGGTCGGACGCCATGACGCCCATCTCGCCGAAGAAATCCCCTGCGCCTAAGGTCCCGAGTGTCTTCTGGCCGCGCCTGACCTCCGCGCTGCCCTCTTCAATCACGTAAAAATCCCAGGCGAGGGCACCGTCACGTACCAGCTCTTTGCCCTCCGGAACGTCGACCTCGACCGCATACTGCGCGACCAGCTCACGTTGTTGCATCGACAGGCCTTCGAACAGCTGCAGTCCGTCAAGCTTCGCGACGTCCATGCGCAATCTCCTCCGCCCAGATGCAGAGATAATCTCACCGCACCTGGAAGTCGAGAAGGCCGGTCTCGATCGCACCGACCCGGCTGATCAGCGGCCCGGAGGCAGGCAACCGTTCGTACCTCCACGCTGTGCGGTCCGCTCAGGTGAGGTGCTCGCGGAGGAACCCGGCTGCGTCGGCACCGACTCGTGATCGCATCGCCCGGGTCGGCCGGCTCCGGCTCGAAGAAGTCCTCGTGGCGGACTTCGGGCCCGGCGGAGCGGCCGCCGCTCGAGGAGATGTTCTCCAAGTAGGGCCTGATGTTCTCCTCGAACGTCATGATCGTGTCTGCTCCGCCCCACCGAATCTCTACCGGTATCGGCACGGCCCGCAGGCTCTCCGGCGTCAACAACGAGCCGATACCGGGGGCGACTTGGAAGGCGGCCCGGACTCGGGAGTCGGACGCATCAGCCCCCGCCGCGTCAACGGCGGCCGAGATAATGTCTTCGGAGACCTTCTGCCGTAAGGCCGCTAACACGCCTGGAAACTCCGGAATGAGTGGCAGCGGCGCCCGCCCGGTCAAGGCCGCGGCGACGCGTTGCGGATCGAGACGCGCGCCGGCCAGGGCCGCGAGGGTGTAGCCACCGACGGAGAATCCGGCCGCGCCCACCGGCCCATGAGGCTGCTCGTCGGCGAGCACGTCGAGCACGAATGTGAGGTCTCTCGGTCGTTCCCAGACGAACAGAAAGCCCTCGGGCTCGTACCCGCCGACGTAGTTGTTTCCGTGGTGATCCACTGCGATCACCCGGAAGCCGGCCGCGACCAGCGGCTCGACCAACCACCGCATGTCACCGCCGGAACCGCCGGTTCCGTGCGAGACGACAACCAGCGGAACGGGCGTTCCGGCCGGGGACTGCGGCTCCCACTCATATATGCGGATGGGCCGCGGGCGACCCGATTCGCGATAATCCCGCCGTGAGGCGTCTTGTAGTACGCGGATCCCCGGCTCGCTCCGCTTACTGCCAGTGTCCCGCACCCCGGGCATTCTATGAAGATCGTCGCGGCCCAGCACCTTGCCGAGGTAAGCGGCTGCGTCCGGTCGACCTGACCAGTTCGGACCGCCCGGTCCGGAAGGTCAGTAGCTTCGGGCCGGATCACCCATCGAGCATGTCCTGCACTGTCTGGTGGAACGAGGTGATCTTGCACTCCCGATCGTTGAGGATGTTGCGGCGGTACCCGTAGGACTGCCGGGTCGCGGCGACTTCATCCCAGATCTCGACGTCCTCAGCGACTACGCCCTTGAGTCGGCCCCAGTGTTCGTTGACCGTCGTCTCGTAGTCCTCACCGCCGTCGGCGTATTGCAGCTCCCAGCACTCGAACCGACTTCGATCCACGGCGAGCGGCACGGACCGGAACAGCTGGATGTGGCTCGGATTGCAATTGAATACCGACGTCGGAAAGATCGTGTAGTGGCAGATCGCGATGTGGTGGTCGAGCGTTTCGCGTAACTCGGGCAGCACGCCCTTGTACGGGATGACCATCATGCCGTGCCGGCCGAAGACGAAATAGGTGCTGAACCGGCCGTCGCGCACGTCTTGGGGTTTCGTGTTCTTCGCATGCAGGTGAGCCGCGTGGTAGTTCTCGTTGAACGCGTCGACAATCACCTTCCAGTTGACCGGCACTTCCCAGACGAGCTTCTCGACGAGCTTCATGTCCTCCATTCGGTAGGTGCCGAGGTCGGCCATGATCTCCCCGCCGAGCCACTCGTGCAGCGGCGGCGTGCTGCCCGGGCCGGCGAGAGTGGCCCAGACCCAGCCGCCCCACTCGGCGCACTCGACCGCCGGTGCCGTCAGCCCGTCCAACTCACCGGCGTCGAAGTCCTCGCGGTCGGGGACACCGACGACGGCGCCCTCCAGGTCGTAGACCCAGCTGTGCCAGCGGCAGGTGAACCGGCGCGCGCATCCCGAGCGCTCCTTCACGATCCGGGCACCCCGGTGCTGGCAGACGTTATGGAAGCCGGAGACACCACCGTCGCGGCGCCGGCACACAATGATCGTCTCGCCGTGCCCCTCCCACCTGATGAAGTCCCCCGGATTGGCGATCTCGGCCGAGCGGCAGATGACCTGCCAGCTGTTGCGCAGCACGGTCGCCCGCTCCCGTTCGTAGCGCTCGGGATCGGTATAGACAGCAGCCTCGACGATCCCTGGCCCGATATCCGGAACCATCGGGACACCCGGACCGAAGCGGACCGGGGCGTCACCGCGAGTGGGCACATGAACCATGGGATCTCCCTACGGGGCGGACGAGAGCTACCACAAAGCATCGCATGACAACTGTCAGATTACAATCATCATCTGACACTTGTCACAGAGTTCATGAGTTCGGCATGATCGCGCTGTGCCAATCCAGGTCGATCGTCCCCGCCAACGTGCCCACGTCACCGACCTTGCCGCGCAGCTTGTCGCACGAGAAGGAGTAGCCGCCCTGACGTTCCGCAGGGTAGCCGAAGCCGCCGGTTCGAGCACGGCCATCGTCAGCACCTACTTCACGGACAAACGTGACCTCCTGCTGTCTACCCTGCGCGCCGCAGCGAGCCGGACCACGGTGCGATTCGAGGCGGCCATCGCCGACGGCGGCGACCTGCAAGCCGGCCTGGAAGCGTGGCTCCCGCTGGACGACCAGCGACTGACTGACTGGCGAGTCATCATTGCGTTCTGGGGCGTTGCGGTCAGCGATCCCGAGCTCGCCGAGGTGCAAGACGGCCATGTCACTCGGGCGCGCGCCCGGGTCGAGAAGCTACTGCGCCAAGATCGTCGGCTAGCCGAGAAACCGTCGGAGACCGTGCGGCTCGCACAGCAGGTCGTCGCCCTGACTCTCGGGATTGCCCTGCAAGCAGTTTTCGAATCCGCCGGGCCAACGGCCCGGGCCCAGCGGACGCTCCTTGCCGACGGCCTGTCCCGACTAACAGCAACCGCAGCCTAGCCCGCGACAATAAAAACCCTTTACCTATCTACCTAGTCAAACTAGGGTTATGTGTGTGTTGGACTTTCGGATCGACACGTTGAGTGGACAGCCTCCGTACGCACAGCTGGTTGCCCAGGTCAAACAGGCGCTGCGGCTGGGGTGGTTGCAGCCGGGCGACCAGCTGCCGACCGCGCACCAGGTCGCGTCCAGCGTCGCGATCAACCCGAACACAGTGCAGAAGGCGTACAGGGAACTGGAGTATGAGGGACTCGTGGTCGGCAAAGCAGGGCAGGGTACCTTCGTCCAGCGCAGCCTGAGTCAGTCCACCCCCGCGTCGCTGGCCGCGCTGAGTCGGCGGCTGGAACGTTGGCTGGCCGCCGCCCGCGCCGCAGGCCTGGACGACGACGGAATCATGGACGTCATCGAGGCAACCATGCGGAATTTTGACCAGCAGGCCAGCGCATGAGTGCGGCCACTGAGATCGCAATCGAGACCGTTCGCGCCGGTCACCGTTACGGCCACCAACTTTGGGGACTACGGGAGTGCACCTTGTCGTTGCCGACCGGGTCGATCACGGCCGTCGTCGGGGCGAACGGCGCCGGCAAGACGACGCTGCTGAACATGCTGGTCGGGTTGCTCCCAGCGTCAGAGGGACAGTTGCGCGTAGTCGGGGAACAACCGAGCAGCAAACCGACATTCCTCGCCCGAATCGGCTTTCTCGCCCAAGACTGCCCGCTGTACAAAGAGTTCAGCGTCGCCGACATGCTGCACTTCGGTCGCGCCATGAACCCGAACTGGGACGACGACCTGGCCCATGCCCGACTGGCCAGTGCCAACGTGCCCCTCAACCGCCGCGCCGGGAGGCTGTCCGGCGGGCAGCGGGCGCAAGTAGCACTTGCACTAGCTGTGGCGAAACGACCACAGGTCTTGCTGTTGGACGAGCCGTTGGCCGCGCTGGACCCGCTTGCTCGGCGAGAGTTCCTGAAGAACCTACTGGATAGCGCGGTCGCCTCGAACATGACGGTGATGCTGTCATCCCACCTCCTCGGCGACCTCGCCCGGGTGTGCGATCACCTCGTCGTGATAAGCGACGGCGAAGTCCGGCTGGCGGGTGGTCTTGATCAACTCCTTGGCGAGCACCACTGGTTGTCCGGAGCGCCGGAGCAAACGTCGCGACTGCCCAGCGGCGTGGAGGTCCTGGCCGAATACCGCCACGAACGTCACACCCGGCTGCTGATCCGTACTAGCCAGCGGCTGCTGAACCCAGCTCTGACCACGGAACCGGTCGATCTGGAGGAACTCGTGCTGGCCTATCTCGAGCACTCGGTTGTCCCTCGTGAGCAGGCGGAGCCGCCGCGAGTGACAAGGGAGGCGAGTCGGCTGTGATCTGGACGACCTGGCGCCAGCACCGCGCTGAAGCCGCCGTCTGGGCGGTCATCCTCGCTGGGCTCGTCGCCGCGATGCTCGCCGTCGGCTCGATTGCGCGAAGCCGGGCCAGTGCCCTCGGCCTGCCTGGGTGTACGGCGGGTGGTGGTAACTGCAACGACGCCCTCGATGCCTTGCACCGCGCCTTCCACACCATCCCGCCGTTCACGGCGGCGCTGATCGCGATCCCACTCCTGGCCGGGATGTTCTGGACCGCGCCGCTCGTCTCGCGCGAGTACGAGGCCGGTACCCACCGGCTGGCTTGGACACAGACGGTGAGCCCGCTGCGCTGGATCACGGTGAAGATCGTGCTGATCTTCGGCGCGCTGGCCGGGTTGGCCCTCATTCTCGGATTGCTCGCCGCCTGGACCCTCGACCCACTCACGGCTGCGTTCGGCGGGCGTTACAACAGCACCTGGTACGACACCCAGGGCATCGTCCCAGTGGCGTGCATGCTCTTCGCGTTGGCCCTCGGGGTTGCTGCCAGCGCCCTCATCCGCCGCACCATCCCGGCGATGGCCGTCACTCTGATCGTCTACGCCGCCGTCCGTATCCCGATCCACTGGATCCGCGGAAACTTCTGGCCTGCGGTCACCCACACTTACAACGTCGACGTGGCCACGCTGCTGCAGCGCCGGATCGGACCGTTGCAGGACGGGTACCTCTCGACGTTGACGCCGGGCGACTGGATCCAGACCGCCACAATCACCGACAGCACCGGCCACCGCTACGTCCCGAACGAGCTCAGTTTCGATGTATTCAGTCGATACTGTCCGAGCGTGCGACCCGCCGCGACGGCGAGGCGGT
>Ga0207688_10000948_pt1 | contig 14706 bp, 15 predicted proteins | sample KBSMiscanthusM4_FD_184296 | JGI IMG/M metagenome (GOLD analysis project Ga0207688, IMG submission 184296) | Miscanthus rhizosphere microbial communities from Kellogg Biological Station, Michigan, USA - M4 (SPAdes) (version 2) | ecosystem: Host-associated > Plants > Roots > Rhizosphere ...
GCGTGATCCTGCTCGGTTGTGTGGACGCCAGTGGATCAAGCGGTGGCCGTGGGCCACAGCGTAGAGGTCGCCGGGTGGGTGGCCGAGAGCGACAAGCTGCTGGATCGGATGGCAGGCCGGTTTGCAGAACCGGGGCGACGTTCTGGTCGATGATCCGGAGATCATCGTTCGGCCGGTGGGTGCTCGGAGTGCATGATCACTGGAAACATGGGTCCTACGCAGCGGACCCTGCTCGCCTGGAGGGCGTTGCCGCGCGGCCTCCGGCGGTCAGGGTGTCGTATTCGTGCGATGAGTCCTACGGTGTCGCTCGGACGTCCAATAGGTGCTGTTTTGGAAGGTTGGCAGGTCAAAATGGCGGCTTTGTCGTGCACTTGCCGGGGCCGACAATCGAAACGCTTTGCCGATGTGGTCGACCGGTTGGCGCCGAACCGTAGTCATGGCACGTGATCGTGACGACAGCATAGAGTCGCTGTCGGGCAGACACCGGTCCTCGCGCCGGCAACGAGCCGTTGGTGAGCTACGCGGTCGGCAGGAAGTGTGTGATCTGCTCGACCGGCTCCTCGATGCTGCACGCGCCGGTGAGAGCCAGGTCTTGGTGGTGCACGGCGAACCGGGCGTAGGCAAGACGGCGCTGCTGGAGTATCTGGTGGGGCACGCGTCGGGATGTCGGGTGTTGCGCGTCACCGGTGTTCAGTCGGAGATGGAGCTCGCGTTCGCCGGGTTGCACCAGCTGTGTGCGCCGATGTTGGATCGTCTGGAGCGTATCCCGGCGCGGCAGTGCGCCGCGTTGCAGACCGCGTTCGGCCTTGATCTCGGATCAACGCCGGATCGGTTCGTGATCGGCTTGGCGGTGCTCGGCCTTCTGGCCGACGCCGCGGCCGAGCACCCGTTGGTCTGCCTGGTCGACGACGAGCAGTGGTTGGATCACGCCTCGGCGCAGGTTCTTGGGTTCGTTGCCCGCCGTCTGACGGCGGAACCGGTCGCCCTGGTTTTCGGGGCCCGGATTCTCGGCGAGGAGTTGGCGGGACTTCCGGAATTGATGATCGAGGGTCTGCGGCAGGTTGATGCGCGGGCGCTGCTGGACGCGGCGCTGTCTGGGCCGCTGGACGACCGGGTCCGGGACCGGATCGTCGCCGAGACGCTGGGCAACCCGCTGGCCCTCTTGGAGCTACCACGGGGGGCGACGCCGGCCGAGTTGGCCGGTGGGTTTGCCTTTCCCGACGCGGTCGCGCTGTCGGGGAGCATCGAGGACAGCTTTCGACGACGGTTGGAGGCCCTGCCCGCCGATGCCCGACTGCTGTTGCTGGTCGCAGCGGCCGAGCCGGTTGGCGACCCGGTGCTGGTGTGGCGAGCGGCCGAGCGGTTGGGAGTCGGCGCGCGGGCGGCGATGCCTGCGGTCGAGGCGGGCATGCTCGAGGTGGGCGTGCGAGTGCGGTTCCGGCATCCGCTGGTGCGCTCGGCGGCGTACCGGTCCGCGTCGCGCCTGGAGCGCCAGAGCGTCCACCGGGCGCTGGCCGAGGTCACCGATCCGGAGCTCGACCCCGACCGTCGTGCCTGGCATCGGGCCGAGGCCGTGCCGGAGCTGGATGAGCAGGTCGCTGCCGAGTTGGAACGCTCGGCAGGCCGAGCCCAAGCGCGTGGCGGCCTGTCTGCGGCGGCGGCATTCCTGGAGCGGGCAGCGATGCTGACCCCCGAACCCGCAGCTCGTAGCCGCCGCGGGTTGGCGGCGGCCGTGGCCAAACGGGATGCCGGCGCGCCGGAAGCGGCACTGGCGCTGTTGATCGCGGCCGAGGCCGGGCCGCTCGACGGGCTGCAGGCAGCCCAAGTGGAGCACCTGCGTGGACAGATCGCGTTGGTGCAGCGTCGCGGCGGTGACGCTGCGCGGCTGCTGCTGAGCGCGGCCAGACGTTTTGAGCCGCTCGACGTCGCCGTGGCGCGCGAGACGCACCTGGAGGCGCTGGGCACCGCGGTGTGGGCAGGCGACTTGGACAACCCGGGCGGCCTGCGCGCGGCCGCTGAGGCCGCCCGTGCCGCGCCGCCCGGCCCGGACCCGCCGCGTGCGGTGGACGTCTTGCTGGACGGGTTTGCGCTGCGCTTGACCGAGGGGTACTCCGCGGCCGCGCCGACGCTGGCCCGAGCGCTCAAGCTGGTGCTCGCCCTCGACGTCGCCGACGACGAGGTAGGCCGCTGGCTCTGGCTCGCCGGTGCACGAGCCGCCGTCATGGTCGCCCTGGAGCTGTGGGATGCCGAGTCCTGGCAGGCCCTGGTCGCTCGCCAGGCCCGTATCACCCGCGACACCGGCGCGCTCGTGCAACTTCAGTTCGCGCTCAACTCCCTCGCCTCAACCCACATTCTCGCGGGCGAGTTGACCACGGCGGCGCAGCTGCTCGACGAGGACCGCCTCATCGGGGAGGCGACCGGGAACCCACCACTCGGGGGTACCGAGATGCACCTGGCTGCCTGGCGAGGCCGAGAGACCGCGGCGTCGGAGCTGATCAAGGCCCACTTGCGCGAAGCGACCGGCCTGGACAGGTTGGTCAACTTCGCCACGTACGCGAGCTCCGTGCTGGACAACGGCCTGGGCCGCCACGCCGCGGCGCGTGACGCGGCGTGGCGAGCTTTCCAGCGCGACCAGATCGGGGTCGGGCCGTTCGTCGTGCCCGAGCTGGCGGAGGCGGCGGCTCGCACAGGTGACCCGGAGCTGGTCAGGACGGCGCACCAGTGGCTGTGCGAGCGCACGCGGCAGACGCGCTCGGAATGGGCGCTGGGGATCCAGGCCCGCGTCGGCGCTTTGCTCAGTGCGGGCGACGTCGCCGACCGGCTCTACCGCGAATCCATCACCCGCTTGGCCCGGACCAGCGTGCGCGCGCAGCTGGCCCGCTCGCACCTGCTCTACGGCGAGTGGCTGCGCCGCGAGCGCCGCCGCCTGGATGCGCGCGAGCACCTGCGTACCGCCTACGAGATGCTGGCGGCGATGGGTATCGAGGCGTTCGCCGAGCGGGCGAGGCGTGAGCTGTCGGCCACCGGCGAGACCGTCGGCAAGCGCACGGTCGAGACCGGCATCGCACTAACCGCCCAAGAGGCGCTGATCGCGCGGCTGGCCCGCGACGGCCTGTCCAACCCGGAGATCGGCGCGCGGCTGTTCATCAGCCCCCGCACGGTCAAGTACCACCTGCGCAAGGTGTTCAGCAAGCTCGGCGTGAGCTCGCGCAGCCAGCTCGACCGCGTCCTGAGCAGCGACCCGGCTCCCCCGCTGCCGTAGCCGGTGCGGTTTGCGGCCATGACTGGCCAGTCGCACTGTCCAGGGGCGGATGCGACGCGCCCGGGCGCGAAGGAGGCTGAGCAGGCCGCGGGCACCGCGGCGCCCAACGCGACGCAGGCCGGACGACCCCACGGTTGTTCGTCGGTTGTCCCCTCCATCGACGGGAGGAACACGACGTGTCTGTGAGGGCTGTCGCCGCGAACACCACGACCGCAGCCACGGTGGTTGGCTTGCCCTCCGCCGCCGTGAGTGGCTAGCCGTGACGCCCCCATCCGTGGTCGACCTGCCCGACGAGGGGTACCTGCCGTCGCTCTCCGGCGCGACCGGCTGGCTCAACTCGCCGCCCCTCACAGCGGCGCACCTGCAGGGGAAGGTCGTTCTGATCAACTTTTGTACCTATACCTGCGTCAACTGGCTGCGTGCCCTGCCCTACCTACGCGCCTGGAATGAGGCCTACCACGGTCCCGGGTTCGTGATCATCGGCGTCCACACTCCCGAATTCGACATCGAGCACGATCTCGACAATGTCGGCCTCGCGATCGAGAACCTGCGGGTCGACTATCCGATCGCCATCGACAATGACTATGCGATCTGGGATGCGTTCGGCAACCGATGCTGGCCCGCCTTTTACTTCGCAGACCGACACGGACAGATTCGACACCATCATTTCGGCGAAGGTAAGTACGAGCAATCAGAGGGCGTCCTTCGACGCCTGCTTACCGAGGTCGGCAGCGGTGGCATCGGCGACGATCTAGTTTCGGCCCAGTCCTGTGGCGTTGAAGCCCCCGCCGACTGGGACAGCTTGAGATCTCCCGAAAACTATCTCGGCTATGGGCGCAGCGAGAACTTTGCGTCGCCCGATGGCGCGGTATTGGAAACACCGCACGTTTATGTCGTCCCCGCCCGGTTGGCACTCAACCATTGGGCCCTGGTAGGCGAGTGGACGGTGCGGGTGCAGTCCGCGGTCCTTCACCAGGCCGAGGGGCGGATCGCCTACCGCTTCCACGCCCGTGACCTGCACCTGGTTATGGGAGCGGCAACGCCAGGTGCGTCCGTGCGATTTCGCGTGCACCTCGACGGACGGCCTCCGGGGGCTGCGCACGGAACTCATGTGGACGGCCTCGGCAACGGCAGAGCCAGACAGCCACGGCTTTACCACCTTGTCCGCCAGTGTGGCCCCGTCACCGAGCGAACCTTCGAGATCGTCTTCTTCGATCCCGGCGTCCAGGTTTACGCGTTTTCCTTCGGCTAGCGAGGTCACGTTTCGCCCATCCCGCCGGCACCTTTCGCACCACCGCCACACGTCAAGCCCGCAGGCTAACGAGAGGAAATCGTCATGAAATCATCCACCACCCAACTGCCACTCGCGGAGGGCCTCGGCTCCGTCTCCCAAGCGCCGAACCTCCCGTCCGGGTTTACCGACACATTCACCGACCGATATGTCGACATCGGCGCAGGAGTGCGCCTGCACGCGGTCGTCGGCGGCCACGGCCAGCCGTTGCTGCTGATCCATGGCTGGCCGGGCAGCTGGTACTACTGGCGCCAGGTCATGCCCGCCCTCGCCCGGGACTTCGAGGTCATCGCCGTCGACCAGCGCGGCATCGGACTCTCCGACAAACCGGAAAACGGCTACGACACCCGCACCCTGGCCAACGACATGACCGGGCTCATGGACGCGCTGGGCCACCAACAGTTCGCCGTGGTCGGTGTCGACACCGGCATGCTGATCGGCTACGCACTGGCCGCCGACCACCCCGACCGCGTAACACGCGTCGCGCTCGGCGAGGCCCCACTGCCGGGCATCACACCACCGAACCCGCTGATCCTGCCCGACCAACTCGTCGACCGACTCTGGCACATCCCGTTCAACCAACTCAAAGAGACCAACGAGAAACTCGTCCGGGGACGCGAGGACATCTTCTTCGGCGCGGAGTTCCAGGCCTCCGCCGGCACCCACAAACTGCCCGACCAGGTCGTCCAGTACTACGTCGACGGCCTCGCCGCCAGCCCCGAAGCGCTGCACGGCAGCTTCCAGCTCTACCGCGCTTTCGCCGCCACCACCGCGCAAAACCAAGAACGGATGACCCACCGCCTACAGATGCCCGTCCTGGCCATGGGCGGAGCACAAAGCCTCGGCGCCATGGCCGCCGACACCATGAAACTCACCGCCGACAACGTACAAACCCTCGTCATCCCCGACACCGGCCACTGGCTCGCCGAACAAGCCCCCGACCAACTCCTCGCCGCGCTGAACACGTTCCTGGGCCCAACCCACACCTGATCGGCCCCTTGGCCTCTTCCCACCATCGTGGCAGGCGGAAAGGACCATATCAACCGTGCCCCAGGGTGTCCCCCTGGCGCACCGTCGGACCACGAACGCCTACCGTCAACCGCCCACCTCGTCACCGCTTTCCTCCTGATCGGACACACAACATGACCCACCAGCGCTTCAATCTCGACAGCTCGGCACCTTCACTCCGGTGCGTCGCGATGTTCCCAAACCGGATATATGGTGCACCAACAGGCTGTGGGGCCGCCGCGGCGAGCAGTCCCCACCACCGTTGCGCCCCGGCGACGTCGTAGAGATGAGCGTGGAGGCCGTCGGCACCATCCGAAACTGCGTCGCCGCCAGCCGCACATCGCCACCCGTCCGGCCACCGACCGGAGTCAGGCAGGCTCGGGTACACCGCCGGGATCGCCGCCGGGGTCATCAGGTGTGGCTTCGATCGGTGGCGGCGGCAGCGGCTCCGGCGCGTCGGGAAGCAGCTCCGCAGGATCGTCGGGCACCGGCTCGTCCGGATCGATGATCGGGTCCGGCTCCGGGAGTGGCGCGCTCATGCCAAGAGTGAACCAGCACAGCCGATGGCGGATCCGGTGCGGGACAGCGATCATGCTGCAGGATCCGCCGGATCGTCGAAGCGCCGACACGATGGCCGAGCTTGAGCAACTCGCCCTGCAGCCGCACATACCCCCAGCGCGGGTTCTCCCGCGCCATCCGCACCACCAAGGTGACCAGGACATCCTCGATCGGCGGCCGCCCGGTCCGGTTCGAGTAGGTCCATCGTCGACGCACGAGGCGGCGATGCCAACGCAGGACCGTGTCCGGAGTGACGAGACGGTGACAACGCAGTGCGCGGGGCAACCGCCGCACGAGCGCGGCGAACACGGCCCGGTCCGCCCAATCCAAGCGCGGACGCGGGTTGGCGCGACGCAAGACGGCGACCTCGTGACGCAGCACGAGGAGCTCGACGTCCTTGGCGGAGGACGTGCGGCCCATCAGCAGGACCAGTCCGAATACGTGCGAAAAGATCAAGTACAGCAACCGCAGCGACACGTCGGGATCATGCCCACCCGCAGATCACCGCTGGTCAGCGACCCAGGCCCGACTTCTGGCACCCCACACGGCTGCGGGGCCAGCTCGCACCGTCCCGGCATGCCGGGAGGAGAACGTCAGCCGGGAAGGTCTTCGGGCCGCTTGGCGGCGAGGTGTCCCGAAAGCATTCCGGTGGCCTGGCCCACCTCAATCAGGTAACCATCCGGGTCCCGCATGTAGCAGCGGATCTCTGCGCCGCGGTCGATCGGCGGTGTGAGAAAGGTAGCACCTCGATCGCTCCACTTCCGATAGCAGGCATCAATATCGGCAACACGGAGATTCAGGAAGATGGAGGTGGTGTCACCCGGCTCGTAGTTGACAACGGTGATGCCTGGCTTGTCGGGGGTGGGCGGGCCGCCTGGATTCATGATGATCCAGGAGTTGGCGAGCCTGACGATGCATGGATTCTCCTCCAGCACGACAGTTCCGCCCAGTACCTCCGTGTAGAACGCGCGCGAGCGAGCGACCTTTCGGACCGTGATGAACAGCGTCACGAGAACGCCCTCGCTCGGCGTCGGAAGATTGGCATAGTCAATGCGAACATCATTCTCGGACATGCCGGTCCTTTCGAGCTCAAATCAGCCTGGCCTGATGCGATCACCGGGCGGGCCGGCACCCTACCTCCGACCCGCCCACTCCGTCATCGAACCGGCTCCGACGTCTCATGGTCCGGCACGGGCGTGGCGGGACGCAGAACCGGTACTCGACCTCGACGAACGCACCTGGCAAGACATGATCGACGTCAACCTCACCGGCACATGGCACACCCTCAAGCCGCCGTACCCCACATCCGGGCCGTCGGCCGCGGCGGATCGGTCATCATCACCTCCTCGGGCGCCGCCCTCATGCCGCCGCCCGGGATCGATCACTACAACGCGTCCACGGCGGGCGTGGTCGCACTCGCGCGCACCCTCGCCCAGGAGGTCGGGCTCGAACCTGATCCGCGTCAACTGCGTCAACCCCCGCAACGTGGACACGCCGATGATCGATAACGAGGTGTCGCGACGGCTGTTCCTGCCGCACCTCGAACACCCGACCCGGGAGGACGCGGAGAAGCCCGACTCCACCTACGTCGCGGTCAACGTGTTGCCCGTGCCCTGGGTGTCACCCGGCGACGTCAGCAACGTCGTGACCTTCCTGGCCTCCGACGCGTCGGAACACCTGACCGGGACTCCTCATCCCCGTCGATGCAGGCTACCTGATCAAGAAATGACTCAGATCAGACCAGTGGTGGGCCAGGGATGTTCGCAGGCGCGGCGAACGACAGCGCGGCGCGAGACTACGCAGTGACCCGCGACAAAGGGGGCGCTGGGCTGATGAGGAGGCGACCATGACGACCGTGGACTTCGACGCGGTGGTGCGGGACGATCCAATCCTCGCGTGCGTAGTCGGTGCTCGGTGACGTCGGTGCACCAGATCTCGTCTGGGCCATCGACGACGAAGTCTCGGTCGACCAGGTCGTGGTAGGGCTCCGCCTGCAGGTCACGCACGGTGCAGCCGTGTCGGCGGCGCCTGTACAAGCCTTGGATCCCGGCCTTGCGCATCAACCGGGCGACCGCTTGTGGTTGACCACCATGCCCAGCCCGAGGGCGAGCTCGGCGTGCACCCGCAGCCAGCCGTAGGTGCCGCGCGACTCGGCGTGGATGCGCTCGGTGTGTTTCAGCAACAGTTCGTTCTCCCTGGCTGCGCGCCGATTTCACACCCGAGCGCCATTCGTAGAAGCCTTGGCGACGCACGCCAAGAACCCGGCAGGTCACCGCGACGTCAAAGCCGTCGTCGGCGAGTTCACGGACCAGCGGGAAGACTACTTTGGGAGGATGTTCTCCTGGGCGAAGTATGCGGCCGCGCGTTTGAGGATCTCGTTCTCCACTTCGAGTCGGCGGGCTTTCTTTCGTAATTCGGCCAGTTCTTGTTTCCCGTCGCTGGTCAACCGCGAGGAAGTCGAGCGGCCCGCGTCGGCGTCGTCCTGGGCGAGCCAGTTCCGCAGACAGGACTCCGAGATCGACAACTCCTTCGCGATCGTGGCGATCGGTTTGACTCCTGAACGAGCAAGGTCAACAGCACGCTGCCGGAACTCCGGCGGGTGGGGAGCGGGCACGGAGGCATCCTTCCTGGCGGAGCGGTCCGTCTCAGGAGAGGTGTCCGGTACCAGGGGCCAAGCTCATCAGAACGCCTGAGCTCGAATATCCCGGGTCTGTCGGGCTAGCGTCGCGGGGTGCCGCCAGCGTCACGGAGCGCCCCCTGAGGGGTGCGCACCGACACCGGCCCTCGGTCACATCCCCGGGATTTCGAAGACCGTTTGTGATTGCTGGCGTTCTGGCGGCGCTCCAGTCATTTGACGTGTGTGGCGCTCATCTGGTCACGTCGCGGTGCTGCCCTGTGGGGACCGGTGCTGCTCGGCTCACGCCGTCGCCGCCTCGAGGGGCCGTTCCGCCGCAGTGCCGCGCCAACGCGAAATCGGCGACAGAGCGCCTCACCCGCGTGGAGGCGCGTTGTCGTCGTGCGCGCTTATCCAGCCGTTCGCTCGCCTGACATCCAGCCGACACACAACGACACCTGGTTCGGTCCGCGTCATCCGGTCGGGGGAGGAAGTGTTGAGGCGACCCGGGAACAGTTGACGCCATGCCCTCGCCTCGCCCGTTCGAGCCCCCCGAACAGCCCCACCGCAGTCACCGCCTGCTCGCAGCGATCGGGCTGCGCCGCGGGAGTCGGATCGACGAGGAAGAACTCAGCAGCGCGATCCTCGGCACCGTCGTCGGCTTATCGACGATGGTCGCCGCCGGAGCACACGGGACGCTCGGCCAGGTGGAGTTGACCGTCGTGGTCACCGTCGCGATCTACTGGGCAGCCGACAGCTATGCCCGGCTACTCGCCGCGCGCAGCGCCGGCAGGCGCACGAAGGTGGGCTCCGTCTTGGCGCGGCAATGGCCGATGGTGGAGGCGGCATATGCCCCCCTCCTGGTGCTCCTGGCCATCGTGCTCGTCACCGGGAACCTCCGCGTCGGGATCTTCGCCGCGCTCGGCGTCGGGACCGTGGTGCTCGGAGGATTGGGGTTCTTCGCCGCACGCCGCGCGGGAGGCAGCCGGTCGGACGCGGTGAGGTGGTCGCTGGTGAGCGCAAGCCTCGGCATCGTGGTGATCTTGCTCAAGCTGGTCCTGCACTGAGCGGACAAACGCGGCACCGCGATGCCACGCCGATGGCCAGAGGACGTCGCATGACCCTCCTAAAGCCCGTCGCTTCGATCCGGTGGTCGCGGAACGCGACACCGACTCATGGTGCGGTCGCGGTCACGTTCGCACCGACGGCCCTACCCCTCGCTACCGGCGAAGCGGGACTTTCCCTATGCCGCGCAGGCCATCCAGCCCACCCGCCCGGCCTGCGCCGGACGGTCTCGTCGCGGCTCGGTGTCGAGGTGCTGTTGGCGCGACCGGGGCGCAGGCAACCTTGTGGGCGGCGGTGGACCGGTGCACCCGATCGGGGGTCGACGGCTACCGATCAGCGGAGGCGATCCGGGATAGCAGGAGATGTGAACACGATCGCGTCCGGATCGACCGGCGCGCAGCGCTCGGCCTCGCGGCCTCGCGGTTCGGCCAGCGCCGCACGCGCGGCGTCCAAACTGGGGAAGCTCGACCACCGGCCGAGGCAGCGGCGGGCCTGCAGCGACGAGGCGGCCAGCAGTGACCCGACGCCCACGAGGTGAATCCCGACCTGCCGCCGCTCGCTCTCGGCCCGAGCCTGCTCAAGAACGGCCCACCCCGACGGGGCCACACGGCGGGTATGGCCCACATCCACCAACACGTGCGCCGGCAACGCCTCACCGATGTCGAACCGATGCAGCCACGCCTCACACCAACGCAGCAGCCCCACCGCCGCAGCATGATCGACATCGACCGGGGCCGAGACGATCACGATGGGCGAGACCGGATCAATCCCACCCCCCGCTGGACCCGCGGCGGAGGCCACCTGAGTCACCGGCATCGTCGTCCCTACTCGGCGTCCATGACCGGCGTCGGATGTTCGTGGCCGAGTTCGAGACGGGTGGGGCACCCGGGACGGCGCGGTCATTCCGACTTGCCGGGCGGCGGAGGTGGCGGAGGTGGCGGAGGCCGCCCGTTGCCGGTACAGCAAATGATCACAATGGTCATGACAGTGCTCCCTTCATCGCCTGATCGCCGCGTCCCCCGGCGGCGGCCGGACACCGATGCCGCATGGCGACCCTCAACGCCACCGCACGCCCACCAGGGCGCATCACCGGGCCGCATTCACCGGGGCGGCCATCACCGGTGCGCTCAGAGCGTGTCAGGTTCGGCGGGATGGTGTGGGTCGAGCATGCTGCCCGTAGCCGCGCCCCTCGCCCTCCGCAACACGCATTCTGTGTCATCGGCGATACCCCGCTGCCGCCTTTTGTAACTGCCCGCTTGTGAGCGGTGGACTGTTCACGCTTGCCGGGATGCACCCTTCCCCTCCGGGGGACATCCCCGCAGGCAAATCGGCCAGCCGCATTGAAGGGCGCGCCCTTTGGGCGACCCTCAACGCATCCCCTGCGCATCCCCGACGCGCCGCCCCAACTATGGCCCGCTATCCAGGGATCGTCCAGATTTCCTCAGAGCCTTACCGGCCACTTGGGCGACTGGACATCAGCGCGTTTCCCGGCGTTCGCAATGGGGACATGGTGCGTTCGCCGCCGACGGCCGAGGCGACGCGAGGAACGGGGACCTCCGCATCCCGCACGGTCAGCCTGGCCCGACCCCCCAGTAGCCGACGCCTCGCCAACCCGGGATGCGACACGACACCGTGCCCCGCCGACTCCAAGGTCTCATCAACACCGCCGCTTGACCTCCAAACCCATGGGATGTCTTTTTCCGGGCCCCGGCCGAATGCTGGGGGGCCCGGATGCTGCTGGAGTCGATGCTGATGGTCCATTCCACGTTGCCGACGGAGTCGTCTTTGACGATCACGTGGTCGAGGATGCGTTCCCAGGTACCGTCCGCGGTCCAGACCCGCAGGCGTTCGTGGGCGGTCTTCCACGGGCCGTAGCGGTCGGGCAGATCCCGCCATGGCGCACCGGTGCGCAATTTCCACAGGATCGCGTTGATCACTTGGCGATGGTCACGCCACCGACGACTGGACGAGGTCTGACGCAGCCAATGCCCCAGAGCGGGGTGCTCGCGCAGCGAATATTCGGCCTTGACGTGCGCGGCCTGCTCCCGCTGGGCCTGCGCTTCAGCGCGGCGCCAGGACGCCGCGTTCGTGGCAGTGGCGGCGCGGCTAGCGCGGGCCGGCTCGCAGGCCCGGGTGCGCGCGAGGCTGATGCGGTCGAGCTCGGCGGTGATCCGCGCGATCGCCGCGTCGCGGACGGCGGCGTCGCGTTCGGCCTCGTCGGGGTTGTAGCAGATGATCCACCGGAGCCCCGGTGTCGAGTCGAGTTTGGCCTTCTTGACCCGCAGGTTGTCCCGGACCGGCTGGTAGCGGCCTGGGCTGCCAGCGCTTGGGGCGCGTGCGGGCTGCCGTCGCGCATCCGCTCGCCGGCGATGTAGGTCGTGACCGTTTCGCAGCAGCAGGAGTTCCTGGGGATCCCGCCTCCGGCCAAAGGATCACGGTCGAGGCATGAACTTTTACCGCCTCAGGAACGGTCGCGTGACCGACGTCTGGACGCAGTTCGACGCCGCCGCCATGATGCAACAGCTCGGCGCCATCCCGGCCTGAGGATCAGGTCAGTCAAACCACGTGGCCGGGCGGATCGGTCGACCGGAAAATCCCGGCCCACCTCCGTCGGGCGGGGGCGCAGCGCGGGAGGACAGCTCTGTGTCGCCCTGCGATGACCTGGTGTGTTCAGCGAGCCGGGCGCCACATCAAGGCCACATCAGATGACGAGATGTCGAAACGGAGCGGAGCTGGTCATGAAGATCGGGTCGATTGGGGCAGGCAACGTCGGCGGCGCGCTCACCAAGCTGTGGCGAGAGGCGGGACACGACGTGCGAGCCGGCGGACGTGACTCCGTGGCCGAGGCCGCAGCGCACGGCGACGTCCTCCTGCTGGCGGTGCCCGCGGACGCGGTCGATGCCGCCCTTGCGGCCGCGGGGTCACTCGACGGGAAGGTGCTCATCGATGCCACCAACGACCTGGCCACGCAATGGCCATCGCTGGCCGCCCACGTTGCCCACCTCGCGCCCGGCGCGAAGGTGGTCAAGGCGTTCAACGCCTTCTTCGCCGCCGTCTTCGAGAGCGCCGCACAGCTCAAGCCGCCGGCGAGCCTGGTCTTCTGCGGCGACGACGAAGGCGCCAAGGAAACGGTTGCCGGGTTGATCCGCGACATCGGCCTCGAGCCGGTGGACGTCGGCGGTCTCGATCAGGCCGGGAACGTCGAGGCATTTGCGCGGATGAACGTCAACCTGGGCTTCGGCCAAGGCCGGGGACTGCTCGTTTATCGCTACGACACCCCTTGACGCAAGCGGGTGGCAACCCGGCCGTCGGAAATCAGCACCTATCGCGAGCCGCCCGGTCTCGGTCATCCGCATCAGCACTCTCGTCAGCACCGACCGAAGCCGGTGCAATCCATGAAAGGTGCAGAACTGCTAGCCGAATACGACATGCCGGTGCCGGATGGCGAGGTTGCGGCAGCATTCGGGTTTCCGTGACGCCGAACCCCAAGGGAGCGCGGCCGGTCGTGGCGCGCAACGGGTGGCTTCGGCAGCAGTGGGGTGCAGCGGTCAGCGCGGCAGCTGCGTGAGCTGCAGCGTGTTGCCGTCAGGGTCGGTGAACCAGGCGACCCGGGCACCGGTGGGCGCCAGACGCCCTGCTCGTCCTGCTCAAAGGCCTCATAGCGCGCGACGACTACACCGCGCGCTGCGAGATCGTGGACCGCGGCGACGCTGGCGACCGACCAGCCCAGCACGGTGTATGGGGACGGTGTCAGCTCACGCACTGTTGTGACGCGGAGCATGGTGCCGTGTGCATTTAAGGCGAGAGCGAGGCCGTCGTCCTCGGTGACGGGCAGCCCGAGCACACCCTCATAAAAGCCGCGGGCGCGGTCGAGATCCGTGGTCGGGACGAACGCGATGACGTCCGCGCTCGCGAGCATCACGCGACGATATCGCGGGGTCTCGACCATGTCACCGAGCGGAACGTTGTCGAAGGTGCCGTCCGAGCATCACGGTTTTCCAGGGCCCCGTCCGTTCGCGCCGGGACCGGTCGACGACGACCTGCCCGAGCGCTCCCCGGCGATCATGGCTCACGCGGCAGCGCACCACCGGTCGACTGGACCGACCGCACGTTGATCCCGGACGCCGCGGTGGTACAGCCCGGGTGTTCGCCGGCTCGCCGGAGTTCGACGCGCCCGAGGCCGCGCTCACGCCGCCCGCGTCGTCGACCGCTCCGGTCCGCACCCGGCGTCGGCGCGCAAACGACCTCATGAGCACGGTGTTCGCCAAGCTGGACTGCACGCCGCGCTGGCGCGAACGGCTGTGGGAGATCACCACACCGACGCTGATGGTGCACGGCGCAGTCGACCCGTTCTTCCCGGTCGGCAACGCCGAGGCACTCGCCGCAGCGATGCCCAGCGCCACTCTGAAGATCCTCGACGGGGTCAGCGCAGAGCTCCCGCGCCAGGCACACGCGCAGGTGGACGCGGCGGTGCTGGCGCCCACGGCGCCGTAACCGCCCGGCGATCGTCGAACCGGCGGCGACTGTCTCGCGACCGAGCTACGGTGGCCCGATGGTCCGCCTCTACCAGCGGCTCCTGCGCAGGATCGGGCTCGGTCGGCGCACAACGCCTCGGCATCGCGCCGTGGCGGTCGTCATCGACGGCGAACGCCTACTGGTGATCAAGCGCCACAAGCGTGGGCGCGACTACGCGGTCCTTCCCGGCGGCGGCGTCGAACGCGGAGAGACCGCCGCCCAGGCCGCGGTCCGCGAACTGTGGGAGGAAACCACCCTCACGGCCGAGATCGACCGCCCGCTGTGGACCGGCAGGCACAAGGACCGCCCCGCCTCCTACTTCCTGATGTCCGCGGTGCGCGGCCGTGCCCGGCTATCCGGGCCGGAAGCGCGCGCGAACCGGCCCGACAACAG
>Ga0207688_10000950_pt1 | contig 14703 bp, 23 predicted proteins | sample KBSMiscanthusM4_FD_184296 | JGI IMG/M metagenome (GOLD analysis project Ga0207688, IMG submission 184296) | Miscanthus rhizosphere microbial communities from Kellogg Biological Station, Michigan, USA - M4 (SPAdes) (version 2) | ecosystem: Host-associated > Plants > Roots > Rhizosphere ...
ACGGACTCGAGCTGGACCGACGTCCTCACCGGCCAGGTCCCCCGCGCCGAGATGGAACGCGTCCTCGACCTGCCACGCCTCATCATCGGAGCGCGCAAGGAGGTGACGCTGAACGCGCTCGCGACCGAGATCGCTCAGGCCAAGGCGTCCTGGCCCGACGAGGCGGTGCTGGTCGCGGTGGACTACGTCCAGCTCGTCCCTGGAGGCGGCGACGAGGCGAGGGCCAGGACCACCGATGTCATGGAGCGGCTCGACGAGCTCGCCCGGCACACCGGCGCCGTGTTTCTCGTGGTCAGCCAGATGAGCCGGGTCAACGCGCGGGCGGCCCGCGACGGGACCGTGCTCGGGATCGAGACCATGGACGGCGGCGCGGAGTCCGCGGCCATCGAGCGGTTCGCCTCCGTGACTCTCGCGATCGGCGCCGTCAGCCCTCCGGACGAGGAGGGCATGCAGCGGGCCCAGCTGTCGTTGGGGAAATACCGGATGGGCCGAGGCGACCGTGTCTATCCCCTGCGCATCGATGGCCGCAGCGGGCGCATGTGCATCGAGGGCGAGGCTCGCCACGCGTCTGACGTCCGCGCCGAGGCCAAGGCCGAGCAGCACGCCGGCCGGCTCGAGGCGGTCATGCTGGCGATGGTCCAGGCGGCGGAGAAGTCGAAGGCCCCGGTCACTCGCGAGTACCTGCGCGAGAAGGCGGACGCCAACCGCCAGCTCGCGAAGGGCGCGGTCGAGCGCCTGCTCGCGGCGGGCGACCTGGTCGAGGTTCGCCAGAAACCGCCACGCTCGCCTCACTGGCTCCTCTGGACCCGTTCGAAGGCGGAGAGCGCCGGGATCGGTGTGCTGTGAGTGATTCACTTCCGCCCGACTTCCGCCCCACTAACGCCTGGGCGGAAGTCACGACTACTGCCGCCCCGCTATGTATAGCGGGCGGCGGTAGTAGTCGTAGTGGCGAGGCGGTACTGAGCGAGCATCTCGAGCGGGCGGTAGTCGAGAACGCGCCCACCCCCCTCGTGCCGACCTGTTCGACCGTGGGTTCCCGTGCGGGCATTGCATCCGTGCCTTCGCGCCGGTGCATCTGGTGCGACGAGGAGGTCGGTACCGGTGCCGCCATGGCCCGGCACGTCAACCTCGAGTGCGCCGTCGCTGCCAGCTACAGCGTGGTGGTCGAGCCGGACGCCTGCGCGCAGTGCGCTGCTCGTGGTCCGCTGCTGCTCGTGATGAAGCCGGGCCGCGATGGGCGCACGTGGCGGCTCTGCTCCTGCTGCTGGGGGACGCGATGACTTGCGTCGTCACCGCGACCAGCGTTTCCTGGAACGGGAGGGCTTATGGGACTCGACGTCGATGTGAATGCGTTGCGAGAAGAGCCGTCGTCGCGCCCCGTCTCGCGCCGTACGCCGGGCACCTCGATCCGGGTCCTTCGGGTCAAGACGCGGGCCGAGGCCGTGGCGCGGGCTTCGTCGTTCTCGTGGTGGGGCCGGGTCGTGGACCGGCGTCCGATCCAAGTGCTCGGTGGATACGCGTTCGAGGTGCTGCCCGAGTAGGTCCGCGCCGCCGGAGGGCGCTGTGAGCCGCCTGGCCGCGCTGGTCGCGTTTGCCGAGCAGCTCGGGGCCGACGAGCTGGCCGTCCTCGAAAACGTCGCAGAGGGGCTCCTACGCGGTCGTGGTGTGTATGGCGAGCTCGACCTCGCGCGCGACCAGCGCGACTTCGAGGCCGAGACGCTCGCGGAAGTCCGCGACGGCCTGGCCTACCTCGGCGCGGCGCTGGTGCGGCGGGCGAGGGCGCGATGACCACGCCGAGGCGCCCGCGTCGCAAGCGTGAGTTCCCGGTCGTGGTCATGGTCAGCTCCGCCGAGCTCGACATGTTCCGCGAGCTGGCCGAGGAGCTGTGCGAGGGCAACGTCGCTCAGATGGTGCGGACGGTCGTGCGTAGGTCGTTTGTGTATCAACAGTGTCGAGACACTCGCACTGCGGCCGTCGACGATGAGGCAGGGTGAAGGTGTGGGCGGTACGACAGCGGTGGATGCGGGGGAAAGGGCGAGGGCGAGAGAGAGTTGCGTCCAGGCGTTCCTCGGGGGGCGACGCTTCAAGTGCACCGAGGTGCCGCTGGATTGAGCCGCGCGGACGGTGTCGAGGTGAGTAGGCCAAGGCCTCGATATCGTTCACTTTGACTGCCGACGGTCACTTCGCACTGACACGGTCAATGTTAAATAATATTGAGCATATACCCCCGGGCCCTCGAGGTCCGAGTCAATGATTACGGACACATGGGCGCCACTAGGCAGGACATGAGCAATTTTCTCAAGATCTGGGGGCATTTGGGGCCTCCACCCTACGAGGTGAACGTGCTTGGTGATTTGAAGCCGATCGACGAAGGCTGCCGCGCGTGACCGCACAACCTCGTCGCGTGGATCTGTGCGACCGGTGCCTCGCGACGTGGCCGATCGATCGCAACGCGGTGTGCCCGGCGTGCTCTGGCTCGCTCCGCGCAATAGACACCTACCCGGGTGCGCGACCGGAGCCGCCACCGCCGCCGTCATCGCCGCCCGAGGTCGGCGCGGTCACCGCGATCTGCGCGCGCTGCGGCTGGCGCGCCGACCAGTTCGCGTCCACCTGCCCGCGCTGCACGTGCACCGAGGAGCAGCCGCTCGTGCCGATGCCATCGCCTGCGAGGAGCGCGACATGAGCGACGACCAGGAGGTCGCGACCAGCATGCCCGTTGCGCGCGTCCAGCGCCCGCAGGCGGCGCCGCGGTGGGTCTCGGTGGCCGAGGCGGCGGTCGTTCTTCGGGTGAGCGACGAAGCGATCTATCGCGCTCTGCGTCGCGGCACGCTGCGAGGCCGGCGCCTCAACCCGCGCGGGCCGTGGAGGATCCTGTCGACCGACCTCGAAGGCGTGCCGTGACCGAGGAGTCCTTCGAGCTGGCGAGCGGCGATGTGTTGGTCCACTACATCACCGAGTCCCTCGGTTCGCGGCGCGACCGGGTCTGCGCAGGGGTCGACGCGGTCGTTACCGAGAACGGCCTGAGCTACCCGGCGGCGCCGCTCGAGCCGCTCGGCACCGCAGTGGCGCTCGGGATCGCGGCTTGCCGTCTGAGCGGACTCGACATCCCGCCCGAGCTCGTCGCTTGGAGCTCGAACTGATGCTGCCCGAGGACGAGGGCGAGGTCCTCGACGAGCTCGACACGAGCTGGGGCGCCTGATGTCAGGCGGCGTGGTGAAGGTCGCGCTCGGGTCGTCGGCCGTCGGCGACCACGGCACGATGCGCACGGTCGATCTGCCGATGCCGGCGCCCGAGCCTGAGCCTGCGGTGCTCAAGGGCGCGCCGCCGGCGGCCAGCGACGACGAACCGCGCGAGTGGGCTGTCTGCGCCGGCTGCCACATGCCGCTCGCGCAGCCTTACAAGGACCAGCTCTACGCGCGGGCGCGCAAGCATCTCGAGGCCGCCTTCGAGAAGCGCGCCGCGAAGGCCATCGAGTCGCACGCGCTCGAGCTGGAGCGAATGCGCGGCGAACTCCAGGCGGAGCGCGAGCGCAGCAACCAGCGCGTACGTGACGTCGTCGACCACGCCGCCGAGGCGTTTCGAATCGCCCCGCCCTCCGCAGTGCGGGGCGAGGACAAGCTACCCGCCGACGTGCTCCGCGGGATCGGGAGACGACGCATCCGACTTAGGTGAGGTGAACGATGGCGATCTCGGAAGAAGACCTTCAGCTCATTCGCGACCGTGCGGCAACGTTGTCCACGCCAGCGGCTACGTCGCCTGACGCAACCGCGCTGGTGGCGCGGGTGGCCGCGCTCGAGGCCCGGGTCGCCCAGAGCGCGCAGGAGGCCGAGCTCGCACAGACGCGCGCGCGCCTCGCTGCTGCGCGCGCCGGCTCGCGACCGATGAGCGACGCCGGCTCGCCGGCCCCGGTCCGGGCGCACTCCTCCGAGATGGATCCGTGGCGAATCCCGGATAGCGACGCGAAAGCGATCATCCGCGAGAAGGGCATCGCTGCCGCCGGGCAGATGTGGAAGCAGCAGTACTTCCGGGCACTGGGCGGCGGCAGAAAAATTCGCCTCAAGTGACCCAGGCGAGCGAGGAGAGACCCATGGCAACCGTTCTTGAGCTTCTGCGCAAATCGAAGCCGCTCTCTGACAAGGCCGCTGGCGACGTCGCGTTCTACGAGGCGGCCGAGCAGGTGGCAGGCGAGGCCCTCGATGAGCTTACGCTCTACCCGAGCCCGGCGACCGTCGATCGCACGATCCGGAACCTGCTCGAGCTGTTCGATGGTCCCGAGCCGCTCCTTGTCGCGGCCATCGCGCACTACAAGGAGCGCACACGGGACGGCCTCCGTGTGCAGGAGGAAGCGGAGGCTGCGCGCCGGGCATTCGACGAGATGGCCCGGTGGGCCAACGAGGCCATCTCGGCCGGCAACGCGGTGATGGCCTCCATCCCGCCCGAGCTCGAACGGCAAGCAGTCGGCCGGCTCGAGCGTGCGATCCGCGCCGGTGTTCCTGGCGTGCGGCGCCTCGTCGAGGTGGCGCTGGGAGTGAACGACGCGACCACGGCGGCGCTGGCATTCGTGGCCCGCGACCTTGTCGAGGACATCTCACTCCCCGTCGGTCCGCGCGAGGAGCTGGCCGCGTTCGTCGCCGCGGTAAAGGACCCGATCGTCGCGGCTGCAGAGGTGTTCGAGCGCGAGATCCAGAACGCGCGCGAGCAGTCGGTGGGCTACGTCTCCTATCTCGTCCAGGAGCCCGCACAGCCCCTCGACGCTGCGCAGGTCGCGTAGGTGGTCGACCACCTGACGAACACGCTCGACGCCTTGCTGGCGATCGGTCTCTCGCCTGAAGAGGCCGCGAGACGGGTCGCACTCGCGCCCCCTGCGGCGGAGGCTGCCACACGTGGAGCCGCTCTCAACGTGAAGCTCGGCAAGGCCGTCTGTGAATGGGAGCTTGAGGACGGCGAGCAAAAGGACGGTGACGCATTCTTGATAGCCGGCACCCTCGTCCTCGGGGCGGCCAACCTGGTCTGCGCGGGCCTCGGGGGCGATTGGACCGAGGAGCGGATCCGGGGCTTCTGGGCGACCTTCAATAAGCAGGCGCTCGACGTCGCGCTCCTCGCTCGGACCTCGGCGAAAAAGGACTGACCGCCTATGGCGCTTAATGAGTTACTCACGCTCATCAAGGTCAAGGCCGACACCTCGCAGGCCAAGACCGAGATGAGGTCGCTGCGTGGCGCCGAGCGTCAGGCGATGAAGGAACGCGTCTCCGAGATGGAGAAGCACAACAAGACGATCGACGACCAGCTCGAAAAGTACGCCAAGATCGGCGTTGCGATCGGCGCCACCGTCGCGGCGGTAAAGATCGCTCAAGCGGCTATGCAGGCGTATCTGGAGGACGTGCGCCTCGAGTCGGCTGCCACGGGCGCGAACATCGAGGGGCTACGAAAGGCGACCCGCGGTCTGGTCGAGACGGACCATCTTCTCGCGTTCGCCGGCAAGGCGATGCACGGAGTCTGGAAGCTCAATCAGACCCAGATGGAGTCGGTTCTTCGCGGTGCGGTGGCGCTGCGGAAGACGATGGGCGTCGAGCTCCAGCCGACGATCGAGGCCCTCACCGAGGCGGTCGCTAAGGGTTCGACGCGCGCGCTGAAGGAGTTCGGCATCGAGGCCAAGACCGGCTCTGATGTCGTGCGTGAGCTCGACAGGGTCGTCAAGTCGCTCGGTGGGAACGTCGGCCTGACCGGCGATGAGATGAAGCGCGCCGGCGTGAAGATCGCCAATGCGATGGACGACGCAGCCGGGAAAATGGGCGAGGCGGTCCTCAAGCTCGCGCCGCTCGTCGAGGGCTTTGCTGGCCTCGTGAGCGTCCTTGGCGATTTCATCGGGCTCGTCACGAAGCTGCCAGACTGGCTGGTCCCGGACAGCTCCCACGGCGGGAAGCTGTCGGCGCGTCAGCAGCTCGTCGAGCAGGGCGTGGGCTACCAGAATCGAGCGCGGTGGCTGAGGGAAAACGCGCGCGCTGGGAGCCGGACGGTCAACCTGCCTGGCATCCCCGCCGGAGCTGGCTTCGGCGCCGAGGGCATGGATTCCTGGGTACCCGACACGGCAACCGTCGGCTACTCGAACGCTGAGCGTGCGGCCATGCTGAAGGAGGCGGCGGCGCTCGAGGCGCAGGCTCGCCATATCCTCATCCCCGAGCTGATCCGGTCTGGCAAGGAAACGATCGACACCATAAACGGGGCCATTCTCGGCGCTCAGAGGGACTCTGCGAGAAAGGCGGCAGCCGCCATCCGCGGGGGGCGTAGTGGCTCCGCGATGGACCCGCGCACGCTCGCGGGCATCGGCGGTGCCGCGAGTGCGTTCGGTGGTGTGCCGGGGGGCCTCATCGCCGCCGGCCAGGCCGGGTACGGCGGGTGGAAGACCGACATAGATCGCCTCAACCTCGCCGACAAGATGCGTTCTGACTCCTTGCGGTTCGCGCCTTCGTTCGGCGCGCAGGCGAAGGTGGACGCGGACGAGGCCAAGCGCAACCAGGAGCTCAAGGCAGGGATCGAAGGCGCCCTCGGAACATCGTTCGATCTCGACGCCTCGACCGAGGCGATCAAGCTCGCGAGCGCGGCGTTCGATGGCCTGCGCGACGCGGCGATCGAGGCGTTCGACGCGTGGATCACTGGCTCGGAGGATGCCGCCACCGCGTTCAAGCACAGCATCGCGAACATCCTCAAGGCGCTGGCGGACACGATGTTCGCGAACAGCATCAACGAGCTGGCGATGGCGTTCGCGTCGTTGGCGCTTCCCGGACTGCATGGGTCTGCTGGGCTCCACTTCAAGGCGGCCGCCCTCTTCGCCGGCGGCGCGGTCGTTGCCGGCGGGCTCGCGAAAACTGCTGGCTCGGCCACAGGGCAGTGGTCGCACTCCTCCGGCGCTGGCGCTGGGACCGGCAACGCGCCGCGCACCATCAGCAACGGCAGCACGTCGGGTCAGAACGGGCCAATCACGATCTACGTCGGGACCGAGTGGGCGGCGCTTAGCTCGATCGAGCAGTCGGGTGCGCTCGTTCGCGCCATCCAGCTGGGCCAGCGCGGCTCGTCGCACATCCGGCGGCACTGAATCGATGAAGCCGCTCCCCCGCCGATGCGCCAGCCCTGACGGGGAGCTGGCGTCTTGCTGCGACGTCTTCACATCCGTGAGACGGGTTGCGTTACATCAGCCAACGGACTCGCGCTTCGGTCTCGATCGGCGGGGATTGAGCGGAGCGGGCTTCGGCCAGCGTCTTCCGGTCGTCCTCGGCGCATCCTCGTCGTTCGATGCCGACGCCCTCGAGCGCGTCCAGGTCGAGGACCAGGGCAGCGGACCTTGGCTGTCCGGCGGGGCGGCTGCTCGCCGGGGGTCTCGCTCCATGTCCCCCGGACAATCCGGCCCCGAGCCGGTGCGTACCGGCCGGCGATGTCGAGGAGCAGCTGGCGCGCCTCGCCCTCGTCGAGCTTGCCGATCGCACGCGTGAGCTCCTCGTCGATCGTCATCGGGCCTGCGTCGTCGTCGAGCCACACCAAAGCGGCGGCGGCGATGTGCTTGCAGAAGCGTCGAAGCGTTCGACGGAACTGCGGACAGGTGCACACGCTGCCGGTGAGCGAGGGCGTGACCCTCACGTCGTATCGATGGTCGGTGCCATCGACGATCGCGCAGAAGTCTTCGCCCTCGAACGCGGTGTGCATGACGCGACCGCGCGAGAGCAGCTCTCTCGCGCGCAGCATCTCGCGCGCGTCTGCGGCTCGGCTCTCGACATCCTTCCTCTGGAACATGCCATCCCTTTCCCCGCGCTCTTGTTCGCGCGCATCTGTCCAGGGTCGGGGCCTTGGGCATTCGCTGCAACGGTGAGAATTCGGGGTGAAGGTAGGGCGGCGTCGTGGAGGCCGGTCGGGCACGCGGCGCCGAGCTTCGGTTAGGCGGTGGGGAGGCCGGCGGCGCGCCGTAGCTGCGTCCGCGCCCACGCCGCGAGCGACAGACCCGTCTCGTCCGCCTTCGCGTGGAACGCGGCGAGCTCGGTCTGCGACACCCGAAGTGTCATCTGCACCGCGTCCGCCTCGGAGGGTTTGCGGTTGGCTCGCTTCCTCATCGCTCGCTCAGCCTGCCCAAGCCATATCGGAGCCCGCAACTTACTGGCTGTACTCAGCAAATGTACCCTTGATCCGATGTCGTTGCGCGGCCACTCTGAGGGTGCCAAACCCGTCGCAGTGCTGCGCGCCCTCCAACGAACATCTTGCTCCTCCGCCCGCCCGCTACGGGTTTGGCGATCACGCGGCGGCACACGCGCGGGTGGAGGAGCGTCTTTGGAGTGAACGATGAGCCGCCATGAGAAGCCCCGCCGCAAGAAGCTCACCAGCGCCGCCGCACGGTACTGGGTGGCCACCGAGCCGCTCTGCCTGCCGGACATCATCGCCGAGCTCGGCGCCACCGCGATCGAGATCGAGTCCCTGGTCACCGTCCTCGGAGAGGGCTGGCCCAACGGTCCGACGGAGACCCTCATCCGGGCGCTCGACGAGTGGCTCGTGCCCAAGCTCGTCGAGTTCGCCGAGCTGGCGGAAGAGGTGAGCGACCGCGAGCGCGCCGAGAAGCGTGCGGCGGCAGAGAAGGCCGCGAAGTCGGCCGACGCGATCCCGGCCGAGGCGGCTGACGTCCAGCTGAAGGCTGCGCAGTGAGCCGCCGGCGTACCCGGCCGGTCGACTATGCGGGCGCTGCTGGTCGCATCGACCTCGCGAGCGCGCGGAAGCTCGGCCCGAGGTGGGTGGCGCAGGAGAAGATCGACGGCGCGCTGGTCCGCGTCCATCTCGACGGGCGCGGCTGTATCGAACGCTTGTTCACCCGCGGCGGCACCGAGCTCGTGGCGTCCGGACGGCGCTCCGAGACGCCCGCGGAGGCGAGGGCGCGGATCGCTCGGGCGCGTGCGGCGGCGTGTGGCAAGCCGCTCTCGCCGTACCGCGAGCGCCAGCTCGAGCCCCGGCGCCTCGTCGAGCCCGGCCTGGTCGATGACCTCGTCGGCGCGCACGTGGGCTGGCCGGGATCGGTGCTGGTCGGGGAGCTGACCGCCTTCACCGAGGCGGGCAATCGAGTTGCGGCGTGCCTGGGCTATCGACAGGTCCATCTGTTCGACGTGATCCGCGCAGGCGACCGGTACGTTGCGCGCGAGCCCTACCACGTGCGCCGCGACTTGCTCTGGCGGATGCAGTCCGAGGTCGAGTGCTACGGCGCCCGCGAGGGCTGGTCGCGCGCACATGGCGGCAGAGCGCGAGATCTCGCGTCAGGGCGCTTTTGCGAGCCCAAGGCGTCCGGCTGGCGCCTCACGCCGATCGTCCCGCAGGTCGCGGCCAGCCGCGTCGAAGAGCTATGGGCCGACATCGAGCGGCGCGACGCCGAGGGCATCGTCCTCGTGAACCTCGATGCGCCCATCGGGGCGCGGCGATCGAAGCTCAAGTGCAAGCGGACTCAGACGGTCGATGCGGTGGTCATCTCGGCCGGCCATCCGAACATCGTGCTGCTCGACTGGGGCGGCCGGGTGTTTCCGCAGCACACGGTCAAGGCGCCCACGCTCCGGCGCGGCGACGTGGTCGAATTGGTCTGCGACGGGTTCCAGGAGAAGAGCGGGCTGCCGAGGCATTCGCGCGTCGTTAGGGCGCGCGCCGACCTGATAGGAGGAGAGCCATGAAGTGCGACAAGGCCGCGGCGATGGCGAGCGACGCGAAGCACGCCCGTGATGTGGAGCTGTCGGAGCGTCAGACGAAGACCGCGCTCTGGGTAGCGTTCACCAGCACGCCGCTGTGCGACGACTTGGTCGAGAGCGGAGGAGAGTCGTAGATGGCGAAACCGCAGAAGCTGCCCTCGGGGGCGTGGCGTGTTCAGTGGCTCGACGCGCGAGGGAAGCGCCAAGGCGAGACATTCGCGACCGAGGCCGCCGCTCGAGCCGGGTTGCGCCGCGCGCAGGTCGAGGCTGACGACATACGGGCTGGGAGGGCGAGGCCGAGGTCGGATCAGATGGTCCGAATCGCTGCCGCCGAGTGGTTGAAGAGCCGCCCTGCCCTTCGTCGGCTCGAGGATGGGCCTCGGCTCGACCTGCACATTCTGCCGTTCATGGGTGATCGACTGCTTCCAGAGGTCACGCCGGATCTGATCCAGAAATTCATCCGCCACCTCGAGCAGAAGACCACCGCGCGGCCGGGTGAGAAGAACGAGGCGAAGCGGCGGCTCAAGCCGGCCACAATCAACAACGTCCTGATCACGCTTCGCAAGATGATGAACGACCTCGACTACCCCACGAGGATCAAGTTCAAGGTGCCCACGCAGGACTACGCGTGGCTCAAGACCGAGGCCGAGGTCGGCAAGTTTCTTGACGCCTGCGCGGGGTGGTTTCACATGGCCGCCGAGCTCGCGCTCTACGCGGGGTTGCGTAAGGGCGAGATCGCCGGACTGGTCCCTGACGCCATCGACTACGATCGCGGCACCATCCGCGTCGATCGCTCCTACGACGGCCCGACGAAGTCACGCCACCAGCGGTATGTTCCGCTGGCGCCCGAGTTGGCTGCGAGCTTGAAGCGGTGGCGGCTCCACCAGGGCAAGGGTGAGCGGGTAGTTCTCATCAACGGCAAGCCGATGACCAAGAAGACCGAGCTGGCAGTGAGGACACGGCGGGCTTGCAAGCGAGCTGGCGTCCCCTCGGTCAAGTTCCACGAGCTCCGTGCCACGTACGCGAGCCATCTGGCGGAGCGGGTCTCGCTGCCGATCGTCGGCGCGGTGTTGGGCCATGCCGACCCGAAGACCACGGCGCGCTACGCGCACATCGATCCCGAAAGCCTGGCTCGCGATCCGCGCCTGCACTTGACCTTCGCGAGGGCGGAAGGCAAGGTGCTGCCGCTCGCCCCGCGAGATGGCACTGCACACGAGCTGCACACGAGCAAAACCGAACGAACCGCGCCAGCCAATAAGTCTATGAAATAATTCAGAAAGCCGATGTAGCTCAGTGGTAGAGCAACGGTTTCGTAAGGCGCCGGGAATGGCTAAGAGACACGACAACTTAGCGGAATGTCTCGCCCTCATCCTTCGCTGAGCAAGCTCCACAAGGCCAAAAAGACCCGCCAGTGCACACGTGGTGCACACGGCACACGGCCCCCGCGGGCGCACGGGGCAGCGGCGCGGCCCGGGCCGCGTGTCAGGGGGGCAGGGTATGCCCTCGGGCGGGCGAACTCGTCGGCTGGCCGGCTGACCGAGGGGAGCGGTTTCCTTCGCCGCTCCTCGCCCCGCGCGTTCGCCGCGCAAGTCGACGCGCAGTTGGGACATAGAAGGGCTCCTGAAGGAGGAGCGACATGTCCGAACCGGGATCGACCTCGTGCGCGTGCAGCCCGCTCCATCATCTGTATGAAGACGTTTGGGCCGCCATCGAAGATGCGCGCCGCGCTGGCATGAGCGGCGTGGATGTTGCTCGCTGGCTGCTCGACGCAGCGGAGACGCTCGTCGCCATCGACGTCGATGACCTGTCTCTGTCGGAGCCTGCTACCCGCGACGTTGACATCTCCGACGTTGACATCTCCGATGATCCGGCGGACCGGCAGACGACCCTTCGATGCGCCCGCGACATGCTGGGGATTCCCCTCGACCGCCCGGCGACGCTGAGCGACATCAAGGCTGGTCGCGCCGCGGTGCAAGAGGGTGTCACCGTCTTAAAAGCAGTCGCCGGGACTGCATTGAGGTTGAGTGACGAGGTCCTTGATGTGCTCAAGGTCTTTCCCTCTGCGAGGGCCACCTTTTGGCTACTCCGACGCTGCGCGCGTTCCGCACTGATGAATGCGGCCAGCTACACCGGTGCGAGCATGCACCTCACCCAAGGACGCGCGCCGGCGAAGGATGTTGAGATCGCCGCTATCTCGCTCATCCAGAGCGCGTTCAGGTGTTCGCAGGCGGTCGCGATCCGGCTTCTACTCGACTGCACCGATCGCGATACCTATGAGTGGCAGGTCTACGTCGACAAGTTCACAGATCAGGTCGCTCACGCGCAGAAGCGACGCGCCACCAAACGTGCGCCGAGACGAAACGGATCGCGTTTCGTCTCCCTGCGAAACGATGCGCATTACGCCAATACCGCCGAGGAACGCTGATCGCTAGTTTGACTCTTGCGGCGCTTGCCACGAGCGCCACAGGAGGAACTAGCGATGGAGAGTTGCACTCTGGCCGGCCTTGTCGGTTACGACGAAGCTGAGCGCATCACCGGGATCGCCCGCTCGACCCTGTTCTCGATGGTCAGTCGGCGGCTGATTCCTCACCACCGACTGTCGAAACGGCTCGTCAAGTTCGACCCGCGCGACCTTCGCGCCTGGATCGACGAGCGGCGCGTTGAAGTAACAGGCCCCAAGGTCGCGCGCGCCCGGGGTGCGCAGTGACCGCCACCTATTCGCGCCGCCAGCTTGCCGCCGACGGACGGCTCTGGCTCGAGCGCGTGCTCGCGTCGAACTGGTCGGACGAGCTCCTGACCGACATGCTCGCGCGCATCACTGTCGTGCGGCCCGAGTTCGTCCGCTCGGCCGTGCGGGTCGCCACGCAGAGGGGAGGTGCGGCATGAGCAAGCTGGATGGGCCGCCCACGCCGACGCAGGCTTCGTTGTTTGATCTGCTGCTCAAGGCAGAGTGCAACGTGGCGCCCTTCGACGCTCTCTGCGAAAAGAGATTTGGCTCGCTTGCCAGCCAAGGGGACCTGGACGGTGCACTCACCTGGTTGAGGTGGCTGTGGAAGAACGGACCCGAGTTGCCCGTGAGGCGCGCGCTGGACGAAGGCGACTTGTACGAGGCGCTGATCGACCTTGAAGAGGCTGTGTCTAAGGTCCGCGCTGTCGCGCAGCGAATAGCCAACGTCAGCGAGTTACTGCAGTTCGGCGCAGATGAGATCGAGCGGTACAAGGAGTTCGCTCTCTATGAAACGAAGTCCGATGGCGGTGCGCCATGAGATCGCCCGAAAACGGCGACGCCCGGGGGGCTACCCGGGCGCCTGAGACCGCATCGAGAACCAGCAATCACCTCCACGATACACCGCACGGCTGTCCTGTCGAGGGTGCTGGTCGCGCGTTCACCGAGCTCAAGGCGGCGCTTACATCGGCGGCGACCAGCAAGCAGATCGCCGGTCCGGACTGGCACCTCGCCAGCGGCGTGTCGCTGGTGGAGCTCGCAGACCGGGCGCTCTCCGAGGCGAGGTGCGCATCGTGAGGCGCACCGGATGGGACATCGACACGCGGACCTACCAAGCCGCGGACATCCACGAGCTCGTCTCCTGCTTCGACGTCCTCGGCATCGCCGAGGAGGATGGCGACGCCCGGCGGCAGGACTGTCCGTCCTGCGGGCGCGGGCGCGACATCTTCTCGGTCTCGACCGACAAGTTCTATTGCTTCCGCTGCGAAGCCAAGGGCGACGCCATCGACCTCTACCGCCTGGTCACCGGCATGGAGGGGGCGCGGTTTCCCGACGTGCTCGCCGCCATGGCGCGCGACTTCGGCGTCGAGCCGGGCTCTGTCACGCCCGACGAGCTCGAGCGGCGCAAGGCCGAGCGCGAAGAACGCCGGGCCGCTGAGGAGGCTAAGAAGAGGCGCCAGCAGGAGATCCAGATCGCGCTCGTGCCGACGGCCTGGAACCTGTTGCCCACGCGGAGCTGGCCGGGCGAGGAATATCTCAAGCGCCGCCGTCTCGGGGCGCTCGTCGGGCGTGACGACGTCGTCCGGTTCGACGAGCAGGGCAATCTTCAGGTCCTCCTCCGCGACTACACGGGGCAACCCGTCAACGTGCAGACGCGCTTCATCGCGGCGGGCGCCACACCGAAGACGATGAACCGGAAGGGCTGCCCGAAGAACGGCACCTCCTTCGGCGACGTCTCGCGGATCGCCACGACGAGCGGATCGGTGCTCATGGTCGAGGGTCTCGCTGACTACCTGACGGCCGTGGTGATGTTTGAGCCGCTCGGCAACGCGGTGATCGGCGCTCCGGGCGTGAGCGAGATAGCGCCCATCGTCGAGGCCGCCGCACCACGCGTTGCCGAGCTCGGCCGTTCGTTCTGCTACGTGGTGCACGAGGACGCCGATGGCACCGGCGACGCTGGCGTCGAGGAGGCCATCGAGATCGCGCTCGACGCTGGCGTGCCGTTCGACCCCGAGGTCGACCTGTTCAACCTTGGCGGCGCGGCCGACCTCAACGATGCGTGGTGCCGCGACAAGGGGGACTGCCGTGACTACGAGTAACGCCGCCGGCGCCGAGCGGCTGCGACGGAAGGCGTGGCGTAAGGCCGGCGAGAAGCGACGCGGCCCAGCAGACGAGCCCGAGCCTGCCGTGGCCGCCTCGTGGAGGCGCGCGTCGTCGCTGGTCGACGAAATCCTGGCCCACGCCAACGACCCGTGGGTGAGGCTCTCGCTCGGAAGTACGGAGATCTGTCGGGCACGCGCCGGGGGCCTCGTGGTGGTGATGGGGCCCTCGGGGGTCGGCAAGTCATCGCTCCTCGGTGGCCTTCTGGTCCAGCACGCGCGTGAGCAGGGCCCGGCGATCTGCGCGTCGCTCGAGCTGCCGGCCGACGAGATGGCGGCGCGGTGGGTCGCGCTTCAGACGGACTCGAGCTGGACCGACGTCCTCACCGGCCAGGTCCCCCGCGCCGAGATGGAACGCGTCCTCGACCTGCCACGCCTCATCATCGGAGCGCGCAAG